>Ga0306920_100004292_pt1 | contig 18287 bp, 16 predicted proteins | sample flu12Cox44000170_FD_204666 | JGI IMG/M metagenome (GOLD analysis project Ga0306920, IMG submission 204666) | Lab enrichment of tropical soil microbial communities from Luquillo Experimental Forest, Puerto Rico - flux4day.12C.oxic.44.000.170 (v2)... | ecosystem: Environmental > Terrestrial >... | reverse complement strand
AGGCCAGAGCGAGGTTCACGACCGTCGTTTGCGGAAGGACTTTACACCAGGGCTCGGTATCCACATTGCCGCGGACCGGGTGGACCGGCGCGATGGCTTGCAGTTGTTCGAGAATGAACGGGTCGCCCACATCGCCGGCGTGGATGATCGCGTGCGAACCTTGTAGCGCAGAAAGAGCTTCCGGGCGAAGCAGTCCGTGCGTGTCGGAGATAAGACCAAGGATGAAGGAGTCCACCCGGGAAGATTACCTGAGTAGAGGCCGATTTCAGCCAGCCCTTCCGGCAGAGGGAGCGACGGAATTGCTTCGGGCAGACCGCTTCGCGGCGCGACGCTCCTCAAATCCGGAGGGCCTGCGATACGTCACCGGCTGTGGTGCAGGAATTGGCCGCCACCGATGTTTCCGGCGTGGCCGGGTATGGGAACTGGGAGAAAAGGGCTGAGCTGATCGCCAGACGCATCCGCCAGCTTGAGCCGAAGCGAGTCCGGTTTGGTTCAGACGGCTTTGGCGGCGGCAATGTGGCCCCCCGCGAGGCCTGGGCGGCCTTGTGGCGGCTGCCGCTCTCGGATGACGAGTTCCGCGTCATCGCAGCCATCATCGCGCCTTACATGCGTTGACTTTTCGCTCCGCAGCCAATAGCATTTTTAGTTCGCATCACGATGTAGCCTGCTGCTGAGCGCCCCGCGCAATACCCGCGACTTGCGCTTCACGTATCTACCGAGTGCGAATAAACAGGCTTTCGACTTGGCCGCGAGGCCAAGGACTTTATAGTCAGGGTTTGTCAAACAAACCTTGTAACCCGTGGAGGACTAATGCCCATCAAGGTTGGCATCAATGGATTCGGACGCATCGGACGGAACATCGTCCGGACGGCGATCGACGATAAGGACATCGAGTTTGTCGCGGTCAACGACATCACCGACTCCAGGACGCTGGCGCACCTGTTGAAGTACGACTCGATCCTGGGCAACCTGCCCCACAAGATCACGCATACCGATGACACCATTTCGGTGGAAGGCAAGGCCATCAGGGTTTTCAAGGTAAAGGATCCGGCGCAGCTCGATTGGGCCAGCGTCGGCGCCGAAATCGTCGTGGAATCCACCGGCCTGTTCACCAAGGGCGAGCAGGCCAAGGCCCACCTGCGCGGCCCAGTGAAGAAGGTCATCATCTCCGCCCCGGCGGACGGCCCCGATGCGACGTTTGTGCTCGGCGTGAACCACCACAGCTACGATCCTGCCAAACACAACGTCATTTCAAACGCCTCCTGCACGACCAACTGCCTGGCGCCGGTGGCCAAAGTAATCCACGAAGCGTTTGTCATTCAGAGCGGCACCATGACCACCATTCACTCCTACACCAACGATCAGCGCTTGCTCGATTTGCCGCACAAGGATTTGCGGCGGGCGCGTGCCGCGGCTCTGAGCATGATTCCGAGTTCAACCGGCGCGGCCAAGGCCCTGCACCTGGTGTTGCCCGATCTGAAGGGCAAGCTGGACGGCTATGCCATGCGGGTGCCCACACCCAATGTCAGCGTGGTGGACCTCACGGTGTTCGTTGAAAAACCGGCGTCCAAGGACTCCGTGAACGCGGCATTGCGGAAAGCGGCCGAAGGTCCGCTGAAGGGCATTCTCGGCTACACGGAAGAAGAACTGGTTTCCGCGGACTTCAAGGGCAATTCGCATTCGTCCATTGTGGATGCGGATTACACCAAAGTGGTCGGCGACAAGTGCGTAAAGGTGTTGGCCTGGTACGACAACGAGTGGGGCTACAGCTGCCGATGCCGGGATTTGATCAAGTTCCTGGCGTCAAAGTTCTAGCGCACTTTAGCCACGGCCTGGCGTCAATAAAACCAGCGATTTCCCGACAAGCCGGCAATCGCTCGGCGATCGTAAAAAGGCGGTTTCATCGGTTCGCAATCACAATTGAGGCACACGACGGACTCCCAACATGGACAAGCTGACGATCAAGGACCTGGACCTACGCGGCAAGCGGGTATTCATACGCGTGGACTTCAACGTGCCGCTGAAAGACGGCGTGGTGACCGACGACACGCGCATCCGCGAAACGCTGCCGACCCTCAACCTGGCCATCGAAAAAGGCGGACGGCTCGTGCTGGCTTCCCATCTCGGGCGGCCCAAGGGCGGTCCGGACCCCAAATACTCGCTGCAGCCGGCCGCCAAAAAGCTGGAAGAACTGCTCGGCAAACCGGTGGCCTGCGGCAAGGATTCGATCGGTCCCGGAGTGGAAGGGCAGAGCAAGGCGCTGCGTGACGGCGAAGTGCTGGTTCTTGAAAATGTTCGCTTTCACCCCGAGGAGGAGAAGAACGACGAGGAATTTTCCAAACAGCTAGCCGCGCTGTGCGACGGTCTTTTCGTTTCTGACGCCTTCGGATCGGCGCACCGCGCGCATGCCTCGGTGGTTGGAATCACAAAGTTTGTCGAGAAAGCCGTGGCTGGCTTGCTGATGGAGAAGGAGTTGGCCTATCTCGGCAAGGCCGTGACCCACCCCGCGCGTCCGTTTGTAGCGATTCTGGGCGGAGCAAAAGTCAGCGACAAGATCGAGGTCGTCGAGAACCTGATGAAGATCGCCGACGCTCTGCTGATCGGCGGCGGCATGGCCTACACCTTCCTGAAATCTGAGGGATTGCCCATCGGAAAATCTCTGGTCGAAAACGACAAGCTGGATCTGGCCCGGAAGATTCTGGCCGACGCCAAAGCCGGCGGAAAGAGACTTCTCCTGCCGGTTGACCATGTCACTGCACTGGAATTCAAGGCCGATGCGCCCGCGAAGGAGGGCGATGTGACGGCGACCGCTGACAATCAGATGGGACTTGATATTGGTCAAAAGACCGTGGCTGGCTACGCGTCTGAAATCGCCAAGGCCAAGACCATTGTCTGGAACGGGCCCATGGGCGTGTTTGAAATGCCAGCGTTCGCCAAAGGCACGCTGCAGGTGGCCCGGGCGGTGGCGGCCGCGACCGAAGCCGGCGCCACTTCGATTGTAGGCGGCGGCGATTCCGTGGCGGCGGTTCACCAGTCGGGTATCGCGAACAAGATTTCCCATATCTCAACGGGCGGTGGTGCTTCGCTCGAGTTCCTGGGCGGCCGTAAACTGCCGGGCGTGGAGGCGTTGACCAACCGATGAGCGGCATACCAAGCCGGGAACGCCGCCGGGTAATGGCCGGCAACTGGAAGATGCACAAGACGCACTCCGAGACGCGCGCGTTTTTTGCCGCGTTCCTTCCGATGATCGGCGACGCCGCGCACTGTGACGTGGTCATCGCTCCGCCATTTACTTCAATCGCCGCCGCGGTGGAAGCGGCCAAGGGAAGCCGCGTCGCTATTGCCGGCCAGAACAATCACTGGCAAATGGAGGGCGCTTTCACGGGCGAGGTGTCTTCGGCCATGCTGGTTGAAGCCGGCTGTACGCACGTCATCGTAGGCCACTCCGAGCGACGCCAGTATTCCCACGAAACCGATGATATCGTTTCGCAAAAGAGCCGAGCCGCGCTGGTCGCTGGGCTTACACCGATTGTCTGCCTCGGAGAGAATTTTCCCGAACGGGAGACCGGCAGGACGCAAGAGGTTCTTTCTCAACAGTTTATCGGCGGTCCGGGCGCGTTGACCGCCGAAGAATTCTCCCGTATCCTAATAGCTTACGAGCCAGTCTGGGCGATTGGGACGGGCCGGACGGCGACGCCGGAAATCGCGGCGGCAGCCCATCGGTTCTTGCGGCAGTGCGTGCGCGACCAGTTTTCGCCCGAGGCTGCGGCCGGCGTACGAATCCTCTACGGCGGCAGCGTCAAGCCTGACAATATTCAGGGGTTGATGGCCCAGGAGGAGCTTGACGGCGCGTTGGTGGGCGGCGCGAGCCTGGATCCGAGATCGTTCGCGGCGATCGTGAACGCCAAGTAACAGGGCGAGGGCTCAGGGCGAAAAGAAATTGAGGTGATTGAGAAATGCCTGGTTGGATGAAGTGGGGCGTGGCGCTCCTGGTCGGTTTTGCATTGATCGTGGTGGGATTTCGCTGGGCCGGATGGCTCCTGAGTTCATTTTTTGTGCTCAATTGCATGGTCCTGATCATCGTGGTGTTGCTGCAGAGCGGAAAAGCGGCCGACTTGGCAGGCGCCTTCGGCGGCGCGGGCAGCCAGACCGCGTTCGGTCCGCGAGGCGCGGCGACTGTGTTGTCGCAGGCAACCACTTGGTGCGCTGTGATGTTCATGGTCTGCGCCATGGCTCTGGCTCTGCGCAGCGAACGCGGCACGGGTGCGGGAAGCTCGGTCATTTACAACTCGTCGAAGCCCGCGAGCAAGCCCGCGGCTCCGGCCACCACTCCGGCCGCGCCAGCCGCTACGCAGCCGGCCACCACACAAAGTTCGCCGGCGCCGTCGCAGCAGAACCCGGCCCCAGCGTCTCCGGCGCAGTCCCCTAAGAAACCGTAAGCTTAGCCTTCGCTAGTCGAGCTGAATCTCGACGGTTTTTGTTGCATTGGCGGTGACGGCGGAGAATAATCGGGAAGCGGCGCTTCTTCAAACGTTCGCGCAACGAATAGGTCCTGAAGCAATTTGCGGTGGTGGCGGAACTGGCAGACGCACCAGCTTGAGGGGCTGGCGGTAGCGATACCGTGAAGGTTCGAATCCTTTCCACCGCACCAATTCTTTCCTACCTTCCTCTTGGTATTTTCATGGCACGGCTCCGTGTGCGGTAATTTTGTGTAGACTCTTGACTTTGGAGCGCCGCGAACCGAGGTTAGGGCCATGCCGGGAACCGTCGTTGACGACATTGAGCTGATCATTGAGGACATTCGGGGTAACCGGGGCGGAAAACCTCCTTCCCGCGATGGCGATGATGACGGCGGCGGTGACGACGGCGGAGGTGGCGGACATACGCCGGATCCGCGGCGGCCCAACAGCAAAAAGTATTCCACCGCCGTTTTTCTGGCGATGATTTCCATCACCATCTTCTTTCTGGTGCCGACGGCGGCGTTCGTGACCCTGCGTTTGAGCCATCTTCACGACTGGAATGGCCTGCACCTGCCCGGCGTGCTGTGGGTGAACACCTTCGTGCTGCTGGCAAGCAGCGCCACGCTCGAGCTGGCTCGCCGGAAGCTGCGTTTCTACGATGCCCAAGGCTTCCGGCGCATGTGGACGCTGACCACCGTGCTCGGTCTGCTGTTTGTTTGCGGCCAGGTCCTGGCTTGGCGGCAGCTTGCGGCCGAGCGCGCGTTTTTGACGTCGCGCCTGGCGTCGAGTTTCTTCTATGTCTTCACGGCACTGCATGCGGTGCACTTGCTCGGCGGAGTATGCGCTTTGCTCTACGTGGAATGGCACCGCTTCGATGCTCGAAGGATCAGCCGCGCGTTCGCGGCGGAAATCGCGTCTTATTACTGGCACTTCATGGATGGGCTGTGGGTGTTCCTGTTGGTGCTGTTATATTTCATCCGCTAGTCCTGCCTGACTACCCTCCGTAAAACTCGGCGACGGCTTTCGCAACATGCTCGATCTGATCGGCGCGAAGCTCCGGAAACATCGGCAACGAGATGGCCTCGGCCGCGGCCTTTTCGGCTTCGGGAAAAGAGCCCCTCCGGTGTCCCAGCTCTCCATAGATCGGCTGCAAGTGCAGCGGTACCGGATAGTAGACGGCGTTGCCGATTTTCCGCTCGGTCAGGAACTTCTGCAGCTCGTCGCGGCGCTGCGCGCGGATAGTGTACTGGTGAAAGACATGTTCGCAATCGCCAGGCACCAGCGGCACTTCGACGTCCGCAAGCCCGCCCAGAAGCTTTGCGTAGCGAGCTGCATTCTCCCTGCGGGCGTTTTCCCAAGCCTTTAGATGGCGGAGCTTTACGCGCAGGATCGCGGCCTGGATTTCGTCCAGCCGGCTGTTCCATCCCGCCTCCGCGCTGTTGTATCGCGACGACTGTCCGTGGTTGCGCAGCGTACGCAAGCGGGAATCGAGTTCCGGTGAATCCGTGGTGATCATGCCGGCATCGCCATAGGCTCCCAAATTCTTGGTTGGATAGAAGCTGAGGCAAGCGATATCGCCGAGCGAGCCTGTGGGCCGGCCCTTGTACTTCGCGCCGATGGCTTGTGCGTTGTCTTCCACCACCGGCAAACCGTGCTCATTCGCGACCGCTCGAATGGGGTCCATGTCCGCCGCCAAACCATACAGGTGTACTACGACAATGGCGCGCGTATTCCTGGTGATGCGCCGGGAAATCGACTCTGCCGTCAGATTGAAAGTTGCGCGATCAATGTCCGCGAATGCGGGTCGTGCGCCGAGCGCGCTGACCGCGCTTCCTGTGGCAACAAAGGTAAACGGGGGAAGGACCACCTCATCGCCGGCTCTAACCCCGACTGCGCGCAGAGCCAGGATCAGAGCGTCGGTGCCCGAAGCCACACCTATCCCATGGCGCACGCCGCACAGCGCCGCGATCTCTTGCTCGAACGCAGCGCCTTCCCGGCCCAGGACAAATTGCTGCGAGGCTAAAACTCTCGCTACCGCGTCCCGGATCTCGCCGCCGATCGCCTGGTATTGCGCCGCGAGGTCCATTTGCGGCACGGGCGGGTTTTCCGGAATGGATTGTTTGGTGGAACTCATGCCGAGCAGGATTCAGTATACGTCAAGCGACCACCAGGACCGCGCGCGGATGGCCGCTGCGCCTTCAACCGGCACTAGTTATCGAGGTTTTTGAGATGCGCCAGGCGGAACGGCGAGCCCAGCGTCTCCCGCAGTTCCGTCCAGTGCTGTTGCGGGATGGACAGGAACACTTTGACCACCTTGGGATCGAATTGCGTACCCGCACAGCGTTGGATTTCCTCGCGCGCGTAGGACATAGGCAGGGCCCTGCGATAGGGCCGGTCGCTCAGCATCGCATCCATGCTGTCGGCGATCGCGAAAATGCGCGCGCCCAAGGGAATCTCTTCGCCCTTTAATCCGCGAGGGTAGCCGGTCCCGTCGAAAAATTCCTGGTGCGCCAGCACGATCTCCGCCGCGTCCCGCAAGAATGGGATACGGATCAACATGTCGTAGCCGATCTGGCAGTGTCTGCGCATGATGACTTTCTCGTCGTCGGTCAGCGGGCCGGGCTTCAGCAAGATCTTGTCCGGAATGCCCATTTTGCCGATGTCGTGCAAGAACGCCGCGCGCGCCAGCACCGGAAGGTAGGCGTTCGGAACCGGCATGGCTTTAGCGATGGAGATCGTGAACGCCGTCACGCGCTGGCAGTGGCCCTCGGTCTCCGCATCCTTCAAGTCCAGGGCGCTGCCCAAGGCCTCGAGCGTATCGTCGTAGGACTGTTCTAGCTGAGCCAGGGCAATGGTCAGGCGCGCAGTCCGCTCCTCAACCTGCCGCTCCAAGTCCCGCTGATAGTTCCGGTTCTCGGCCACCAGCCGACGATGCTGCAGGGCGCGGTTCACGCCAAGATAGAGCTGGTCTTTTTCGAAGGGCTTTAGAATGTAGTCGTACGCGCCGCGGCGGATGGCTTCCAGGGCTGTGGAAATGTCATGAATTGCCGTGACCATGATCACCGGAATCTCCGGGTCGTATTGGCGCAGCCACTCGAGCAGCTTGATGCCGTCCATTTCCGGCATGATCATATCGCTCAGTACTAGATCCGGAGTGGCGCGCTTCACGAAATCCTGCGCCGCTCGGCCATTGCTTACCGCCGTGCAGTGATAGCCCTTCGATTCGAGCATGGTTGAAACCACTTCACGAATAGCTTCCTCGTCATCCACTACCAGAATGTTTTCGACGGTATCCGTTTGCACGTGGCCTCACTCCGCCCACCAGTATACGAGAGGTCACAGCCGCGCTGAGGTACCCTTGTCCATTCAGAAAACAGCATGTTAGCGTCGAAAAAGTCTCATCACGCGCAGTCCTGAGCTGCCCCGTTGTCCCACGGGCCGGTGTCCTCCGGGCTATCGCGCATCCACTTGGGAGGCGGCGCTTCGTGCTGGAAACTCAGGGCCTATCTGCCGTCGCTTTCTTCGAGGCCACGGCCTTTATCATCCTACTGGTCTTGTTGGTGTTGTTGCGCAGGGACCACCCGAGCCGGTACCTCAACGTGTGGGTGGCGGCCTGGGCGCTGTTGACGGCAAAGGCCCTGTTTGAGCTGGCGCAGCTGACCGTGATGTCGACCGACCTCAGGCTGGTCCGGGTTCTGCTGCTGCTCGCTGTGCACCTGCTGTTTCTAAAGGCCGTCGCCCAGTACGCTTACGGGGAACGAGCTTCGCTGTCTCACTTTTGGCCGGCAGCCGGTGCCGTACTTCTCCTGTCTCTCTACTTCGAGACCAGGCCCGCCTCTGCGGGGCGCTATATCGGCTGGTTTTCCTCGGAAGTGTTGGCGCTGGGTGCGCTGCTGGCGGGATGGTGTCTTTGGCAGATCCAAGACAAAAAGCTCGGCCACGGCGCCCGCCTGCTGGGCGGCTTGTTTTTCCTGGAGGGCCTGCACGGCCTCGACCGGGCGGTATGGACCCTCAGCCCCTTTTCCCTTCAGCGCGTCGCCTTCGATCACCTGCTGGCCGTGGCCATCGGCATCGCCATGGTGGTACTGGTGTTGGAGGAGGCGCGGGCGCGGACCGGAGAGCTTAACGACAAGCTCAAGCGATTGAGCTTGCTTATCGCCGCCAGCACCCAGACCCTGTCCATGCGCGAAATGCTTGACCAGGTTTTGCTGAACGTGGTCGGCAGCCTGGGGGTCTCGCACGGGCTAGTCCGGCTGCTCGAAGGAGATGCAAATTCCGCGCAACTCGTGGTGCACGCTGCCGTGGGATTTGAGGAAAGCTACGTCAAGGCGCAAAGCGCAATTCCAGCCAATGAGCAGTGGGCGCAGCGCGTCCTAAAACAGGACTATACGCCGGTCAAAATCGGCGAAGAGCCGGATCCGCGGGAACGGCAGCGTATGTCGTCGACCGGAGTCAGGGAGAGCGCCGTGATCCTGCTGCGGGGGAAGGAGAAGCCGCTCGGCATTCTGGCTGTCGGTTCCGCGCAGGAGATGAGATTCCAGCCGGACGAAATCGAGTATCTGAAGAACATCGGCAACCTGCTCGGGCTGACTTTGCAAAACGTCCTGCTCTTTCAGCAGGTCGATAATGTGCAGCGCCAATGGGCTTTCACCTTTGACTCCATAGGCGACCCGATCATCGTGCACGATCGCGAAGGGCGCATCTTGCGCATGAATCAGCGCATGGCGCATTTGAGCGGGCGCCAGATCAAGCCCTCGATCGGGCGAGCCCTCGGGGAGATCTTTCCCCGCAGGCAGGCGGACTACAGCACCTGTCCGTATTGCGAGGGCGTCGCCGGCGAGGGCGACGATCCCGACCCTTGGCTCTCGGGCTTCTTCCTTACCTCCAACTCTCTCTTTGTCGATCCCGCCGGCCGCGAAATGGGCGTCGTGCACGTGTTGAAGGACATCTCCGAGCGAAAACGCGCCGAGGAGAAGTACCGGACGCTTGTCTCGAACGTGCAGGAAGGTGTCTTCATTTCCACCCCGCAGGGCCGTTTTCTCGATTTCAACGACGCATTCCTGCGCATGACCGGCTACGCCACGCGGGAAGAGCTCCTGAACCTCGACGCCGCGGCCTTGTATGGCAATCCCGCCGACCGTGAGCGCCTGAAGAAACTGCTGTTCGAGTACGGGCAGGTAGCCGACTTCGAATTTGAAATTCGCCGCAAGGACGCCGAGACTCGCACGGTCTTGGAATCCTCCAACGCGGTCCGCGACGCCTCAGGCAACATTATTGCCTATCAGGGATTCATGCTCGATATCACCGAGCGCAAGCGCGCCGAACAAGAGATCCGCCGCCGCAATCGCGAATTGCTGGTACTCAACTCCATTGCGACCACGCTCAATGAGTCTCTCGACTTGAGCGATTCGCTCCACAAAACCCTCCGGCAAATCTGCGAATTGTTTGCCTTGGAGGCGTCTTCTCTCTACCTGTTCGATTCTGCGAACGAAATGTTGAGACGGGTCGCGGCCTTCGGCCATCGTTCCGAGTTCTCCAGAAGCTTTCCGCCAACCCGCGTCCAGCCCGAACTTCTTCATCACATCAAAGCCGTTCACGCCACGTTCCTCTCCGTACAGGGTCTGCCGCTTCCCGCCGTCTTTCGCGAGCTCCAGCGCGCGGAGCGGATCGTGGCCGCTCACATTGTCATCCTGTGGTCGAAGGATAAGGTGATCGGCGGGCTGGTTGTAGGCAGCCGAACCTTGCGGGAATTTTCACCCGCCGACGTCAACCTGCTTATCGCCGTCGGGAGCCAGATCTCGAGCGCCATCGAACGTACACTGCTCTACGACCAGACTCGCCAGGCTTACGACGATCTTCGCCGCACTCAGGAGCAGCTCCTGCACAGCGAGAAGATGGCGGCGGTCGGCCAGCTGATTTCCGGCGTTGCGCATGAGCTCAACAATCCGCTGACGGCCATCTTGGGCTACAGCCAGCTTCTGACCTCTTGCGGCCAGATCGGTCCCCAGGGCCTTGAGTACAGCGAAAAGCTTTACAAACAGGCCCAGCGCACCCACCGCATCGTGCAAAACCTGCTTAGCTTCTCGCGTCAACACAAGCCCGAGCGCGTTCCCGTCCGCCTCAACCAGATCCTGGAAGACACTCTTGCGCTTCGCGACTACGACCTGCGCATGAGCAATATTAGGCTGCATCTGGACCTGGCCGAGAATTTGCCTTCGGCCATGGCCGATCCGCACCAGCTGCAGCAAGTCTTCCTCAATCTTGTGAACAACGCCGTCGATGCCATCCTGGACACTTCCGCCAACGGGGACCTGTGGGTTGGAACCGCTTGCCGGGAAGGGAAGTTCATCGTTGAATTCCTGGATAGCGGTCCCGGTGTGAAGGACGCTTCGCGCGTCTTTGACCCCTTCTACACCACCAAACCGGTGGGCAAAGGAACCGGCCTTGGCCTGAGCATTTGTTACGGCATCGTCACCGAGCACGGCGGACAGATTCGAGTGCGCAACATTCCGGGAAAGGGCGCTTGTTTCACCATCGAACTTCCCGGCCCTTCTACAGGATCGAAAGACCAGGCGCACGGACAGGAAGTGCTGGCTCCGGTGGGCGGCGTGCAAAGTCCGCGTTGATCCGGGATCTTACGCTATTGTTCCGAAGTTAGGGCCAGATTGGCAGCCAGCGTAGCTCGCTCCCCGAGCGCCTGCATCGCCGTTTCCATGCGGATGGCCAGCGTCGATACCATTTCGCCCAAAGCCGCCACCTGCGGCATGGCCGAATCTCCGAATAGCAGCCGCAGCTTCACCAGTTGAAAGCGAAAACGGAACTGCAGCGCGAGGTGCAGGCGCTCATATTCATGCGAACTTGAGATCTCCGGCGACAAAAGCGCCACCACGCGCGCGATGCGCAGAAGCTGTTCGAAATCCGCGCGCAGGGAATCGAGATACAGCAGGGCCACCTCGTGCCGTTCGCGCCGCAGCCGTTTGGCCAGTTCGCGCCCGCCCCGGCTCGCCACGTACTCGAGGTCCACTCCATCCTGAGACCGGCGGATCGGGCCCATGTTGCAGAGGTGCTGCGGGGCGCTGTCGAGCACTGCCAGACCGTCGCGCCTGCGCCGGCCCCGCCGCGAGGACCCGGACGACACAAGAAGCAGCGCCAGAACCGCCAGCGCGAACACGACCGCCAGGATGAAAAACGCCACGCTCATGGTTTCTGCCGCACTGCTTTGAGCAAACGAACCAGTTGGTCGTTCAGCTCCGCCAGCTTGCGATTCATGTGCGGGGCCATAACGCGGTAAACCTCCGCGGGCTGCAATTCCGGCCGCGGAACGTATTCCGTCGCGGCCGCGCGCATGGCGAAAACCCACAGCACCAGCACGCCGGCAAATCCTACCATCGCCACCTCATTCCACATTCCCGAATAGTTTCGCCAGTAGCGCGAAAGGAAGGCGTCGTTCAGGATCTTCAGGCAGGAGTTCAAGCCGAAACCGAGCCCCAGCAGCAGCGCGCTCTGCCCCATTTGCGCGTGGTAGTGGCGGGCAAACAGAACCGTTCCAACCGCGATGGTCGCAATGAACGCTTCCGACGCCATTTCGAGCGTCATCACCGCGTATCGAAATCCGTCCCGGCTGAAGGCCAGCGTCAAGCCCACCACCAGGGCGCCGAATGCCAGCAAAACGCGTATGGCCAGAGCCCACACCCCGCGGTAGTGGCCAAGCACCCGATGGCAGAACTCACAGGCGGCCAGAGCCCTCGCCGTTACGATCACTGCCTGCGAGCTCCACACCGCGAGGTAAGTTACATGGGATTGGAACCCGTAGAGCTGGTAGAAGAAGAGCTGCAGCGCGGTTTGCAGCAGATTCGCGCCGATATAGATCGTTAGAAACGGGAACTCGCGGTCCAGCTGCTTGTCGAGGATCAAACCAAACAGGAGCAACCCGCCCAGAGTTGTCACGGCCCACAGGACCAAATCGAGGGCGGGGAGCGAGCTCAGCACAGCGGGTATCTTACCTCAATGGACTGGTATAGAAAAGAGGTAAGATACCCCTGACGTTAATAGAAACGCATACAACAATCTCAAGCCGTCCGTGCGGTTGAACCCGTCGGCTTCGGTATGGGCATGGGCGATCCATCCGCTCGGAATACTTTTCCGCTCGGTTTTGGGATCGGCATCGGCGAACCGTCGGCCACCCCTCCTTTCGCCGGTTTCGGAATCGGCATGGGCGACCCATCCGACCATTGCCGGCAACCCCGTCCGTCGGCGACCAAACTGCCAACCGAACTGCCGTTGACTGCGGTATACCCCGGAACTACGATGGACGCTCCCAGCAGGGCCAGCCCGAGCACAACCCGTGAATGAAGCATGGGTCACACCTCCTGGCGCCATCCTTCGGGCGTGCGCGTTTAAGCCGGTTTTTGCTGGAAAGATTTTCTGAATTCGGAACGGGTTTACGGCGATGGACGAAATTCTGAGGTTTCAGCCGATCATCCGGGACTTCACGGCCACCACGCTAGCCGCCATTCCCAACGTGTACGGAAGGCTGATCTATATCGCCTCGTTGCGGGACCTTTCTTCGGGGCGATACGAACATGCTGGGCTGGCCGCCGTGTATCCGCCTGAGGGCGTCCAGGAAGCGATGAAATTTTGCCATGAGGAGATTTTTTCGCGGGTCTTGGAAATGCCGCTTTCGGTGCAGGAGCAGGATCTTGGCGAGTGCCTCGAAGCCATGGCCGGCCCCGTCGGGGCCACCATCGCGCACTGGCGCCAGCTGGAGTCTTACCGCATTCTGCCGCCCGAAGACGCCCCCGACTACCTCAGAGAGCTTTTCTTTTCGAACTTGCGTGTTCTTCTGGAAATTCTTGAATCGCAGCGCCCGACGGCTCGTTCAATCGGGTAACGATGCCGATCACTTTGCCCACAACCTCTGCTTCGTTCGGCAGCACCCAGGATTCCGGAGCGTAGCGCGACATCGGATGGGGCTGCATCACCAGTTTGTCGGCGTCACGCACGAACCAACCGCACCGGTAGCCCTTCCTTACGTCCACCAAGTACATGGGCCTATCGTGTTCGGAATGCCAGCCGCTGTTTTCAATGTGCCGCATCTCGGTATCCACCAGCACCAGGCTTCCCGGGCGCAGCAGGGGCGCCATGCGGTGGTCCGCAAGCCCGATGTAACCGTAGCAGTGTCGCGGGTTTGCCTTCATAAGCGCGCCTTCGAAATGTCCCCAGCGCTCGACCATGCGCGACAGAAAATCCGTACGCCGCGGATCAAACGCCGGATCGAAACGCAACGGCACTCGTAGTGCCTTTGGCGGTGCCGGCACGTGGGTTTGCGGAACCTGAAAGCGCAATCCGTCCTCGAAGCATTCCTCGAATGGCACTTCATACCACGCGAATAGCTCGAGCGGGTTCAAGTGATACAGGGCCGCAAGCGAGTACAGCTTATGTAGCCCGGGAACCACGTTGCGATTCTCAAAATCGGCGAGACGGCTGATGTGCACGATGAACTCGGGCCGGCCGCGCCGCGCGGCCAGCTCGTAACTCGCCGCCTCAACGTCGCGGTAGGTCAGCCCCAGTCGTTCGCGCACTTGGCGCAAACGCAATCCGGGAAGCATACAGTACCTCAGGGCAGAGGGAACTTCTGCCGAAGTTGTATCATACGGTTTATCAGGTTGTTAAGGATTCAGAACAAAGTATCGGTCGGAAGATCCGCCCGGCCGGCGCTTTTCGGTCTGGAAGCTGCTTCCGCTTGCCTTCAATCGCGTCGGCTGACTTCGCGCCGTATCTGCTATGCTCAAACGATGACCACCGCGGCTTTTCTACGCCTGGCCCGCCTCGCTTTCCTCCTGGTCCCGGTAGCGATCCTGCTGCCGGCTCTGCCGGCCCAGCAAGCGTCTCCGAGCGCGCCGCCGCCCGTTCCGCACTCCTCTGCCGACTTCGCTGCCGCCGCAGATGAAGTCCTCCACAACATGAGCGAAATCACGGGTCTCACGCTCCTTTCCCCCCTCAAGAAGACCCTGCGCTCGCGCGACGAGATACGCGCCTATGTCATCAAGCAGATGGATGAGGATAAGGACACCGCGCAGCGCTACGCAGACGCCAAGGCCGCTGAAGCCTTCGGCCTTCTACCCAAGAATTTCGATTTGGATTCCTTCATGGTCGAGCTTCTGACCGAACAGATTGCCGGCCTCTATGACCCTAAGGCGCACGAGTTCTATATCGCCGATTGGATCCCGCTCGAAGACCAGCGCATGGTGATGGCACACGAGCTCACGCACGCCCTGGAAGACCAGCACTTCCAAATTGAGGGTTGGCTCAAAGCCGCGCGTCCCAATGACGATGCCGAACTTGCCCGCGAGGCCTTTCTTGAGGGTTCCGCCATGGCCGCCATGGTGGACTACCTGTTGCAAGGAACGGGGAAATCCGTCAACGACATGCCGGAGTTCGATCCATCGCTGCTCACCGGCGACATTGGCGACACGCCTTCCATGAAGAAGGCGCCGCCTTTCATCAAAGACGCCCTGGTTTTCCCCTACTTCGCCGGAATGAAATTCACCGCCGCGTCCCTGAAGCCCAATGGCTGGCCGGCCCTCGACAAAATCTTCCAGAATCCGCCCGTTTCTACGCAACAGATCCTGCATCCGGCCCTTTACAAGTCGGGCCACGTTCCGGAAAAGGTCGCCCTGCCCGATGTGCAATCCCGCCTCGGCAAGGACTGGAAAAAGCTGGACGACAACTTGATGGGTGAATTCGGCTGGAAAGAGGTTCTAAAACAGTACCTCGGCGAAGATCGCGCCGCGCCTCTCGCCGCTGCCTGGGATGGCGATCGCTACCTGGTGTACGAAAACCAGTCGAGCCAGCGCTTGCTGCTGCTCGCTCGCGTTCATCTTACGTCCGCCGAGCATGCCAACCGTTTCTTCGGGCAATACTCCGAGTTGCTCGAAAAGAAGCACGAAAAACGCACGGGCCTGTTTCGCCGCCCGAACTTCTTTTCCTTTGAGACTCCCGACGGAGGCGTCTTCCTGCGCTGCTCCGGCAACGAATGCATTATGCTCGAAGGTGGCGAACGTTCGCTTTTCGCGGAGCTCAACAAGCAGCTGAGCTTCGGGGCGCTCCCCGAGCCAGATCCGCGACCCGGGACGACGGCCACGAAGACGGCCGGGAATGTTCCTCGCCCGGTGTCCATCGTAGGCTTGCGATAGTCCCTGGCTCAGCGACGCGGTTCGAGCAACGGCGCCCGGTTCGTCTTCCGCCCTTTTGCTTCGAGCCGCTCGATTTTCCTGGTCAGCCGCTCGAAGCGCCGTAAGTCTCGGGGGGCCGCCCCGCTCAACCGCTCGACCGGCGGTTGCTTCCCCAGCGCGAACATCGCTTGCCGCGCATACCGCAATGCCGCAGGAACATCTTTCCGTCGTTGTCCGTGAAAGGTCGCTAGCTCTTCGCACGCAGCCGCGCGCCAGTCCGCGTCCCGGAGCAGCTCTTCCCAGATTTCCACGGCCGCTTCGTACTCGCCGCGGCGCTTCGCCATTTTTGCCAGTTCCCACCGGGCGACCGCGTCGAGACCGATGGGTAGACCGCGATCCCGCGCCGCCATGCAGGCGATTTCCGCGCGCCGCCGCTCTCCGCGGCGGTCTAGGTAGCGCGACAACCCGAACAGGTCGAGCCCGTCCGCATTGTCGACGTGCTTTTCGCAGCTGAGCAGGGTGTTCAGCTTGCCGAACAGCGCCGCCAGCCCGCGCAAGTCATTCCGGTTGTGCCGCACCACCCCCGCCAGCGGCGCCACCGATCGCCCGCGCAGGTAATCAAAATAGAATTGCGGAATCAGATTCGAAGGCACGTCTTCCGCCCGGTCCCATCCGAGCCGCTTTGCGTCCAGGACGTGCTCTTCCAATTCCATCAGCCGCACCGAGCCGAGCCGCAGCTTCCAGACCGCGCGCGCCGGGTGCAGCAAGTCCAAATGCGCCGCCAACCGCGGCACGCCGATGCTCCGCGTCATCAGGTAGCGGCTTTCGAGCAGCGGCCAATCAAACGTCTTTCCGTTGAAGGTTACGAGCACCGGTCGCTCGCCCAGGCGATCCGCCAGCTCCAGCAGCACCGAATGCTCTTCGGAAAAATCCCGCATCAAAAACTGTTCCACTTGCAGCCCGCCCGAGTCCCACCACGCAATTCCGATCAAAAACGCATAGGTGCCCGTGCCGCCCGATAAACCGGTAGTCTCCGTATCGAGAAACAACCATCTCTCCGGATCCTTTAGCAGCGGCTCGATCTCGTCGCCCCCTTCCTGGTCGTCTACTGCCGCCCGCGGCTTTACGCCACGGCTCTTTTTCGGCGAAGCCGGGCTGCGCAACAGATCGATCACTCCCGTCGAAGGCGCGCAAAATTCCGGCGTGGCATGCCAAGTCCGCACCCGCAAATGACTGCCGAATTCCGTCCGCGCGACCGTGGCCCCGATCATGCGCGCCAGCATGCACTCTTCGTCGGTCTCGGGAGACGGTTCCCTGACAAGTTGAGGCCTGCTGCCGGCCGCCGGCCGCAACGCCGCTAGTCGAGCGAATTTGTCGGCCGCCGTCGCCACTACACTCCCGCCTTCTCGAATATCGCGAGCGCCGCTTCCCTCGCTCGCGGCGCCAGATCGCCGGCCGGGCCGATGCACGAAGGGCACCCGTCGTCGCACTCACACCCGGCAATCAGTTCGCGCGTTGCGGCCAGCAGCAATTCATTCGCGCGGAACAGCGGCTCGGAAAATCCAATCCCGCCCGGATAAGCATCGTACAAATACAAGTTGGGCTCAAAAAACTCCTTCGCCGTTCCTCCGGCCATTGCGTCTTCAAGCCGCACAGGCGAAAACTCCTCGATTGCCCCGCCTGGCATCGGCGGCCGCTCGCCGATCGCCGATCCCAAATCGCGCCCGTCGCACATCAGCAGAAGCGTCGCCACCGACTTCATCGCATAGAGCAAGCCGAACATCCCGCTCTGTCGCTCGCTGATCGAAAAGGGAACCGACTCCAGGAGCGCCCGTTCGAGCGTCAGCCAATACGACGTCGTGTGCATTTCGTTCTCGGGCAGTTCGAGCTGCCCAAACCCGATGTTCTCGTTCGAGAAAAACTTGATCTTCTTGAATCCCACAACCTGCGACCGCACCAGCACATCGCCATGCGCATGCAAACAGCAGCACGGGTCCGCGGCATGGCCGGACGGCGCTGCGACCAGACTTTGCTCCGGGATCTCTGGCCCCGCTCTTTGCGCGCTCCGTTTCTCCCCCGCCACCTCGAGCACCCGCACCTGGGTGTACTTCATGACGTCGGTGTAGTAGTCCACGTCCACCTTCCGCACGTACGCCTTGTGCTCCTTAAAATCCAAATGCTCCACGTGATATTGCTCCGCGCCGTGCAGGTAGATGGCCTTTTCATGCAGCGTCGTAAGCGCGCTCGGAAAGTCCACCTCGCCAATCGCTTCCGGCGCGCCCGTAATATCAATGATCACGAAATTGTCGCTCGTGACCGAGCGCAGGCTCACGGTATCGGCCGGATAGGCCTCCTGCGTCCAGTGATAGTGCGTCCCGGCGCGATGCAGGTAGCCCGCCTCGGCCAGCCTGGCGCACAGATCCGGGCAGTCGGCCGCGCCGAATTTTTCGTCCGCACCAAGCGGCAGCTCGAACGCCGCACACTTCAGGTGATTCACCAGGATTTCCAGGTTGTCCGGCTGAATGAACGCCTGTTCGGACGTGTTACCGAAGAAATAATCCGGATGCCGCATTATGAACTGATCGAGCGGCGATGACGACGCCACCAGAACCGTGCACGAACTTCCGCTGCGCCGCCCGGCTCGCCCCGCCCG
>Ga0306920_100004290_pt1 | contig 18288 bp, 18 predicted proteins | sample flu12Cox44000170_FD_204666 | JGI IMG/M metagenome (GOLD analysis project Ga0306920, IMG submission 204666) | Lab enrichment of tropical soil microbial communities from Luquillo Experimental Forest, Puerto Rico - flux4day.12C.oxic.44.000.170 (v2)... | ecosystem: Environmental > Terrestrial >... | reverse complement strand
TTCTTGTAATAGGCGGATATCAGCCTATTACGGTCCCACCGCCCCATAACAGCCAGCTTTCTGATCCCTAGTCAGGAGGGGGATCGGCGCCCCAGCCAGGGATGCCACGATGACGAGATGACGCACGGGTCGTGGCCGGACCCGTGAGGACAGCCGATCTGCCCGCGATCATGGCGACTGCGCACATCGACGACACCCAGTACGGGATCGAGCGCGACGTCCCTGACGGGCTCTGCATCCGATCGTCTGGGCAGGGGTGGCGCGTCTACCTCCTCGACAGGGGCCAGCACACAGAGGAGCGCTCCTTCTCCTCGGAGAACGACGCGTGCGTCTACTTCCTCCTCCGCGCGCTCGAGCTGTTCGTGCGGAAGCCGCCGCGCGGTGCGGGCGAGGCGGACGGCGAAAGGTGACGCGGTCCTCGGACCGGATCTCGACCCTGGTGCCGTGGCTCCGCCTACCCGAGCTGCGAGCGCACGAGGTCGAGCTTGGAGCGGTCCACGAGGACATGGACCTTCGTCACCCGCTCCCCTGCGATGTCGAGGAGGAGGACGCCGGCCAGCGCCCGATCCGTGAAGGCGAGGATCGCAGACCGGCCACCGATCTGCTGCGAGACGAGGGTGGTCGTGGGCTGGCCCCAGAAGCGCACCAGGTTGCGTCCGACCTCGTCGGCACCCACGACGACTCGAGCCTCGAACATGTCGATCGTCCCTGAGACGGTTGGGTCCAAGACGCGGATCACCTCGCCGAGGTCACCGGTCGCGCACGCCGCGATGAACCGCTCCAGGACGACCTGACGCTCGGGATCGACCGTATCGCTCGCCGTGTACTCCGTCGTGCCGACCTTCTGACGCGCCCGGTGCGCTAGCTGGCGGGAGCTCGCCGCTGAACGACCGAGGGTCTCACCGATGACATCGAACGGAACCTGGAAGACGTCGTGGAGCACGAATGCAACCCGCTCGGCTGGCGAGAGCTCCTCGAGGACGACCACGAGAGCGAGTCGAACGCTCTCGTCGAGGGTGATGCGGTCGGCGGGGTCGACGTCCAGCCTGACGCCCGGGAGGTCGAGCCCCTCGACATCTGTCGCCTGCTCGCGCCGAGACCTCGCCGACTTGATCTGGTCGAGGCACAGTCGGCTCGTGACGACGATCAGCCAACCTCGTGCGTCGGCGATCTCGTCAGATCGCGACTGGAGCAGTCGGGCGAACGCCTCCTGCACGACGTCCTCGGCGGCACCGACGTCGCCGAGCATCCGGAACGCGAGGTCGACGAGATACGTCCGGTGTGCGGACCACGCCTCTTCGAAGGCGGTCGGGTGACCCACGCGTCCCATCTTGCGGCCTCCTCTTGGCCGGGTGCTGCCCGTCGAGCATCAAGTAGGACGAGCCAGGTCCTCGTCGTGTGACGTCCGCGCCCTCCCGTCGCCGGTCCCGACGTCACGAACTGCGCAGCTACCTCGTCCTACCTGCCATGACGAGCCCGACGGAGCGCGCGAGGCCCTGGAGCCCTGCGCGGCCACGACGCACCCCGGCCACGATGGAGCTCGTTCAGCCTCGGGTCGTCACCTTGGACGTGGTGCGATCAGCCGGCTTCTACGCAGCGCTGACGGGCGTCTCCCTGCCGCTCAACGAGTTCTACGTCGAGATCCCCGTCGGCGAGATGACGGTCGGGTTCTCACGGTGCTGCTTCACAGAGGACCACGGTCCGACGTGCCGACCGGTCGACGGATCGGGAGCCCGTCCGGGCGAGATGATCCTGGACTTCTCGGTCGCCGACGTCGACGAGGAGCTCGATCGGGTCACGACCCTCGGCGTCGAGATGGTGCTGCCTCCCACCACGCAGCCTTGGGGGACGAGGTCGATGCTCTTCAGGGACCCTGACGGTCGGCTGGTCAACGTGTTCTCACGAGTCGAGGAGGGTCGATGAACGCACGCTCGAGCACGGTCGTCGCCGACGACCTGGTGAAGACGTATCCCGGCAACGTCAGAGCGGTCCGAGGGATCAGCTTCGACGTTCGGGCCGGAGAGGCGTTCGGCCTCCTCGGGCCGAACGGCGCCGGCAAGACCACCACGATCGGCATGCTCACCTCGACGGTCGCACCGACGTCGGGGCGGGCGACGCTCGCCGGGATCGACGTCGCCGCGGACCCAATCCGGACGCGGTGGCTCAGCAGCGTGGTGTTCCAGGATGCCGTCGTCGATCAGCCGCTGAGTGGCCGCCAGAACCTCCAGCTCCATATGCGACTGTGGGGCGTCGAGCCCGCGATCGGACAAGTGCGGCTCGCGAACCTCGCGGCGACGGTGGGCATCGACGACCTCCTCGATCGGGCGGTGGCGACGTACAGCGGCGGCCAGCGGCGGCGGCTCGAGATCATCCGAGCGCTCCTCTCTGCGCCTGAGGTGCTCTTCCTGGACGAGCCGACCGTCGGTCTCGACACCCGGGTCCGGCACGACCTCTTCGACGTCATCGGCACCCTTCGGGAGAGGACCGGCGTGACGATCATCATGACCACCCACTACATGGACGAGGCCGAGAGGATGTGCGACCGCGTCGCGATCATCGACAAGGGGGCCATCGCCGCCTGCGACTCGCCGTCGGCGCTTCTCTCGGCGATCGGTCGGGACATCCTCGAGCTGCGCGTCGATGACCCGCATGGGGCGGCCGGGGCGCTCGCCGCTTCGGGGGTGGCCCCGGACGACGTGGTGGTGATCGGCCAGACCGTGACGGCGTCGCTCCGGGACCTGAGCCCATCGGACGCGGTCAGGGTCGTCGAGGACGCGCGCATCGACGTGACCGCCACGACGACCCGGCCCGCCACGCTCGACGACGTGTACCTGCGACTCACGGGCGAGCGCATCGGCACCACCGTGGACTGGGAGGGGTAGCCATGACGATCACCACCAGCGCACGCGCCGGTCTCTCCCCCGCGCGTCCACCGGACCGTGCGAGGAACATCCGGGGTGTGCCGATCGTCGCGACTCGGCGGCTGCTCCTCTCGGTGCGCAGCCCTCGGTCGCTGCTGATCCCCGTCCTCAACCCGGTCCTGTTCGCGCTCGTGCTGGCGCCGGCGCTGGCGAGCACCATCGCCGCACCTGGCGGGCAGCGGACCTACATGACCTATCTCGCCCTCGCCACCGTCGGCCTCCTCATCCCGTTGAACTCCCTCTTCTCGGGGATCGGGGTGGTCGTGGACCGCCAGCAGGGCGCGCTCCGTGAGCTGCTCGTCGTGCCGATCCGACGCGCCTCCATCGTCGTCGGGAACCTCGTCGCCGTCATCGCGCTTACCGCCCTCCAGGTCGTCGTGCTCATCGTGCTGTCGGCAGCTCGGGGCGCCACCTACAGCGGCGGCGTGCACGCGCTCTGGTTCGTGGCCTCGGCGCTCGTGTTCACAGTCCTCATGTACTCAGTGGCCGAGATCCTGGCGGTGCGCCTCCAAAGCCCCGAGGAGTACACCGGCGCGCTCCCCGTCGTCGCCATCGTGCCGTTCTTCTTCGCTGGCTCGCTGTTCCCGATCACCGCGCTGCCGACATGGCTCGAGGCGATCGCCAAGGTGCTGCCGCTCACCCACGCACTCGCCCTCTTCCGGTACGGTCTCACGCCCGCGGAGGGCGCGCACTCGCTCCGCGACATCTGGGGGATCTCGAGCGTGCCCGTGATGGCGGTGCTCTCGATGGCGGTGGTCCTGGGCTTCGCGGTCCTGGCCCTCGGCGCCGCGGTGCGGCTCTTCAGCAGGGCGGGGCGCGCGTGAGCACGGGCCGTCGGTCGCGACGCCCACGATCGCGCAGCTGACGGGTGGTTGGACACCGGTCGCCCAGCGAGCCGGGCCGCACGCCGAGTCGTGGGTCGCGCCGCCGCGAGGCCGTTGGCGACTGCTTGGGGGGACTCACCTTGACAGGTGGCGACCGAGTCGGTAGGACTCCGAGCGACAGACATCCATGAGGAGGGGCGACGTGGCCTTCATTCCCTACCTTGCCTTCTCGGGCAACTGCCGAGAGGCCTTCACGCGGTATCACGAGATCTTCGGGGGTGACCTCAACGTGATGACGTTCGCGGACGGGCCGCCCGACGCGGCGCCACCCGGCGGCGTCAAGCCCGACGCGGTCATGCACGCCTCGCTCACGTTCGGGGACCACTCGCTGATGGGCGCCGACGACCCGTCCGGCGGCTTCGACGGCTCGGTGCACGGGATGTGCGTGGCGTTCACGCTCTCCGACCCGAGCGAGGCAAAGCGAGTCTTCGACGGGCTGAGCAAAGGCGGCGAGGTCCAGATGCCGCTCGGCGAGACGTTCTTCTCGCCTGCGTTCGGCATGTTCACCGACCGCTTCGGCACCCCGTGGATGATCATGACCGAGCCGCAGTCGTAGGCAGCAGCTGGTCAGTCATCGCGTGACGGTCAGCAGGTAGCTCGCCCGACCCAGGTCGTAGGTGCCGCGGTACGGTCGGCCCGTGCTCGAGCGCTCCCTTGGCCTGTCGGACCACGCCCGCGACGCGATCGCGGCGCTCGAGTCGCGCTGCACCGAGGTCGACGGCGGCCGGCTCAAGCTCGAGTGGGGGGTGCTCGCTCGGCGGGACCCGAGCGTCGTCAACGACCTGCTCTGGTGGGAGGGCGACACGCTCGTCGGGTTCTGCGGACGGTACGCCTTCGGAAGCGAGGTTCCCGAGGCGACGGGGATGGTCGATCCGGCACACCGGGGGCACGGCATCGGGACCGCGATGCTGGGCGCGCTCCGCACGCTGTGCGCTGCGCGGGGGGACACCCGATTCCTGCTCGTGACCTCCAGGACCTGCCCCGCGGCACGCTCGCTGGCGGAGCGGTTCGACGGCACGTTCGACCACGCCGAGCACGCCCTCGTCCTCACCGCCCTACGGGGCGAGGGCCGGATGGACCCGGGGATCACGCTGCGAAGGGCGACACCCGAGGACGCGCAAGCGGTCCACGCCCTCCACGAGGCGGGGTTCGGCCGGTCGAGCGGGCCACCGATCGAGGACGATCCGTCGGGCGCGACGCTCGTCGCCGAGCGCGACGGTCGGGTGATCGCGACGATGCGCCTCGCCTTCGATCCCGCGTCCCGGGGGATCTATGGCTTCGTCGTCGACCCGGCGCTGCGGGGTCGGGGCATCGGCCGGGACCTCCTCCGGAGGGTCTGCGACGACGCGCTCGCAGGAGGCGCGACGCACGTCCACCTTGAGGTGTCGACGGACAACGACCACGCGCTGGGGCTCTACACATCCGTGGGGTTCGAGGTGCGGGCGACGGAGGACTACTACGAGATCCCCGTCTCCGCCGGCTGACCGCTCGGCCGCCCTCGGGCTGTCGCGGTAGCGTCGACCTCCGTGCCGGGCCGACGCGCGGGCATCACCGAGCTCCAGACCCCAGCGCTCGTGGTGCGGCGCGCAGCGCTGGACCGCAACCTCAGGACGATGGCGTCGAAGCTCCCGGCCGCACGGCTGCGGCCGCATGTGAAGGCGCACAAGTGCACGGAGCTCGCGCGGCGTCAGGCGCAGGTGGGGCACCACGCGTTCTGCTGCGCCACGATCCGCGAGATGGAGGGGATGGCCCGCGCGGGGCTGGGGGCCGACCTCCTGCTCGCCAACGAGGTGGTCGACGCCCGACGGCTCAGGCCGCTCGTCGACGCCGGGAGCCGCGTGACGGTCGCGATCGACTCGACCGAGACGCTCGCCGCGGCCTCGGCCGCTGGCGTGCCCGAGGTGCTGGTCGACGTCAACGTGGGGCTGCCCCGTTGCGGCTGTGACCCGCGTGACGCCGGCGGCCTCGCGGACGACGCCAGGCGCCGGGGGCTCACGGTGCGCGGCGTGATGGGCTACGAGGGCCACGCGGTGGGGGTCGAGGACCGGGACGAGCGGACGAAGCTCGTGACCGCAGCCATGGAGGTGCTCGCGGCAGCTCACGCGGATGTGGGTGGCGACGTGGTGTCGGCAGGCGGCACCGGCAGCTACGACCTCAACGTCGTCGCGACGGAGATCCAGGCTGGCTCCTACGCGCTCATGGACACCGCGTACGCGACCCTCGGGCTGCCGTTCGTGCACGCGCTCTCGGTGCTCGCGACCGTGGTCTCCGTCAACCGCAACGGCGGTTGGGCGGTCGCCGACTGCGGGCTCAAGGCGCTGGGCATGGATCACGGGAACCCCGCGCTCGAGGACGGCGGCCGCGTGTGGTTCTGCTCGGACGAGCACGTGACGTTCTCCCCGAGAGAGGGGCAGCCCCTGCCGAGGGTCGGCGACCGGGTGTCGGTCCTGCCGGCCCACATCGACCCCACGGTCGCCTACCACGAGGCCATCCACGTCGTCGACGAGGAGGACCGGGTGACCGAGGTGTGGCCGGTCGATCTCAGAGGCTGGTAGGCGGCCGAGGGTCGGCCGCAGGGATCAGGCCGCGACTGCTGCCTCGCGCTCGTCGAGGAACGCCCACCACGCTGTCGCCACGCTCGAGGCGCCGGCGGCTGCAGCGGCCTCCGACTCGACATCGAGGGCGTCGATGAGCCACTGCGCGTGTGCGTCCTCCACGTCGGCGTGGACCCGCCAGAACGTGGTCGCGGCCTCCGGTGCGCCGTAGTGCGTCACGAGCCCGTCCGCCTTGGTGCGGGCGACGTCCGCTCCCTGCACCTCGTAGGCGAGGACGCCAGCCAGCGCGGCGGTCGTCCCGTCCCGGAGGCACGACCGATAGGCGTCGAGCAGGTCGGCCATGGCCTCGCTCGGTGCGGCGCCGTCGGCGCCGTAGTGGCGCGCGAACCGCTCGAACAGCTCGAGGTGGCTCGGCGGGGTGACCTCGTCGGCGAGGTTCGCCTCGACCGCGGCACGGATCGGGCCGTCCTCGAGCTCCGCCGCGATCGCCGCGAGCGTCACCGGGAGGCTGGCCTCGAAGTGCCGGTACTGGTCCGCGTACTCGTGCAGCTCGTCGAAGCTCAGGCGGCCCCCCTCCCACCGTCGGTAGAAGGGGTGCTCGACGAGTCGCCGACCCTGGAGGGCGGCACGGACGATGGGCTTGATCGGCTTGGCCATGGCGCCTGACGGTAGTGCTGCCATCTCCCCGAGTCGCGCATGCCGCCCGTCGATCGCGGGTGCGTCTCGCAGCTCCCTCGCACCGGGGCGTGTCCGGCGCTCTCGCTAGGCTCGCCCGATGGCATCGACCCCGTCCGACGCGCTCATCCTGGACCTGATCGAGTGGCTCGGGGAGGACGGGCAGTCGTACCACGACGCCATGGAGCGCTGGCGGACGACCTGTCCGAGGCTGGACGTGTGGGAGTCCGCCTCGAGCCGCGGGCTCATCCGATGCGCGTTCGAGGAGGGGCGGGGCCTGCGGGTCGCGGTGACCGCGCAGGGGCACGCGCTTCTCCGGGTTGCGAGGCCGGCCGCCGTGAGCTGAGCGCCGGCGAGCGGCGTCCAACGCCATGCGAGGAGCGAGCGCGTCGTCACGCTGCTCGTCCGGCGCCAGCGACCTGTCCTTCACCCGTACCATCCGTCGGTGGACGCGGTCGACCTGCGAGGCGCGTTCGATCTGCTCCGGATGCAGCGCCTGACGCAGGCTGCATGGTCCCCGACTGCGCAGTGGCACGTCGGCGACCTCGCCTGGCAGCGGCGGTTCCACCCGGGTCCGAGCGACGAGTGGCCCACGAGGCTGTGGCTGGACGAGGACGACGTCGCGGCTGCATGGGGATGGGTGGTGCGGCCCGACAGGCTCAACCTCGTCGTCGACCCGTCGGCTGACGAGTCCCTGACGCTCGAGGTGATCGACTGGGCGATCACGGTCGTGGGGGAGGCTGCACCCCTTTGCACCACGGTGACCCGTGGCCACGACGAGATGCTCGTAATGCTCGAGCAGCGAGGGTTCAGGGAGATCGACGTTCCAGGGCACTACGACCTGGCGTGTGCGCCCGCCGATGCGGTGGCGCAGGTCGCTCCGGACGGCTTCATCTTGCGCGGACTCCGGGCGGGTGATGACGACCTGGTCGCCCGCGCGAAGGCGCACATCGCGGCGTGGGAGTCCAAGACGATGACGCCGGCGGTCTACCGGACGATGCAGCGGCTCTGGCCGTATCGCCACGATCTCGACGTCGTCGCGGAGGTCGTCACCGACGGCTCGCGATCTCCCGAGTTCGCCGCGTCGTGCCTTTCCTGGTTGGACGAGGTGAACGGCGTGGGCGAGCTCGAACCGGTGGGCACGGATCCGAGGTTCAGGCGTCGCGGGCTTGCCGCCGCGGTCTGCGCGGAGGCGGTCAGGCGGCTCGGCGCAGCCGGGGCGACGCGCGCCATCGTCTCGGCGTCCGCCGATCCGGCCAACCCTGGACCATCCTTGCTCTACCGATCCATCGGGTTCGAGGAGATCGCCCGGACGGTCGATCTCAAGCGCAACTGACAAGGCCCAGCCCACGCGGTGGTCGCGGGAACCCGGGCTGACGGTGCCTGTGCACCGTACGTCCTCAGCCCGCGGGCCGGAAGGTGCAGACCAGGGTGCCGGTGCTGGCGGTCTTCGCCGAGACGAGCTTCAGGGGTCGGCGCTCACCGTCCTCGGGGAAGATGCGCTTCCCCCCGCCGAGCAACACCGGCTCGACCATGAGCCGGTACTCGTCGATGAGGCCGGCGCTGACCAGCTGGGTGGCGAGCTTGGAGCTGCCCCACACCAGCACGTCGCCTCCGGGCTCGCCGCGGAGGTTGTCGATCGCCGCCATCGCCCCCTCGCCCGGGATGAGGACGGAGTTGTTCCAGGTGAGGTCGGCCTCTGAGAGCGTCCGCGACACCACGTACTTGCGGATGGAGTTCATCCGGTCGGCAAAGGGGTCGTCCGGGCGGTTCGGCCATGCCGCGGCCATGGTCGTGTAGGTGCGGCGACCGAAGAGGAGGGCGTCCGCGCCGTCCATGCCGTCGCTGATCTCGGTCCCCATGATCTCCGGATCGAAGTAGGGACCCGACCACCCACCGTGCCGGAACCCGCCCTCCGTGTCCTCCTCCTCGCCGCCGGGGCCCTGGACGACGCCGTCGAGGCTCATGAAGTCGGTAAGGACGATCCGCATGGCGCGCCTCCTGTGCCGCAGACTCACCGTAGACGGCGTCGGGCAGGCGAACCCATCGCGGAGCCGGCCGTCACGCGGCGTCGACCGACAGCTCGTACTCCTCCATCAGGGACTCTTCTGCACCCAACGGGACCGGCTCTGTCGCCGGGCGAGTCTTGACCACGGCCGCCACGAGCACGAGCGCCGCGACCGCGAACCCGGCAGCGACGGCAAAGATGACGTCGATCGCATGGGCGTCAAGGAGCGTGTGCGCCGGACCGGTGCGGGGCGCCACGGCGCTCGAGACCGTGACGAGCACAGCGAGCCCGAGCACCGCGCCGACCTGCTGGACGACGTTGACGAGCCCCGACGCCGCGCCCGCGTCGCCGCTCGGCACGCCTGCGAGCGAGGCGGCGGTGAGCGTCACGAGCGAGGTGCCTGCGCCGACACCCATCAGCACGAGGCTGGCGAGCACCTGCGCGTACGGCGTCGTGGGGCTCAGGCCGGTCAGCAGGACGAGGCTCGCGATCATGGCGGACATGCCCCCGAGCATCACGGCCTTGGCTGGCACCCTCGCGATCAGCACACGGCTCGCGAGCTGGGACGACGCGAAAACCGAGATCGGGACGGGGAGGAACGCGAGCCCAGCGAGCATGGGTGAGAACCCCTGCGCGTCCTGCACGAACTGCCCGAGGAAGAAGAACACCCCGAACATCGACGCATAGACGAGTCCTCTCGCGACGTTGGCGGCTGTGCGCGTGGTGTCGGCGAACAAGCGGAGCGGGAGGATCGGCTCCTCGGCACGTCGCTCGACGTGGTGGAACGCCGCCAGGAGCGCGATCCCCGCGGAAAGCGACCCGACCGTGATCCCAGCGCCCCAGCCGTCGCTCGCGGCCTCGACGAGCCCCAGCACGATCGCGGTCATCCCGAGCGTCGACGTCACGGCACCGGCGATGTCGAAGCGGCCGCGGCGCCGGGGCGTCTCGGCGATGACCGCGTGGCCGACGAGCAGCACGGAGAGGCCGATCGGAACGTTCACGAACATCACCCACCGCCACGAGACGAGCTCAGTGAGGAGCCCGCCGAGGACCAGCCCGACCGCGCCGCCCGCCGCCGAGACCGTGGTGAACAGCCCGATCGCGCGCACCCGTTGGGCGCCCTCGGCGAACACCGTCGTGAGGAGCGCGAGTGCCGAGGGTGCGGCCATCGCCGCACCGCCCCCCTGGAGGGCGCGCGCAGCGAGGAGCTCCCAGGGCGTGGCAGCCATCCCGCCGAGCATCGAGCTCACGGTGAACAGCCCGATCCCGGTCAGGAAGACGCGCCGCCGACCGATGAGGTCGCCTGAGCGAGCGCCGAGCAGGAGCAGCCCACCGAAGGTGAGGAGATACGCGTTGAGCACCCAGGACAGCCCCGAGGCGCTGAACCCGAGGCCAGCCTGGATGTGGGGGAGGGCGACGTTCACGATCGTGGTGTCGAGGACGACCATGAGCTGCGCCGACAGGATCACGAGCAGGAACGAGGAGGACGGGCCCGCGTGGCGGGGCTCGTGGGCGGCGGTTCGGGGACCGATCGTGGCAGTGCGGGCCATTGACGACCACCTTTCTGCTGGTAGGGTGGGGAAGCGGATTACCCCTCCGGATAGTATACGGAGGGTGCCTCCGGTTTGCAAGGTCGATCTTCGGGGAAGGTGCCGATGACGAGCCGAGTCGAGAGCGACCTCGACGCGACGGTCGACGCACCGAGGATGCGAGCCGATGCACGCAGGAACTACGAGCTGCTGATCGTCGCCGCGCACGACGCCTTCGCGGAGACCGGGAGCGAGACCTCGATGGAGGCCATCGCCAGGCGGGCCGGCGTCGGCATCGGAACGCTGTACCGGCACTTCCCGAAGCGGATCGACCTCGTCGAGGCGGTGTACCGGTCCGACGTCGACGAGCTCGTCGCGCTCGCGGACGGCGTTGGCGCGCTCGAGCCCTGGGACGCGGTGACGACGTTCCTCGAGGGCTTCGTCCGCTACATGGAGACGAAGCGCACCCTGCTCGCCGAGCTCCACGAGGCGTTCGAGAAGAACCCGAAGCTGAAGGTCGACTCGAGGGAGCGGATCGAGGGCGCGCTCTCCCGCGTGCTCACCCGCGCGCAGGAGGAGGGCGTGGCACGGAGCGATGTGACGGGATCGGACATCCTCCAGATGCTCAGCCCGATGTGCACGAGCTCGACGCTGACCTCTCCGCAGCTCGAGCGGCTCGTGGGGGTCTTCGTGGACGGACTGCGCACGCAGCCCTAACGTCGACCGGGTTCGTCCGAGCGTCCCGCCGGTACGGTTGCGGCGTGCTCCCCTCGCGGTTCGGTCTCGTCACGCTCGCGTGCAGGGACGTCGAGCGGATGACGCGGCTCTTCACTGACCTCGGGTGGGTCGAGACGCCCGCGAGCGATGCGCACCACCGGACGTTCCAGTGCACCAACGGCACCGTGCTCGCGCTCTACGACGCGAAGAACTACGAGCCGCACTTCGGACCGCCGACGTCGGCCTTCCGCGGCGTCGTGCTCTCGGTCAACGTCTCGTCGTTCGAGGAGTGCGTCTCGATCTATGAGTTCATGAAGGGGGTCCGGGGGGTCGAGCTGCTCGAGCAGCCCTCCGAAGCACGCTGGGGCGGCGGCTTCACCTGGCGGGACCCGGAGGGCAACCTCTGGGATGTCGCCTGGGCGAGGGACTCGAACATCGACGAGCGCGGTGGTGTCACCTTTCCCTGACCGCGCTCCGGATCTTGATCTCGAGGGGTGGAGCCGGGCTACATCGGCCGGGTGACGCCGGCGAGCACGTCCTTCGGATCTGCACCCTCGAAGGCCTGGAGGAGCTTCGCCACGGGGGCGGTCCACCCGGTCTGGTGGCTCGCCCCGAGCCCGAGGCCGGTGTCGCCGTGGAAGTACTCGTGGAAGAGCACCAGGTCGCGCCAGTGTGGGTCCTCGGCGTAGCGGGTGGCCGATCCGAAGACGGGCCTCCGTCCCGACTCGTCGCGTAGGAAGATTCGGCAGAGCCGACGCGCGAGCTCCCTCGCCAGCTCGAAGAGCGTCACGTGGACGCCGGAGCCGGTCGGGCACTCGATCCTGAAGTCGTCGCCGAAGTACAGGTAGTACTGCAGCAGCGCCCGGATCAGCAACAGGTTCGTCGGGAACCACACCGGGCCGCGCCAGTTGGAGTTCCCGCCGAAGAGCCCGCTGTCGGACTCCGCGGGCAGGTAGCCGACCTCGAACCGCTGCCCCTCGACATCGAAGACGAACGGGTTCGCCAGGTGCCAGCGCGAGAGCGATCGGATACCGTGGGGCGAGAGGAAGCGCTCCTCGTCGAGCATCCGCACAAGGATGCGACGCAGCTTGGCCTCGTTGACGACCGAGAGGAGGCGCCGGCCGTTGACCCCAGGCTTCGTTGGGTCGGCGATGTTCACGAACAGATCCCGGTTGCGCTCGAGGTACGCAGCCACCCGCGCGGTGATGTTCGGGAAGCGCTCGAGGGTCTCGGCCGGGATCACCGTCGCGGCGCAGATCGGGAGGAGGCCGACCATCGAGCGGACCTTGAGGCGCCGGCCGCTTCCGTCGGGCAGCCAGAGCACGTCGTAGTAGAAGCCGTCCTCCTCGTCCCACAGCTCGCTCTCTGAGTCGCCTGGCGGGTCCATCGCGGCGGCGATCCAGAAGAAGTGCTGCACGAACTTGAGCACGAGGTCCTCGTAGCTCGGGTCATGCTTGCAGAGCTCGATCGCGAGCTCGAGCATGTTCTGGCTGAAGATCGCCATCCATCCGGTGCCGTCTGCCTGCTCGAGGTGTCCGCCTGTCGGGAGCCGGGCGCTTCGGTCGAAGACACCGATGTTGTCGAGCCCGAGGAAGCCGCCTTCGTAGATGTTGCGGCCCTCCCGGTCCTTGCGGTTGACCCACCACGTGAAGTTGATGAGGAGCTTCTTGAACGCCTCTCGGAGGAACCCGATGTCGCCGTCGCCGTCGTCGTCGATCTCGGCCGTGTACGCGAAGAGCGTCGCCCAGGCGTGGACCGGTGGGTTCACGTCGCCGAAGTTCCACTCGTATGCCGGCATCTGGCCGCTCGGATGGAGGTACGGCTCGCTGAGCATGAGATCGACCTGCGACTTGGAGTACTCGGGGTCGACCATCTCGAGCGCCAGCGTGTGGAACGCGAGATCCCAGGCGGCGAACCACGGGTACTCCCATTTGTCCGGCATCGAGATCACGTCTTGGTTGCGCATGTGGAACCACTGCTGGTTGCGCACCTGACGGCCGGTGCCCGCCCGCATCGGGTGTGCGTCGTGCGCGCGGAGCCAGCGGTCGACGTCGTACTCGTAGAACTGCTTCGTCCAGAGCACGCCGGCGAGGGCCTGGCGCAGCACGTTGCGGGCGTCGTCGGAGAGCGAGCTCGGGGTGAGCGCGTCGTAGAACTCGTCGGCCTCCTGACGCCGCTCGGCCATGATCGCGTCGAACTTGCGGTCGTCGCCACTCCGCGCCGTGGCGGGGCCCTGTCGCATCCGGAGCCGGGTGACCGCGCTGGCACCCGGCTCGACTCGGTGCTCCGACCACGCCGCCACCTTCGTGCCGGTCGCTGCGGGGTTGACGGCGTCGAGGCGGCCCGCGACGACACGGTCGTTGACGCCGTCCTTCGGGAACTTCGAGACGGCTGCCGAGCCGGAGACACTCCTTGGGTTCGTCTCGTTGTCGCAGAACAGCAACGCGGCGTCAGCGTCGACCTCGATCGTGAGCTCGCCGAGCGTGGGGTGGGTTGCGATCACGACACCGTCATGGCGTCGTGAGAGCGCGGGTCGCTGCACGTCCTCGGGCACCCAGGTGTTGCGGAACCACGCGGTCGGGAGCAGGTGCAATATGGCGGCCTCCGTCGCGCGGTTGACGGCCGTCACCCGCATGAGCACATCGTCAGGCGCCTCCTTCGCGTACTCGATCGTGACGTCGAAGTACCGGTCCTCGTCGAAAGCGCCTGTGTCGAGCAGCTCGTACTCGGGCTCGAGTCGGCTGCGCGCGGCGTTGGTCGCGACGAGGTCCTCGTACGGGAAGGCCGTCTGCGGATACTTGTAGAGCATCCGCTGATACGCGTGGCTCGGCGTCGCGTCGAGGTAGTAGTAGCACTCCTTCACGTCCTCGCCGTGGTTGCCCTGCGCGTTCGTGAGCCCGAAGAGGCGCTCCTTCAAGAACGGGTCCACGCCGTTCCAGAGCGCGAGGCCGAGGCAGAGCCGCTGCAGCCGGTCACAGAAGCCGCCGAGCGCGTCTTCCCCCGACCGATAGGCGCGGGAGCGCGCGTCGTCGAACGTGAAGTACGACCACGCGTCACCGCTCGTGCTGTAGTCCTCGCGGACCGTGCCCCACTGACGGTCGCTCACGTACGGTCCCCACTCGCGCCACGCGTGTCGCGCTGGGTCGGACCGATCGAGCCGGCCCACCTCTGCGCCGTCGGTCACCCTCACCTCCAATTGCTGTCGGGGGCTGCGCTCACCCACTGGTTGCATTCTCGCCGGGTCCAGGGTCAGCGCACGCCTCGGACCCCGATCCAGCGGAGGCCCAAGCTGGCTCAAACGGACGGGGCGTTCCTTGGTCGTCCGTCCCATGATGATCCGAGCGTCGGGGTTCCGAGTCTCGAGGCAGACGGTGCCGCTCCCACGTCGGTCGCGTGGGCTCTGCGTGACGAGGCGGTCCGGCTCAGACACGGCTGTCGGTCCGAGCCCCCTCGGTCATCCGGCGACACCGTCCGTGACGGCCGCATGGCACAGCATCCGCGTCGGGGTGACGGTCTCGAAGCGGTCGTCGCCTCGGTCGACCCCCTCGCGCTGCCCGCTTGTCTGCATGTCAAGAGATCGCGATCGCGCCCGTCCCGCCGTTCGCTGGAACGGACGTCCAAGCAGCTGCACGTGTCGCGTTGCGGAGGAGACCGCGCGATTCTGTCGATGGCCGAGCAGGCTCAAGAAGGGAGATCGTCTCACGAGGTCATGCCGCGAGGCTGATGGCGGAGACCGCCGACTGGAGTTTGCTTTCGGCCTTGTGCGTCGTCCTACCATGTCCGACATCGTCAGACAGAACGTGCCCTCCGCGTACTTTCAGAACGACGCCCGTCGGACAGACGGGCCGACAAGCCACGTCGTGAGCGTGCGTCTGAGCGACGAGCTCGTCAGGCGACTCGCACAGGTCGGCAACGACGAGGGGCGGTCCATGAGCGACACGATTCGCATCGTGCTCGAGCGTGGGCTCATGAAGAAGAAGGCGAAGCGCCGGTCGCCGTAGCCAGTCTTGCTCGCAATGCCGAATGAGCAGATGGGGTCGCGCTCGTGGTCGCGGTCGCCGAGGAAGGAGGCGGCGACGAGTTCCGCGCATCCGACCCGACGGATGGCGCCCGCCAGACCTCATTCGGGCACCGGGTCACAGGACCCGGTGCCCGAACGGGTGGGGGACGGTCTCCCTGTGCCGCTACAGCGAGACGCTGGTCGAGCAGGTGGCGAGCGGACTGCCCTTGCCGATGTCCCCGGTTGAGGACGACCAGATCTGGGCGGTGTACGTCCATGTCGCACCCATCCAAGAGCCCGAGTAGTTCGTGTAACTCACGTCGTGGATGGTCCCGTCGGCCGCCACGGTGTCGATGTTGAGGAACCCGGCCATGTTGGGAACCGAGTACCACATCGAGACCTGATGCCCGGGCGCGAGGCCAGTGCCGTTCACCGTGATCGTGCCTGCCGTCCCGGACACCGGGTCGGAGTAGGTCGAGACGCTGATCGTGCAGCCGACCGTGCTCGAGTTGTGATGGGCCGCGCCCGCAGCTCCCGCAAGGGCCGCGCTGTAAGCAGCGACCACTGCGGCGGCAAGGGCAACTTTCTTCACCATCGCCATGAGGATCTCCCTTCGCCAAGCGGCCGCAGCCGCAAAGCGATAATCCCGTTCCAAACTCAACTGGCTCACGTGGGGGCAGCAACTCCGGCACAAACGTGTGATGCAGTGGGTGCGCGGTGGGCGGCCGACACCGGTCCTGTGGCCGGGCGACGACAGACGGCCCAACTGGCGACGGCGGCTCGAGCGAACGACGGGTCTCCGATGGGTCGATCGGAAGGCTCGATCGGATCCACCATTGGTGACCTCGGGCCCCCACGTCAGCTCGCTCGAGCTGCGGTCAGGCGCGCGCAGCCGGTCGCGCCGGTTGGTGTGTCAAGTGACCGCGAGGGTCCGTCGTTGTCGCTCCGTTTTCAGTGGAATGTTTTTGAGTTGTGATGTACGTTGCGCCACTCGGAGTCAGGGGAACCGCACACCCGTCGAACGAGTAGGGGCCGACGGCTCGGTGTGCGAACACAGAACAAGGAGTTCGAATGCGGACGTCAAGGCCCCGTCGAATCGGTCGGCTCTTCGCGGCACTCGTCACATCCGTCAGCGTCGCGACGCCAGTCGTGCTGACACTCTCAACGGCGCAGAGTTCTGCGGCGACATTCAATCCCGCCGCATCGCTTGACCAGTGTCAGAACGGACAGGTTTCGCCGATCACGCTCAAGCCGTGCGTCAACGGCACGATCGGCGCAAACAGCTACTCGGACTGGGTCAACGGCGACGTCCAGGGCAATAAGGCGCACTGGCGTGAGGGTGACTTCATCCCGTACCGCGCGAACTTGAGCGGCCTTCCTGGCGGTGGCACGTCCATCACGATCAGCGGGACGTACGACACCGTGAAGGGCAGCACGCACGCCATTGACTACCTCGGCTCCTTCGACTCCACCGAGACCACATCAACAACTCCGACAACGTTCCACGCCAACAACAACAACCCGTGCGCCGACATGCTCGGTACCGGAACCGGAAGCGGCTGTTGGGTCCCCGGAACCCCGGCAACATCGCCGGCCAGCCAGTTCCAGATTCCGGCGGGTGACACCTCCAACTGCGGCGGCTCGCAGGGTGGCCCGGTCACGCCGGTCACCGCGGGTCAGTTCTTCAAGCTCTACGCGCCGTCGGCGGACGGCACCGCGACCATCACCAACGTGACCCTCGGGGCGCAGGTCGTGTCGAGCAAGACCGGCACCCAGTGCAGTGCCTCCTTCAGCGTGACGTTCAACTTCTCGGGCGGCACCGCCTCGTCAACCTTCAACGCCGAGCTCGCATGGAGCGGGCACATCGCCTCGCAGCTCGACTGGGGATTCGGCAACTCAGCCTCGGCCATCCCCGGCTCCCCGTACCACATGGCCCTCGACAGCTTCATCATCAACGGCCAGTCGTTCACTATCGGCCAGCAGGACCGGGCGCTGCAGACGTCTGCGATCTTCTTCACGCCGGGTCTTGTGACCGCGATCAAGAACGCGAGCAACGTGGTCGTGAGCACCGCGGCCAACCCAGGCTCCGTCGTTGCGGGGACCGTGGTCCATGACACCGCCACGTTCACGGGGAACTTCAGCCCGTCCATCGGTGGCACTGTGACCTACCAGCGGTTCAACGGGACCACCTGTACCGGGACTCCCGCCGCGACCCAACAGGTGAATGTCGGAGCTGGCGGCGCCATCCCCAATGCGGATCCCTTCACGGTCGGCACGACCCCGATCGCATTCAACGCGGTCTACAGCGGCGACAATGCCGGAGACCAGCCCGTCACGGCCGCATGCGAGCCGCTCGCGGTGGTGCCGGTGACAGCGATCTCCACCACGGCGTCGCCCACGGACACCCAGGTCGGCAAGCAGGCCCTGAACGACAGCGCCACCCTGACCGGCGGCTCGAGCCCGACCGGGACGATCACCTTCTCGCTGTACTCCCCCGGCCAGGCCTGTGGAGGCACCCCCAGCTACACCGACTCCATCACCGTCAACGGTGACGGGACCTACTCGACCACAGACGCGAGCGGGACCAACCCAGGCGGGTTCGTCCCGAACTCGATCGGGACCTGGCAGTGGGTGGCGGTCTACTCCGGTGACGGCGGGCTCAACACACCGAGTCACAGCAACTGCGGTGACGAGCCGGTGCACGTTGGCCCGGCTACGACGGGCATCACGACGACCACCAACCCGAGCTCCGAGGTCGTGGGCTCGGGGAAGTTGAACGACACGGCGACGCTCACCGGCGGGTTCAACCCCGGCGGGTCGATCACCTTCTTCCTGTACAACCCGGCCAACGCCTGTGCAGGTCCCGCGAGCTACACCGACACGGTCCCGGTGAGCGGCGACGGGAGCTACTCGACCACCGACGCGAGCGGGAGCAACCCTGGCGGGTTCAACCCGAACATCGTCGGGACCTGGCAGTGGGTGGCGGTCTACACGCCTGA
>Ga0306920_100004288_pt1 | contig 18294 bp, 21 predicted proteins | sample flu12Cox44000170_FD_204666 | JGI IMG/M metagenome (GOLD analysis project Ga0306920, IMG submission 204666) | Lab enrichment of tropical soil microbial communities from Luquillo Experimental Forest, Puerto Rico - flux4day.12C.oxic.44.000.170 (v2)... | ecosystem: Environmental > Terrestrial >... | reverse complement strand
AATTACTAGATGAGTGCTCGAGCAGATTCTTTGTCACCTCTGCTACAAAATCCGCGGAGAATGTGGTTGGCAGATCAATCCAATGGCGAACCGCTTGATCGGCTTGGGATTCGATCGGCGCGGTTTCTCTTTTGGCAGGGGGAGCTAATCCCAGAGAACGCGAGAAGAATCGATAGGCGATGCGCCTTTTGGTAGGGCCATAATCGTGGTGTTCGTTGGGCAGATGCCGGTTGTGAACATTCTCGATTGCATCGTACAGCTCATAGATCCGCTGAATATAAGGAAAGTCGTCCTCGGCAAAACGCTTCGTCCAGTCTGCCCCGTCAGAAACAATCATAGGTGGTCGTGGCGCAACGACCGCCGCAATTTCGGCATTGTTGGTATCTTCCGGCCCAGGCACATCGCGTACTTTCATGCCGTCCTCGCATCGTTCGTGCCCGAGAAGCGAGACGAAACCATGACCACCGGCATACTCGCTTTGACCCGCGGATCCACCGCGGCAAGAAGAATAATCTGTGAGGCGCCGCCTGACGCGCCCGTAACGCCGAGTCGCGTGGCGTCAACTTCAGGCAAGGACTCCAGGAAATCAAGAGCTCGAACGCTATTCCAGAGTTGAATCTGGAGTACGTTTCTCGTGTCGTGCGGAAGTTGCGTTGAGTCGCCATAGCCGACCATGTCGTAGGTGAAGACGACGGCGCCCATCTGGGCAAGCGTGGCACACAAGAGTTGATTTTCGGGACGGGTACGAGCATACCAGCCGTGTTAGTGGCCGTGCGCCACGAAGATGGCAGGCACCGAGCCTTTCGCGCTGCTACGCAGCGGCCGGTAGAGGTTCCCAAATACCTAGAAGTGCGGCACGGATTCAAAAGCGATGTCCTCTACCGAATAGGAGTTGCGAACACGACGATTCGCAAAAATCGGATGAAGCGGTGTGCGCTCAGGGAGAGGGGCGAGATGTGCGCCCGCAAGAATGGTGGCCCGAATCGTCTCAGCACGCTTTTCCCAAAATCCCAGAGAATCTGCAAAATGTGCCAACTTTTCCATTTGCTGCGCAGCCCGCTGTGGAGCAAAGATGACCAGCGCAGCAACACAAACCAAAAAGCGACATTGAGACAGCCTCACCGGCACGTACAGGGCCCTAGGCTCACCTGGATTCACTAGAAAACCACTGGACAAAAGCCCTGGGACACTCGCTCTACTCCTCATCGGCTCTCCTAGAGAACTATCGGCTAGATTCACCATGGAGGATCAGAGATACAGGTCCTCCACCATTTTAATCATGATGATTTTCGCGGCACAATCGCAGCGCGAATTACCGCGACTCCGCGGGAGACGCGCGAATCGCCGCATTCACGGCAACCATCACGCCGGAAGACGCTTCTAACTTTGTAACGGTTCCTTCCTTGTTGTTTTCGCCCAGCCCAGCAGTCGCTTGAGCTCTCTGTTGTTTCGTCTCGCGCCGCATGGACCTTTTGGAGGTGGCGCGAGTAGAGGAAAGGAGGCAGTGATGACGAACATCAGGACAGGAAAGCTTTTACGGATTGCTTTGGGATTACCGGCCGCTCTTCTGCTCCTCATGTGGACGCCAGGATCAGTTGCCAGCTCGACCGATGCTCCCAAGGAGGTTCATCGCGTCGAGAACTCGGGCACGGTCATGCAAGAGATTCTCCGTGTTCCCGACGACGTTCCTCGAAACCTTCTCGACAAGGCGCGGTGTGTGATTGTCCTTCCCTCGGTCACCAAAGCCGCGTTCGTTGTGGGTGGAGAGTATGGACGCGGCGTCATGACCTGCCGCACAGGCCCCGACTTCGGTGGTGCCTGGGGCGCGCCAACCATGATGGCACTGGAGGGCGGTAGTTTTGGGCTCCAGCTCGGCGGTGAAGCCACCGATTTCGTGATCTTGGTAATGAACAATCGCGGTGCGCAGAGCTTGCTGCACAGCAAAGTCAAGCTCGGTGCAGATGCTTCTGTCGCTGCAGGACCCAAGGGCCGTCAGGCAGAGGCCGACACCGACGTGAACATGAGAGCGGAAATGTTGAGCTATTCGCGCTCCCGTGGCGTGTTCGCGGGCGTTTCACTGGAGGGCACGACACTGCGTCCTGACAACGACGCCAACCGGCGACTCTATCATGAGAAGGTGACGGCGTCGGAGATCATCCAGGAAGCCAGGGTTCTCCCTCCGGAATCGGCTCACACTCTCATTTCAGCTCTACAGGAGGCGTCACCTCGGCTACGATCCTAGGTTGCCAGAGAGAGGGGAGCCTTCTCTCCCCTCTCTTTGCATTGACCGTTTGTGCGTCGCTCCGCGGCTCGATTGGTCGGCTCGTTACTTCACGGAGCCCCCAGCATCTCTTGATCTTCCCGCCCCATCATTCAAATTGTACCTGCGTTTTCGGCTGGGCAGGTCACCCGTCGCCCCTGGTATGCCCCGCTAAACTGCCGAAACATTTTTGGAGGATCGAATTCAGTTTCATCGTGGAAAGCGGCTTTTGTAGATAATCGGCTGCGCCGAGCGCGAACGCGTCGTCACGGCAGCGAGGATCCTCTTGCTCCGCCACGACCACAAATCGCGTGCGCAGGTTGTACCGGACCAAGTGCCGTAGGACGCGCAGACTCTCAAAAGCTCTAGAACCCTGGTCGACCACGGCGAACTCGAAATCTTCCCGTTCGACGCAACGCAGGGCCGTTTCCACGGTCATGCATTTGCAAACGTCGAATCCCCGAGCCTCAAGCGGTTCGGCCTGCCGGATCAAGTCGGTTGGATTCGTGTCAAAAAGAAGTACGCTTAGCGCCTTGCACTTCCCTTCTTGTTTTTCTCGTTCTCTATTCATTTCCAAAATTCCATGCGGGTCGAAGCAATTTCGACAAGCAGTCTAGCTAGGCGCTTCCCAACGGGCAATCCAGCCGAAAGGGTATCTTGGCCTTCAATTTTCGCTACAAGGCTTGGGCGTGCTGCGATTTCATCGCTGCGGCATCGAAGGTGCTTTGCGGCCTTCGGACCGCGTCATTAGGTCCGCGAATACCCTGTCGACAGGATACTGCCGCTTCCAGCAAGGCCTTACTCTGCCAGTGCGGATTTGACGATTCTGAGGATCAAACAGATGCAACCTATGAATCCTGATCAGATGGCGGCGGACTACCTACCTGGACAAATCGGCAACGGTAAAACGGTAGGCGTCGAATTCACTTTTCCCTTGCGCGCAAGGCCGCGCCGCGGCAGGTCGAGCTTTCCTGCTGCCCTAGTGGCAAGCTCGGATGAAAACTTGCTTCGAGAGATCTCGGAACTCGTCCTCCAGTCGGGCCTACGCGCTTGCCTCGCTTTTACCGTCTGTGAGTGCAAACGAGTCTTACAGAGACAAACAGTCGCACTGGTGGTGTGCGATGACCGCCTGATCGACGGTAAATATGAAGACATCCTCAGTGAGATCGCTCGTTTGCGGCTGGCAACGCCGGTGATCGTGGTTTCACCGACAGGCAACTGGCCAGATTACTTGAAGGCGATGAGCCTAGGAGCCTTTGACTACCTCGGGTATCCACCGATCCCCGGGGATCTTCCGCGGACCCTCTACGCAGCATTGACGACACTGACAGGACGCGATTATCGAAGCGGAAATGGTCGATTCTTTTTTGCAAAAGGAGGACTACGATGAAGCGCAGAGCGACGAGCGTTCTATTGGCCGGCGATCTTGGAACATCCTCGGCTACACTGCAGAAATGGCTCGCTCGGCGGGGTTGCAAGTGCCGATTGGCCGCATCGTTTCGGGATGCTTGCCAGAACCTGTCGCGAGCAGAATTCGATCTCGTCCTCTGTCGGTATGACCTGCCCGATCGGACGGCATTTCCGCTTTTGGGCTGGCTCAAAGGAACTCGCTCGACACTGCTCCTCTATGCGAATTCTGACAGCGATGGCCGGTGGTTGCCGGTAATCGAGCGTGGCAAAAGATGCTTGGATCGGCCCTTGTTGCGCACAGCCGATTTGCCCAGTGCGCTTGCACACATCTTAGGGGGCGACGGCGCCGGATGGTCGGCCGATGAGCCCAAGCAAACCCCCAACGCTAGGGGAGATGTTCGGGAAGTCGTGACCACCAATAGTTTGTCACTGGGCACCTACTAAGGCCGAACAGCAACCATTCTGTCTCTCACGATAGACGGCTGGTGGAATCGGGTTGTCTTCGCTGCTTTAACACAAAATGCCCCTCGGATAAACTACTCAAAAAGCAGCTAGGAATGAGTGAGCGAACGACCAATGCGCAGATAGCCTGGAGTGCAAGAAGTTGGCGTAAATCGGGGTCTCGCTGGGCCTTGGTGATCGGGTTCGGAGCCTTGCTCGTGTTGATGGCCTTCATGGGCATCGATTCATTGCGAAGTTTGCGGGCATTTGAGGGCAGCAACAATCAGATTCGCGAAGAGTTTCTGTACCGCGAAAACACGCTCGATCAGATCCGAGCTGGCTTCTACCAGTCGGCGAATATAGTGAGTGATTATTTCCTGGCTGAATCCGACCCCCAGGCACAGGACGTGTTTCGTGCCGAGCTGCGATCTATCGAGGCTCAGACGGCTGGAGCTCTGCAATCGTGCATTCAATCGCTGCCGGGGGGAAAAAAGGAGCCGTTTGAGCGGCTCGCCGTGGAAATGGAAGCTTACTGGTCGACGCTTGATTCCGCTCTCGCACCAGATGCAAAGGGCAGCAGAAGTGAAAACGCCATTCTACGTAGCGCGGTTATCCATCGACATGCGAACGTTCTGTTGATCACGAAGGATCTCAGTGCTCTGAATGATGATGAGCGGAAGGAAGCCGAACGAAGCATGGGGGAACTGTTTGGACAGTTTCGCCGCCGTCTTCTGATGATTATCGCGATTGGTCTTGGCTTGGGACTCGTTCTCGCCGCCGGCACGATTGCATACGCCGGGCAGCTCGAGAATCGTCTTGAAGAAAAGTACGAAGAAAGCCTACTAGTGCAGCACGAACTAAGAGAGCTCTCGAAACGGCTAGTGGACACGGAAGAAAGGGAACGGCGCGCGATTTCCCGAGAACTTCATGACGAAGTCGGCCAATCGCTGAGCGCCTTGCTTCTTGACGTTCAGAATCTGATCGAGATCTCCCGCAGAGAAGGGGGCATCCGGCCTGGCCTGCAAAAGATTAAGGCCTCCGCAGAGGGTTGTCTCGAAGAAGTCCGCAATATGGCGTTGTTGTTGCGCCCGTCCATGCTGGATGACTTGGGCTTGGTGCCAGCACTGGAGTGGCAAGCCCGGGAAATCTCCAAGCGCACAGGTATGCTCGTCGATATGAGTGAAGAAAATGTTTCCGATGATTTGCCCGAACAGCACAAAACATGTGTCTACAGAATCGTACAAGAGGCTTTGAACAATTGCTCGCGGCACGCGTATGCCAGGAACGTCCGGGTCGTGGTCCGCCAGGGGCGAAATCATCTCCAAATTGCCATTGAAGACGATGGGAAAGGATTTGATCCACGCCGAATGCGAGGTTTGGGACTGGTGGGCATGAATGAACGAGTCACTCAGCTCGGTGGTTCGCTCCGGGTGAACTCAAATCCAGGAGGGGGTACGCGTCTTGAAGTCGATCTGCCTCTTCCGGACGGGTAAGCTGCACATGAAGAAACTCAGGATACTGCTGGCCGATGATCATGTTGTGATGCGGTCGGGGCTGCGCGCTCTGCTCGAGCGCCAACCTAATCTGGAAGTCATAGCCGAAAGCGACAACGGGAGGAACACGGTTGAGCTCGCCGGCTCGCTAAAACCAGACGTGGTCATCATGGATGTCGCCATGCCCATGCTGAACGGCATCGAGGCCACCAAGACCATCGTTGCCGAGCAGCCCACCACAGCCGTAATTATCCTCAGTATGCACGCCGATGAGTCATATGTGATGCGCGCTTTGAAAGCAGGCGCGCGTGGCTATTTGCTTAAGGATTCTGCTCCGGCCGATTTGCTCAATGCCATCCAGGCAGTCTCCCAAAACAGGTCGTTTTTCAGCCCGAAGGTGAGCCGAATTTTAGCCGAGGACTATGTCCGAGTTCTCAAACAGAAGGGCGGCGTTGATTCGTACGACTTGCTGACCAGCCGGGAACAGGAGATCCTGCAACTGGTTGCCGAGGGCAAGGCAAATAAGGAAGTAGCGGCGGCTCTCAACATCAGCCCCTATACAGTTGAAACTCATCGAAAACATATCCTTGAGAAGCTGAATCTTCATAACCCTGCTGAGCTGATCCTGTACGCTGTGCGCAAGGGAATCATCTCTTGACGAGCGCTCGGCCATCCTCGGAAGGCGTAACGCTTCCGTGCCCCTAGATACCTCATTGACGGTATGGACTGTGCTTTGCCCTCCATTCTAGTGTGCCGTATAGAAGTTCTCGTTCGCGGTTAAACGAGTTTTTTGCAGAGGAGATGGTGACAGCGCAGGCGGCAACCAGCCGGTAATCCCTGTCATTGTGATCATCGTCCGTGCGCAAGCTAGCGCGGTGCTAAGGGAAGTGAGTTCCGATAGATATGCAAGAAGCCACATTTGACATCTGGTCGGGCTGGCCCCCACAAACCGGTCAATGGCTGGAGACAGTGGCCGGGCTTGGCAATGCTCGAAAACGAATGCTGGAGATCGCCGCGGCTGCGCCGGGACCATACTTCATTTTTAGCGCGTGGAATGGCTACATTCTTGAACAAATTGACACGCGAGAAGAGCAAATCGCGCACTCGATAGACAACTCGTCGTCCCTCGCTGACCAGGAAGGGTACGTCGAGCACATGGGCAAGGGAAAGCGTGACGTGCAATGATTGCCAATTGCGCAAATCCCGGCTGTTCGGCGACCTTTGACTATCGCGCAGGCAGACTGTATCGTTTTCCGAAACGTCCTACCGAAAAAGGCCGACTGCCAAACGGGCATGGCGTCCAACATTTCTGGCTGTGCGCGACATGTTGCCATGTGTATACATTGAAGTACGAACCGGAATTGGGTGTCACTCTTGGTGACCTCGTGACCCCCATTTACAGCGCGAAACGACGCCAGGTGATTGCCGCAGCATAGGACCAGCAAAACGCTCGCGGTCGCGAGCCATTCTGGGAAATGCCAACGGCAATCGCTCCGATCGTAGGCTTCAGGCCTCATTAGTAATTTTGCCGCCTTAGAGGTTTTGACGCCGGCGCTGGCATCCGAGCGCTCAACTCCTGGTGTCGCGAGTTCCCGCACGAGAGAGCCCGAGGATGAGCTTCGTCAAAACAGTTTCATTTCCTTCTTTGGGCATACCCACACATCGGCCCCCAGATACTCTCCAGTCGGGATACCCCTTAACCGTTCGCGTCGCTAGTCTGAGCAAGTTCGCAGGTGCGACCAGCGCATCAATCAACTCGGACGCAGAAGGAGATTCCCATGCCCTTGATTCAAGTAAAAGTAATCGAGAACGTGTTTACCCCGGAACAGAAAAGCCAGATCATCACCAAGCTAACCGATGCCTTGGTATCTATCGAGGGAGAACACATGCGCCCGGCCACAGTGACAGTGATCGAAGAAGTCCGCAGTGGTGAATGGGGCATCGGCGGGAAAGCTTTGACTACCGACGCTGTGCGCTCTATTGCAGCGGGGAAGAAATAATCACATGTTTGGACGGCTAAGAGTTTGGCGAAATGGGCGGGAGCTGGCTCGGCTGGCACCTGCCCACCAACTTGGTAGGCCTATTCTTACTTATCTTATGAGGCGAATGGAACATGATCCGATGTCACAGCGAAGGTCCGCACAAGGCCCAGGTGCTGACCTCGCCGCCCGTGGTTCAAGTCTTTCTCAAAACTCTTCTCATCTGCTGACTCAAACTGATTGGGGATGCTTGGATGGGGAGCACGCCGCGCAGCGTTGCGCCGGGCAGGCTCACGCTGGGGCAAATTGATCGCAGCCTACTGCCTACACAAAGACTAAAGGAACGAAGGTATCATTGAGCGACTCGTCCCCCGGGGCCTCCCTGGGGCGTGCACGCTCAAACATCGACAGGAGCAACCCTATGCCACTCATGAAACCAGATCCCACGTTTTACCCGTCACCGAAGCTGGCAGCCCAGGCGCCGCCGGAAACGTTCGCTTACATCACTTTGATTAACCCTGAGAAAAAGTCGCGCCCCGACGCTATTGGCGTGGTGGACACCTCACCGGATTCGAAGAGCTACGGCCGCTTGATCGGGCAGGTGGACATGCCAGTCGTTGGCGACGAACTCCACCACTTCGGTTGGAACGCCTGCAGTTCTTGCCTCTGTCCCTACGCACCGCACCCTCATATGGAACGCCGCTATCTCATCGTCCCGGGTATCAACTCGTCTCGCATCCACATTTTGGACACCAAGCCGAACCCGCGAGAGCCGTCCATAGTGAAGGTCATCGGACCTGAGGAGCTGGCCACGCGCGCCGGCTATGCCGCCCCTCACACGGTCCATTGCGGTCCAGAAGGAATTTACGTAAGTGCCCTGGGCGCCCCTGACGGGAACGGTCCGGGAGGTACCTTCATCCTGGACCCAGAGACGTTTGAGATTCGCGGACAATGGGAACTTGATCGCGGCCCCCAACAACTGACTTATGACATCTGGTGGCACCTCGGCTTTGACATTATGGTCAGCAGCGCGTGGGGCACTCCCAACATGGTCAAGGACGGTGTCAATCCGGAGCTTCTTCTTGGCGGGAAATATGGCAACAAGATACAGATATGGGATCTCCGACGAAGGCGTCACTTGCAAGAACTCTTTCTCGGTGATGAGTATCAGATGGCTCTCGAGCTGCGCCCTGCTCACAATCCCACTCGGGCCTACGGCTTTCTGGGAGTTGTGGCCTCGCTCAAGGACCTTTCCGCCTCGGTCTGGGTCTGGCACCGCGATGACAATAGCAACGGCTCCAGCGCCAAGTGGGGCATCAAGAAAATCATCGATATCCCGGCAGAGCCCGCCGAGCCTGCGGATCTTCCGCCCTTCCTTCAAGGCTTTGGCGCCGTGCCGCCATTCGTTACCGACATTAATCTCTCGCTGGACGACCGCTCTCTTTACGTGTCCTGTTGGGGCACCGGCGAGTTCATTCAATATGATGTAACCGACCCGTTTCATCCAAAGAAAATTGACTCGATTCGTCTGGGTGGCATCGTCGGGCGGACTGCTCATCCGAACAATCCCAGCAAGGCGCTAAACGGCGGGCCGCAAATGGTGGAACTCAGCCGTGACGGCAAGCGGGCTTATTTCACAAACGCGCTATACACACCCTGGGATGAACAGTTCTATCCCGACGGTATCCGGGGGTGGATGGCCAAAGTGAATCTGAGCGAGAACGGCATGGAGCTCGATCGCAAATTCTTCTTGGAAAATGATGCGATGCGCATGCATCAGCTGCGTTTAGAGGGCGGCGACGCTTCGTCGGATTCTTACTGTTACGTCTAAGGCAGATTGGCGACCACAGAGGCCTGGATGAAATGGAATGCAGTCCTGTTTCTCGGAGCCTACCACGGCATTAATCCGGGGATGGGATGGCTGTTCGCAGTGGCGTTGGGGATGCAGCAAGGCAACGCGCGCGGCGTCTGGCGAGCGCTCCCTCCCATCGCACTAGGCCATATGGCGGCAGTGGGCGCAGTATTGCTTATCGCTGGGTTCGCGCAGATGGTTGTGCCCCTTGCTGTCATGAAGGTCGCGGTCGCCTCCGTGCTGGTTGCGCTCGGACTCTATCGCCTGTGGCGACACCGCCACCCGAGATTTGGGGGAATGCGCGTGGGTTTCCGCGATCTGACGGTCTGGTCTTTCCTGATGGCATCGGCGCATGGAGCCGGTCTCATGGTCCTGCCATTTGTCATGAACATCTCGGACCCGGTATGGGCAGCAAGTGGAAGTCATGCCCACCATATGACTGCAACTGTCGGGCGTGTTCCGTGGGTGGGCGCTTTGGCTCTCCTCCTGCACACTCTTGCCTATCTCCTTGTCTTGGCCCTGGCGGCTTGGATCGTGTACCGAAAGCTGGGATTAGCCTTGTTGCGAACGGCTTGGTTTAACCTCGATCTGCTCTGGGCTGGTGCGTTAGTTGTGACTGGTCTCGTGATTTTTTCTTTCTAGGGGGATCGGGCCAGCTCGATGATGGCGACTCGTCGCGAAATGACCTAGTCGCTATGCGCCGAGTTTTCTGAGATCAGTTTCGATTCGATCGAAGAGTTCAGCGGTGGCCCTCTGACTGATAAGATGGCGGCAGTCATTCTCTTCCCACCTGCCAGACCTGCCGAACTCACGATTGTGAGTTAGCCCATTCGCCGGTGGTTGCGGTAGAATTCCGGCGAAAAACGAAAGCCATGCTCGAAGCCTCGAAAAACCAACTCCTGACTCAGGTCAGTGGGGACACGCCGATGGGTGCACTACTGCGGCGCTACTGGATGCCGATCGCAGCGGTGAGCGAGTTTGAGAGCGAAAGCGTGAAAGCCGTTCGGTTGATGGGCGAAGACCTCACCCTGTACAGGGATAGGCGCGGCACGTTTGGCTTGGTTGACCGGCGCTGCCCGCACCGCAGTGCGGATTTGTCCTATGGATTTGTCGAGCAGTGCGGTCTACGTTGCAATTACCACGGCTGGCTGTTTGACCATGATGGCCGCTGCCTCGAACAGCCCTACGAGGACGTGGCGCATCCGGAGGCCTGCTTTCGCGACAAGGTTCGAATCAAGGCCTACCCGGTGCAGGCGCAGGCGGGATTGTTGTGGGCCTATCTCGGTCCAGGGCCGGCGCCGCTCATACCCAACTGGGAGCCGTTTACCTGGAAGAACGGGTTCGTGCAGATTGTGTTCGCCGACGTTCCGTGCAATTGGTTTCAGTGCCAAGAGAACTCCGTCGATCCGCTGCACTTTGAGTGGATGCACATGAACTGGAGCACGCGGCTAAAGGACAAGGGCGGACCTTATTCGCCGCGGCACCTAAGGCTGGCGTTCGACGAATTCGAATACGGAATTGTCTACCGGCGAATTCGGGAGGGCATGAGTGAGGAGGATCCGCTGTGGAGAGTCGGGCGGGTTTGCCTGTGGCCGAATGCGCTTTTTACTGGCGATCATTTCGAATGGCGCGTGCCCATCGATGATCAAAACACGCTGAGCGTCACCTGGTGTTTCAACCGTGTACCCAAAGAACGTGAGCCATACGTACAGGAGCGAATTCCCGGATGGCGCGGGCCGGTATTCGATGCCGAAACGGGACGCTGGATCTCGAGCCACGTTATGAACCAGGATTTCGTTGCCTGGATCGGTCAGGGCACCATCACCGACCGCACGCGCGAGCATCTCGCCACCAGTGACGCAGGGATCATTATGATGAGGCAACGGTTCCTGAAGGACCTCGAAGCGATCGCGCGTGGCGAAGATCCGAAAGCGACTATTCGCGATTCGGAAGTCAATCGCTGCGTCAGCTTGCCGATCGCCGAGCGAAAGCGGCTTGTTGAAGGCATGACGCTCGACGAAATGTTGCGCCATCCGATGGTTGCTGGGCAGCTTTCAGATTACATTTTTCAGACAGGTCAGCCGCCTGAGGTTCGAAAAGCGTGCGCCGAAGCAATGGGACTTCCCCTCTGAGTCGCGCGAATAAGCCGCTCGCTCTTGCCGCCAGGAGCGACCTTTCGATCCGCTGGTCATTCCTCTTCTGTCCAACGTCCCCCCGTTCCTGCTGCTTGGAAGGAGGAACCGGTCACCATATATCAGCGGTGTCTTTCCAGCGCGGATCGCTTGGCTTTTATCGTTGTCAATACTGAATCGCCAGCATCGCCGCAGAATGTGGCAGCTGGTCAGTGGCAGTGTGTGTCTTGATCACCACGAGCCCACTTTAGCGATGCCCAATTCGGGCTTGGACTCGCTCATTTGAATCTGTTCATGATTCTCACCGAGATGATCAGTTCTCGAAGAGTCTGATGATTGCCTGCACCTGTGGCAACGGTTTGTACCAAGCCGGACTCGACATGTGCGTATAATACGCGTGCCCAAGGAGGGCACCGACCATGCGCATGCTACTGAAAGTGTCCATTCCGGTTGAAGCGGGGAATGCGGCGGCTCGAAGCGGCACTCTAGAAAGCACGATCAAGAACATTGTGGACGAACTCAAACCCGAAGCTGCGTATTTCGCCGAAGAGAATGGTGAACGCACTGGTTACATATTCTTCGACATGAAGGAATCCTCGCAACTGCCAGCAATAGCAGAGCCGTGGTTTCTGGCGCTCAACGCGAAGCTCACGGTCCGCCCGGCTATGAATGCGCAGGACCTCGCCGCGGCTAATCCGAGCATCGAGCGAGCGGCACGACAGTACGGGAAGGCTGCTAGCGCCTGACACCATTGCCCGACGACGGGACGGCCAGAGTTTGGTGGGTTTGTGTGTGCAGCGGGCTACAACTTCCGTACGCCTCGGCCCCCTGAGCGGTGTGAGGCTCTTTTAAGCCGCGCCGGTGGGTGCAGTCGGTCGAAGCCTGTAGCGCACGAGCCGCGGACCATTTGCTGAACCGAGTAGCCGACAGACTTAGACCGAACGGCTGGGCGCGTATTTTCTTGCGTATCTCTCAACGGCCGCCTGGATAACCGGATAGGCTAGCTCGGCAGGTCCGATCTCTTCGACCTCCACGGCCTTTTGCTCGAGCTGCTTATAGTCCTGGAAGAACCTTCTGAGCATCAGACGGTAGTGTGACGGGATTTGACTTGCTTGTTTGTAGCCGTTGAAATCCGGATCTTGGGTCGCAACAGCAATAACCTTGTGGTCAAGCGTGCCCTGATCGATCATGGTCATTAGACCGACGGCGCGAGCGTGAATCAGCGCCAGTGGAACTACCGGTTCCTGGCAGAGCACGAGCACATCGAGCGGATCCCCGTCTTCGGCCAGCGTCTGAGGGATGAAGCCGTAGTTTGCCGGATAGTAGACAGCAGAGTAGAGCACTCGATCGACTCGGATCAGCCCGCTCGGCTTGTCCAGTTCATATTTCACATTGGAGCCCAGGGGAATCTCAACGACTGCATAGAACTCCTGCGGAAGAGTCTCACCGGGACTCAAGTCGTGCCATGGGTGAATCACCTTCATTCCTCCTGTCTCGATTACCTAAATTGAAGATACTCGCAAAACGGCATGGGCTGAACCTACCGACGCGCACGGTAGTAAGGCGTGCTACTCTAGGCCCCTCAAGAAAAAGACTACACTGGGCAGAGGGAGATCTCGACTGGCCACTGAAGTCCTCGAATTCGTGCTGCTGGCGGCGACCTCGATTTTCTTTCTCGTCGATCCCTTCGCTGTAGTTCCGATGTTTCTGTCGATGACATTCGATGTGCCGGAGTCTACCCGCCGACAAATGGCTAGGCGCTCTGCTTGGACTTGCGCAATCGTGCTCTGCGTGTTCGCTGCGGCCGGTAGCCTGATTTTCAAAGCGTTCGGCATCACGCTCCCCGCCTTCAAAATTGCCGGCGGAATCATTTTGCTTCTGATCGGCCTAGACATGCTGCAGGCGCGCCAGTCGGCTACCAAATCAACGGCCGAAGAGCAGCAGGAGGGCGCAGAAAAAGCCGACGCCAGCATCATTCCCCTGGGAATGCCGATGCTCGCCGGTCCAGGAGCGATCTCAACCGTGATGGTGCTGGTGGGCGGAGCGCATTCGATTTGGCAGCACACCGTCGTTTACGGGGTGATTTTGCTCACCTCTTATGTTTCCTATTGGGTTCTTTCCGGTGCCGACCGCGTGCGGCGATACCTTGGCAACACCGGAATCCGAATCATGACGCGGCTGATGGGCCTGCTGCTCGTCGCACTGGCCGTGCAGTTCGTCGCCAACGGGCTCACCGACTTCGGCTGGATCAAGCACACAACGACCGCGCCGTGAACCAATTCGCTGTCTTTTGCCGCACGCGATTCCCTCAGTCTTGTTGACAGGGATGATCAGGCCCCAGTAAGATTCCCACCAAATTGCGGGTGGTTTGTCGACCCTTGCAGGTTTTCTGGGAGACGGTCATGAAGAGAGCGCTTTTCGGGATTCTCCTCCTCAGTGTTTTTCTAGCCAGGCCAAGCCACTCACAAACTCCGTCCGCTCCGCCGCCAGCTGCGGCCGCCAGCGCTGTACCCAGCCCCGCACCCGCGCCGCAGGCGCGCAAGAAACGTGTGGCCATTTTCGATTTTGATTATGCGACGGTGCAAACGGCCTCCGCCGCGGCCTTCGGCACCAATGTCGACGTGGGCAAGGGTATTACCGACCTTCTTGTGAAATACCTTGTTCGGGACGGAACATACTCGTTGATCGAGCGCCAGGTGCTGGACAAGATCATCGCCGAGCAGAATTTTTCGAATAGTGACCGAGCCAATCCCAATTCGGCCGCAAAAATCGGTAAGTTGTTAGGCGTGGACGCAATTATTGTCGGCGCAGTGACACAGTTTGGCAACGAGACGAAAAACACTGGGGCCGGTGGAAATGGTGGCGGCTGGGGCGGCTTCGGGGTAGGGGGCTTCCATCATTCAAACAGCAAGGCCATCGTCAATGTTGATGCACGGATCGTGGATATCGACACCGCTGAGATCTTGGGAGTAGCCGAGGGCCACGGCGAATCTGCCCGTTCGAGCACCTCCCTTCTTGGAGGTGGCGGGAGCTGGCGGGGATGGGGCGGCGGAAATGTCGATTTCGGCTCCAGTGATTTTCAACAGACGATTCTCGGCGAGGCGGTGAAGGCGTCAGTCGAGCAGCTGAGCGCGGGCTTGATAGCGGATAACACGAAGCTCCAGACCCGGACGATTGTCGTGTCCGGCCTCGTTGCGGCCGTCGATGGGGGTCAGATTGTGTTGAATGTTGGCGCCAAGGCCGGTGTGAAAGTGGGTGATCAGCTAAACGTTGAGCGCGTCACCAAGGAAATCAAAGATCCAGCAACTGGCCAAGTCATCCGCCGATTGTCAACTCCAGTGGGCGTCGTCAAGGTAACCGACGTAGACGATCTTTCTTCCGTTTGTGTCGCCGTTGCGGGTACCGGATTTAAGGTGGGCGACGCAGTAAAGACCCTCACTCAATAGCCTCCTCGAGCGGCTCCTTGGAGCCGCTCCCATTTTTTCTGCTCACTTCGCCTACGCCGCCATCATCATCCCTCGGGCGCGCCTGGTACCGGCGCGTCTCACGCTCGGCCTTTTTCTTGCGAGCCTTCGATTTCTGGTTCACCTTTTGGGGCCAGCGAGGGTATCTCCGGTCGCTAGATCGAACCCCGGGGAAGCAGTTGCATGCATGGGCAGATTTCCCGCGAGCGGGCCTACTCGATGGGCTCCATGGGTAGACCAACATAGTTTTCCGCCAGCGTCTGCTGGGCTGCTGGCGAGCTTGTGACATAGTCAAGCTCCGCAAGCTGCCTGCGCCGGTCAAACGCATTATCCGTGTCGAACAGGTGCAACATGGAAGTCATCCACCAGGAAAAACGCTGCGCCTTCCAGACACGTCGCAGACAAATCTTCGAATAGTTCTCCAGCAGGTCGGGCCGGTTGGACGAATAGAACTCTTTGACGGCTCGTGCCAGCACGACTACGTCTGCGGCGGCAAGGTTCAGGCCCTTGGCACCCGTAGGCGGCACGATGTGTGCGGCATCGCCGGCGAGAAAGAGTCTTCCATACTGCATCGGCTCAGCCACGAAGCTACGCATTCCCGTGACGCCTTTCTGGAGCACAGGTCCTTCGGTAAGCTTCCATTGGCCGTCCGCCGTGGCCAAGCGCGCATGCAGCTCCTGCCAGATGCGATCATCAGGCCATTCATTGATCCTCTCATCGGGTTTGCACTGAATGTAGAGGCGGCTGATGGTCGGCGAGCGCATGCTAAGCAGTGCGAAGCCGCGGTCATGATAAGCGTAGATCAGCTCGTCTGAAGAAGGCGGCGCCTCTGCCAGAATGCCTAGCCAGCCGAACGGATAAATTCGCTCAAAGAGCGATACGGCGCCTGTCGGAATCGAAGGACGGCAAACACCATGGAAACCGTCGCACCCGGCGATGAAATCACATTCAATTTCTTGCGACTGGCGGCCAGCGCGAAAGCGAATCTTGGGCCGCGATTTTGACCCTCCCTGGCCGAAATCATCGAGGCTTAGGTCTTCGGTTTCGAAAAAAATCCGTCCGCCGGCCACTAGCCTGGCGTCAAACAGGTCGGCGACAACTTTGTTCTGCGGGTACACGAAGATCGCGCGGCCCCCGGCCAGTTCCCGGAAATCGAACCGATGCGTGTGGCCTCCGAAGCGAAAGTTAACACCATAGTGCGGCAGCCCCTCGCGCTTCAGACGCTCGCCCACGCCCGACTCGATCATCAGGTCGGCGGTTCCCTGCTCGAGCACGCCGGCGCGCACGCGGTCCTCAACGTACTGGCGGCTTCGCGCCTCCACAATGATCGACTCGATTCCCTGTAAATAAAGGAGATGGGAAAGCAGCAGGCCTGCCGGTCCCGCGCCCACAATTCCCACTTGCGTCCGCAAACCCAACTGATTCTCCGAGTGAAGCTCGGCGCTCATTCTACATGCAAGTTTCCGACTCGGCAGAGCAATCTAGCTGCAGACCAACCGGCGCCGAATCGGAGGAGGGGCCTCGCGCAGCCCCGAGGCTCGCATGGGCGCTTGCCAAATGGGGGAACGGTACTAGAATGCTCCAACGTCGATGACGGTTCTGCCGATTGGGGCGGCGGGATCAGCAACGCGAGCGGTCGTGCCTCGCCGCTCGCCATGGGGGAGGTCTGGTGCCACACGAGCGAAAATTCTACGGCTGGAAGCTAGTCGCTGCACTTTCCGCGATGGACTTCCTCAACCTGGGATTCCCGGCCTACATCGGCACCATTATTAACCCCTACATGCTCGAGGAAATTCTCATGAGCCGCAGCACGGTTGGCCTCGGCTTCACATTCCTGAATCTCTTCGTCGGCCTTCCGGCGACGCTCGTTGCAATTTCCATTATGAAGCGAGGTATCCGCGCGACGTACTTGATCGGCTCGGCGCTGATTTTTGTGGGCTCTTGCTTCCTGGCTTTCTTCACCCGTCATCCCTGGCAGTACGTGCTCGGCTTCGGTGTGATCAATGGCGCAGGCATCTGTTTCGGCGACATCATTCCCGGCACTACGGCAGCCGCACGCTGGTTTGAGCGCTACCGTGGACGCGCTGTCGGCCTGGTCTTGAGCGGATCGGGCATTTCTGGTTTCTTCGTAGCGCCATTGGTCGATCGATTCTTACGCGCGCACAGCGGCAATTGGCGGCTCGGCTGGGGGATGGTCGCGGGTGCGGGTTTGCTCGCCGGACTTATCGCCCTACTGTTCATCAAGGAGCGACCAGAGGATCTGGGGCAGCTTCCTGATGGCGGCCGGAAACCGCAAAGGGATGCTGCAAAAGGCGAGGCCAGCCATCTGGTTACGAAATTTGCATGGACGCCCGGGGAAGCCTATCGCACGACAGCGTACTGGTTGATCGTAGTCGGCGGGCTGGCCGCGCAATTTCCGTTCTTCTTGTTCACAGCCCACTGGGTCCTGCATCTGCGCGGGGCCGGCGTCTCATCGGGTGCTGCCGCCTTCGCGATGGGACTGTTCACCATCTCATGCATTGCCGGCCGCCTCGTGGGCGGATGGTTGATGGACACCATGACGGCGCGCTACGCTTTTATGCTCGGTCTTTGCTGTTACTTGGTCGGTTCCCTTGCTGCTCTCCACGTCAGGCCGAACGCGCTTCTGATCGCCTACTCTGGCGCCGTGTTCTACGGCCTCGGGATTGGCTGGACCTTCACTGCCATGACCACCTCGGTGGCGCACTTCTATGGTCCCACAGCGTTTCCCAAGCTCGCCGGTATGATGTTGTTGCTGACGTCCGGCGGGGCCTCGCCAGCCGGCTGGATTGGCGGAAAGATTTTCGACCTGTCCGGCGGTTACGCACGGGCCTGGGATCTAAATATCGCGATTACCGCCGTTGGCATACTAGCAATGGCATTTGCGGTCATGCCGAGACCCAAAGATAGGCCCCTCTCGGTGGCCGAGGCAGCCGCATAGAGCTTGATCCCAGTAAAGGAATGAGGAGAATCCGAGTGTCCGACAAAAGAGCCTTTTATGGCTGGAAGTTGGTGGCCGTCCTTTTTTGCCTCGATTTCATCAACATGGGATTTCCCTACTACGGCGGCAGCGTCATTAATGGCTACATGATTCACGAACTGACCATGAGCCGCAGCACTCTCGGGTTGGGATTCACTTTACTCAATGCCTTCGTCGGTCTGGCCGCAATCGCCGTCGCCATGTCGATCGAAAAATACGGCATTCGAGCCACCTTTGTGGCCGGTTCGTCGATTATTTCTCTCTC
>Ga0306920_100004287_pt1 | contig 18294 bp, 15 predicted proteins | sample flu12Cox44000170_FD_204666 | JGI IMG/M metagenome (GOLD analysis project Ga0306920, IMG submission 204666) | Lab enrichment of tropical soil microbial communities from Luquillo Experimental Forest, Puerto Rico - flux4day.12C.oxic.44.000.170 (v2)... | ecosystem: Environmental > Terrestrial >... | reverse complement strand
AGGAGGAGGATTGGTGTCCGTTAGGCTCCGTTAGGCGTGCTTCAGCGAGGCAGGGCTGCCTCGCCAAGTCAAACGCCACAACTCGTACAAGTTGTGGCGCTAGGTTTAGGGGCAATGGGCGGGGTGGGGTGCGAATTCTAGCCCTACAGAGTAGTGCCGATCTTACGTACCAGCTCACGTAGTGACTTCGTATTTAGCGCCATCAGCTCAACAAGCAGCGACAACGTGGCCGGATTGGTTTCATTCTGTCCGATACCTGCAAACCAAGAGCGAGCCCACGAGAACTGTTTCCCTTCGAAAATCAACCTATCGATATTTACCATAGCCGATTTGACTGCTTCCAACTTTGCCATCGTCTCGGGAGTCTGAGCGGGCGAAAATATAAGTTTCTCGAACGCTCGAACGAGTTCCAAATAACGAGGATCGTTCTCGGCTTCCGTCAACAGAACACGCAACACGTCAGCTTCGCAATATATTCGAAGCTTGAGGGCAAACATAGTCTGTCTATTGGCCGGAATGAAACGTCTTTTTTCGTGAAAGAAGCCGTCAATGAAACCCTTGAGGGCATCGTCCACCCCGAACTGATAAAGTTGTGCTGCGAGGCGGCTGGCAGACGACACCGTGGCCTTACCTAAGTTAGTTTCCCTCACACGTCCGGGTCGGAGCAGTCGAGCGTCGTCAAGTATTCCATCAAATAGTCAAATGCCATGCGCTCGAACCGGCGCGCATCCTCCCGCTTGTGCGGGTACCGCAGGGCACGGCGAGCCTTCTGCAAGTCTGTGCAGAGCCGGATCACGATGGCATCAGCCGGTCTGTGGTCGGCGACCAATCGCTTTCTGATTTTTAGTCTGTGGCGCATCGAAGTTATTTCCTCATCTTCCCGTTGATTAAATCATATCGGCGTGCTCCGCAGTCTCCGCAAGCGATCTGCACGTGGGGAGGGGAATTAGCGCAATTAGCGCAATTAGCGCAGTGCATCCCGCACGTGGAAAATGAGGGGTGTGTGTTGAATGGCGCTTGGAACAAATCATAAACATATATATTCTCTCTCATCCCCTCCGTGCAACCTAGGTTGCGGGATTTGCGGGAATTGCGGAAATTCGTTTCCTCCCCCCTCATATCGCATTGTGAGATAGCTTCGGATTGACCTCCCATCGTTGCGCCTTACGTCCGCGCCCACTACCCGTCGGTATCCGCCTTATCCAACTTGCGCGGGCGAGTTGACTAAGCACGCAATCGGTCTGCTCCGCATCCAACCGCTGTGACAGCGCATCGCGGCGCACATCTTCGCGCCGGACTTCATGCAAGTCTTTGCTACGCAACCATCGCAGCACGATGCGCGCGTCTGCATTTCTCTGTGTTAGTCCAATCTGCCGCAAGCAGGCGCGTGCATGCGGCCACAGATAGTCTAGCGTCAACCGCACCGCCGCCTTGATATATTTGCTTGTCAGGTCGCGCGGCTCGCGCGGCTCGTCCCCCACCGCCCACTCCAAATAGCACAGCGTACCTGCGATCCGCAACACATGGGTTGGAATTTTGCTCCACCATTCGCGCTCGCGACCGGCAAATGTCTCACTATCCCGATCCACGCGCTGGCGCAGTTGCTCGAAAGCGGCGCGCGCCTGCTTGGTCAGCTTGATGACCTCTTGCCTTTCCTCTCCCAGCAGAGATAGCCGCTTGAATATCTTCACCAAGCTCGGATCGCATTCCTCGCTGTCGTCACTCAGGGGTCGGTACGGCGCTTTCGCTGGCCATGCCCACAGGAAGCGCGCGTACATCCCGTCATTGACCTTGAAGCACTCTGGCAGGCGATCTGGCTGGGTTCCACCGACGATGCCGATCAGCAGGCGCACGTTGATGGAAGTGCCGTTCTTGCGCTCGCAGCTGTAAGACTGACCGTCCCACGCCATCAGCCAGAACTGATTGTCCATCCCGCCCGAATAGCGTTCCATGTTTAACAGCAAGCCAGCCAGCTCGTCGATGAGCAGCAGCATGCCCTTCGGCCGCGCCACCAGCAGCTCGCACATACGCTCGATGGTGACGTCGGTGACGACGAGGCGCGGGGCGATGAACTTCTCCGGTGGTTCGGCTCTCTGCGGTCGTGGCGGCGGCTCGCGATTGGCCTTTATCGACTTCTTGACCTCCGCCTTCCATGCCTCCTCCGCCGCATGTGCCTCATCCACGAGGTGTTGATGCTGACGCTTGAGGCGGACGACGTGCTCCTCAAAAACCTGCTCGACTTCGTTCAGTGCGTTCTTGGTGACTGCCAGCCCCGGCGTCTTGCCGTCGCCAGAAAATCCACACCCGCCCACCCATAGCGTGTGCGGCACGCTCCATGATCTTGAGGCACGGACCCGCCGCCCGCTGCCGATCAGCGCTCCCGCAGTGCCGAGCAGCGGCATGGCGACATAATCATCGGAGCAGCCCGCACCGTGCGCCGCGCGCTTGACCAAATCCTGCAATTTGCTCGGTAGCACTTCGAGCGGAAAAGGCGGCAGCTCGCCGCGCCGGTCGTCGAGCAGGCTGATGTCGGGCTCGTCCCAACTAAAATTGACGTGAGCATTGTCCCACGCCAGCTTGATCGCGCGTTCTATTTCCTCATCGCTGCCTTTACCGCGCGCCCATTCTCCCGCTTTGCCGCCGTCGGCAAGGAGCGCAGCGCGGGCTTCCTCGTAGCTCATGCCCTGCTGCTTGCAATCGAGCAGGAAGCGGAATCCATGCCCCGACCCGCTTTCGTCGCGTGCTCGATGATGTTGACCATGGTCAGCATCATCACCACCACCAACCCCGTGCGCCCGCTGATATTGCGGACCCGCTTCCTCGAAGAACCAGCGCACCGCGTCGATGCTGACCGGGTAGATTCTCTCGTCGCTGTCGTCCCAGAGGGCATCTCCGGTCACCGCGTAGAAGCGTTGCGTGTCGAATGCCATCTCGCGGTGCTCCCCGGCAGCGAATGCGCGCCGGGTCTTGCCGCCCAACAGTTGCTTGACCGCTGGCACGTCCGCGTCGGCGATCAGAAAGAAAACCTTGACGCCCTGTCCGGAGGGCGAGACCTCGGCATAGGTGTCGAAGCGGTTCCGTTCCATGACCTCCCTTGCCCACTGCGCGGGCTCGCCGCGCGCGTCGAGGCAGCGGTCGAGGTCGATGCCCATCAGAGCATAATCATCGTCGAGATCGCCCAGAAACAGGCCGACACCACCGATCACTCCGCGATCCTCGCGTTGCATCCTTTGCCAGCAGGCTTCCGCTTCCCGGCGTGTAATCCAAGTGTGTGGATTATTGCTCTGCGCCTTCCGGCAATCATCACGGTCGCGATAGTGGCAGTACGGAATTTTAGTTGGCTTGCCCTCCCTGCGTTGCTCCTCACGCCATGCGCACCAGCGCGCTTGCTCGTTGAAGTCGGCAATCGACATGTCTCTGTCGATTCCGTCGCGCAGCCGGTGATAGCCGCCATTCGTCTTTGTCGTCGTCATACAGTCCCCAGTCGACCAGCACCGCCCGCAGGCGCTTCATCTCCCGATAGCTCCGGTAAGGAACGCGGAGGCATAGTTATCTGTCCGCCTCGGCGTGGCTCCGGTCGGGCACCAGCACGATTCCAAAGCGCTCGAACACGGTGCGGAACTTGGTCACGTCCTTGCCGAAGTAGAAAAAGCTTTGTCCCTCCTGCGGTCCGCTTCTCCTGTCTGGCCCGTTCTCCTGCTCAAACTTAATGCGGCCAGAGGTGAAGGCGATGGCGGTCGCGGCATAGGCTGCTTTGTGCCACCACGCGGTGTCGGTGAAGGCGTGCGTGACCATGATCGCGGCGGTGATATGCTTGTGCTGGACTTCGTCTACCAGCTTGTCGACAAACTTCTTTATTTTTGAGAATGGCGCATTGAGAAACACCCGACCGCTCCATTTGTGGACTAAGCCATCATCGTCTTTGGTGAAGCAATGGGCGGCCCTGATCCGTGCTTGCGCAAATGCGATGGTGGCAGGGTCGAGATCGATACTGCCGAGAACTTCTTTGACGGCGTCGATGTAGGGGTGGACGGGGGTATACCATTCATCGCTGGTGTCGTCTGCCCGCGCGCGATGGGATTTGTTTCCAACAATGGCGGCCTCGGCCTTGTGCTTGGCCTGCGCAATTTTTAGTTCTTGCTGCTGGATCGGGAGGGCGGCCAGCCTTTGCCAGCGGGATGATTGCGTTTTGCTGACACCGATGTCGGCGAGCTTCACGGTAGCAGCGCGCGACTGTGATTTGCGGTCGCCGCCTTGGCCTCGGTCGCGCTGGCCGTTGTGGGCGCTCTCGGTTAGCATTTCACCGGCACGGATTTCGGCGCGCATACGGATTTCGGTGGCGTCCTCGATCAGCTGCCGGTCCTTGGCCTGCCGCGCATAAGTTTGCAGCGCGTGCGCCTTGTCGCGAATGGTTTTGACTTCGTCGACCCGGCGGGCCTGTGCCAGCGCATGGCGGGCCGCCTCGTAGTATTGCGGCATGGTGGAGGCGGCGGCCGCTGGCAGCGATGCGCAGTGGTGCGGCAGGCGATTGCGCCCGACGACCGTGATCGCGGTATCGGTCATGACTCACCGCCCCGGCGCGAGGTCGGCTTGCCCTGAAACTTCTTGTAGCTGTCGATCTGGGTCAGGTAGTCGCGGGCGCTGTCGAACAGCGGGTCGTCGTCCTCGTCGCCTTCCTTCGGCTCCGGCCACTCCACGTCGAGGAGGTTGGGTTGGTTGTCGGCAAGGTCATTCGCAATGGCATGCCATACGGGTTCGGCCCGTTCCTGCCATTGCTCCCGCTCGCGGGCATGGCGTTCGGCCATCTCGTCCCAAGCGGCTTCCAGCTCATCGATCTCAGCTTGATGATCGGCGTGCACGCGTTGGGTGATGGCGTCTAGGTCGTTGACAACTTCCTCGGCGGTTTCCTCAATCGCTCCCTCAAGCTCGTCGTCGTAGTAACGTTTGATCTCCTGCTCGACGATGTCCGCCAAATCGCCGGGATGCAGCGCCTCCAAGGCGTCCAGCTCGGTTGCGCCTTCGCCGAAACGCTCCTCGAAAGCAGCGGCACGTTTCTCACCCTCCTTAATCGGCGTTCGCGGCAATTCATATTCCACTGTCTGGTCGTGGGTGAGCACGATGTGCCGCACTTGAATGTCGAGAACGACACCCAAGCGGTACAGCTCGAATTCAATCTTTCGCGCCACCGCGACCGGCATCGACTGGCCACCGGGGTCGAAGTCGCTGATGTACAGGATGCGCACCGGCCGACCGGAGGCGAGCGCACGCTTGACCAAATCGATGCAGTGCGTGGTCGAGAATTCGCCCGCGCCGGTAATGAGGTTGCAGCCGAATCGCTCGGCAAGCGGATCAAGAATGTCGTCGTGGGTGGTCTTCTCGCACCAGATCTCGACGTGATAGCGCTGATTGATCTGCGGGCGGATCAGTTGCAGCGCGGGCTGGCTTGGCATCGGGTCGGGCACCAAATGGACGGCGGGCTGCTCGTCGGCGGTCTCGACATCGGCGGCGCTCTCCTCCTCGTCGGGCAGGTAGATGCTGGGCTCGTTGTTGCGGCGGTCAACGAAGGTGGTGCCCTTCCGCAGCTTCAGCAGGTCGAGGTAGCGTGCGTCGCGCACGGCGTGGGTCAGGGTCTGCCAGTCCTTATCGATATTCCGGTATGGCATGCCATCCGGGTTTCGCAGCCTCGGCTTCTGCGAGACCAGAACGTAGTGCGCCCTTCGAGTGTGCACCTGCCCGGTGAGCTTCAGCCGCGACCACAGCTTGGCGAACCAGTTGGCCGTCTTCTCGCGCGCGGGCGTGACGTAGAACGGATCGTTTGCGTGCGAGAGCGCAATCAAGGTCGAGGCTGGTCGCTTCAGCTGCTTGGCCAGCTCCTTGATGCGCTCATAGTTCACCGGCCCGCCGTTGCCGGGGCGTATCACCGGGCGTGAGTCCCGTTGCCAGCGGCGGCGACGCTCGATCATTGGGACGCCGTTACCGCGAGATCTGGGAAATCCGGTTCCGACGCGGCAGCTGGCTGCGCAATCGCTTTCCCACAACCGGTCCCGGTCGTGCTGACGGCAGCGCTGCCATCACCTCTTCCAAATTGTCCTCAAACAAGCCGACGGACTTCGGCCCCAACCGAACGAGCTGGATCTTTCCAGTGCCGACGTAATCCTCATAAAATTTGGAACGGCCGATTCCCAAGCGAGTCCAACCTTCCTTCGGGCGAATGATCCGTCTGGGCTTCGTCATGGTTGGTTGTCTCCGGATGCGTAGTGGACGTGTGCAAGACACGGTGGCAGTTTCCGGCGAGACGTTGGTCGCCACTTTGTCGCAAATGCGCGACGTTAGGGTTGTTTGTGGGCTAGGCTGTAGTCCTCATAAATATATGCAAGAAAATCATTTAATTTCAATATGATAATAGCCTATAAGGCGGATTGCGCATCCTCTATGTAGACATTGATGTTGAGGATGAGGTTGCTCACCTTCTGCACGGTTCCCCACAGCGCCCGGCTGGCGCCGACCCTGCGGGCGAGCTCGCGCTCGCAGCCATGGCAGTTGCCGACGCCTCCTGCCGCCGCGAGCTCGCTCGCTGCCGCGCCCGGCAGGTCGGCGACCGCGAACCGGCCGGAGGCCGTGAGGCTGCGGCGCAGCAAGTCATCGAGCATGCGGATGCGCTCGGCTTCTGCCGGCGCGGTCGGCTCCAGCGAGGTATTGATGAGCTCGAACCCGAGGAACGCGACGCGCGCCACCTCGCTCGCGTCCGGCCCCGCGACGCCCGCGCCCACCGCAGTCACGGCGCAGAAAACCGCGACCACCGCATTCGTCGCAAAGCTGCTCATCGCAAGCTCCGCAGCACCTGCTCGCGCAGCGCATTGCGATCAACCTTGCCGGTGTGGCCGATGGGGAGCTGCGGGCCGAAATGATAGACGTCGGGCCACTTGAACCTTTCAATCCGTCCGGCGATCCATTCCCGCAGGCCCTTCTCGTCGAGGCGAGCGTTCGCCCGCGGCACGACAAGCGCATGGATTCGCTCTCCCATCATGGCGTCGGGTACGCCCGCGGTCAGCGCCGCGGCCACACCGGGATGCTGCGCCAGGACACAATCGAGCTCGAGCGGCGACACCTTGGCGCCGCCGCGGATGATGAGATCCTTGATGCGTCCGGCGAGCTCGACGCGGCCGTCCTCACGCCTGCGCGCCAGGTCTCCGGTGCGGAAGTATCCGTCCGCGAAGGCGCCGTTTGTCATGTCGGGCTCATCGAGATATCCGTTCATGATGAAAGGCGTGCGAATCTGCAGCTCGCCGGTGGTGGCGACGGGCAATTCCCGGCCTTGATCGTCGGCGACGCGAAACTGCACGCCCGGGCCGGGGCGGCCGATGGTGTCGGCGAACTGCGCGCGCTCGTGTGCGGCAAGAAAAAAATCGCAGCTGCAGGTCTCGGTCAGCCCAAAAATGTCGACCACCTGCGCATTCGGCATCGATTCTTGCAGCCGCAAGCTCAGCTCCCGGCCGAACGGTTCGCCGCCGGTCAGTATCCGCTCGACGGCGGTGCCGGCGATCAGCGGAGCCGAGCGCGTCTCATGGAGCGACAGGAATCTGCGCAGCATGGTGGGCACGAAGGCCGCGTCCGAGATGCGCTGCTCGCGCATTGCGGTCAGGATCGCCGCCGGCTCGAAGCGCGAATGCATGCAGGCGGTGCCTCCCTTACGAAGCGTCAGCAGCAGGACCCACATTCCGAAAACGAAAGTGATCTGCAGAACCACCAGCGTGCGCGTACGCGCGGTGAAGCCGAGCATGCGATCGATGGCATCGAGCTTGCCCGCAAAAGCGCGGTGGCTCAGCACCACCCCTTTCGGCCGCCCGGTGGACCCCGATGTGAATACGACAAGCGCCGCGCCTTCGAGCAGCGGCCGCGCCGGCGGGGGCTTGCCTGTCAGCTCGCACACGGGCTGCGCGGGGGCGTTCGCCACGGAGAGCCTGGCGCCCGTTGCGGCGCGCACGGCCTCAATCGCAGCCGCGGGAGCATGACGCGCCACCGGCACCGCGACGCTGCCCGCGAGCCATACCCCGATGAGCGCCGCTCCATCGCGTGCTTCGTTGGCAACCGGCACCATCACCGGCTCGTGGGGCTCAACGCCGGCGCTGCGCAACGCCCGTTCGATGGCGCTTGCGGCGTCCGCCAGCCGGCGGTAGGTCCAGATTCCGCCGCTGTCGTTGAGCGCGGGGCGCTCGCCGAATGCCGCGAAGCTTTGCAGCAGAAGGCTTCCCAGATTATCCATCGACACTCTCGCCGAAACGGGCATCGCGCCAGGCGATGGCCTTACGCAGCCCTTCCTTGCGCGCGATCTCCATGAACCTGCGCTTGTCCTCGCTGCCCTTGCCTTCCACTGCAAGATCGATATCGAGTGCGGCCTTGAGCGCCTCCACCAAGCCCATCGTTTCAACGCTCTGATTGATCGCCCGCTTGGTTTGCTGCACGAGCTCGGGGTCGATGATGGCGATGTGGCGGGCAAGCGCGAGGGCGGCGGATTCCAGCGCAGCGGACGGCACGACGCGGTTGATGAGCCCGATGCGCGCCGCCTCCGCCGCGCCGATGCGGTCGGCGCCGGTGAGAATGATCTCCTTTGCGCGCTTGGGACCGACCAGCCACGGCAGGATCATGACGACGATGCCGGCGCCGAATTTGAGCTCCGGCTCGCCGAATACCGCGTCTTCGGCGGCGATGGTGATGTCGCAGCACAGCGCCAGCTCGCAGCCGCCGGCCAGGCAGTAGCCCTGCACCGCCGCAATGGTCGGTTTCCTCAAATGCCAGAAGCGCATGATGGTCGAAAAGTCGCGATCGAGAATCTCGCGCCAGGCCTGCGGGCCGCTTGGCCGCGCCTCCATCTGCTCCTTGAGATCAAAGCCTGAGGAAAAGTTGCCGCCGGCGCCCTTCACCACCACGACGCGGAGATCATCGTCGCGCTCCACCGCATCAAGCACCTCCTGCAGCTCGCCAAGCATCCGCCGGTCGATCGCATTGAGCCGCTCCGGCCGCGCCAGAGTAAGAAGCGCAACGGTCCCGGACCGCTCAAGGCGAATGGTCTCATAGGTGTGGGCCATGTTCCTCCTATGAAAGCTTCGCCTTCAAACGCGGCCCAGCGAAATCGAGAACCGCGCGCAGCTTTTGCGGCAACAGCCCTTGACCTGCGTAGACGAGGCTGACCGGCACGGCCGCCGGTTCGAACTCTCGAAGTGCGAGGACAAGCGCTCCGGATCGGATTGCTCCGGCGACCTGGTACGAGAGAACTCGTGTAATCCCCACTCCTGCAACGGCGGCATCGATTGCGGCCTCCGCCGTGTTGACGACCAGCCGCGAATGGATCGCGGCTGAGATGCTGGATTTGCCGCTTGCAAAAACCCAGGTGCCCGGAGACATCAGCCCATCGAAGGTGACGCAGTCATGTTTGCCGAGGTCGCCGGGTGTGTTGGGCGTGCCTCGTTGAGCGAAATAGGCAGGAGCGCCGCAAACCACCGGGGTGATCGAGCCAACGCGAGCTGCAACCAGGCTGCTGTCGGGCAACTCGCCGATGCGAACAGCGAGATCAGCATTCTCTTCCTGGAGGTTGACAACGCGATCGGCCAGCACGAGGCGGATATCGATATCCGGATAAGTCTTGAGAAACTCAAACAAGACCGGCAAGACGTGGAGCCGCCCGAATACGATCGGTGCGGTGATGACCAAGTCACCCCTCGGCATAACATATTCGCCTGCCGCGGAGCGCTCAGCTTCGTCGATATCATCGAGGATTCGCTTGCAGGCAGTAACGTAGGAACGGCCGGCCTCTGTGAGGATGAGTCGCCGACTGGTTCGAGTGACGAGCCGGGTTCGCAGATGCGCTTCCAGATCCGAGACCTTTCGGCTCACGGTCGCGAGCGGCATCCCCAGCTTGCGCGATGCCCCTGAAAGGCTGCCGGCTTCAACAGCAGCCAGCAACGTCGACATGGCTTCAAGCCTATCCATCCACACTTCCGTAATTTGGTAGGATGTCTCTAAAATCTACAGGGTATTCTTCATCGATGGAAGGATTACGTGGATGCTACCGGCTATCCCGACCGGCAATGCACCGGTCACGCTCATCGGGCCGGTGGCCCTATCGGAGGCGACCATGGAAACGGCGCATGCATATTCCAGCGACATTGCTTTCACGCCGTCCATCAAGGCGCTCCAAGGCCGCAAGGGCTCCCGTCAGGCGTATCAACGCATGGAGGAACGAGGCTCGTGGCAGACGCGGATCACCCCTGATCTCGCGGCCTTTATCGAAGCGCAGACGAGCATTTTTCTCGGCACCGCAAGCGCGCAGGGACAGCCTTACATCCAGCACCGCGGTGGGCCAGCCGGCTTCCTGCGTGTGCTCGACGACAAGACCATCGGTTTCGTCGATTATTCCGGCAACCGGCAATTCATCACCCAAGGCAATCTCTCGGACAATCCCAAGGCCCACATCTTCCTGATCGACTACGCGCACCGGCGCCGCATCAAGATTTGGGGCGAAGCGCGGGTCGTCGAAGGCGATGCGGAATTGACCGCGAAGCTGATGCCGGACGGTTACAAAGCACGTCCCGAGCAAGTGATCCTATTCACCGTTTCTGCATGGGACGCAAATTGCTCTCAGCATATTCCGCAACGTTTCGAGGCTGCTGATGTGGCGGCGGCACTGGCCGCACGGGACAAACGCATCGAGACGCTGGAAGAGGAGATCAGACGGCTGCGTGAGGCCAAGAACGGGGACAGCATGAGAGGACTGCGGTGCGAGACGACCCAGCTTATGACCGCAGCAGGTCACGGGCGGCAGTCCCGGGGAGAAGCCGGCCGGCGTGAGCCGGCTGCGGACATCCTGTCGCATAAGACGGGGTGATTTCCGCAGGCGCGAGGTCCGGCAATTATGCTATTTTTTCTGCAGCGGGACCCCTATGAAACTTCGCCACCGCAGACAATTTCTCCAACTGGCCGCAGCCAGCGCTGCGCTGCCGCTTGTCTCACGAACCGTGAGCGCGCAGCCCTATCCGTCGCGGCCGGTGCATATCGTCGTCGGATACCCAGCCGGTGGCTCGCCGGACATCATCGGGCGCCTCGTGGGTCAATGGCTGTCGGAACGGCTCAACCAGCAATTCATCGTCGACAACCGGCCGGGCGCTGCCAGCAATATCGGCACCGAAATCGCCGCCAAAGCGTCGCCCGACGGCTATACGCTGTTCGTCGCCGTCTCGACGAACGCCGTCAACGCCACGCTCTACACAAATCTAAATTTCAATTTTATTCGAGATCTCGCGCCAGTGGCGGGCATTGGCCGCACACCCTTTGTGATGGTGCTCAATCCATCGTTCCCGGCGAAAACCCTTCCCGAATTCATCGCCTATGCCAAGGCCAATCCGCGCAAGATCGATATGGCCTCGCAGGGGATGGGGACCACACCCCATGTGTGCGGCGAGCTGCTCAAGGCGATGACCGGCGTTGACTTCGTGCACGTGCCATATCGCGGCAACTTGATGCCCGATCTGCTCGCCGGACAGGTGCAATTCTATTTCAGTCCAATGGCTCAGGCGATCGAGCTCATCAAAGACGGCCGACTCCGCGCCCTCGGGGTGACTACTGCGACACGCGTGGATGCGCTGCCGGCCGTCCCTGCAATTGCGGAATTCGTCCCCGGCTATGTAGCGACCGGCTGGTATGGCATCTGCGCGCCCACGGGTACGCCGGCCGCGATCATCGACAGGCTGAACAGCGAGATCATCGCCGGCGTTGCCGCTCCCGATTTGCAGGCGCGCTTTCTGGCCCTCGGCGTTGAGCCGATGCCGATGACAGCTGCCGAATTCGGCAAGTTCATTGCCGACGAAACCGAGAAGTGGGCAAGGGTAATCATGCTTGCGGGCATCAAGCCTGAGTAATGGACCTGGCAGGGAAGCCGTCCTGCAAGTCCTCCTGCGTCCTGGGTTGAGTCTGCTGCCCCTTCGAAAACAGTCATAACCGGCTTATGCTCAATGCTGCAAGATTTCCTCGACAGCGGCCGCTTCCGCTTTGATCTCGCCGATGTGAGGACGGCGCACAGGCGACCGTTGTGATTTCTTGCGGACTCATCCACTGCAACAATTGCGGTGCCGGATCAGCACGGGGGCAGGAGCAGCAAAGTGAGCGAGTTCGGCATCGGCGCAAGTCTGCCGCGTCTTGAGGATGAGCGCTTTCTCGCAGGACGTGCGCAATTCTGTGCGGACATCGCGCTTCCGGGGACTTTGAACGCGGCGTTTGTTCGCAGTCCCCACGCGCATGCTCGCATCGTGGCCGTCAAGAAGCCGTCCGGATTTGAAAAGCAAGTCTATTGCAATGGAGACCTCGCCGGCCTTCGCAGGATTCGATCGACAGCCAAATTACCGAGCTTCAAGCCGTCGGATTGGCCGGTGCTTGCCGACGGCAAGGTCAGGCACGTCGGCGAACCGATCGCCATGGCGATCGGCTCGACGCCGGCCGAAGCGGAAGACATAGCCGGCTTGGTCGGGGTCGAATTCGAGCAATTGCCCGCAGTCGTGTCGATGTGGGATGCGCTCAAGAGCGACGCGCCGCTGGTGCATGACGAGTGGGGCAACAATGTCCTCGTCGACATGAGGCTCGAGGGCGGCGAGCTCGCCGCCGTCAAGTCCGCCGCCGCTCATGTGGTCGAGCGCAGCTTTCGCATGAACCGCATGCACCCGTTGCCGCTTGAGGGTCGTGCCTGCGTCGCGTTCCATGACGGCAGGCTCGATGAGCTCGTCGTCTACGTCGCGCATCAGCTGCCTGTCCCCCTTCAGATCGGCCTCGCGCAGGTTCTGGGCATGAGCCAAAGGCGGCTGCGCGTAGTCGCTCCCGATGTCGGCGCGTCATTCGGGCTGAAAACATATCTCGAAAGCGAAACGGTTTGCGTGGCGTGGGCTGCGATGAAGCTCCGGCGTCCCGTGCGCTGGATTCAGGACCGTTATGAATCCCTGGTCTGTGACGCGAACTGCCGCGATTATCATTGCAAGGTTATTGCCTATGCGGATGCAAACGGCCGCCTTCTCGGCATGGAATGCGACGTCTTGGTCGATTCGGGTGCGTACTCACCCTGGCCGTGGCCCGCCGGCCTCGAAGGCGGGCTCGCCCTTGGAAACATGCAGGGTTGCTACGATATCCGCGCATTTCGCGGCCGTGCCATCAACGTGGTGAGCAACAAGCCGGCCGGTCAGCCGTTTCGCGGGGTTGCACGCCCGCTATCCTGTTGCGGCCACGAGATCGTGATGGACGCCGTCGCGCACGCTGTGGGTATCGATCCGCTCGAGGTGCGGTTGCGGAATTTCGTTCGTCCGGCGCAGATGCCGTACGTATCCATCACCAAAAAAACGCTGGACAGCGGCGATTACGGCGCGGCGCTCAAGCGAGCCGCGGAATTAGTTGGGCTGCCGGCCGTTCGCGCCCGCCAGCAACAACCCCAGCCGGACGGGCGCCTGATCGGTGTCGGGTTTGCATCATTTTATGAGCAGACCGCCTACGGAACGGGGCCTTTCGGCTATGCCGCCTGGGGGATCGAGCTCGTTCCCGGCATGGAGCCCGCCGTTGCGCGGCTGACAGGCGACGGCGAATTGATTCTGCAAGTCGGCTCGCATTCGCACGGCCAGGGCCACGAGACGGTATTCGCCCAGCTTGCGAACGAAATTCTCGGTATCGATCCACGCAAAGTGTCGGTTCGTTTCGGGGATACCTCGATCTCGCCTGCCGGCACCGGCACCTACACATCCCGTTCCATGGTGACAACCGGGGGCGCCATTGTTGAAGCCTGCCGGGCTTTGCACGCGCCCATCATAAAGATCGGCGCACACCTTCTGCAGTGCAAGGAAGCGGATGCGCGGATCAAGGATGGCCGGGTGCAAGGGCCACAAGGCAGCGTCGAGCTCGCGGAAATCGGGCGCGCATGGTACCACCATCCGGAAGAGCTGCCCGCGGACATGGATCCGGCGGGGCTTACGGCATCGGCGGGCCACAAGGCACACGATCCCGGCGTTTTCGCCTACTCGGCGCACGCCGCCGTGGTCGCGGTCGATCCGGAGATCGGCAGCGTCGAGCTTATCGACTATGCAATCGTCGCCGACTGCGGTACGCGGGTGAATCCGCTGCTCGTGGAAGGACAGGTTGTCGGCGGCTTCTCCAATGGGCTCGGCAACGCGCTCTATGAGGAGAGCACCTTTGACGAGCTTGGCCAACCGACCGCGACCACGCTTGCCGACTATACGGCGCCCACCGCGCCCTCGATCCCGGAGCTCAAGCTGGGCTTCATCGAAACACCCTCCCCCTTCGCCATGCTTGGGATGAAAGGGATTGGCGAAAACGGCGCGATCGGGCCGCCCGCGGCCATTGTCAATGCTGTCAACGATGCACTGCACCCCCTTGGTGCGTCCGTCTACGAGACACCCGTCACGGCCCAGCGCGTGCGCGCTGCGATCTCCCGTGCCTGTTCAAGCCGCGATGAATGAAACGGGCACAGCTTGCTGTCCGCACCTCGACACGCTCGCAGACCGATCGGCACGTCGAGGCGGCGGGAATCAGGGTGTTTCCGGCGCCCCCTGCAGCTTCAGCAGGCGGTCAGCATTTCCGTGCGCGACCTTCGCCAAATCCGCCGGCGACAGAGGAAGCCGGTCCAGCAATGCCCTGCCGTCGTCATTGCTCGCGTAGGGATAGTCGACTGAAAACATCATCCGATCGATCCCAAACGTCGCGAGCGCCATCACGAAAGGTGCGACGGTGAAAAATCCCGATGTCGTCACATAGACGTGATCAGTGATGGTCTGCGACAGCGAGCGTCGCAGGTGCGGCAGGTCGGACGAGAACTGATGCTCGCAGCGCGCGAGCATTCCCGGCAAGCCTTCGCCCATATGACCGATGATGAGCGTGAGCTTCGGATACCTGTCCAAGGTGCCGGAGACAGCAAGACGCATGACATGGAGCGCGGTCTCGTAATGCCATCCCCACGCAAAAGTTGCGAGCCCGAAGCCGATCTTGGGCGAAAGACCGTCGTAGTAGGCCTTGCACACCGCTGCAGGCGGCATTCCGGGATGGATGTAGAGCGGAACACCCAGTTGCTCGGCGCGGCTCAGGAGCGGGGCAAACCGAGGGTTATCGAGGAAGGCGCCCCCGATCGTTCCACTGATCAGCGCGCCCTTGCAGCCGAGGCATTCGACCGCACGCTGCAGCTCATCGGCTGCCGCCGACGGAGTGTTCATCGGCAGATGCGCAAAAGCCGCGAACCGGCCCGGGTGCTTCGCGATTTCACGTGCCGCCTCATCATTGAATTCGCGGGCAAAGGCGACGGCTTCGTCACCGTCGAACATGTCGGCGCTCGGGCCCATGTGGCTTCCGGCCTTGGAAAGGACCTGAGTGGAAATGCCCGCTCGATCCATGTCAGCCAATCTACCGGCACCGAGATCGGTCATCCTGTCCGCAACATTGCGGATCACCGTTGGCATGCTCTGGCGCGATCCGCCCGGCTGTTCCGGGAGGAGTCGATTGCGGAACGACGCCAGGGTAAAGTGCTCTTCGAGTGCTACGATGCGCATCGTGCCTTCCGACTCATTCGGCAGATGATAGATGAGATTGTCGAGAGACCTGCTGCCGGTCATGTGCGGCGTTGTGGCGCTGACGATTTTGCTTATCACGCATGTGCCGGCCGAAATCTATCCGTCGCGCCCGATCCAGGTGATTGTACCGGCCACGCCCGGCGGTCCTGCCGACACTGCAATTCGCATGATCGAGCCCGACCTTTCGGCCGTCCTCGGGACACCTTTGATTCTTGTCAATCGTCCCGGGGCGAGCGGCATCGTGGGAATGAGCGGCGTGGCGGCGGCAGCACCCACCGGGTACACCATTGGTGCCGGCGTCAACTCGATCTTCACCGTGGTGCGCATTTCAGCATCGACTGTTCCTTTCACAATCGATGACTTTCTCATCATCGGCAACTACGCAAGCGAGGTGAGCATTCTCGCCGTCCGCCCCGATGCTCCGTGGAGAAGCTTCGAGGACTTCATCGAGCATGCGCGCAGCAACCCAGGCAAATTGAGCTATGCGTCCGCGGGAGCTGGCACGGTGTCCTCCCTGAGCATGCAATCGATCACCACCGCCTTCAAATTGGACGTCACGGCGGTACCTTTTGCCGGAGGGGCACAACTCACCATGGCCGTGATCGGCGGCCATGTCGACGCCGGTGTGGTTCCCTACAGCACCGGAGCGCAAATGCTGCGGGAAGGCAAGCTCCGCCCGCTTCTGACGACTGCATTGACCCGACTGCCGTCGCTGCCGGACACCCCGACGTTGAGCGAGAAGGGCTTGCCCACCAAAGGATTCAACCTGGTCCTTGGTCTTTACGCTCCGAAGGAAACCCCGCAAGACGCGATCAACGTACTCGTCGAGGCGCTGCGGCGAGCCATGAATACCCCCGAGGCTGCTGCAAAGCTTGAAAACGTCGGTCTATTTGCTCACTACGACAATCCCAAAACCGCACGTGAGCGGCTGGACGAGGAATTCAAGGATATCGTCGCGCTCGATCGCAAGCTCAAGCAACGGCAATGATCGACCTCATCATTGCAATCATTTCATCGGCATCGGGAGGCATCGCATCATGCCCGACGAAAAGAGGCCACCGGATGCTGAAACCGGTAGTGCGATCAGCATTCCGCGCCGCAGCTTTCTGCTCGGAGCCGGAACGGGGGTCGCTTCCGGCGTTGCCTTAGCAACGCCGGTCGCGGCTCAAGCTCCGGTTGCGCAATCCGCCGTGGCCGTGGCCGACATTATTCTCAAAAGCGGCAAGATCATCACCGTTGATCCCGGGTTCACGATCGCGTCGGCAATTGCAATTGCCGGAGACCGCATCGTCGCTGTCGGCCCGGGTGAAGCGATGGCTGCCCATACGGGTCCGCGGACACGCATCGTCAATCTCAACGGCCGTCCGGTCATCCCTGGCATCACCGACGGTCATGCCCACATGGACCGCGAGGGACTCCGCAGCGTCTTCCCCTCGCTCGGACGCGTGCGCTCGATCGGCGATATTCAGGACCGGATCGCGGAGCTCGCGCACGGCAAGGCGCCGGGCGAGTGGATCGTCACCATGCCGATCGGCGATCCGCCCTATTACTTGGACGTGCCGGATATTCTCGCCGAGAAGCGCTGGCCGACTCGCCAGGAGCTCGATGTCGCCGCGCCGCGAAATCCCGTTTTCATCCGCCCGATCTGGGGCTATTGGCGCGGCACGCTTCCGCTTGTATCGATCGCCAACACGCAAGCGCTCAGGCTTGCCGGCATAACGCGTGACACAGTCTCGCCGTCGCCGACGCTCACGATCGAGAAGGATGCCGGCGGCGATCCGACCGGCGTATTCGTCGAGCATGAAATGGCGCCGATCGCGGAACTGATCTGGTTTCGCAAGCCGGCGGCGTTCTCGCATGCTGACCGCATGAAGGCGCTGCCGGAATCGGCGCGCGCCTACCATGCGTTCGCAACAACAAGCGTGTTCGAGGGTCACGGCGCAGGAACCGAGCTGCTGCGCGTATATAAGGAGTGCCTGCGTGACGGCAGCTTGACGATGCGGGCAACGCTAGCGTTCAGCGCGGACTGGAAGGCCGCTGCCGGAGCGCCGCTGCGGCCGTTTGTGGAAGCCTGGGCCGGCTGGTCCGGCGAGCCCGGATTGGGCAACGATTGGCTCAAGATGGGCGGTCTGTTCGTCCAGGTCGGCCGCACCGCGGCCGATGAGGCGCGTGCGACCGTGGCTCCTTATACGGGCTGGGCAGGGTTCAATGCGAGCCATGGCTTGCCGCGCGACCGGGTCAGGGAGCTGCTGCTTCATTGTGCCCAAAACGATATCCGTCCTGTGGTGATCGGTTCGGAAAATCTCGACCTTTATGACGACGTCGACCGCGAGATCCCGCTAAACGGCCGGCGCTGGGTGATCAGCCACATCAGCACGTTCTCTAAAAAGGATATCGAGCGCATCGCGCGCATGGGGCTGGTCGTGACGACTCATACCAACAATTATCTGTACAAGGGGCTCGACGCGCTGGCGCGCAGACTGCCTGCGGAACAGCACGGTGAAATCGTGCCGTTGCGCTCGTTGCTCGATGCCGGCGTGAAGGTATCGTTCGCAACCGACAACGTGCCGGTTTCGAATTTTCTGCCGATCTCGCAGGCCATCCGGCGCGTCCCGTATCAAATGCAGGAGCCTGTGGCGCCGGAGCAGGCGCTAAGCCGTGCCGACGCGTTGCGTTGTGTCACGAATTGCGG
>Ga0306920_100004284_pt1 | contig 18299 bp, 34 predicted proteins | sample flu12Cox44000170_FD_204666 | JGI IMG/M metagenome (GOLD analysis project Ga0306920, IMG submission 204666) | Lab enrichment of tropical soil microbial communities from Luquillo Experimental Forest, Puerto Rico - flux4day.12C.oxic.44.000.170 (v2)... | ecosystem: Environmental > Terrestrial >... | reverse complement strand
CCATGTCGCCTTCGGCGGTCTCCAACTGCCCGGTCCGGAAGAACGCGTAGTTGTGCCGCGACCTCGGTGGCCGGACGTTGCCGGGCAGCCCGGTGTGCCGCGCGGTCCACGGCGCGATGTGCCCGTAGACGCGGCCGTTCGGCAGCACCTGCAACGGTGTCGCCCGCAGCATCTCCGGTGGTGTGAACCATTCCTTCGGCGGTTTCAACGGGTAGGACGCGGCGACGAGCGGCAGCAGCGGCTCGTCAGCGTTGAACGGGTCGGTCTCCAGCCAGATCGTCTCAGCGGCAGCGGTCATCATTCGTGTCCCTTGCTTGTGCCCCCGCGGAGCAGTTTCGCGTGGGTGGCGGGCCAGATCCCGAGCGCGAGGCGGTGCAGCTCCGCGCATTGCCCTTTGACCACATACGGGTTGTGCACGTACTTCGCTAGCTGTTCGACACATCTGTAATAATCTCTTGGCTGGCCCCAGCGGACCTTCGCGGCGCCAGCCCCGTGAGTCCAGTACTCGCGGAGCGCGTTCGGGGTGCGGGTGTGGGGTGGTGCGCCAGCGGCGACGGTGGCAGACATGGGCGGCGGCTCCCGGGGAATCTGTCGGTGCTTGCGCGGAGTATCGCAGCCGTACCGCGAGATGCCCGGACATGCCGGTACGACACACACACTCACCCCTCCGCTTGCATGGCAGCTAGCGCCCGTGCTATCCTGACGTTGTGAGCGAGAGGAGACCCGAGATGAGCGAAGTAGGTCGAGGGTTCCGGTTGAGCGTCGAGGAGCGTCAAGCCCTCTGCGCCGCGGAAGTCACCCTCAACGGCGAGCGCGCCAAGGTCAGCGGGGCTCAACGCGCGTTCGCGCGAGTCACCCAGATAGCTAGCGGCCTCTCAGCCGAGTGGTCGTGGGGAGCGGTCGCCCGAGTCGTGGCCGCCGGAGGGGGGTTCCGATCATGACCGAGCGGACAGTCCAGGTAGGCGACGTGTTCTACGCCTCCTGGGGTTACGACCAGACCACCGTCAACTTCTTCGGTGTGGTCGCCGTGTCGAAGACCGGGAAGACCGCGACGTTCGTCGAGTTGACGAAAGACCGCGCCGCGGGTGACCGCGTCGCCGCGGGCCGGGCCGCGAAGTGCCGCCACTGCCTCAACGGGGTGCGGCCACTGGCGCGGGTCGACGGGTCCACGGTGTGGCGTCACGTCGGCAGCGGAGCCCTCGAATGCAAGTTCTACGGGTACCGCGCCGAACGTCTCGCCGAGGAGGGTCGGGTGCTGCACGCCGACGTCGACCTGATGAAGCGCCGCGTCCGCCCCCAGCATTACAGCGACGGGCTCGCCGCGAACTGGAACGACCACACGTCGATGTACCTCGACGCCGACGGCGCCCGCAGCCACTACGAGACACCCGCCGGTGCGGGCCACTAAGAGGGGAGACCGGGATGGACAGCGTGACCGTGCTGGGGCGGGAGGCATCCGGGCGGGTCGTCGCCGAGATACGCGGCGTCGGCCAGAAGGGCCCGTACTCAATCCAGTACTACCTGACGCCGTGCTGCGCGGCTGACGCGACCGGGGTGTCGTACGGCACCGGTGTCGCGTGCCGGGCGTGCTACCGGGAGTTGCCGGAGGTGTTCGGCGGCAGACCGGACGGGGAGTTGGTGACCGTGTTCGGTGACGGCATCGGCCTGGAGCAGTTCCGGGCGGGGGTGGCGTCGTGAAGATGGCCGACGCCCGGGCGTACGTGAAAGCCATCCGCAACGCCGAGAAGCGGCGGTACGCGGAGGCGTGGCTCGCGTTCCTGCAGGGCTCCGGTCCGGAGCCCGACCGGGGCGAGTACCGGCTGACGTACATGGCGGTGCAGGCGGTGCAGCTCGGGTTGGCGTCGCTGGACCGCTCCGGCAGCTTGACCGCGCGCTAGCCCGCGCGATAGCATCAGTGTGTGAGAGGGGAGAGCGAATGACTTACCGTGAGCGGCGCCAGCGGCGCGCCGACAACTACCGGACATGGGCCGGGAAACGTGAAGCCACCGCCGAGGCGGTGTTCAAGGCCGACGAGCATTACACCCGCGACCACGCGTTCAACACCCAGCCGGGGCACATCCCGGAGCGGGCGCGGCTCATCAAACGCCACGACCGGCAGTTCGAGTCGCTGGCGAAGGCGTCGTCCATGCGGGGCCGCGCCGACGGCATCGAAGACCAGTTGGCCACCAGCATCTACGACGACGACCCGGACGCGGTCGAACAGTTGCGGGCGCGTATCGCCCGGCTGGAGACGCAGCGGGACGCCGCGAAGACCAGGAACGCCGCCTACCGGAAGGCGCACAAGGCGGAGCTGGCCGCGATGAGCCCGTACGAGCGGGGTCAGGCGGTGCCGTACCCGTCGTACCACTTCCAGAACCTGTCCGGGAACATCAACCGGCAGAAGCAGCGGCTGGCTCGCCTGGAGCGGGAAGCTGCCCGACCGCGCGAGCAGAACAGCTAGCGCATCCGATATACTGGGGTTGTGAGGGGAAGGGGGTGATTGAGGTGGTGAAGGTAGGAGCGACCGTCAAGGCCGTCGGCAGCTCCACCGTCGAGACCGTGGTGCGGGTCGCGAACGTGTACGGCCCGGCTGTCGTCACAGACCGCGGAAACGTGTACCTGTACGGCAACTACGAAGTCGTTGAGGGCAGCGGCGGTTACACGCTCGCCGCGCGGGATTCCGGCGGCGGTGTCGTGATCGCTGAGGTCCGTAAGACGAGCACGGCGTGAGTTGCGGCGCCTAGTCAGGGCCCGGCTCTATGCTTCACCCATGAGCGGTGACATAGCTGCCGGGCTCGCTGCATACGCGCAGACCCAAGACCCGGCCGCGCTCTACGAAGCGGTGAAGAACCCGCCCCGCGGCCCGAAACCGGACCCGTCGGATTGGACGTCGGACCCGGAGCCGATCTCCGGAGGCCCCGACTTCGACGACGTCACCGCGGCGTGGACCGCCGGTGACCTCCCCGACGACGTGTACCGGCAGGCCGTCGCCATCGCCGCGGGCAGCGGGCAGTAGCTAACCGACCTTCGGCCAACCTGGCAGGCCGCCGCGGGCCGGGAGTTCCCGGGGGGCGCCTTGCCCGGACGTGTCGAATATGCGTTGTGACCCGAACTGCGGCGCGAGCGCGTCGAACACGTCCCGGTTGGCGGAGTTCGACGTCGACGACGACGACTTGCGGATCACCGACGGTGGGACGTACCGGCCACCATGCCCGGAGCCTTGCCGGTGTTCTTCGAGGCCGTGCCGGTGACGCCCGAGCGCCCGGGCCACGGACGTTTCGACGGGGATGTCGACGAACACGCCCTGCGGTTTCTTGTACCCGGCGTCGGCGAGTTTCTTCAGCCGCTTCTGCACGGACCCCTTCGACGACATGGTGATGTCGTAGATGATGTTCTTCTTGTCGTGCAGGGCGCGGGCGGCGAGGAGGTTCGCGATGTGGCTGGATTCCTCGTGGATCAGAGCGGACGCTTCCATCGGCGACAAGCCCTTGACGTCGGGGACGAGACCGCGGCGGATCATCTCCTCTTTCACGTCGTCGGGGTTGACGGTCACCCAGTCTTTCGGGTCGAGCCCGAGATGGTTCTTCAGCACCGTCGACTTCCCGGCGCCGCCGAGCCCACCCATGATCAGGGCGTCGCCGGTGGACTTCGCTGTCTTGGCTTGCTTGTCGTAGATGTCGTTCGCGATCTGCTTGTGGACCTGGGCGCGTTCGGGTTGCCACAGACCGGCGTCGACGTTGATGCCGTACTTCGCGTCGGTGTTCTCACCGCGGGCGATCGCGTCTTCAAGGGCCTTCTCAACGGCGGCGGTGTGTGCCTGGTACTGCTCGTCGGTGAGCGGTTGATGCTGCGGCATCTCACCTTTCGGGATGCCGAACCGGCCGCCGTACGGGTACTGGCCGGTGCCCTTCTGGTGTTCCCCGAACCGGCCCGTCGGGCTGGTCTTGGCGGGGCGGCGGAAGCTGGTGGAGAGCTGCTCCGTGTCGGGTGGCCCGAACCGTTCCGGGCGGCCGAGGTCCTCGACGCGGGTCCGCTCGTGCGTCGGGGCTGTCTCGCCGTGCCGGGAGCCGAACCCGAACCGGCCGTGGTAGCCGCGGGGGTGCTTGCGTGGGTCCCAGAACCCGGCTGTGATGCCGTCGTCGCCGGTGAACGCTTCGTCTTCTTCCAGCCATGTGTCCCCGGCGGTGATGACCGGGGCGGCGGACGCGAAGGTGGGGTTGGCGAACTCGCCGTGGCCGCGGGACGCGATGCCTTTCGACGCCGCGAAGTGGGCGGCGCGTTTCAGCAGCTCCGACATGGGCAGGTTCACCTGATGCACCGGCATCGGTGTGTGCGTGCCGGTCTCGACGTCGGCGAGCCGCTGCCCGGCCCAGTTGTGGTGCCCGTCCAGGACCCGGTTGTCGGAAGAGATCACGATCGGTTTCGCTGTCGACGCGCCGGACTTGAACCGGTCCGCCATCTGCCGGATCTTCGCGGGGTCGCCGGTGGTCTGCGTCGGGCGCAGCGACTCGGCGGCCACATTCTTGCTGGTGACATCGACGCCTTGACGGGCCAGTTCGTCGAGGAACTGCGGAGTGATCTTCGAGCTGGGCTGGTATTCGCCGTTCACGGTCCCGGACAGTTGCGGCATCGCTGCCCGGTCGACACCCAGCGACCCGCGGTAGTGCAGCACCCCGTGTTCGTCGGTGTCGCCGATACCCGCGAGCGGATCCGTCGCGGCTCGTCGGCGTTGCTCGTTGACGGCGAGGCCGTGCCGGGCGAACGCATGCGCGAACGCCTTACCGTGGTTCTCCCCGGCGGCGCGGTGCGACCGGTACGACAGTTGTCCCCGCTTCGAGAGGGAGTCGTGCTGCCGTTTCTGTTCAGCATTCTTGAACAGGGCCCCGGCGACCGGGATCCAGCCGTGCCGGTACCGGTACGGCCCGGCGGCGGTGATCCCGTCCCCGGTGACAGCGCCCGGCGGCTCGTCGACCTCGTCGCCCTGGTCCTCCCCGGCGATAGCAGGGAGCACGGAGTCGGTGAGGTCGCGTTGCAGCTCCGTCCGGACCGCGGGGTTGTCGACGAGGTCGTTCGGTTCCCACCAGGCGATGGATTCGACCTGGTCACCGTCGGGGTCGTCGGGGTTGGTGACCTGGTCCCGGCCGTCGGTCGGGTCGAACTCGGACGGCACCGTGAGGACATGGCCCTGGTACACGCCGTCGGGTGACGCCCACGCCCCGGTCAGCTCCCCGTCGTCGGGGACGGGCATCCCGGTTTCCTCCGCCCATTCCCGGGTGGCGCCGTCGTAGGGTTCCTCACCGTCTTCGAGGTGGCCGCCGGGGAACTCCCAGTCACCCGCCGCCGGGTCATCCGGGGTCATGGCGCGTTGCAGCATCAACACCCGGCCCGTGTCCGCTGCCTTGACGGCGAGCCCGGCAGCTTTCGGCTGCGTGAGCGTGTCCGCGGCGGCGTGCATCGGGAACACCGCTTCGTGGTCGTCGTAGGCGCGGAGCAGCCCCGGCAGGTCGATCGGTCCGACGTAGGCGAGGGGCGCGCCGGACGCTGTCAGATACGGCAGCGTCGACCACTCGTCCGGCACCCACCGGCCAGCGGCGCGGCGGTACTGCGCCTGCCCGTCCACCTTGATCAGGGTGAGCACCGCTGACGTGTCGACGTCGTCGACGACCGCGTACACCCCGTCGACCCGCCCGGCTGACGCGGTGAGCGTGGACCGGCGGCCGAGGAACGCCCGCGGCGACGGGGCGCGGAGCAGCAGCGACTGTCCGGCGGCGCATGCCGTCAACGCGTCCGGCAGCACATCGTCGTCCAACTCCCGGTACGGCAGCCCGACGGGCGCCAGGTCCTCCGGCACCAGGTCCCATGTCTTCCCGGTCCACCGGTGCAGACCCTCAGCGGACGCGCGGACCACGGCCACGACCCGGTCCCGCTGGTCGGGGTCGCAGATCCCGAAGTACCGGCCGTCCGGCTCGACCGCCGCCGCGGTCAGCGCGACGACCTGGTCGCGGTGCTCGACGTCGACGAGCCGCCCATACGACTTCGACGCCCACGCCGCGACTTTCCCCTTCACCCCGGATGCGAGCAGCGCGAGCAGCGTCGCCCGGCCGACCTGCCCACCCGAACCGATCCACGCCAGCCGGTCACGGTCCACACCTTCCGCGGCCCGCGCGAGATGCCGGGCCTCGGCACGGACCTCGTCCGGTGGCTGCAGCAGCCGCTCACCCATCGACACAGCCCTTCTTATCGGTCAGCCGGGTCAGTATCCGTGCCCGCAGCCTCAGTATCGGTTAGGCCGGGCAGTGTCCCGACAATCTCCGGTTGGAAGTCAGCCATGCGCGAGCGGCTTCCATTCCGCCAGCGACGATTGACTGTGCCCGAACTTCCCTCCGGTCCGCTCGGTCCGATGACCTTCCCGGTCTTGTCGTCGCGGGCGGTGATCACGTGGGGGCGTCGCAGCTTCCCCGCCCAGTGGCTGACGTCGAGTTGCCGCAGCACCGGGTCGTCGGAGGTTTTCAACTCGTCGTGGACTTCGCGTTGCCCGGCTCGGGTCCCGGTCGGGGTGGTCTTCAAGCTGATTCCGCCGCCTACCGGGATCCAGCCGTGCCGGTACCTCTGCCCGGGATAGGGGTGTCCGGCGACGATCGGGTCGGGTGGCGTCCCGGACGCGATCAGGGCCCGCAGTCGCTTCCCGAGCACCACCCGGTCCTCTGAGGTCCAGGCGGCCACAACGCGTTACCCCTTCGGTGGTGTGACCTCGGCGAGCCTCGCCCGCATCGCGGCACCGGCCATCACCGGGCGCCGTGCACGGGGTGGGGCGACGGGCGCGGGCAGCGACGACGGGGCAGCGGCTGGGGCGCCGACCGGGGTGACCGGCGGCATCCGACGGACCGGCCCCGTCGAGGTGGCAGCGGCTGCGACCGGGGCTTTACCGAACCGGCCCCGCAGTTTGGCTTTCGCGGCGTCCATGTCGACGGGTGCGCCACCATCCGGGCCGGGCGGGGTGTCGTCGACGGGTGGGACGGAGTCGGGGACGCCGGTGCCGCCGTCGAGGTCGGTGTCACCCGGCCCGCCGGGGATGGAGTCGTCGTCGCCGTCACCGTCCGGGTCGACGACACCGACCGAGTCGGATGGCAGCTCCTCGTCGGGGGTGCGGGGCGGCGCCGCGGCGAGCAGCGACCGTAGTTCGCCTTGCACCACTTCCCGCACGGATGCGACGAGGCTGTCGGGGGACACACCGCCGTAGAAGTTCACGGTGTGCGCACCGGACGCGGTGACCGCGCCTGCGGCGGCTTCGGGGACCGCGGTCTGCACCGCCTGCGGCTCACCCGCGCCGCTGTCGGCGGTCACGTCGTCGCCGTCGGCCTGGTCGCTGTCGTCGCCCTGGCCGTCGCTGTCGGTTTCGAGTAGCTCCGGGAATTCGTCAGCGATGGACTCCGCGTACGCCTCGATGAGCTGCTCGGCGTAGGTGACTGCGTCGGTGCCGTCGTAGTTCGACGAGAAACCGCCCGGGACCGTCGCCTCGACGTAGTCGGGGTCGACCCCGGCCTCGTTGATCTCGGCGCGGACCCGGCGCAGCCACCCGGCGGTGGGCTGCCCGGCCTGCGACGTGTCACTCATCGGCTCCGTGTCGACGTCTCCCGTGTCAGCGGCGTCGGCGGTGATCGCGGCTGCGGTGCGGGCCTTCGCGCCGAGCTTCGCGAACCGTTTCGCGCCGAACTTCTTCCGGCCGATGTAGGCGGCGAGCGCGCCGGGGTTGTTCACGCCGCGCCGCGCCAACTGGCCCTTCAGGTTCGCGAACCGTTTCCCGGTGCCCAGCTTCGGCATCCGGGCCGCGACGATCGGCTGCGTCTCCGGCCAGTCCTCCGGGATCCGCTCGACCGCGTCGAGGGCTTCGAGCCGCTTACCGATGTACCAGCGGGCGTTCGGGTGGTTGTTGCCATACTTCACGCCGGTGTCGATGTCGTCGGCTGACGCGACGATGGGGATCATGCTCGCGGTCACTGCAGCGGCCCTTCGGTAGTGGCGGCAGTTGCGGCGCAGGCTAGCACCGGCAGCCTCCGGATCTCGGTCATTGGGTGCGTGTCATGTCACGTGGCGGCAGAGTCCCGTTCGGGTTCAGGTCACCCATCGACCCGGCGTCGTTGGCGTCTTGCCGGGGTTGCCCGTTCGGGACGCCGCGGAGCCGGAACTCGTTCGCCGGGTTCCTCGGCGCCTGGGGTTGCGGGCCGCCGTACTCGGCACCGGCGCCCGGCCGGGGGACATGCGCGCCGAGCGGCGCGGTCGCGGCCTGGTTCATCCCGGCCTGGTTCTGCGTCACCAAAGGCGGCGCGTCCTTGAAGTACTCCGGCCACAGTTTCCGGGCGACGTAGTCGATCAGGTTCGGGGGGAGCTGCGCGGACCGCATCAGGGTGCGTTGCATCAGCTCCTCATCCGACGGGGCGTCGTCGGCGGAGAAGCCGTGGGCTCGCCGCCACGCGTCGTTCGACAGGGCGCCGCGGTCCCACCCGGCGTCGGCGTCCGCGCCCCGGTCCGGGCGGGTCACGACCTCGGACGGGTCGTACCAGACGACCATCTTGTCGACCTGCTCCGGTTCCCACCCGGCAGCGAGCATGTCCGCCTTCAGCAGCGGCTTCAGGTAGATGTCGGTGAGGTCGTCGCAGAACGCCAACGCCAACGGTTCGACGGCCTGCGTGAAGGTGTCCTGGGTGATCTGCTGCGCATTCGCGTACCGGACGTTCTGGAAACCGGTGATGGCGTCTTTCGGGATGTTGATGCCGTTGAGGATCCGCCCGAGGAGGTTCTCCGCGTACAGGGTCATGTGCTGGTCGATGTCCCGGGCCAGCGACGTCCACTTCACGCCGTCCATGTACGCGTGGTCGTGTTTGAGGATGACCGGGATGACAGCGGCACCGGCCTGGTCGTCCTGCACCGGCTGCATCATCGCGTTCATGATCATCGTGTCGAACGGGTCGGTCTCCGGCACGGTCGCCGGGTCGTCGTTGATGTTGTCTTCGGTGCCCGGGGTCCTAGCGGCGTCCGCTATCTGCGTCGCGATCTGCAGAATCCCGGCGTTCATCCGCGACGCGATGGTGTTCGAGATCATCCGGTTCAACCGGATAAGTTGCTCACACAAGTACAGGACGGACCGTAGCCCCGCGTCGGGGTCACCGGAATAGCGGGGATGCGGCGACCACATCCGGTACACCGACGAGCCTTGCGGGAGGTCACGGGGTGGGATGGTGCCGGTCGTGATCGACGGCTGCAGCTTCATCGTCCCGCCGGAATCGACGAGCAGCTCGAACGTCGACTTGATCGACCATTCGTCTTCGATGAGGCACAGGTAGCATTCCCCGGCCGTCATCCGGTTCAACGCGTACGCGCGCTGCAGCGTCGCCATCCCGTGCCCGGTGTTCAGTTTGCTCATGAACTCCCGGGCCCGCTCCGCCAGCCGCGGGTCCACCCCGCCCCGCGCGCCGACTTCCTTACCGCCGCCGAGGTCGAGCGTCGACCCGTCCGCGACCTCCACCGGCGCCTCGTCCGGGTTCACCGCGACCGCGGCGTGGAACCGGATCCGGCTAAACGCGTTAGCGATCAGGTTGAACGCGAAATTGATTTCACCGAGGACGTCGTAGGTGCGCCACGCCTCCAACTGCCACGTCCGGGACACCGCGTTCCGGGCGCGGATCATCTCCAGGTCGGAGCGGCGGTTCAACCGCACCGGGGCCGCCGCCGACGTGATCGGCCGCGGCGCGGACAGCTTCTTCGGGCGGGCGGGCCGGAACGGGTTGCGCGCCACGCATCCTCCGCTGCAACGCCGCGGCGGCGCGCTCATCGCGCCACTCGTCGACGAGGATGCTAAACGCTGACCAGGCCAGGACCCGGGCAAGCCACGCCGGAGCCAGCGCCATGAGCAGCGCAGCCCACACCGACACGCAGGCGTTGCATGTAATGAGATATGAGAGCTTCGACTCGGGCCAACGTCGATTCACCGCATCACGGAATGGTCTCGTCACCTCGTCGTCGACGACGAGCTGCGTCAGCCGCCACACCGCCAGCGCCCGCACGATCAGCCCGAGCATGGCACCTCATCCAGCACAATGGTCGCCGCGGCCTGGGTGGAGTCGAGGACGCCTTCCCCGCACCGGGTGCAGACCACGGACACGGCACCGGCTGGCCAGCGCATCACCGACACCGCATGCCCTCCCGGGGTCTCGGCCGGTGGGGTCAGGACGGCGGCCTCGCGCTGGTCGACAGTGCTGCCGTCGGCGACGAAGGGCGGCAGTCCGGGCACAGCACCGTCCGGAATGGTTCCCCGCCGTGCGTCGTCATGTCCCACACCAGCCACCCCGCTCTCACCGCGCTAGCGTCGCGCGACCCGTCCGAGGGCGGTGCCTCGGTCCCGCATCCCTGGCAGTTCACCCCGTCAACCATCCGGGACTCGTGACCGGTAGTCAACGCCGCCACGCCGCGGCGCGGTGAGCAGCGGCACGATGCGGGTGTCCCAGTCCTGGGGGCGCCACACGTCGAACACCAGCCGTGTCTCGTCGTCCGGCAGCGCCGCGCGGACCTCCAGCCAGCCCGGGGCGAGCCGCTGCGCCCACGCGAGTTGCGCGGGTGTCAGCTTCTCGTAGCGGCCCTTTAGTTCCCGGATCAGCACCACACCGTCGCGACCCAGCAGACAGTCCGGGAACCCTGCGTTGCCCTGCACAGCGGTCCGCCAGCCGTGCTCGGTGCGGGCCGGGCGGTCATGATGCAACCACCAACCGGTGGAGGCGGCGAGGTCGACGATGCACGCCAGCAGCTCGGTCTCGTTCGACGGGCTCACAGCTCCGCCCACAGCGACGGCGACGGCTCCGGTAGTTCGACGACCTCCGCAGCCGTTGGCACGGCCGGTTGCACCTCAAACACGGGTTGCCCGATACGGTCGACGGTCAGGTCGCAATACTCCGGGTTCAACTCGATGCCGATGGAGTTGCGGAGCAGGTTCCTCGCGACCATGAGCGTGGTCCCGGACCCGGCGAATGGGTCGAGCACTGTGCCGTCTGGGGGGCAGCCCGCGGCGATGCAGCGCCGAGCCAGCTCGGGCGGGAACGTCGCGAAGTGCGCTTCCGGGTAGGGCTGGGTGGCGATAGTCCACACATCGCCAGGGTTGCGGCCCATCTCATTCGCGTTGGTCATCATGCTGCCGTCGGCAAGATGATTCGTATGGCTGGCAGGGTTGCTGTTCGCCTTGAACGCATAGCGGTATCGGTCGAGCGTCGCGGCGGAGCGTTCCTCACGGATCGGGTCAAGGTTGAACCAGTACCGGCGTGACCTGGTGAACAGGAACACATGCTCATACCGTGTCGACAGCCGGTCGGTGACGGATTCGGGCATCGCGTTCGAGTTGTGCGTCAGCAGCCCGGAGGCGAGCGCGAACAGGTGCGGGTCATCGGCGACCGCGATGTCCCAGAACTGGCGGGCGCGGGAACGGCGCAGCGCCACGATCTGGCCGCGATCCTTCTCGTTGCCGTGTCCGGAACGGATCCATCGCCACTCGCCCCGGAAGATCGGATGCCGTTTGCCGGTGCCGTCCGTGGCGGTGCGCGGGTGCAGCGTCAGCGTCGCGCCGAGGCGAGCCGCAGCCGTTCGAAGGTCCCGTTCGAGGTCGTAGTTGCGGGCGAACCCGAGCCGCCACCGGTCGTTCTTCACGTCGTAGTGGCCGTCGCCGTTGAGGTAGCCGCGCACGATCGCCCTCAGCGCGGTGTTCGGCAATTGCCACGCCCCGTTGCGTAGGTGCTTGTCTCGCGCGCCAGTTCCGCCGACGAAGGTGTCGATCGCAGCGCGGAGCACCCGCCCGTTCGCGCGGACCGCGAGGCTGTTGCCGACGACCCCGTGGGTCATAGTCCCGCCGAGATCTCTCACAGCGGCTCGAATGCGAGGCAGCCACTCGGCCTCATCGGCGTGCAACGAGAGTTGAACCACGTCCCCAGACCGCGAGCCTTCGGCTAGGTAGAGACCGATCAACCATGCCACGTCATCGGTCAGGTAGCCCGGCGACTCCGCATCGGCCGGTTCAGGGAGCGTGCACGTCTCGATAACGTCGCCGACGCGTAGGTTCCGCGCTTCGATGTTTCCTCTGCCTGTCGGCCAGCGGTGGTCACCTGTGCAGCCGATCCGCTCGCCGGAGCGGAGCACCACCTCGATTCGCTCATCCGTGACATCCGACCGGGTCCAGCCGAGCACCCGAGTCCACACTCGCCCATTCCACAGACGCACCGTGGTCGGGTCGAGCCGCACGAGGTCCTTAACCATGACCGGCATGTCACCTTTCGCGGTACGCGCCCACAACCACGCGCCACCACTGAGGCACTTGTGCCAGATGACGTCGTTGCGGAGCGTCCACCCGTCATCCTGGAGCGCGAACGCCACACGCCATGGCATGCCGAGGAGGTTCTTCGGCGGGATGCCGTGATCGCCTCGGGAAATGACGTCATTGCGGAGATGCGACCCGTTCAGCCGTTGTCGCATCGACTTCGTTCCGGTCATGGACGTTGAGCCGCTGTAGGAGTCGCCGAGGTTGAGCCAGAGTGTGCCGTCTGGGCGCAGCACCCGCCGCACCGCGGCGAACACCTGCCGCAGCGTCTCCACATACTCGGCCGGGGACGGCTCTAAGCCGATCTGCCCGTCGACGCCGTAATCCCGCAAACCGTAGTAAGGGGGACTCGTCACGCAGCAGTTGACACTCTCGGACGGGAGATGGGCGAGGATGTCGCGGACGTCGCCGCAATGCAACGTCACGTCATGCTCCGCGAGGACAACGGTCATCAGATCGCGCCCTTCCGGTGTTCCCCGAGCCCCGTCTGCGGTAGGCCGGTGGCGAGCGCGTCCCGGATCCACACGGCGCGGACGATAGCGCGGCCGGGTGCGGCGACCCGTTCAGCGGCGTCCAACGTCGCCTCGACCGCCGCTACCTGCGCCGCCAGGCTCGGGGCTTGCTCCGGTGAGTGCCCGGTCATGGGGTCTCCTCCTCGCCGCTGATTCCGGTGTAGCCGGGTGGGAGCACCCCCGGGATGTGGTCGACGCCGTTCGTGCGCCGCCCAGCGCGTTCCAGACGAGCCCAGTCGTCAGGCTCGGCCACCTCAGCGCGAATCAGCGGGTCATCCGGCGGTGGATGCGGTTCGCAGCGGCACACCTGCCCTAGGTAACGCGGACATACCGACCTCGGGCATGCGGTCATTGGTCGGCTCCGAGCGCGGTACGGTTGGTCTCCTCGGGCCGCCAGGCTTCGGCGTGCAATTCGGCGAGGTCAGCTGGACCCGTGACGGGTTCCCAGCCGTGCGGGCACTCCGGTGTGCGCCGCAGGATGTCGTCGTTGATGTGCTCACCGCAGTCGGGGCACGGGTTCAGCCGCTCACCGACGACGTCGGGTTCTAGGCCGAGGAGTGCGCAGTTGCAGACGAGGCCGTCGCCGCCCCAGCGGGTGCAAAGTTCCTGTTCGCAGCGGCTCATGGTTGGTCTCCTCGGGCCACACCAGCGGCGTTAGCCATGCCGGTGTGCCACCATTCGCGGTACTCGGCGGCTAGCGGTTGCCCTTCCGGGTCGTATGCCTCGGCTTCTAGGCGAGCCTCTGCGTCGATTTGGTCGGCGATGTGTGCGCGGAGGTGCGGCAACGCCGCAGACAAGGAACGCTCGGCGGTCTGCCGGTCATGCGAACCCGGTCCTGTGCAGTTCGTGGCCTCGCATTCGCTTCGGTGGATGGCCCAGGCTGCGGCCTCGATGGCTTCCGGGGGCATGTCGGTCATGGTTGGTCTCCTCGGGCCACACGAGCGGCGAGACTGAGCGTGGATTCGCGCACAGCGCGAATCATCAGCGTGGTATCTGAGTTCTCGCTCATGTCGAGCGGTTTGGCTTCGGCTTCGATTTCGTTGGCGATCCATGCGCGGAGGTGCGGCAACGCCGCAGACAAGGCACGCTCAGCGTCCTGCATCCACAGCGCGCGCTCGTATGGCGCCAGGGCATCCCACGCATCGGGGCCGAACTTCGCGGCCATGCCTTTGGCGGCGGCTTCGACGGCTTCGGGAGGCAAGTGGATGTTCCGTCCGGACGGATCAGGCATCGGTGCTGCCACCGATCGCGAGGAGCTGCCCGGAGACACGCCCCCGGTCGTAGGACTCCCGGATGACGGGCGTGACGTGCTCGGCGACGGTGCGGCCGTCGGGCATGACGATGTGTGCCATGAACTCGGATTCGAGGGTGGTGATCCCGGACTGGACAACCTCCAGTTTGGCTTTGATCACGATGTGCAGGGCACGCCATAGCCGCCGCACCTCGGCGTCCATCGCCGCTTCGGCGGCGGCCTGCTTGCGGCGGACCTTCTTGTCGGTCAACTCGAAGTCCCGCCAGTCGGTGGGCACGTCGACGATGATCCGGACCCGGCGTGCGTCGGCGATGAATTCGACCATCGCCTGGTCGCCCTGCCATCCGGACGTGTACCCGGTCGCGCCGTACTTCCTGATCACTTCACCGATCTCGGCTTGGGAGCGCGCGACCGTGACCGTGGTGCCCTCCGCGTACGGCATCAGACTCGTTCGACGGTGGGGACGGTGTACTCCCGGACCGGTTCGTCGAGGGCATGCGCGATGACACGCCGCACCCACTCCGCGACCGGGATCTTCAGGTCGGCGACGCGGGCGTTGACGCGGTCGTGCATCTCCCGCGGGACACGGACGAACAGCACCGGGTCGGTGGGGTTCTCGTCTGCCATGTCTCTCCTATGGTTGTGGACCCGGCCGGGTGGCCGGGCCCTCGGGTCATTCAAGTAGCTAGCATAGCGCGGGCGCTAGCGGGTGGTCAAGCGTCAGCCGTGGTAGGCGTCGTACCACTCCGCGTACTGCTCGCGTTCCATCCGGTCCAGCTCCGCGATCGTCGTCCCCTCGTACTCGGCCTGGTGGCCGCGGCACAGGTCCTCACTCCATTCCTCCGCGGCCGTGCTCGCGCACCACGGGCAGCGTTTCCGTCTCATCTCGGCCTCACTCCCTCTCACGTACTCAGTATAGCGTGAGAGCTAGCGCCGTGTCTAGCGGACCACCTGCAGGGCGTCGGGCCCGGCGACGAGGCCGCCGTCGCGGTACCGGTACACCTCGGTCGCGACGGGCTTGCCGTCACGGAACCGGACGCTGTACACGGACGCTGGGCCACGGTCGCGGCGAGCTGCCGCCCGGCACGCGTCGATGTTGTCGGAGCGGCGCACCACGTACGCGAACGGCTTGGGTGGGTCGTGGAAGGTGTAGTCGATCATCCCGGTGTCGAGGTTGATGCCGTTGTTGGTGCGGTCCGTCGACCCGTAGCTGACGGTGTAGTACGCCTTCCCGAGCGCGGTGCGTACTTTCGCGCCGTTCGGGGCTGTGATGCTCACGGTGCGTCTCATGTCATCCTCCCTGGTAGCCCTCGAAGCACATGCAGTCGCGGCCGTCGAAGTCGGCGCCGCAGCGGCAGCCGCGGTTCTTCAGCGGCGTGTACTCGGACGGGGCACCGAGGTGCCGGTCCGGGTCGTCGCAGTCGAACGGCGCACACATCCGGCACGCCATGTCCAGGTCCACCGGCGGCGCGGCGTCCTGGGTGACGGCCACGTCGAGGTGGCCGTGGTCGGTCAGGAACTGCGCCAGCTCATCCGCCAGTTCGGCGGTGTGCAGTCGGCATTCGATGCGGTCGGCGCCCAGCGCCGGGCGGCTGGTCACGAGGTAGCTCATGCTGCCAACTCCTGTTCGATGTAGCGGGGCTTGAATCCGCCCCGCGGGCCCGGCACCGCGTCGTAGCGGCGCACGCTGGCCAACTCCTCCGCGGACGGTTTCCCGACCGTCAGGCGACCGCCCAGGCGGCGGATCAGGATGCCCAGCCGCTCGTCCAGGGAGCCCAGCGCCGGTTCGGGTGGGCTGACCTGGTAGCGGCGCTGGATCGGGCCACTGTCGCTGCCGATGTTCGCGGCGTACTTGCGGAACCCTGCGCGCTCCTGTGCGTTCAATCGCTTGCTCATGCTGCGACCTCCAGACTCACTCGGACCTGATAGCCCTGCTGGGCCAGCAGTTGCGCCGTTGACTCCGCAGCCGCCGCGCTCATACCGCCGCGGTGCTCGACCCGGGCGCCCGCGTGATGGGCGGACACGACCAGGGCCAGCCGCAGCCCGTGTTCGACGGTCCCAGCCCGTTCGGCCAGGGCCGGGGTCACGTACCGGGCCTGTCTGGCTCTCATGGTCACCACCCCCTCACACGTCCAGTATAGCACATGCGCTAGCGGGCGAGCTAGGTTGCCTGGTCGGGGAAGACCTGAGGGAACAGGCGCGGCGGCAGATCCTCGCGCAGTACGACGTGGAGGTCGACGAGCTGTATCACGACCTGCTGGCCGCGGAGGGACTCGTCGAGGATGAGTGACCCCGCTTGCCCTCGCGCTAGCGCTCGTGCTATCCTGTGTTTGTGGGGCTGAGGGCCCCGGGAAGGAGGACCGGTGATGGAAGCCTTCGTGGCCGTCCTGGTCTTCGCCGCCGTCATGTTCGCGTTGATGCGGGCCGCCCGCGTCGAGTACAACGTCTTCGGGGAGTGAGCGAAATGAGCATCACGCCCGATGCGCAAGCGGCGCGCGACTCGGCACCCTGCGACGCCTGTTTCTGGCAGGCAGTGTCTGCCATCAGCAACGAGGACGTGCCCGACGATTCGCAAGCTTGGCTACTCGCCCGCGAATGGCTTTACGACCGCGAGGCCCTGAGCGCCTGTCCAGACCACACAGACCTGCTAGGAGCGTGACGCGATGAGCCATGACTCGCAGCACGCCGGGCTGGCCGCGATGCAGGACCGCATCGACCGGCGCTGGCAGCATGCCTACGAGCGGGCGAAGCGATTGAACGTTCACGCGCCGCGGAAGTTCGCCGACCACGACGGCCGCAGCATGCGACTGTCGCAGTACTACGCCTGGCGCACGCACCTACACACCCACGGCGTCCGCGTGCCGACATTCGCGACGCTCGCCGAACTACAGACGATGCACGACGAGTTACACGCCGACCAGGAGGCACACCGATGAGCCACGCGTGGCAGCGTTACAGCGACCCGGCCGCGGTAGAACGCATGCACGCCAACTGCTGCCCCGAATGCGGGCACCAGGCCGACGAGCATGACGGCGCCGGAGGGCCACACGGGTGCACGTTGACGGACACCGGCGTCGCCGGGCGTATCCGTCAGTACGTCGAAGACCGCCGCGAGGAAGCCAGAGCGCGGGGGTTCGCCGAAGACCTCAACTGGGCGACCGACGTCGAGCGGATGCGCGTCGAGTAGCGCGGGGCTGGCCGCAGCACCACCACCGCGGCGATAGCCAGCCCGGCGACGCACAGGCCGACACCGGTGACCGCCGCGGCCCAGTCGACCGCGAACGCGGCCGCTATCCCGGCAGTGACCATCACCGTCACGATGATGGCGTGGGTGCGGTCGCTCATGTCTTCGCCGCCGTCCGCTGCTTCTTCGCTGCGGGCTTGTGCTCGGCGAGCACGCCCGTCGCGTACACGGACACCGGCTGCCCGGCTGCGTCCGCGGCCCTCGTGAGGTCGTCGAATTGCTCCCGCGTCAGACTGATCGTGACCGTCCAGAACTGTTCACTCATGTCAGGTCCACCTTCCGTGGCTCAGACGTTCCCCACCGGTCTACCCACGACAGCGCCGGGACTGCCTCTGCGATGGTCTGCGTCATCGGCTCCGTCGTGCGGCGCCGCGCCGTATACGGGCCGTCCCACCACTGCCACCGCCACCCCGGCGGCGCCAGCAACTCCCACGACGCGGTGCAGTCGCCGCAGTCGCAGCGGGCCCGCTTGTTGTCTTTGCGGTTGTTGCAGTCGCCGCAGGACGGCGCGATGTTGCGTTCCCGCGCCGCGATGTAGGCACGTTCGTCGCCGCGGCCGAGCTGCACGAACCGCTCCAGCCTGACGCACCGCAACCTGGGGACACGGTGGTCCCGAGTCGTCGCCGCCGCCGGGCAGTAATGACACGCGGACGCCTCGAAACTCACCGGTGGTCCGCCTTCCGGCGCCCGCACGTCTCACACCGCAGCGGCGAGTTCCTCTGTCCCTTGAAGCTGTGCGCCGGGACGGTGACGATGCTGTGCACCGATGGACGGTCATCGGTCTTGACCGGCAGCCACTGCGCGGGGCCTCGTCGCCGCTGCGTCTCCACCAGGCGCCGCAGCACCTCCGCCCGGCCGATGCCGCCCTTGTCGTCTGACGCCGCGTCGAGCCACGCCACGTCCTCCGGGTCGAGGCGCACCGTCACCGGGACACGACCA
>Ga0306920_100004283_pt1 | contig 18306 bp, 21 predicted proteins | sample flu12Cox44000170_FD_204666 | JGI IMG/M metagenome (GOLD analysis project Ga0306920, IMG submission 204666) | Lab enrichment of tropical soil microbial communities from Luquillo Experimental Forest, Puerto Rico - flux4day.12C.oxic.44.000.170 (v2)... | ecosystem: Environmental > Terrestrial >... | reverse complement strand
GTTAAGTTCGACGAAACCAGCGCGAACCTCGCCACCACGAATACCAAACTTGACGCACTTTCGGGGCGGTTTGCTGCCGAGTTCAAAAGCCTCGGAGCCGAGATCAAAGCGATGGAAGCGCAAATGACGACGTCTACAAACGCTATCGCCAAGAGCATCGCTGCACTTCGCGCCGGCCCTCTCCCGGCTCCCACGTCCTTGCAACCGTCGCCAGCGCCCGTACAGCCGTCATCTACTCCGACGTCGAAGCCCGCGAGCACGCCGCTGCAGCCGCCAAAGACCCGGCCATGACCTACCGACCGAAGTTAGGGACGCAAACCGGGCGCGGACCGCGCGGGACCTAGTGCTAACCGCTCCCCTTACAGATCTCACGGAACTGGCGCGAGGCCAAGATGAGTAAACAACGCCACACAGAAGGGCGCCTCAGTCGAGAGCGCGTGGCCCTCGTGCACGGTAGCAGACGCGGACCTCGGCACGAGCTCCGCAAATGATGTGGGAGGGCGATGCCTCGATGTCGCCAGCCGCACGCCGGCGCTTATTGGCTCTTATAGTCGATGCGCCGCGTCATGCCCAAACGTTCGACTTGGCGCGTCATGCAGTTCGAGACCCTGCGGCTGCGCCTGATCAAAATCGCCGCTCGCGCCGTCGAGCTGAAAACCCAGCTTAAGATCCACCTGCCGTCGAGCGCCCCCGACCAGGCGATCTGCGCCGTGCTCCTCGCCCGCCTACCGTGCCTTGTCACCTGAGAGCTGGGCGTTTGCCCCCAAATCTCGTCCGCTCCCCTTCAACCTCCAGCGCCTACCCAATCCCGAGCCGACAAACCCGCCGCAGCGGCAAAGACCCCCCATGCCTGCCGCCACCGCTTCCTCGTGCATAGATCGGGTTAGCAGACCTGCAAGCGTTCTCCCGCGAATGTCTGCTGTTGGGGCGGATGCAGTTTAGATATTGCTCTTTTGCGATCTCGCCGCGCGTGCAACTAATTCAAGATCATTTTCGGGTTTCTGATAATATATTAGTCCGATTTCGGAAACTCGATCATCACGCCCTTTTTTAGATAACCCCACTGTGCCTCGGGGTGCTCTTGGCTGTATTCACCGTTATCAATCGAGCAGACAACGACACCTTGTGCATCAGCGCCAAGCTTGACTTTATCTCCCAATCGGACTTCGCGCCCGTCGGAGTATTTCATGGCTCACCGAGCTTCACTGTTTGCGGAGCTTTTAATTCTGCCGGTTCTAGACCAGGAAATGCACGATAGATCGGCTGCATTATCTGAATATACATCTCGCCCACAATTTTACCCCGAAGGGGCCTCGCGTCGACGTCTCTCTGGCCCTAGTTGAACATGCTCGTGGCCATCGACGAGTTCCCAGTCCAGGCTCTCGCGTGCGCCTGCTATGCCGACGATGTCGCGTACAGCTTGCCGTCACGCTCCTGGATCCGTCCGGCACGGAGATGGCGCTGCACTGCGATGCCGACATGGTTCGGGCGATCGTTGGGGCACGCCACGTAAAGTTCTTGTCGGGTCCTGCCGGTAGCCAGGGCCAGGACACGCTCGCCCAGGCTCGGTGCGCTGGGTTTGCGTCCTGCTGACTCGCTCGCGGCTCTTGACGGCCGCCCGCGGCCTCGGGTGGCAGTAGGGGCCTTTGCTTTTGCGGCGGCAGTGGATGTGGTTCTCCTGGCGGGCGGCGTCTTGCTCACGCGCGTCAAAACGCGCTCGGCCGTCTCGAGATCGGTCAACCGAGTGGCGACCGTTGCGCGTTCAGTATCGAGGCGTGCAAGCCGCTCGTTGACCTTCGTCTTCTCCGCGCTGATCTGGTCCAATATCGTCGGGGTTGTGGTTGGCATAGTGGCCTTCGTTGGTTTCAGGTCGATCGGAATGATCAATCTTGCTGGCGTCTAACACCGTAACGCGAGATCTTCAACTGAACAATGCTTCTACAGGCCTCGTTGGCTACGGATCCTATTCGCGGCGCTGCCCAAAATCTCGTAAGTGAGGAAAAGCTTGTTCTGTTGGATACGCTGGCGTTGGAAAACTGGGGTTGCCGCAATGGCTGGTTAGGGTGTGCGCCGTGACAAGGCAAATACCTCGAGACTTAGCTGTCCTGCGCTATCCCCTTTTATCCAGAAAATCAGCGCCCGATCCGCAATCAGCTTGCGTCTCGATCCCGCTCTATCCATAACTGTCCCCGACCGTCGCCGGGACACTCCGGGACACTGTTGAGGAAACCGAGGCATCGGCCATGCCCCGCAGCATACGCTCTTCGGATCTTGAGACCCGCTCCGCGCGGTTGAAACTGCCGGTGGCCAAAAAGCCGTTGTTTGTGCGCATCGGCCGCGGGATTGGGCTCGGCTATCGGCGTAACCAAACCGCCGGGTCCTGGGTCGGGCGCTTCGCAGACGGGAGGGGTGGGAACCGGACGGAGGTGATCGGCCTCGCCGACGATTACGAGAATGCGGATGGCAACCGCGTTCTCGATTTTTGGCAGGCGCAGGAGAGAGTCCGTGCGCTTGCCCATGGGGATAGCGGAACCGTATCCACGCGGTCTATCAAGGTCGGTGAGGCCCTCGATGCCTACGAGGCCGACCTGCGGACGCGCGGCGGCGACCTTGGCAATGTGAAACGAGTAAGAGCGCACCTGACACCTGACCTGCGCGGGACAACCGTCGCGCTGCTCGCGGCGGCCGATCTGCGGCGGTGGCGTGATGGTTTGATCAAGAGCCTGGTATCGTCGACCGTCAACCGGACATGCACGGTCCTGAAAGCCGCGCTCAATCTCGCGGCCGACCATGATGATCGGATCGCGAACCGGCGCGCCTGGGAGAACGGGTTGGCGACCATCCCCGATGCCGAGCAGTCACGCAATGTGATCCTTCCCGAAGCAGACGTGCGCTGGATCATTGCCGAAGCGCACGCGCAAAGCCCCGAGTTTGGGATATTCGTAGAGGTCGCGGCCGTGACGGGGGCCCGGGTCAGCCAGCTCGCGCGGATCGAAGTGCAAGACCTACAAGCCGACCGCGCCGACCCCCGACTGCTGATGCCAACATCCCGGAAAGGTAGGGGGACAAAAAAGGTCCTGCGCCACCCCGTGCCGATACCGATCGGGCTCGCGACCAGGTTGCACGTGCTGGCGGAGGACCGCCCGGCTACGGCGCCACTGCTGCTGAAGCCGAGCGGTGATTGCTGGCGAAAGTCGGAACACGCGCGGCTCTTCCGGCGGGCGGTCAAGGCTGCACATCGGGATCCGACGGAAGTCACGATTTACGCACTCCGGCACTCCAACATCGTTCGCCAGCTCCTTGGTGGTGTACCGATACGCGTCGTTGCGGTTAATCACGACACAAGCGTAGCGATGATCGAACGGACGTACAGCCGGTACATCAGCGATCATGCGGACACATTGGCACGCGGTGCATTGCTGGATACCTCTGCACCAGTTGGCGGCAATGTCGTGCCGATGCGTGCAACAGTAGCCATCGAGTAGGCCTACTCCCGCGATCGACAGCGCGGAGGAACACTGAAAAGCCCCGATATCCTTTGGGTTTCCGAAACCCTGCTCTCGCGGCACGTGTCAGCGGAGTGCGCTCCAAATGCAAAAGATGCACGATTCTCTTCGGCACGCGTCGAAAGAGGGGCGACTCGAGTTCCTACAAACAATGTTTAAGTTATTTGCCGATTTACATAGCGATCTTGAGGATAAGATCGTCGAAAAGCAAGAAAACTTAGATAGGGCAATTTGGCTTTACACTAGGGGCGATCGCCGGGAAGCATGGATTAAGATATGCGAAGACGATCTCGCTGACGCACAGACGGAGATCGCCAATTTTTTGTCGCTCCTTTGGGAGATCAAAGAAACCTTCAAATTGGCTGCAAAAATACAACGAGGAGATGAATTACAGCGAACCGTGTCCGCCAGAAACCACTCGCTCCACGCTATCGGAAGATGGACATCGTCAGACTACTGCCCCAAGCCAACCATATAAAAAGGCGGGCAGGCCGCCGAGCGCTCAGCAGGAGACGCTCAGACGAATGAACACCGACCTCAATGCTGGGGTAATCACCGAAGAGCGTCTAAGGGGTATGGCCATTACGAGTCTTGCCGATCTGTACCGGGTCCACCACACGGTCGCAAAAAAAGCGCGCGATCGGGTGCTTCTTGATCGGGCGAATGGGCGAAAAGAGACCTTCCGCGGAAATGCGGCCCTCTAATTCGCGCAGCAAAAGCCTGATAAGAAAACAGATACTTAGGACAGTTTCGGTCGTCGCGGATTGCGAAAGCTGCGAGAATCATTTCCGCAGAAATTACCCCTATTACCGCACGCCGCATGGCGTTATTTGGAAGGCCGCCTTAGTCCCGTCTTATCCAAAGGTGGCCCCGATGAAACCCAGTCTCGCGTACGCATATACCGAGCCCGTTCGAGAGTTCGCCCGAAAACGCGGGATCAGTCCGACCAAGGTCTATGACTGGATCAACTCCGGTCAAATTGAGAGCTTTCTTGAGGGGAAGCGGCGTCATGTAGTCGTGGCCTCCTACGATCGGCTCGTGCGGAGACGGGTAGCCGAGCAGCGCTCGATCAAGCTCCCGAGTTCCAACCCAAAAGCTAAAGCACGCCGGAGCACTGCATCAGATCTACGCAACGCGGCTGCCCCGTCCATGGAGCCGCAAGGTCCCGCAACCGCACCTCCGAAGAGACGCGGAACCACGGCCCGCGGCTGAGGTGCTGTTCGATGCGCCCACGCATTCTGCCGGGAGCGCCTGACGCAGCGGTCGCCCTCGTTGCAGAGGACACACACACGAGGCGAGGTCTAACAAGATGCGCGCAGCGTCGCGCGCCGGCCATCAGGAGATCATCCCAATGCCGCAAGTCAACCATCCCCACCCAGATCACGATCCGCTTTTGGCTGTTCCGGCCGTCGCTCGCCGGCTGGCCGTTTGCGACAAGACCGTTCGGCGGCTTATCGCCTGCGGCGACCTGAGTGCGCACCGCATTGGCAGGCAGCTCCGGATCAGTGAGAAGGAACTCAAGCGCTTTCTCGACGCTCGTCAAAAGAGACAATAATATCTCATAAGAATAAATTACACATAACCAATCATCGTTACACATGGCAACAGGTTGTTTTCCTTATTTACTGATGGCGTTATAACGAATATTCCATTATTGGCCACCAATGTCACGAAGGAGGCACGAATGTCCACCTAACCTCGTCACGAAAACGGAGCCGATGTCCTTGATTACATTCGCATCGGCCTGATTTCTCGCCGCACCGCAGAGGACCGATCTGCGGGCTACTTCTGCCGGTTTCTGCACCGCATCCACGGGAGGTTCCAGCTGTCCCGCACGGCTCCGCTTTGCCTTCGCACAGCTGCACAAGTCCCAAGGGGGTACAAATGGACGCGCAGGTTCTGCGACCAAACTGTTCCGATGTTATCGAGAGCATTCGCAATCGACTGGGTTTGCCGCCGCGCCGCAAACACGATCTGACCTCCGCGATAAAGCGCTTCTGCCGTCTCACGGGCCGGAAGCCATGCGATGTTGTGGCCGATCCCGACCAACTAAGCCGCGAGCTTGCTAAGCTGCCGCGGGTCGGGCTCAGCGACGGGAGTCATCGCAACCTAAAAAGCCTCTTCCGCCAGGCCATGATCAAAGGAGGCGTCGTCGCCGTACCTCGGCGGTCCGGCGCCCTGATGAGCCTCGAGTGGCAGCAACTTCTCACGACTATCGAAGGAGCGGAGAAGTACCGGTTCTCCGCGCTCGCTCGGTATTGCAGCGAGCGCGACATCCGTCCGGGCGAAGTCGACCAAGGCATCATCGAACAGTACCGCCAGGACCTCTCAAACCGTCCGCTCTATCGCCGCAGCCGGGCAGTCGGCGACACCATCCGCGCCTGGAACCGGTTAAGACGTACTCCAGCGGGAAGCCACCTCCAGGAACTTAGAAACCAAAAGTGCCAATCCCATCTTGCGCTTCCGCCCGGCGCATTTCCGCTCTCATTCCAACAGGATCTCGACGCCTATCTGGAATCACTAAAGGGGGCTGACCTGTTTGGCGAACGTGGCAGACGCGCCGTGAGCCCGGACACGATTATCACACAGCGCCGGTACATTCTGTCGCTTGCGTCGGCGCTGGCGGAAACGGGACGCGATGCCGCGTCCATTACATCGCTCTCCGACTTGGTAGCTCCCCAGGCCGCCAGGGCGGCATTGATCGTTATTTACCGGCGTCTGGGCGAGCGCAAAACCGGCCACCTCCATAACCTGTCTCATTTGCTTTTCTACCTCGGCAAACACCGGGCGCAGCTGCCTGACGATCAACTCGCCGAGCTGCGCGGGCTGCGACGCAACTGCAATCCGCGCCTAGCCGGAATGTCGGAGACCAATCGCCGCCGCCTCAAACAATTTGATGATCGCATCAACGTCGCGACGCTGCTGGGCTCGCCCGAGCGGTTCATGGCCGAAGCGCTGCGCCGCGACCGGGGCGGCCGGGAAGAAGCGGTGCTCGCCCAGACTGCCGTGGCCATCCAGATGCTATTGGCGGCACCACTTCGAGTCAGGACCCTGGTCAGTTTGCAGCGCGACGAGCACATCGTCAGGTCGCGCCCAGGGCCGCGTGCCGTGGTCAATCTTATGATTCCTCCCGAACTTGTCAAAAACCGAACGACGTTGGAGTTCGTGCTGCCGCCGAGGGTCGTCAAACTGCTCGATCTCTACTGGGAGCGGTTTCGTCCGCGTCTGGTTAGCGGACCGGGGTCATGGTTGTACCCGGGTCGAAATGGGCCCAAGAACCGCACGTCGATGGGCACACAGATTTCGGAGACGATCTACGACGCGACCGGTCTGCGAATGCATCCGCACCTGTTCCGTCATTTTGCCGCTTACATGATCCTGCGCCGTAATCCCGGCGACTATGAAACCGTTCGCGTTTTGCTCGGGCATCGCTCGATCGAAACGACCGTCAAATTCTACTGCGGCATGGAGCAGGCGGCGGCCTTTGCGCGCTATGACGAAATCATCGCTGCTCATCTCGCCGAGGAGAAGAACGATGGGTAGGATCTGGCCTGTGTCGCAGCCTCGCCTCCTCCCTCTCGAACAGTGGCCGCAGGCCGACTTAACCGCGTGGCATCGGGCGCTAGAGGACGCCGGCCCGTTTGGTCCCAGTTCAGTTGCGAGCGCCTGGAGCGAGGACACTTGCCTAAATATCAAGCTCGGCTACGCACGGTGGCTCGCCTGGCTGTTGGAGCACGGCGAGGATTTGGACCAGCCACCACCAGATCGGATCACCCCAGCACGCGTGGCCGCCTATATCGCCGATCTCCGCCGCATCAACAGCGACTTTACGGTCCTGATGCGGATATCGGCACTCTGCGACGCGATGCGGCTCTTCACGCCGAAGCGGGACTGGGGATGGTTGCGCACCGGCCGTAACAACCTGGCGGCACGCTGCGTCCCGGTTCGCAACAAGGCCGCTCGGATTAAGCCTGTTGATGAGCTGATAAAACTCGGCAGGGCGCACATGCGCAAGGCCGAGAGAGCGCCGAAACTGCCGCCTCTTTCGCGCGCAGTGTTGTTCCGGGACGGCTTAATGATCGTCCTCCTCGCCTACTGTCCCGTGCGGCTTTCCAATCTCGCAATGATCACTTTGGGCCGTCACCTGTTTCGCCGAAACTCTGGGTACGATCTGCATTTCTCGCGTGACGAAGTGAAATGGGGTCAGCCGATCGAACGCAGCGTCCCGACGGACCTAGTGGCGGCTTTTAGTCGGTACCTCGATCATTATCGACCTGTCCTGCTTACCCGAGGGGGACTTCAAAACCTTCGCGAATGCGGCGCCCTGTGGATTTCCAGGAAAGGCACTCCGCTGCATCACAGAACGATCCGAGGCCGCATCAAGGAGCATACCCGCGTCGCGTTCGGCGAGCATTTATGGCCGCACCTTTTCCGCGATTGCACCACGACCTTCGTCGCCACCGAGGCCCCACAACAAGTCCGTATCGTCAAGAGCCTCCTCGGTCATAGGAAAATGAGGACCTCGGAGAAACACTACAATCAAGCGCGAAGCCTCGAGGCGAGCCGCCGGTATCAGCAAATTCTCGCAGACTGGCTCGATGGCTCCGTCGAAAATGGCGCCCATGATCCCTAACCCGGCCAAGCCGGAACCAAACAGGATAAGATAGACGCATCAGACGTGGACAGCGGGAGGGACGGTTGCGACGACTGCTGACCAAGCGTTACCGCGAGCGCTTGGCCGGGGTGCTCTCCTGTTATGACCGGATCATCATCACCGGAACGTTGCCCGGGGCGTGTTACGCACGGGGGATGACGGCATTTCTGTCGGCGCGGCAGATCCGCATTCTTCGACTATCCGCGATTTGCCGACCCGCTTCGTGACCGTGTGCGCGAGCGCGCCGCCGAGCTGGCTGCGGCTGCCGGCATTACCATGGAGCACATTGCCAACATCCACATCCGCAAGGAGGATGTCGAGCTAAAACCGGCGGGTTCTCCCGGCGAGCTACCCGTGTCCTCACCCTATTCCGACGACACTATCGATGTCACGCCGGAGAAACAGATGACGAAGGAGCGGACACCAGGGGGATGCGCCACGCAGAGAGAGGTCCTGTTGGGATTCGGCGAAGACAACGACGGATGAGCGCTCGGATCGCTCACCGCGGGAGTAGATCCTTTCCCAACCCGCTGCGTATTCGGCTTAACGGGTCAACTCCACCCGCGCCACCGTCGAACGTCCGCGATCTGGGGCACTTCGGAAGACTTATGCTCATTGCAAGTTTTACCGCCTTTGACCCAAACCGGACCGCCACCGGTGATGCTGAACGGGTGGCTATTTCCAGATAGCGCCTGCCCACACAGAAAGAGGGATTTTCGGTGGTCATGGTCCTCCTTTCAAGCCGACCCGCCACCTCAGCGTCGCATCGCCGTCCACTGGTTGGGGATACTCTAGCCGAATGGGCCGCAATGCGCCGGTTCTTGAGACCTTCCGACCGGCAGATGTGAGAGGTCCGACCAGAGAGAATTAAGCGGCGTTGCGCAAGGTGAAGCTTTCCCACACGTCGCCCAGAGCGTCTACGAGCATGTCGATATCGGCGTCGCTGTGCACCGGCGAGGGCGTCAGCCGCAGCCGTTCCGTGCCACGCGGCACGGTCGGATAATTGATCGGCTGAACATAAATGCGATGCCGGTCCAGCAGCGCATCCGACATCGCCTTGCAGCGCGCCGGGTCACCAACCAGCAACGGGACAATGTGGCTTTGAGATGCCATTACCGGGAGACCGGCGGCGAAGAGCCGGCGCTTTACCGTTGCCGTACGCTCATGCAGCCGGGTTCGCTCGATGTCACTGCTCTTCAAGTGACGGATTGCTGCGATGGCCCCTGCCACCAGCGCCGGCGGCAAGGAGGTCGTAAAAATAAAACCGGCTGCATGGCTGCGAACATAATCGACCAGGGCAGCGGAGCCGGCGATATAGCCTCCCATGACACCGAAGGCCTTGGCGAGCGTGCCCTGGATCACAGTCGGACGGCCCGGTACACCGTCTCGCTCGGAGATGCCGGCGCCGTGCGCGCCGTAGAGCCCGACCGCATGCACCTCGTCGAGGTAGGTCATCGCTCCGAACGCCTCGGCTACATCGCACAATTCGGCGATTGGTGCGATGTCGCCGTCCATCGAATAAACCGATTCGAAGCAAACGAGCTTTGGCCGTGCCCTGGGCAAGGACCCCAGAATGCGCGCTAGATCATCGGGATCGTTGTGTCGGAAGATGCGTTTTTCGGCGCGGCTATTGCGGATGCCGGCGATCATCGAGGCGTGGTTCAGCGCGTCCGATACGACAATCACGTTAGGGATCGTTTGGCCCAGGGTTCCCAGCACCGCTTCGTTGGCGACATAACCGGACGTGAAGACGAGCGCCGCCTCGCGCTGATGCAAGTCAGAAAGCTCCGCCTCCAGCAGCTCATGAAGATAGGTGTTGCCCGATATGTTGCGGGTACCGCCGCTGCCGGCGCCGAGTGACCGCACCGCCTCGATTATCGCGTCGATCACAGCCGGGTGCTGACCCATACCGAGATAGTCGTTCGAGCACCACACCGTCACTTCTTCGCCGATGCGGTGATGGTAAGCTCGCGGGAAACGCCCGCAGCGCCGTTCGAGATCAGCGAAGACGCGGTAGCGCCCCTCGGTACGAAGTTCGCTTAGGCGCTGAGTGAAGAAATTCTCGTAGTCCATCTTGGTCACCGGAACGTGTGAGATATGGCGATGTGTCATCCGCGCGCCGCGAGATAGGAAACAGACATCACCGCCACCCGCGACCTCTGTTGGCGGTCGAGATCGTCCGACCGGCGATGATTGTCGCCGACTCGTGCTCGTCCGAACGAGCGCAGCGAGTTCTTCTGGACGTACGACTGAAGGCTGACAGTGACCCACCAGGTCGCATAGGTGGCGAACCCGACGCCTTGATCCGGATCGAAACGGCAGATCGCGTGCATCAGTCCCAATTGACCCTCGCCGGTCAGATCGTTCCACGGCAGGCCGGACGGGCGATAGATCTGCGCCAGCTCGACGACGAGACGCCGATGGCGTTTGGCGAGTTGGTGAGCGGCCGAAATGTCGTGGCGGTCTCGCCAGCGAACGCACAACGTCTCATCCGCCGCGTTTTCGAGGCTGTTCCGGATAGTGCAGCGCGTTGCTGGCCGGGCGCATGTCGAGGGTCGACGGACGTACATAACCGAGCTCCTTTCTCACAAGTGGCTTCGTCGGGTTTTCACCCGCTCGACGAATCGTTATTTGATCTCGGCGTGGGTCAGAAGAGTTGTTGCAACGGGTGACGCGCTCCGCGTCGGCTGCTGGGCGCTCACTATCATCTGATCGGGTCAATCGACCGGGTAGCCCTGCAGCGGGCGACCAGAATATGATCCGGCGTCGGCGGATCGTCGAGTTTGATCCACTTCGTGGCGCACCTCGACTGGGGCGACAAAGCTGTAGCCGCGCCCGATGACATTTATAATGAACCGGTTGCCATCGCGCCCATCGCGCAGGGTGCGCCGCAACGCGGACATATGGACCGTAAGGTTGGCCGGCTCGACAAATGTGTTGGGCCAAACCCGATCCATCAATTCTTGCTTGCTGACCAGCTCACCCGGCCGTTCAAGCAGCACGACAAGGATTTCCAGAGCGCGGCTCCCGAGATTCACCGGCTTGTCGCCTTCGAGCATAAGAAACTGCGCCGGGCGCAAGCGGAACGGCCCGAACGCAATTTCGCGCGCTGCCGGGACGACGGGGTTGATGATTTTCCGGAATAATAGATGCTCCGCATCCAAGCTTTGCAGCCCGCGGCTCGTATCGATCCCCGCTTCTGGGCGATATCGCGGCAGGGCGGGCGCGGCGGCTGAGAGCGAATGACGGGAGGCCGTGCTTGGTACCGAACCGGTCATGGTAGCCTCACGGAATTGGTGAGCCATTGCCAGGCAAGGTCCTTAATTTTCGTTAAACGTAATTTGGCGTGTTGAGAGCGGGCGGCCTATTGGACGCGAGTCGCGCTCAAATACCGATGGGGTTACATCGCCTGAACCTTAATTTACAAGTCGTCGTAAGCATCGGCGCTCGCCAGACCGTGCGCTACGAATCGTCAGTTCGGAGAGCCAGCACATCTAGCAGGATACGGAGTGCTTACGCAGTAGAGTGTGGCGCGTTGTGGCTGCCCATTAGCATCCGATTCCCCTACTGCACCGCGGCTTCCCATCCGCGTAGCGCGGCGAGAGTAGCCCATTGCCGCGGCGGCGCCTTGACGACAACGGTGCAGGTCATACCCGAGCTGACCAGCACGCCGTTGGGTACCTGATCGATATGAATGCGCACCGGGATCCGCTGGGCGAGCCGGACCCACTCGAAGGTTGGATTGGCATTAGCGAGCAGCTCGGGGCCGGCAGGATTGTCGCGATCGGTGATGCCTCGACTGATGCTCTCGACATGGCCGCGCAGCGGGGGACCGCCGCTCATCAGATAAATATCGACAGGGCCGCTCTGCCTTACGACAGGGATCTTGGTTTCCTCGAAATAGCCCGTTACCCGGTAGGAGTCGCTGTCGATCAGCGCCATGACCTTGGTGCCGACTGATGCGTACTGGCCGACATCGAGAGTGAGGTTGGTGACAAACCCGTTGACCGGCGCGCGCACAACGGTCCGGTCGAGATTTAGCTGGGCCGTCGAACGGTCCGCCAATGCCTGCTGATAGGAAGCCGCGGTGGAATTGGCCGTGAGCATCGCGTCGTCGCGCGCCTCATCCGAGATCGCCAAGATTGTCAGCTTCGCCCGCCGTGCGGCCTCGTGCTCGCGCCTGTCCATCTCGGCCTTGCGGGCCGCGACAACCGCCTCGGCCGTGGCGAGGGCCCGGGTGTAGCGCTCGCGATCGAGCACAAAAAGGACGTCGCCCTTGTGGACGAACTGGTTGTCCTTGACCTTGAGATCAGCGACGAAGCCGGAGACGTCCGGAGCAATCGACACGACGTCAGCCTGCACTCGGGCATCTCGGGTCCATGGCGAGAGCATGTAGTAGTCCCAGAGCTCGTATCCGGCAGCACAGCCGGCGACGACCAGGATCAGGGTCAGCAGCACGCGTGCGGCGGTTTTCATCGCAACCTCCTCAAGGGCTGGTCGCCAGAACGAGCCCGGAAAAAAGGCAGACAAAAAGGGCGAGCCGAACCAGCGGTGGATGCCAAACGAGGCGGTAGAGGCCGAGCGGCGACGCCAGCCGATCTATGGCCAGGAACAGCGGGATCGCCGCCAGAAAATAGAGCAATAGAGACGGCACCAACCCGCCAAAGAGATCGACCTCACGCAGCATTGCGAAGCACTCCTTTGTGATGCCCAGCGGACACCGACGCGCAATCGCTTTCGAGCAATTCCGTTTCCTTATCGACGGCGAACCCGTTGGGAGCGGTCGCATACCAGCGCACATCCAGGATGCCGATCTCGGCTACGGCTGGGCCAAGCGTGGCCGGCGCTTCTGGATCGCCTCACACTCGCTGGGTCTCTCGCCAAGCTGTCCTTTTATCGGCCTTCCCCCGCTCCCGATGGCGACAGGTGGATGGCCAAGGTCCGTTTCTGTTAAGCGTTGCCCACCTCCACCGAGACCCTTTATTCCGTGATTTTGACGAATCCTTCTTGAACCAGCTGTGTCGTCCTAGACATGGCGTCCGTGTTGACCGGAATGCCAGGAAGCAGGTCGGCGTTGCCCCACCCGTGCGCCTTCGCAGTCGCGCCGCACAGCTCGAACTTCACGCCGCGTCGCATCAAGTCCGTGACGAGATCCTTGTAGGGGTTGCCGGTGGCTATGTTCCGGTCGGCGTTGTAAGCCCCGTCGTTCAAGGTTACGTGGCCGGCATTCGTGTGAAAGATGGCAATGACCTCTGACTTAGCCTTCCAATCGGCGATGTCATTCTCGATAAGCTGAAGGTGGAAGAGAGACGCGGGCAGGTCCCCTTCGAACATCAAGGCGCCGATGCTGTACACCGTCCTTACTTCTGCCAGCTTCGCTGGAATATCGATGTGCAGTTCTTTTGCCATGTCATGAACTCCTTGGACCCGGGCGTCATCGCGAATGCATGGCCTCGATGATCTCATCAGTCGATACCACTGCATGCGCGAGAAATCGGTAATTGATTATCGCCGCCTGGTAGCCGTCGCCCCACTCCGGATGCCGCGGCCCGGCGGTCGCGTCCTTCACCACGGCAACCTCGAAGCCCTGCTCGAGAAACTGGCGCAGATGGGATTCGACGCACATGTTCGCCAGCATGCCGCCCAAAATGATTTTGCTGATCCCGCGCTTGCCCAGTTGCAGGACCAGATCGTTGGTCTGCGGCCCGAATACCTTGTGCGGGCTGCAGACAATCGTCTTGCCGTCCTCGATATAGGGTTTGAAGCGGTCCAACCAGTCGGCGCCCGAGTTTGCAAACCCCTCCAGAGTCAGCGGCCCCTTTCGTGCAAATGTATGAGTACGGAATTCGTCGGTCTCGAGGGGGCCGTTGAGCAGCCAACCGCTGTCGGTCGGATAGAAATAGTGCGGTGAGATGAGCACCTCATATCCGCTCGCCTTGGCGGCCTTGAAAATCCGCTCCATGTTTTCCACAGTGTGGTTTTCGGTGACACTCGCGCCGACCGCTCCCCAATTCGCTCCCTTCTCGCTCAGCACATCGTTCTGCGGGTCAATGAATACCACGGCGGTATCGGCCGCCTGAACCTCGAAGATCGCCGCCTCGGCCGTGGCCGAGTGCCAGAGCGTCAGCGCGGTCATTGCGGCAGTCCCGCCCGCAAGCAAAGCGCGGCGCGACGGAGAAAGCTGATCATCCATTGCCATTTGCAATCTCCTTGGGTTTGGGACGCCGGACGGCAGTTAAAACAACGTTGTCGTGGCTGCCGGTGTACCTGGAAGACGAGCAGCCGCTACGCCTGGACGAAGGCCAGCAGATCCTTGTTGATGATCTCGTGATGGCTGACGAACATGCCGTGCGGGAGGCCCTTGTAGACCTTGAGCGTCCCCTTCTTCACGAGCTTGATCGCGAGTTCGGCGGAAGCGCTGATCGGCACCACCTGATCGTCGTCACCGTGCATGACGAGGATCGGCACGTCGATCTTCTTGAGGTCCTCCGTAAGATCGGTCTCCGAGAAAACCTTGATGCACTCGTAGTGCGCGAACGCGCTGCCCATCATCCCTTGGCGCCACCAGTTCCTGATCAAGCCCTCCGAGACCTTGGCCCCCGGCCGGTTGAAGCCATAGAACGGACCGCTCGCGACATCGATGTAAAATTGCGCGCGGTTGGCGGCGAGCCCTGCCCGAAGGCCGTCGAATACCTCGATCGGCGTGCCGCCAGGGTTCTTCTCGCTCTTCACCATGACCGGCGAGATCGCGCTGATGGTCACGGCCTTGGCGACGCGGCCCTGGCCGTGTCGGGCGACATAGCGCACGACCTCGCCACCGCCGGTCGAGTGGCCGACATGGATCGCGTCACGTAAGTCGAGCGCGGCAGCCAGCTCGGCGACGTCGGCGGCATAGGTATCCATGTCGTTGCCGGTGAAGGTCTGGGTGGAGCGGCCGTGCCCGCGCCGGTCGTGCGCGATGACGCGATAGCCCTTCTGAAGGAAGAACAGCATCTGGTTGTCCCAATCATCGCCGCTCAGCGGCCAGCCGTGATGGAAGACGATGGGCTGTCCCAAGCCCCAATCCCTGTAGAATATCTGCGTACCGTCCTTCGTCGTGATGGTGTTCATCGCGTTCTCCTCTCGTTTGTGATCGAAGTTCGTCTGGGCTGTTGTCTGTTCTGAAACCAGTGCGCTCTCGTGACCTGATCAGCTCGCGGCCGGCGCCGAGAAGAGCGATGCCCTCCTCGAAGGCCGCAACATCGGACGGCCGATCCGGGCGAAGATGCCTCTGCCACTGATCGAGGGCCTCGGTCATCGCCGTCTCGAATTCTCCGACGCCAATGCGCAGGCGCGGCGCCGAGATCCGCGCCATCACCTGGTGCGCGACACGCAGAAACCGGTGATACGCAGCTTCCGAGGTCTCTGGCGCGACGACGGACCACAGCACCAAGCCGGTCCCCACGGCGAACACGGCGGCGATCGAGGTGTTGAGCAAGCCGACGGGGTCGTAAACCATGCGGTTCTGGAACAGGCCGACCGAGGCGAACAGCAGCCCGGAGAGGAACCCGATCAGCTGCAGCTGCGTCTTCTTTTGCGCCATCAACAGCGTACAGCAGAAGATCACCGGTGCGACGAGGAGAGCAAACATTTCGAACCCGGAGGCTAGCGGCAGCAGCATTTCCACGACCACGAATGCGGGTATCGTCGCCAGGCTGAAGATAAGGGTGGCGGCCACCGAAATTGGCACCGCGTGCCCCATCGTCGCCAGCCGCGCCGTGGCGACTGCCGCCAGGATCACCGCGGTTGAGCCGTGTGGCCAATTGCTGAGGATCCAGAACGAGCTGACCACGACGACCGCGAGAGCGGCGCGCAGACCCGTCCACAGTGCGACGACCGGGTCGTTGAAATGGGTGAAGCCGGCGCGGCGCAGCGTCCGGTTCTCACCCGAGCGATGGGTTTCATAAGCCTCGGCATAGGCGGTCAAGGCTGCGAAGAACTCGTGCAGTCCGGACAGCGGCATGCGCGCGTATGCCTGAAGAAGACCGGCGCGAAGACCCGCGGTGCCGAGATCGCCGGCATGCCATGCTTTGATCGCTGCGGCGGCTTCGGACAGAGCGTCATCGATCTGCGCTTCGATCCCTGCGCCCGTTCGACGGAAGATTTCGAGGCCCCGGCCGAGCAATTGCTCAGCGGCGACGATGTCGATCTGCGCGATACTGAGGAGGCGAAGAGAGCCACTGCGAGCGCGGACTTCGCGGTCTTCGAAGAGCGCCGACGCGCGCAAGTTCTCGACGGCAATCGCGAGGCTCAACAATTTCGCGCGCACCGGCGCCACATCGGCATTTGCGAGCACCGCCAACGCATAGTCCGCCAGCGTCACACGAGCATCCGCGACTGCCTGCCATAATGAAGCGGCGAGAGAGTTCGGCAGGATGATATGGCTGACCGTCGCGGTCACAATGATGCCCAGGCTGATTTCGGTGATGCGTGCCGTCGCCACGTAAAAGGCATTCCCGGCATCTAGTGCTCCGGGAATGCCCACAATGGCCGCAGTATATCCAGCTAGGACAAAAGCGTAAGCGGTGAAGTTTCGCATGTATTGTGAGCCAAAGGTGCACATCCCGATCCACAGTGAGAGCGTTCCGAGGAAGAGCACGCGCTCCTGCGCGAAAAGGGCGACCAGAAGGAGCGCAACGGAGGCGCCAGTCAGGGTCCCGATGATGCGGTAGAAGCTCTTTGCCAGAACCAGCCCACTCTGCGGTTGGGCTACGATGAACACCGTGAGCAGCGCCCATTGCGGCTGATCGAGATTGAAGGTGAAAGCAACCAGCAGGGCGATCAGCCCGGATGCAGTTGTCTTCGCGGCGAAGATCATCAGAGAACGACCTCGTTTAGCGGTGATCCGCCGCCGCGACGCCGCCGCTGACAACGGCAATGCCGAAAGCGACCTGTTTGAGTTGCCTGCAGATATGGCTCCAGCCCTTTGATTGGACATCGCTCGAATTCGCCGGAATTGCTGCCCCCGTCATCGGATTTCTCCTGGCGTGCCTTGAACACTCGGGTGTGCTCGCAATCACTGTCCCTAGAACGACCTTGCAGTTGTCCCGGTAAGGATGTCGGCCTTGCGGTTGAGAGCCGCGATCAAACCGTCGATGCCCTCCTTCTTCAGGATGGCGGCGAATTCTGAGCGGCGGGTCGCCACCTCGCTGATTGCGCCGTCCAGGTAGATGTCCGAGATCAGCCAGCCCTCGCCGCTGCGGTGCATCATGTAGTCGACCTTGACCGGCTCACCGCTGGCTTTGATGATCTGACTGCGTACCAGCACACCGGATGGTGCGGGCTGCTCGCCCATTACCTCCAGCTTTTGGCCGGCATAGCTGTCGAAGCGATCGGCATAGATCGCCGAGACGTAGCGTCCGAAGCTTTCGGTGACCTGCTGGCGCTGGGGCTCGTTCAGACCGGCCCAGGAGGATCCGACCGACAATCGCGCCATCGAGCCGATGTCGAAGCTGCGGCGAATGACGGGGTAAAGTTGCGCGAAGCGCCCGCTCTGCCCGAGGGTGCGGCCGTTCTTCATCGTATTGAGTAATACGTCGTAGAGGCTCTGCACGGTGTCGCCGCCGCTCGCCGGTGCGGCATCCGTGGCGTATGAGACCGTGGCCAAGCCGAGCCCCGCGACGAGAGCGGCGGCTTTCAATACCAGCGTCTTCGATAGCGTTGGCTTGCGCATGTCCAGGCTCCTCTTTGTCATCCCTTGGTGGACATCAACGTGTCAGCAGTGCGATGCGTGAGTTCCCTTCGCTAGCCGTGAGCGGTGCGGTCGGCCTCTGCGGGTGTACCGAGCGGAAGCCGATGGCAACCCGGTTCCAAGGAACCGGTCATGGTAGCCTCACGGAATTGGTGACCCATCGCCAGGCAAGGTCCTTAATCCTGGTGAGGCGTAATTTGGCCTGTTGAGAGCGTGCGACCTATTGGACGCGAGTCGCGCTCACATACCTGATGTGGTTGCTCCGCCTGAACCTTAATTTACAAGTCGTCCTAACAGGCTGCGGAAAAAATCAGTCTTGGGGAGCGATTTGTCGGATCATGACGCGGGGCTCTCCCTATAGTTGCAGAGATCCAGTCCCCCGGGGAGATTTATTTCGTCGATTTGCCGGTTTTAGC
>Ga0306920_100004281_pt1 | contig 18309 bp, 12 predicted proteins | sample flu12Cox44000170_FD_204666 | JGI IMG/M metagenome (GOLD analysis project Ga0306920, IMG submission 204666) | Lab enrichment of tropical soil microbial communities from Luquillo Experimental Forest, Puerto Rico - flux4day.12C.oxic.44.000.170 (v2)... | ecosystem: Environmental > Terrestrial >... | reverse complement strand
TCCTCTCCTTTAAACCTGAGGCCTGCAGGCAATGCTCGATTCTTACGTGATGAGAGTCAGGCTGGGCTTCACCGCAGATGCAGGCGTAATAGAGTTCTCGCGAGTTCGTCGAATCGGCGAAGTCGAATCTGCGAAGAAGAGAATCGTAATGAGTCAGAAGCAACCATTGCATGCCGCTAATTCTAGGGGCCTTGTTGGTCAACCCTCTCGGAGCTGGGCAGGGCGCTGCCGGCCCGGCAACTGCTCTCCGTACACATGAATCCTACAGGATTCGGATTTGAGCGATGGGAACGGTCCACAACCAGCAGCACTTTCCTGTTCCAAAGGAACCTCCGAATCGGCACGTTGGAGAATTTCTTCGGGCGCGTGCCTCGTTTAGCAGCATTTGAATACCTTTCTGATCAAAGCACTAAGGCTCCGTCGCCGGATGGCATCCGCTCCTGTCAGCTATCCCGGCATAGTATTCGATGAAAAAGGGCATCCGCGAGACCCTCTTACCAGCCCAACCGCCTCGGCCTGAAACTCTGCCTAATGTGTCTTCGAGGCTTCGCACCGATAGGAAGAGGAGGAAAAAACTCAGGGGGGCCTGGCTAGTACTCAGGTCAGATGAACAAGTGTCTGAGGGAGGATGCCTGTCCGCCGGGTAGCGAACGCACCGTGCGCTCAGGGGTTGAAGACACAAGGCTGGACAAGTCGGGACAACCTGTTGCAGTGATGTTCGCTCCAAATTCAAAGAGGAGTCAAAAATGCCTCCCAAGAAGAAAAGCCCACGAGGACGGAAATACAGTAAGTCCGCCGCCAAGAGTGTGGAAAGCGCGATGCGTCGTCGCAAAAAAGGTACTCTGAAATCCGGTAAAGGTGGCAAGGTAAAAAGCCGCAAACAGGCCATAGCCATTGGACTTTCTGAAGCACGCAAGAAGGGCGCTAGAGTTCCGAAGAAAGAATCTGGGTCATGAGCAAAGACCCAGCGCTGACATGGTTCTCAAACCTGCGCTTCGGCATCTCTACAAGACGCAGTGCTCAACGTCCCCAGAGCGGAACACGCGGCAATGATCCGTATATGCATGAAGGCCGCACCGGCTCGAAAAGGGTACGGTAGTTCGTCATCAATCATGGGCTTGATCTGCTTGATCGACGAAATAGGCGAGGCAGCCGAAGGCATACAAGAGGTACCCGGTTGCTCTTCCTTTCAACATGGCCTGGATTGGTTGAACTGCCGTCGCAGGGTCTCCCAAGCTCGAAGCTGAATCCGAGGGGCGCTTTGGCCGGATGCGGTTCGACCCGGGCAAGGCGGTCTGGTTTCCCCTCGGCAACAGCGTGGGTGCTTGGTGCGTGTAACTTTGGGAGGCATTGAACACAATACGAGTACGGCCGCCGCGGCCTGAAATCCACATTGTGTTACCGACGAAAGCTGGCTTTACACGAAACGCCTTTGCGGGGAGGCTCTTTGCCGGCATCGCTTCGAGCAAGTAACCGGCTATTCGTCAACCCCAGGCGCTCCTAAGTACTCGTTTCAGCAGCATTTAGCAATTCAAGCAGAGCGGCGATTCTCCACTTTTTTCCTGTAAGGGACATCCCCACTCTGGGCAAGGTTTCTACCGGATATTTTTGCGAAGCAGGGTGCCTTAGGTTTGCTGGGTGGACCCGAAGTGTGCCTCGTAGTTGGCACGGAAAATGCAACAGATTGCAGGACTCTCCCTAGCGACTGGAGCGCAGGGTTTCGCACATCAAGACCTGGAGGCGACGTTGATACCTGAAATGAAGCCGTTAAGGAGTGGCATGCCTGAGGAGGAAGCAATCCGTGGAGCCAAGCAGGGTGACCCAAGTTGCTTTGAGTCGCTGTACAACTTGCACAAGCGTTACATTTACACGCTTTGCTTGCGGATCACACGGAACACGGCGGAAGCGGAAGATCTCACGCAAGAGGTCTTTTTGCAGTTGTTCCGGAAAGTTGCAACCTTCCGCGGCGATTCGGCTTTTTCCACGTGGCTGCATCGCGTGGCTTTGAATGTCGTGCTCATGCATCTGCGAAAGAAAACGTTGCCCGTTACGCCCGAGCCGCTCGAAGCCCAAACCGCCGATTCTCCCACGAGAGAAATCGGAGCTCCGGACAATGTCTTGGCAGTGTCGATTGATCGTATTGTCCTTGAACGCTCGGTCAACCAGTTACCTCCGGGTTATCGCATCATCTTCCTCCTGCATGATGTTGAGGGCTACGAGCACAAAGAAATCGCGCAAATGATGCGGTGCTCGGTGGGGAATTCCAAGTCGCAGCTCCACAAGGCGCGACTGAAATTGCGGTCGCATCTCCAGCCTGTGAGCGTGCACAGGGCCCCGCAGTATGCGTGGCAGGGTGCAATAGCCGCTTGAGTCTCCGGGGCGCCCCCCGAAGCACGGAGGAGTATTATTTGACTAAGCTAGGAAGCCATGGTGCTGCAGCGATTCAACATCAAACCTTCCCTACCTACTAGGCAATTTCGGGGCGTTCAACGGTGAACGATGAACGACACGCTACTCGTGCTGGCGGGTGGCGGCAACGGATGCTGGCATTGCGGAACGTGCCGGCTACCTTGCGGATCGTCTGGGACTCCGGACGCCTAGTAGTAGGGGCGGGACTGGTATGCAGAGTGGTGGCTTCGGTCCTGCCCCTGGCTCTTCTCTGGGTAACCAAGCTCATTATCGACAACATAGTGCATGCTGCAAATACGCACACCGGGGTCTCGACTCGATTCTGGTGGCTGGTCGCACTGGAGTTTGCGCTGGCTCTCGCCAACACGGTGCTGGCGCGGCTGATCGACTTTCTCGACTCGCTCCTCGCCGAAAATTACACCCGCTACGTGAGCATTCTGGTCATGAAACATGCTTCGGAATTGGACCTGAATGCCTATGAAGACCCGCTATTTTATGACCGGCTTGAGCGAGCCCGGGTGCAAGCCACCGACCGCCTGGGAATGGTTCAGTCCATTGGCCGGTTGGTTCAGCAAGTCATCACCGCGCTGCTCATGTCGGTGTCGATCATGGCCTTCTCGCCCTGGTTAATGCTGCTGCTTTGTGCTGGCGTCTTGCCGGCTTTCCTGGGTGAGAGCCATTTTGCCTTTCTCGGCTACGAGAAGAATTTTCGCCAGACTCCGATACGCCGGCAACTGGACTATCTGCGCCAGCTCGCGGGAAGCAAGGAAGCAGCGAAGGAACTCAAGCTGTTTGGTCTCAGTTCGTTTCTGACCAAGCGCTTCACTGCACTTTCGAACCGAGTCTACGATGAGGATGTCGCGCTCGCACGGCGCAGGCTTGCAATGGGCTCAGTCCTTTCGGTGCTGGGCACCATCGGCTACTACGCAGCCTATGCGTTTGTGATCTGGAAGACGCTGCTGGGTGCGTTGACCATCGGCTCGCTGACCTTTCTTGCAGGTGCGATCCAGCAGGCCAGCCTGAATATTCAGCAGGTGTTTTCGACCCTGGCCGGAATTGCCGATCAGGCGCTATTTCTCACTGACTTGCTGGCATTTTTTGCCATGCAGCCGACCATCCGTTCCTTGCCAAATGCGCGCCCGGTGCCCAAGCGGATGCGCGAAGGCATTGAGTTTCGGAACGTTTGGTTCCGCTATCCCGGGACCCAGAGAATGGTTCTGCGCGGCCTCGATCTTCGGCTCGAGGTGGGGGAGAGACTTGCTCTCATCGGAGAAAACGGCGAAGGAAAAACTACCGTGGTGAAGTTGATCACCCGGTTATATGACCCAACCGAAGGAGAAGTTCTGCTGGACGGAGTGGATCTTCGTGAGTATCGGGTCGAGGAGCTGCATCGCGAGATAGGAGTCATCTTTCAGGACTTTATGCGCTACGAACTTACGGCACGGGAGAACCTGGCCGTAGGACGAATTCAGGAACTGGCAAACACAGAACTTTTGATGGATGCAGCGCGGAAGAGCCAGGCGGACGAGGTCATAGCAAAGTTACCCCAGAATTATGAGCAGATGCTTGGACGTCGCTTTGAAGGCGGCGTGGACCTCTCAGGAGGAGAGTGGCAAAAACTGGCGCTGGCACGTGCGTATTTGCGGGACGCACAACTGTTGATCCTGGACGAACCCACCGCGGCATTGGATGCCCGCAGTGAGTTTGAGGTGTTTCATCGGTTCGCGGAGCTTACTATAGGAAAGACAGCACTGTTCATATCGCACCGATTTTCAACCGTGCGCATGGCTGATCGCATTGTAGTACTGAAGAACGGGATGGTCGCCGAAGAGGGTAGTCACCAGCAATTGGTGAATCTTGGAGGCCTGTATGCCGGGATGTTTGCCATGCAGGCCGCCGGTTATCGCTAGGACCAAAGACGAATGTCGCAGGTTAAGTCGACAGAGTTCATCAGTAAGGAAGGCGAGCCATCGCCTGGCGACGCTACTCCGGCGCAGGCTGCTGAAAGCATGCGCGAGCACGCCCACACCCTGGCCAGGAATCTGCCCTGGATGCCGAGCGTTAGGTCGTCGAAGGTTTTCCCCGACCGCAGCCGGCAACTGGCGGCAGAGCTTCGCGCCGCACTGCAGGTCGATAGACGTGGTGCCGCAACTTCGCCGGTTTCCAACGCGTTGCGACAGAACACCACATTGCTGGAAAGCTGCTTTACGGATGTATATGAGTCGCTCTACCGGCTTCGGAAAATCCCCCACGTTCGCCGGTCCGATGGCATCATCGTTCCACGAATATTGGCAATTGCCGAGGACAGCCTTAGGACTTTGCGTTACAGATGCAGCAAAAGAACGCTGGTTTTTTACTTGCGCGCCTTCCAGGAAATTACTGTCCTCGATCTGGCGGAATTGTGGACGCTGAGCGCAGCCTTCAAGCTCGTGCTGCTGGAGCGCCTGGTCGAGCACGCGCGCGTCCCGGCGGTCGCTGCCGACGATGGCGAAGAAGCCACGCGTGCTCTCGAAAGTCTGCGCAAGATTAATCGCATCCCGTGGCGACAGGTCGTCGAGCCTCTAATTGCCTTCGACAGCATTCTCCAAAAGGACCCGACGGGGGTGTATTGCCAGATGGAGCCCATGAGCCGGGACCTTTACCGCAATGAAGTCGCGAATATCGCACGGTCTTCCGACCTTTCAGAGCAGGAGGTTGCGGCGGCGGCGCTGGACTTGGCGGAAGGTGCACATCGATCGCCGGCTTCCGACCCCCGCATCGCGGAGCGGCTTGCCCACATAGGTTACTATCTGGTCGCCAGGGGATCGGCTCAACTCAAGAAACGAGCTGGCTTTCGTCCTCCCTTCACCCAGGCGGTGCAAAGTTTCCTAAAGACTCATCCCGACGATTTTTACCTGCCGGCCATCGCGATCCTCACCGCGATAACCGCGGCTACGCTCATTAATCTATCCGGGTTCGATTATTGGTCTTTTGCCACGTACGTTTTCATGCTGCTGGTGCTCATGCTGCCGTGTTCTGAGGCCGCCGTCCGGATCGTGAACTACCTCCTGGTCTCCCTGTTGACCCCGGAGCCGATTCCCAAACTGGATTCAAGCAAAGGAATTCCAGATACGTGCGCCACTCTGGTGACGGTTCCGATGCTTCTGCTCAGCGAGGAGCAGGTCTCGAAGGCGGTGGACGACCTGGAGGTGCGTTTCCTCGGAAACCGCGATCCCAACTTGCACTTCGCGCTGCTCACGGATCTGCCCGATTCACCGACCGCGCCCGAGCAAATTGACCTTCTGGCCTTGATGTGTGCCGATCTCATACGGAATTTGAACCAGAAGTACGCCGGTAGCGGGGCGGGCTCCTTCTTCTTGTTGCATCGCGAGCGAAGATACAATCCGCGGGAACGAAGGTGGATGGGTTGGGAGCGCAAGCGTGGGAAGCTCCTGGAGCTGAACCGGTTCCTGCGCGGCGAAGCAGTCGACTATGCGAAAACGGAAGGCAATCTCGCCATACTATCGGGCATCCGCTTCGTCATTTCGCTTGATGCTGACACCCTGCTGCCTCGCGATACCGCGCGCCGGATGATCGGCAGCCTCGCCCATCCGTTGAATCGGGTGATCGTCGATCCGAAAACCAATGTTGCCGTAGCCGGCTATGGGATTCTACAACCCCGTGTTGGTGTCAGCGTCAGAAGCGCGGCCAGCTCGCGGCTGGCCAAGATCTGGTCGGGCCAGACCGGGATGGATATTTATACCCGCGCCACCTCCGACGTGTACCAGGACCTTTATGGCGAGGGTACGTACGTCGGTAAGGGAATATACGAAGTGGCGGCCCTGCACCGCATGTTGGATGGTCGTTTTCCGTCAAATCTCTTGCTCAGCCACGATCTCATCGAGGGCGCCTATACGCGCTCCGGTCTGGTGAATGATATCGAGATTGTCGAGGACTATCCGTCGGTTTACAGCGCCTTCAACCGGCGCAAGCATCGTTGGGTTCGCGGCGACTGGCAGGTCGCGGAATGGCTGTTTCCAACCGTGCCCGGCCCCCGCGGTACCAGGGTTGCGAATCCCATTTCGCTGGTTTCGAAATGGAAGATTTTCGATAACCTGCGGCGAAGCTTAGTAGAGCCTGCCACGCTTCTTCTGTTCGTTCTTGGCTGGCTCGTTCTGCCCGGCTCAGCATTATATTGGACGCTCGCCGTCTTATGCCTTCTCTTTCTGCCGACCTTCCTTCGAATGCTGGTTGAAGTGGTTCGCCATGCACTTCCGCGAAGTCAGAAAGCGGTTAGCACTCTGCCGGACAGTCTGTTCTCCCAGAACCTGGGTGCTGTGCTGACCTTGGTTTTCCTGGCTGATCAGATGCTGTTATCACTCGACGCCATGGTGAGGGCACTGATCCGCAGATTGCTAACCGGGGAGCGACTGCTGGAGTGGGTTACCGCCGCCCAGGAAGAGCAGGACTTGCGTCGCCGTACTCCCCTCGATGTCTACCTGGATTGGACGCCCGCGCTCGCGGTCGGTATTGGCCTGCTGGTGTGGTTCCAACGACGGCAGGCGTTCTTCGTGGCCCTCCCGATTCTCGCCATCTGGGCCAGCAGCAAGCTTATTTCGCTTTGGCTCAATCGTTCGCCGCACTCGCGATACGAAAAGTCCCCGGCCGACGGTATCTTCCTGCGCCGGATTGGGCTGCGGACCTGGCGTTTTTTTGCAGAATTCGGAAGCTCGGAGAACGACTGGCTGATACCCGATAACGTTCACGAGACTCCCCTGACCGTTGACCGCCGCTTGTCCCCGACGAACCTTGGCTTTCTGCTGAACTCGCGACAAGTCGCCTGCGAACTCGGTTACCTGACTTTGCCCGAATTCCTCGAGGCCACGCAGAGGACGCTGCAGACTGCGGCCATGCTTCCTCGTTATCGCGGGCACCTGTTCAACTGGTATGACATTGCGACTCACGGGCCGCTTCCTCCCCTTAACGTATCTTCTGTGGACAACGGTAACCTGGTGGCTTCCTTGTGGACCCTCGAACAGGGTTGCCTGCAACAGCTGCAGAAGCCGATGGCAGATCCGCACTTAGCAGACGGTATCGCCGATTATTTGCGCGAATTGGTTCATGTCGGCGCACTGGACCGGCCGGCGCTACGAAGTTTTCTCCGCGACAGCAAAGTCAACTGGCTGGCAGCCGTCCAAGAGCTGCCAGCAGCCGGCGGATCCCGCGGTCCCAAGGAAGCAAAGCAAGCAGCGGATGGCGAGTGGTTGACCAAGCAACTGGCCCTGCGAGTCGAAAATATCAGGCGCATGATCCCGTCCTACACGCCGTGGCTGCTGGTCGAGTTCCGTCCCTTGCGCAGCGTCCTGGACGGACTGGGATTCGGCGCCGCCCAAGACATTTCGCTCGCCCGCATGCCGGAATTCATCGAAGCCCTGCAGCTTTACCTCGCCGGGTCATCTGCGGGCTCAACTACCGAAGTGGATCAACTGCGGCGCAAGCTTCATGCCATGTTGCCCGCCGCGAGCCAGAACGTTACCCAAGTCATTCGCGACCTGAAGAATGCTGCGCTGGACGCCGGCAGGCTAGCCCAGGAACTTGATTTCACAGTTTTCCTGAACTCAAGTCAGAAGCAATTGGCGGTGGTATTCGATTCCTCGACCCAGACCCTGAGTGCTGCGGCTTACGATTTGTTGGCATCCGAGGCCCGTATGGCCGTCTTTGTAGCCATTGCTAAGAATGAGATACCGCAGGAAAGCTGGTTTTTCCTGAGTCGCCGCCACAAGGTAAGCGGGGGACGCATCGTCCTGCTGTCCTGGGGCGGGACGATGTTCGAGTACTTGATGCCTGCCCTTTGGATGAACACCTATCCCGACACATTGCTGGACCGCGCGGGTATCGAAGCTGTACGCGCTCAGCGCTGGTACGGCAAGCGCAAAGGTGTTCCTTGGGGAATTTCGGAGTGTGCGTCGTTCGAACAGCTGGATGACGGATCGTATGCATACTTTGCCTTCGGTGTGCCGGAACTGGCGCTGCGCGAGTCCCATCCCGAGGCAACCGTGGTTTCCCCTTACTCCACATTACTGGCGCAGCATGTAAGTCCCAGGGAGGCGTTGCGCAATCTGCGCAAAATGGAGCGGTCCGGCTGGTTAGGTCCGTACGGGCTGTACGAGGCCGCCGATTTTACAAACAATGGAAGTAGAGGAAGAACGCGTCCCAACATCGTTCCCATATGGATGGCGCATCATCAAGGTATGATCTTGCTTGCCATTGCCAATTCGCTACGTGATGGGATCGTTCGTCGCTGGTTCCATGGCAAGCCAGCGGTGAAAGCAACTGAATTACTGTTACAAGAACGGCCGGTCGCGACCGTTACGCGTCAATCCATCCGCCCACCGTCCGCCGCCTAGGATAACCGTTGCATCAGGTTCCTGCTCGTGGGTCAGGGTAAAATCCTGCCCGTTCCATGCCACGCGTTGCTTCCGGATTCTTCATGAACGTTTCCCAGACAAACCCGGTGCGAAGGTTTTCCGCCATGAGCATAGTGATTCCGGCATTGATGCCGATCAGGTCGTGGTTATACCACTTGGTGAGCGGATTGAAGGCATCGACAAATCCGTAGCGGCTCCACGCGGATGGAAAATTGTGCCGGATGTTACGCAGCACTCGCAGCGTTGCTTCTGGAAGAAAAGGAAGCGAGCCGCCGCAAGCGCAAGGGACCACGGTACCGTCGATGGGACCCAACGCCGGCGGACCACCCCAGACGACATATCCGTTTTGGGAATCCGATGCCGTAATGCCCCATAAATCGTCGCTGTAAGTGGGAAATTGCCGGGCTAATCCGAGGCAAAACAGCCGATGGGCCTCGGTGGCGGTTCGTGAATTCACAAAATAGTTGGCGTACTTGTCGCGTTTGCCGCGGAAATCAAACCAGGCCTGCGAGTACTGGTGCACGAACAGCGGCGCGAACGATCCGATGTAACGCAGTCCCTGGTATTCGAAGATGATGCGCTTCCAAGCATTCCACACGTTTACCTGCAGCGGGTTGGAGGTCGATCCCAATCCCAGCAGATACATCAACATCAGTTCGCTGTAATAGTCCCAGCGATAGGGCAGGAAGCCGCTCTCGGGCCTCCAGCCGTGCGACAGCAGCGTGGTGTCCTCCGCCAGCCAGGTCCAGTCCACACGATTGAAAATCGCATATGCAAGATTGCTGATTTCTGAGTGGGGCCCGAAATGCTGCCGGCAGGTTAGAATGCCGGCGAGCAGAAGCGCGGTGTCGACAGAGGAGACCTCAGAGTCCCAGATTCTTTCGCCGGTGTTTACGTTCGCGTAGTGGAAGAAAAAACCGCGATGGGTCGGCAGCTTCTTGGCGATGAATCGCAGAGTTGTCAGTACCCGGTTGCGTGCGTCGGCAGATGGTATATAGCCCCTCTTTTCGCCGATGCACAGTGCGGTAAGGCCGAAGCCGGTCGCGGCGATGCTGGCGACAATGCTGCTATCGGCCGACCGCACGTTGCCGCGGTCCTTTACCAGCCCGGTTTGCGGACCGGCCTGTTCCCAGAAATATTGAAAATGCGCCCTTTCGACTTCTTCAAGCAACTTATCATCGTCGTCGGAAATCGTTGCTGCGCTGGCGGCTTGCCGTGTCGCTGAGGTATTGGCTCTGGCAAACGACGGAGGAATTATTTCAGGAGCCAGTGAGAGGCACACGTTCACTCCGGCCAGTTGTCGCAGGAATTGGCGCCGAGTGACAGAGGCAGAGTGTGGCTGAATCGCCCTCACAATTTTGCTTTAGATGATTCGCGGCTAGGATCCGTTGCTCGTTTAAATCAGCCGAAGGATAGGATTGGGGCATCACAGGGATAGTTGCTTCCCTGTGGCCTACGGAGAATCGCTGAGTGCTGACCGCAAAAAGCTTGATCGCTTGGGTAGTCGCCTTATCACTCTTGGCAATTGCTGCTTGGGTGACGCTGTCATTCATTGGGAAACCCCGACCGGTCACCCTTCGAGGAGCGGTTGTCCGCCAGGATACCGATCCCAGTAAACAAATACCGATCGCCAGTGCCGACGTCATCGCCCTGGCCGGTGAAACCGCAGTGCAGGTAACGTCAGATCAGGCCGGGTTGTTCACCATCCATTTCCCTAAAGAAGTGCGAAAGGGAGAGCTGGTTACCCTGCGAGTCACCCATGGCGATTATCAGCCTGTGCAACTGAATGAAATCGTCGGTGACTGGTTGTACGTCGCGCGAATGGTTCCGCTGACCATTCCGGTCAAGAACCAGCCGCCGAAACCGCCCGAGCAGGTGGTGTCCAACGTTCGGGTGCGATACGTGGTCCGCTCGACCAACGTCGGAGATGTCGGCAGCGAAGCCAAAACCTTCCAGGTGGCAAACAATGGAAATGTGCCTTGTGAACCCCAATTCTTATGCTCACCTGACGGGAAGTGGAAGGCTGCTGCGGCATCCATAGCTCTCGATGCCGGCGAGGGAAACGAGTTCCGTAACATTCGCGTTTCCTGTATAGCCGGCCCCTGTCCCTTCACGCGAATCGCTCACCAGACGGTCTCGCCGGACGGCAGGCATCTGGATATAGCCGCGGTGGGCTGGTCCGATACAACGACGTTCCTGGTTGAAGCCGAGGTGGTCCATCCGGCTGAGATCGACGTGGTACGCGAAGCCTATCCCGCCATATTCGGTCCCTCGTTCAGCTTTAGCTTGCCGTCGTCATCCGAGGGGCCGAGCATCGAGGCGGAGCTAAACGGGGAACCGATCGTGTTTCCCTTAGGGCCGGATTATTCGGTGACCTTCGCGCGGTGTACGCGAGGAGAGCTCAACGACAGAATTACCTCGTACCGATGTGAGCTGTTGCCAGGCTACAGATTTCAATAGCAGCGGCATGCCCAGGGGCCAGTGACATGGTCGAGCGCCGTGGACTGCAATCGCATCGGTTACCCTGAAATTGAATTTGTCCAGACGGCACGAAATGGCCATCGACCGGTTGCCGGCTTCCGCCGTGCTGGAGATGGGGAAGTTAAGGGGCTCGTGCAATCACGTATTTTTGCGGCTGTCGGTCGAAGGTCTGTTTGCAGCCGGCGCAGCAGAAATAGTACACAGTGTCGTCGAAGTCCGACTTGTACCTGGCAGCCGCGACATCCACGCTCATACCGCAGATGGGATCCCTGGCGCTTTTCGCAAGCGCCGGCAAAGGGGAGGCGGGCATTGACTTTAGGGCGGCGGATTTTCGGGTCTGAATGATCTCCGCGAGGATGCTCACGGCGATCTCCTCGGGGGTGGATGCGAGAATGTCGAGTCCCGCCGGGGCCCTTACCCTGGCGAGGCTTTCGGAGCCCAGACCTCGCTCTTTCAAGTATTCGAGAGTCTTGCTTGCCTTGGTTTTGCTGGCGACAAATGCGATGTAGCTGGCTTCGCTTTGCAGGGCAGCTTCCAGCGCTTCCTCATCGGACTCTCCCTGGGTGGAAACGACAATGAAGGTCTGCGGGGTGATCTTAAGCCCCGCCAGGTCAAGGTTCTTCTGTAGAAGATCGGCGCCGGGAAACGTTTCTGAATCCACACCTGGGGCCGCCACCCATGCCGCATAGCCGATAGTCTTTGCCAGCCTGCACAGCGTCTGTGCGATGGTAGAACAGCCCAGAATCAGAACCTGGGGCTTTGGCAAGACCGGCTCGATGTAGATGTCCAAGGTACCTCCACTGTGGCACGTCATGGTGTAGTCCACGATCCCTTCCTCGGGGGAGGACGATGGGCTGATACGAACCAGGCGTGGTTGACCGTCAGCCAGCGCCTGCAGGGCTTCCCTGATGACCACGGGCCGCGAGCAGCCGCCGCCAATCCACCCCCAGAGCCTCCCGTCGGATCGAATGATGGCCTTGTCTCCAGGCTTGCCTGAAATCGGCGCCTGGTAGCGGACCACCAGCGCAACTGCAAACGATTCGCCCTTCGCCAGCAATTCCTCAGCCTTGCGAAGGAATTGATCGAACATCCTGATCCCCCTCGGTGTTCTTCACAGATACCGTTCGAGCGCCAGCAGGCTCTCTAAGTTATGCGCTGGGGCGAAGATGTCAACATAAGGCAGCGCTGCCCGCATTCCGCGGGTGATAGGTTGATAATCCTTGAGCCCGAGAAGCGGATTGAGCCATAACAGCTTTCGCACCCGGGCCCGCGTACGTTGCAGTTCTTGTGCGAGCAGCTGTGGCTCTCCGGTATCCCAGCCATCACTGAGAATAATAAAAAAGCTGCTGCTTGTTAGCACCCTTCGACCGGCATGCTGGTTTAATTCGCGCAGCGATCCGCCGATTCGGGTGCCGCCCGACCACTCGGGTGCCCTTTGTGAAAGCCCGCTTAACGCCTCAGACAGCTTGCGGGTGCGCAGAAGGTCACTGACTTCGACCACCCCGGTGCTGAAGAGGAAGGTGTGCACACGCTGAAAGTGCTTTTGCAGAACGTAGGCAAAGCGCAGAAGGAACAGGCTGTAGAGATTCATAGAGCCGCTGATATCCAGAAAGATCACCAGCCGCTTCTTCTCCCGTCTTCTGCCTTTCCACGCCAGTTTGATGGGATCGCCACCCTGGGCGATGCTCCGCCGGATGGAACGGCGAAGATCCACATAATCGCTCCGCGCCTCGATCTTCGTCCTGCGGGAGAGGCGAATGCTCATCCGCCGCAGGAGTCGAAGCGACAGTTGCTCAAGGGCAGCCAGGTCCGTGGGCGGGGCTTCGGAGAAGTCGACTTTCCGCAGACGCCTGTGCGGGCTGGCACCCGCGACAAGCTTGGCTTCGTGTTCTGCCGGGGAAGCGTTTCCTCCGTCTGCGTGGATGAGCAGGCGCGAAGCGGACGATTCCAGATTGGTGACACAGCGGAGAGGCGACTGGTGGTTCCTCGAATCGGGTTGGCTTTGCTCTGCTGTCCAAAAAACAGCGAACAGCCCGTCGAACCGCTCCCAGTCTTCTTGAGAGGAACAGAGAGCGGCGCGCAAGGCGAGCGAAAAGCGGTGCCAGTCAGCGACCCCGACGGCATTGGCAGCCTGCAGTGCCGTCAGAGTCTGCTGCATGCCGTTCGATAGACCGTGGGAATGGGCGAAGCGGCAGAAGGCCACGATGCCAGCCCCTAGTTGATCCGGGTTGTCGCGCGCTGCGGTCATCTGTCGAAGTTAGGCTCGCTTCTAATTCGATTGCGAAAGCAGGCTTTCGATCCCAGATGCTTTGAGGGCGGCGCCGTCCTCCATCGTCTTCACCAGACAGCCCAGCGTTTGCTCGACGGTTTCAAGATCCAGCCGGTTTTTGCCCAGAGCCATTGCGGCTTGAACGCAGTCCAAAGTTTCAGACACACCGGGAGGCTTGGCGAGGTCGAGTCGACGGACAGCCTGTACCAGGCGCACCACCTGCCTGCTCAGGGCTTCTTCAACGCCTGGCAGGCGGGCGCGGACGATTTTCATCTCCTTTTCGAAGCTCGGATAATCGATCCAGTGGTAGAGACACCTGCGCTTCAAGGCGTCACTGAGCTCGCGGCTGCGATTAGAGGTCAAGATTACGTGAGGCGTGTGTTTTGCCCCGATCGTGCCCAGCTCGGGGACGGTGATCTGAAAATCGGAGAGCAACTCGAGCAGAAACGCCTCGAACGCCTCGTCGGCGCGGTCGATCTCGTCAATCAGCAGCACCGGCGGCGCGTTTTCCTCCATGATTGACAGCAGCAACGGACGCTGGAGAAGGAATTCCCGACTGAAGATTTGCTTTTCCTTTTCTGCGATGGTTCGCTCGGACTTCTCCTGCAATTTGATGGCGAGTAATTGTTTCTGATAATTCCACTCGTACACCGCCGAGCTGATGTCAAGACCCTCATAGCATTGCAGTCGAATGAGACGCGTCCCGAGCGCTTCCGCCAGTACTTTTGCAACTTCCGTCTTACCCAGCCCGGCATGTCCTTCAATGAGGATTGGCTTATGCAGATGTGTGCCCAGATAGATTGCCGTTGCCAGTGCGATATCGGCGACATATCCCAGGCGGGCGAACTCCTGAACCAGCCCGTCAATTTCCTTGATTTCTCCTGCCGAAGCAGAATCGTGGGATGGCGACATCATGCTTTGCCGCCTGCGAACAGGTGTTTCATGGCCTGCAGCCAGCGGCCGAACAGCTGTTTGACGGCCTGCCAGGCGATTGAACCGGGTTCGATCGGTTGGGGCGGTTTGACTGCGGAACTGGCGAGCACTGGCTGATCGGCGGAGGGCTCGAGCAGCGCCTGAAAATTCTGGCTGAACTTGTCGAACATGATGTTGGACACTTCGCTGATGACGCGCGATCCCATTTGCGCCAGTATGCCAACAACATTGATTTCCGAGATACTGGTCACTTGCGTCGCTCCCCCATTGAGGGCAGCGAGCTTGCCAGTCATGGTCATGGAAGCGCTGCCCCGCCCGCGCACGTCCTGCCCCTTGCCTTGAATCTCGATCTCGTGTTTCTGGGCGTCGAGGCGGAGAATCTGCACCTCCCCTTTGTAGTCGGTGAGACTGGGGCCGACCTTGACCGTGATGGAGCCTTTATAGGTTTTGTCGTCAACCTTCTCGGTGATCCGGGCGCCCGGCACACAACTCGCCACCTTCTCCGGATCGCTCAGCAGAGCCCACACTTTTTCGATCGGCTGGCTCACCTGAAAGGTCTTCTCGATCCCCAAGGCCAAGTTAGCTCACGACCCCTTTCTCTTTTAGGATTGTCCACACCTTCCAGGGCGCGATGGGCATGTCGATATGGCGTACACCCAGGTGCGAAAGCGCGTCCACCACGGCGTTGACGAATGCCGCCGGCGAGCCCACGTTGGGCGATTCCCCCACACCCTTGGCGCCAAGAGGATGATGTGGAGACGGCGTGCAGGTCTTGTCCGTGTCCCAATGGGGCGTCTCGACGGCGGTAGGCAGCAGGTAGTCCATAAAGCTCCCGCCCTGGACGTTGCCGTTTTCGTCGTAGCCGATTTGCTGCATAAAGGCAATGGCCAGGCCTTCCGTCAGGCCGCCGTGAATCTGGCCATCGACGATCATGGGATTGATGACGTTGCCACAGTCATCGACGGCGACAAAGCGGCGAACCTTGACCTCGCCGGTTCCCTTGTCAATGTCTACCACGCAGATGTAGGTTCCGAAGGGAAACGTGAGGTTGGGTGGATCGTAATAGTCCACCGCCTCGAGGCCGGCTTCCAGCCCTTCGGGAATGTTGGTGTAGGCTGCGAAAGCGATGTCCTGTATGGTTTTCGACTTGCTGGGAGCACCCTTGACGAAGAACTTCCCGGGTTCCCACTCCAGATCTTCCTCGCTGCATTCCAGAAGGTGGGCAGCAATTTTCTTGGCCTTGTCGCGAATCTTGCGCGCGGCAACCGCGGTAGCTGCACCGGAAACCGGCGTACTGCGGCTGGCATAGGTTCCCAGGCCGTAGGGAGCGGTGTCCGTGTCGCCTTCTTCCACCGTCACATCGGCGGCGGGAATGCCCAGTTCCTGGGCGACGATCTGCGCATATGTGGTCTCGTGGCCCTGTCCCTGACTCTTCGTGCCCATGCGGCAGATGGCTTTGCCCGTGGGGTGAACCCGAATCTCCGCACTGTCGAACATCTTGATTCCAGCGATGTCGAAGCTGTGCGCCGGACCCGCTCCGACAATTTCCACGAAGCTGGAAACGCCGATCCCCATCAACTCGCCCTTCCTGCGCTTTTCCTCCTGCTCCTTGCGGAGCTGCTCGTAACCGACCTTTTCCAGCGCCAGATCCATTGCCGCCTGGTAGTTGCCGCTGTCGAAGCTCCAGCCTAGAGGTGATTGGTAGGGGAATTTTTCGGGACGAATGAAATTCTTCTTGCGCAGCTCCACCGGATCCGTCTTCAACTCCAGCGCCAGCACATCCACCGCGCGTTCGATCAGGTAGGCTGCTTCGGTTACCCGGAACGAACAGCGGTATGCGATGCCGCCGGGAGCCTTATTGGTATACACGCCATCGACCTCGCAGAAAGCGTTGGGATAGTCGTAGGCTCCAGTGCAGATGCTGAACAGGCCAGCCGGAAATTTCGTCGGCTGGGCCGCGGCGTTGAATGCGCCGTGATCGGCCAGGGTCTTGACGCGCAAGGCCTGAATCTTGCCGTCGCGGTCAGCCGCCAACTCGGCTGTCATGTGGTAATCGCGCGCGAATCCGGTCGACTGCAGGTTTTCAGAGCGGGTCTCAACCCATTTCACAGGCCGGCCCAGCGTCAGGGAGGCAACCACAGCGCAGACGTATCCGGGATAAATAGGAACTTTGTTGCCAAATCCACCGCCGATGTCAGGCGAGATCACGCGGATGTTGTTCTCGGCAATTCCGCCTACCAGGGCAAACAGGGTGCGATGGGCGTGCGGCGCCTGCGAAGTCAAGTAAATGGTGAGCCTTCCGGTGGCGCGATTGAAGTCGGCAACGCAACCACAGGTTTCCAGCGGCGCGGGATGGCAACGCTGAAACACGGCCTGCAGATTCACCTTAACGGCAGCATCCTGGAAGGCCCGCTGGGTGGCGGATTTGTCGCCCACTTCCCAGTGGAAGATGTGGTTGCTCTTCTCTTCCCGGTCTTCCCGGAGAATCGGCGAACCGGGATCGGTTGCCTTGTGCGGGTCGACCAGTACGGGAAGCTCTTCGTAGTCGACTTCCACCAACTCGGCTGCGTCGGCCGCAGTATAGCGGTCTTCGGCAACGACAAACGCGACTTCCTGCGACTGGAACAGCACTTTGCCCGTTGCCAGCACCATCTGTTTGTCAAAATAAAGAGTCGGCATCCAGGCAAGGTTCGCCTTGGCGAGATCCGTACCCGTGATCACCGCCAGCACCCCGGGAAGTGCCCTGGCCTTCTCGGTGTTGATGCCCTTCAGCCGGGCGTGCGCATATGGACTGCGCACCAGCTGTCCATAAACCATGTCCGGCAGGTGGACGTCGTCCACGTAATTCCCTTTGCCCTGGATGAACCGCAGGTCTTCTTTGCGCTTGATGGAGTGGCCCATGCCACCGACTTCAGGAGTGGTTTGCGGCATTACTTTACTCCCCCCTGCTCCATCCTGGCAGCGGCGAATTGCACGGCCTTGACGATGTTTTGATACCCGGTGCAACGGCACAGGTTGCCGGAGATACCCCACCGGATGTCTTCCTCGCTCGGCTTCTTGTTCTTTTGCAGCAGGACGTAGGAGGACATCAGCATGCCCGGCGTGCAGAAACCGCATTGCAGACCGTGCTCTTCCCTAAAACCCTCCTGCAAGGGATGGAGCTGGCCGTCCTGCATGAGTCCTTCGACTGTCAGAAGCTCGCAGCCATCGGCCTGCGGCGCAAACATCGTGCATGACTTGACGGTTTTACCGTCGAGGACGACGGTACAGGCACCGCAGTGGCTGGTGTCGCAGCCGACGTGGGTTCCGGTTAGCCCCAAGACTTCGCGAATGAAGTGCACAAGCAGGAGGCGGGGCTCGACCTCAGCTTGCCGCTCGCGGCCATTGACTTTGACGCCAACCAACTGTTTCTTCGCCATGCCTGTTCTCCGCAAAAAATCCTGCAATCTATTTGCCGGCCCGTTCGAGCGCACGCCACAAGGCGCGAGCCGCCAGCTCCCGTACCAGGCCTTTCTTGTACTCCGCCGGGCCCCGCAGATCGGAGCTCGGTTGTGCTTCGTCAGCAGCCATTTGCGCGGCCTGCCGGATGTTGCCCTCATCCAGCTGCTTGCCGCGCAGGAAGGCTTCTGCGTGGCGTGCTTTCAGCGGAGTAGGACCGACGTTGGTGAGGCCAATGCCTACCTGCCTACAGGTGCCGCCGGAATCCAGACTCACCTGGGCGGCGACCGCCGCCGTGGCAAAGTCTCCCACCTTGCGCTCCAGCTTGAAGTAGGCGCCCCCGCTGTGCGGCGGCGGCAGGGGAATGCGAAT
>Ga0306920_100004280_pt1 | contig 18309 bp, 14 predicted proteins | sample flu12Cox44000170_FD_204666 | JGI IMG/M metagenome (GOLD analysis project Ga0306920, IMG submission 204666) | Lab enrichment of tropical soil microbial communities from Luquillo Experimental Forest, Puerto Rico - flux4day.12C.oxic.44.000.170 (v2)... | ecosystem: Environmental > Terrestrial >... | reverse complement strand
GCCGGACGGGAAGATACCGGGAAACCACCGTTTTCGCGCCCTTCCGAGAGTGGTTTTTGCAGCCGAACCCCAGCGATTGCGCCATCTCCGCAGGCAAATTCCCTCGCCAGTCGAACAGGGAATTAAATCGGTCGTGCAAGGAAGAGGCTTCCCTGATCCGGGAAAAGCAGGGAAGTTTTCCCCATTGTGGATATCACGGCAGCAAATGGCCGCCTGTTGCATTTTCGCCCCGGCTGGGCAAGCCTCGCCGAACACACCAAAACCCTGGGAGACCCTGCGATGACCATGCGCCCGCCCGCCGAAATCGGCATGTCCCTCGACGAGGTCGACACCCCGGCTCTGGTGATTGATCTCGACGCCTTCGAGCGCAATCTGCGCCGTCTGGCGGAGCAAATCGCCGGCAGCCCGGTCAAAGCGCGCCCGCATGCCAAGACCCATAAATGCCCGGTCATCGCGCTGAAACAGGTCGAATTGGGTGCGGTCGGCGTATGCGTGCAGAAGGTCAGCGAAGCCGAGGCGATGGTCTATGGCGGGGTGCGGGACGTGCTCGTCACCAACGAGGTCGTCGGCCGGCAGAAATTGCGGCGCCTGGTGTCATTGGCGCAGACCGCCAGGGTCGGGGTGTGCGCCGACGACGAGAGCCAAGTACGCGCCCTCGAGGCGGCGGCTAGTGACGCCGGGATCACGTTGCCGGTCTATGTCGAGGTCAACATGGGCGGCAATCGCTGCGGCGTCGAGCCGGGCGAGCCGGCATTGCAGCTCGCGACCCAAATCGCCGATGCGCCGCACCTCGCCTTTGCCGGGTTGCAGGCCTATCACGGCTCGGCCCAGCATCTGCGCGGCTGGGACGAGCGCCGCCAGGCGATCGCCCAGGCTGCCGAGAAGGCCGGGCGGACCCGCGACCTGTTGACCCGTCACGGCATCGAGTGCCCGACCGTCACCGGGGCCGGCACCGGCACCTTCGAGTTCGAGACGGGGAGCGGGGTTTACACCGAATTGCAATGCGGCTCCTACATCTTTATGGACGCCGATTACGGCCGCAACCGCGACCGCGACGGCGAGCCGACCAAGGCCTTCGAGCCGAGCCTCTTTGTGTGGGCAACAGTGATGAGCCGCCCGGCCGAGGACCGTGCGATCGTCGACGCCGGCCTCAAGGCGTTGGCCTTTGACTCGGGTCCGCCGCTGGTCTGCGACGAGCCCGCCGCGACCTACGAGCGGGCTTCCGACGAGCATGGCCGGCTCGCCGTCTCGGCCGCCACCAACAGGCTCGGGCTCGGCGACAAGATCCGGCTGATCCCCGGCCATTGCGACCCGACCGTCAACCTCTACGACTGGTACGTCTGCGTCCGCGGCAACCGCGTCGAGCAGGTCTGGCCCATCACCGCGAGGGGTGCCGTGTATTGACGTGGCCGGTCGTTCCGTAGGCTCTCCGCCTAGATTCGGCCACAACTTTCAACCGGAGAACTTCGATTGATTTGCTTGCAGCATTGAATATAGAATCTCGTTAATACAAATCGGTTCGGCCACAGTGCATGGTCAGCCGAAAGCCACTTGGAGTGGTCAGGGAGAATGTCGCTCGCTGCGCGGATCTTCATTAGTTATGCTCGGATCGACGATGAACCGCCGCCCGAAAATCGAGAAGCTCCTGGGTTCGTCATGTACCTTCGGCGACAATTACGCTTTGAATTTGGTCAAATCGGCGGCCAGCAACCGGAACTTTGGCGCGATCGCGAGCGGGTACCCGACGGCGACTTCTATGAACCATTATTGTCCGAGGGTGTAGCGGGCGCAGGCCTTTTGTTGGTGGTTCTTTCCCGGAACTGGATTGCCAGCTCTAACTGCGAGGACGAATTGGCAGAATTCGTTCGCAGGTTCGCAGACGAGAAGGAACCTACGTGGAAGAGGCGCATCGTGCTGGTCTGCAAGACTGATGTCCCAAGAGCAGACCTTCGTTTCGCTGCGCGGCCAAGTCCGATACAGATTTTACGAAATTGATAGAGAGGACAAGAAGGAGATCCTGTTCTTTTCCCGTGGAGAGCCTGGGCCTGGAGGCTACGAGAAGAGTGCATACTCGAAGAGGGTTGCCGAGCTAGCGCGACATCTCTGGGAAAAAGCCCAGGAGTTTTCACAGCAGGGAACTGTACCCTCGCCACCAGAACCGCGACGATCAGTCACCCATTCGGGTCGCACGGTATTCGTCGCGCAACCGGCCGGGGATATGAAAGGTCCCTATTTGGTATTGCTCGAAGAGCTCACTGGCCGAGGCCACAGGGTGGTGCCCGATCCGGAGAGGGAGCTCCCGATCCAGGGCTCCAACGCAGTCGCATATATGAAGCCGCACTCTCCCAGGCTGAGTTGTCCGTCCATCTCTTGGGGGAGCGCACCGGATTCACTCCGGAAGGCGCGGCTCCGATCGTGTCACTCCAGTTGGAGCGTGCAGGCGCATACGCTGGGGAATTGATTAGGGGTAACGCGCCCAGGTTCAGCTGCCTTCCATCGCCTGATCTGGGCGCCCGCCGTATTGCCGGACGCGGAAGATGATGCAGGCATGCGCGATCCACAGGATGTCTTAGCTCGCCTGCAAAATAGCCCACGTGAACAGGCGCTCCGACCAGGAGACAAGTTGGTGGGCGACACTCACAAATTAAATTTGTCCAGTTTGTAGTAGAGCATCTTGCCGCGATCCAACAGCTGCCTCCACAAGTACCGTCCTCTGCAAGCGGGGCGACCGTGTACCTCACCCACGATGAAAGCGATGTCGAAGGTGCTGTCGCGCTAGCTGAAGGACTGCGGCTTGCAGGTTTCATTCCAGCTCTGCCGGCACTTGAAGGCGGGAACTCGGCGCGAAGAGCGCTCCACCGGCGAAGCCTTCGCGATTGCGACATAGTTGTTCTGTGCTGGGCAGAGGCCGCAGACCTCTGGATCAAGGCGAATGCGCACGAACTGCGGGATTGGCAGGCGCTCGGCCGCCGCCGCCCCTTTAATTGCCGAACCGTAGTGGCTCTACCGCCACCTCGTGGTGCAAAGAACTATTTTCTGCGTATCCCGCCACTTAACGACATCGACCTCGTAATAGATGCAACTGCTGTCCCGCCTACGCCTGAAGGACTTCAGCCATTACTGACACCACTTCTCGGAAATTGACGTGAGCACGCATGTTACGGCGGGGCTTGGACCGTCGCGTCCCTTCCCGGGGCTTCGGCCCTATGAGTTTGCGGACCACGATTACTTTTTTGGACGCGATGACCAAATACTCGCTCTCTACCGGCTGCTGGACCGCGGCCCGTTCACCGCGGTGGTCGGCAGCTCTGGAAGTGGCAAGTCGTCACTCGTCGCTGCTGGTTTATTGCCAGAGATTATGCAGGAAAGACGAGGCGATGACAAGCAGCGGTGGACTTGCTTCCAGCTACATCCGGGCGACGCGCCCTTGTCACGGCTGGCGTCGGCCCTCGCGGGCCCTCCGCCGATAAATGGTGAAGACGCCGAGATTTTGCACGCCACGCGCCGGGACCGCCTTGAGCTTGCTTTGCGACAGTCAAGCTTTGGTTTGGTCGCAGCTTTGCGCGAGATCACGAGCATAACAACCCCATCCGTCTTGATTATTGTCGATCAGTTTGAGGAGATCTTCCGGTTTGCAGATGTCACGGGTGCTGGAAGTCGAGATTTTCGACTGCTGGCCGCCCGACAGGATGAGGCATCGGCGTTTGTTCAGTTATTGCTCGAAGCGAGCCGAGATAGCGCGTTAGCTGTCCACATTATGTTGACCATGAGATCTGACTATATCGGCGAGTGCGATCGATTTCCCAGCCTTCCCGAGGCGGTTGCCTCCAGCCAATTTCTCGTCCCCGTATTGACCCGCGACCAGCGGGAGCAGGCTATTCGTGGCCCGATCCAAAAGGCAGGCGCGGCGATCGATGATGATCTTGTGCAGCGATTACTCAATGATAGTAGCAACGAGCCAGACCAGCTGCCAGTCCTTCAGCACGCCCTGATGCGCCTATGGGAGGCGGCGGGCAGACGACAAGGGGTAGGCGCTCAATCTCCTGACGTCCGGCGGCTGACAGAAGCGGATTATGAAGCAATTGGGGGCTTCGCGCGGGCACGGTCAGTCCATGCCGACGAGGTATTAGCCGAGCTGCCCGGCCTTGATCTTGCAGTCGAACAGGCGTTCCGCGCGCTGGCAGAGCTCGATAAAGATGGGCGCGCAGTGCGGCGCGCACTACCATTCGCTCGTTTGCTGGCCGAAACTGGCATAGGCGAATTAGAGTTACGGCAGGTAGTTGATCGTTTCCGGCGCGACGACTGTTCTTTTCTTGTGCCGCCTTTACAGCAACCCTTGGACTCCGGGACGGTGGTGGACATTGGACATGAGGCGCTGATTAGAAATTGGGAACGGATGAGCGGCGGTCCCTCTGTTGCTGTCGTTACCCGCGGCCGAAAAGATTGGCTCGGCGCCGAGGCTGAGGACGGAACGATCTACCGCGCGTTGCTGTCGATAGCGGAGGGCGTGTCGCGCGGCGGGCGCCCCACATTACCGCTTGACCAAGTCGAGGCTCGGTGGAGTTGGTGGAAGGAACGTCCACGGACCGAGGCGTGGGCCGCACGCTACGGCGGCGAGTTCCAGGCCGTGCGAGAGCTATTTACGAATAGTCAAGCGGCACTTGACGCGGACCGCCGTAGACGGGAACAAGAGCGGCTTAACGCACTGACGCTCGAGAATCAGCGGCAAGAGGCTGACCGTGCAGAACGACGGAGGCTCGAGGAGCATGCCCATCAGCAAGAGCTGTTGGCCCTCGCCCGAGCACGCGCAAACTGGATCATCGGAGCCGCGTTATGTGTCGCCATAATACTTGCCGGTGTTGCTGGGTGGGCATGGTGGACTGCTACACAACAGCGTGATGAAGCAAGAGCGACTTCCATTTGGAGTCGATTGGTGCTCAAGGACCCACGGCTGAGCCGCGATGAAATAGATGCGGTTTGGGAGTTGGCCCTAGCCCCTCGTAGTGTCAAGCGTGTATTTGTAAGACAGTTAGGCGAGAAGCCCAGTTATCTTGCGCGCTTTGGTCAGAGACCCCTCCCGATAATTAATGCGCTGGGTCTTCAGCTCCCTGAGGAGGAAAAGAAGGCCCTCCTACACCACGAGTTGGCACGTCTCGGTGATACTAGGGATCCCGATCTGATTGGCGTGCCCGAGAGCGCATTGGCGGCGACCGCTCCGTGGTTCGACCAAGCTCAGTCAGATGCTGCGCTCGCCAGTTTGCTAGAAGTAGCCGACAAAGCGACGGAGAACGAAGACTGGAAAGCGTTAGGAGGCGCGATCACAAGTTTTGCGCCTCATATTACGGCATCAATGGGTCTCATCGCTCACCGAAGAATTATTTCAGGGTTAATGAACGCGACCGAACCCGGCCAGGCCTCCGCGTTCGGCCAAGCCGCGGCGGCATACGTCAGGTTTCCTGCAGATGAGCCATTGAAGCATCAGACCGAACTGCTTTTCCGTAAAGTATTCTCCATGGACGCGCGAAAGTATAAGGGAGAGCTGTATTTGAAGCTGCTCGTCGCTCTAAAGGGGTTGACCCAAAATCTTTCTTCTGGTCAGGCCGCCGGTTTGATCGAAATAATATTACAAGATATCGACAATACCAGGGGAGAATTACTAACCCCAGAATTTCTAAACGTTGCCAGAAAACTTGCTAATGTTCTTACTGGTGAAGACGCGAACGTTATTCAAGAGCATATCACTCAGGCCCAGGAAACTTTCAGTGATCGGGCTCAACAGTCTTTGCTTATAAATATTTCTGCTGCACTATCGACGCATTTGTCATCACCTATTGCTTTGAAAGAACTACAGATATACCTTAAAACTCCATTTCTATTTAAAACCCCATTTCTATTTTTTGAAAATTCAGCTTTTTTTGATTCCGGCGATGTCCCCTTTGTTCAGCAGTTAAACGACACAGACGCGGCGACAGCTGCAATGGAAACAATCGAACTTATCTCGTCTAAGAGTTCTTCCGATCTCTTTTCTATACGCTATGACATTTTACGTAATCCAACCAAGAGAACAATTGTAACAAAACCATCTAATAGAATTCCTGAAGATAAACTAGAAACAGTTATACAAAAGCTTTCCGAAGAACTCGAGAGACAAGACTCCAGCGGTAACATGAACCTAAAGAAATCGACGATTAGTCTTATCTTCTTAACGTTGGTCCAACATCTTTCATCCGAAAGTATTAATCCACTGTTTGCTTCGGTGTTGAGCGCGATTAAGAGTGCACAGACAATCGAGATCGAACCGCTCGGTGCTTGCGGTGCTGCGCTAGCTCGAAGGTTGCAGGAATCAGATGGAAAGGAATTCTCGAAGTTAGTTATTAAGCAGCTTGTTGAGTCCTCCTATGGTGTCGCCGAGCAGCAAGAAGGGCTGGCCCGAATCGCGGCCGCACTTGGGGTACAGGTGGTACCGGATCAGGCCCCGGCACTATTAAGTGCACTGCTCGAGGCATTATCCAAATTGCGCTTTGGTCCTGTTAATGAACGCGGCAAAGCCGCGACCGCTCTGATTGCGGTAGTCCCGCCTGCAAGCGCAGAATCGGTTCTCAAGAAAGTTGAGGAGTTTATCGTCAAGTCGGATCTTGTCAGCAGCAAGGACGTAAACCAGGCAATCGTCCAGATCGCCGACGCCTTGGTTCTCAGATTATCTCCCGATCAATCTAAAGCTGCTTTGGTACGCGTACTAGATCGCCAATGGCATATGCGCGTTTCCAAAGAGCGGGATGAGTTGGGGGAGATTGCCGCAGTCCTTTCAACGAGGATCAACCCGGATCTTTGGGATAATTCACTGGCTCTGGCGCGGTGGGAATTGTCCACAAGCGGTTCGGATGGGGAATCTACAGCTTGGGCTTTAGCTATCGCCGATCTTTTGCCGCAGGATCCTGAGGAGAGGTACATGGAGGGGCTTGTAGAGATTTTAAAATACCCAACGGCGGCTGGAGCGGCGGCTGACGCGTTGATCGAACGCGTGCGGAAGCAAGACGCGACTGCACCTGGGGCTCCGGCCGGCATTCAGGCGAATGTCGCGTGGGTCACCAATAAATTTCCATCGGTCGAAATCGTCACGCCCCCCGAACGACCCCAGAAACCAAGTTCGCTGACGCAGTAACGCAAACGGAACCGATCGATGGACGTTGCTTGACGAATTCAGGCGTCAGCCAGAGCACGGACTTCCGCGGGAGTCTACACCGAGTCCTATATCTTCATGGACGCCGATTACGGACGGAACCGCGACCGCGACGGCGAGCCGACCAAGGCCTTCGAGGCGCGCCTGTTTGTCTGGACGACGGTGATGAGCCGCCCGGCCGGGGACCGCGCCATCGTCGACGCCGGCCTAAAAGCGCTGGCCTTTGATTCGGGCCCGCCGCTCGTCTGCGACGAGCCCGCCGCGACCTACGAGCCCGCCTCGGGCGAGCACGGCAGCCTCGCCGTCTCGGCCGCCACCAACCGGCTCGGCCTCGGCGACAAGATCCGCCCGGCAACATGTCGAACGCTAGCCCCCTTGCAGACCCGGTCCAGGATGACTGTGAGCAGCGTGATTCGCCGCGATCTCCATTGTGAGCGTCACAGACCGCGATTAGGCCCGCGTCAGCCAAGCAGCCTCGTCTGCGTCGGTTCCGGCTTCGATTGAGCTTCAATATTTGATGCCATGACGGCGCCGGACTCCAGAAGCGCTCCTCGTATTCGTCAACGGTCATTGGACATCTCGGTAAACACAGCCTGAGGTGACCGGTTACGGTGGCCGTGAGCGGGCGTCATGTTTGGTAACACCTCGTCCTTTAGCGCGGGACGAATGAGGCCACTCAGGACGAGGATCGCCAGAACCGATACGCTTTCGAGCGCCGGTATCAGGCGAGCGGCTACGCGCATGTCGCGGTAGGCGGCGTAGGTGGCAAGAAGGATCGCTGCCGGAACCGAAGACCGCCCACGACGACGCCGGATGGAGGCCAATGTTCTGCATGGCCGCTTGCAGAAACCGCCCCACCAAAGCACTGACGCCGCCGGCGTAGGCCAGGTAGGCGAGCAGCAATGTCCAACCTGAAATAAATCCGCAGCGGCGCCCGAATGTATGACCGAGGTAGTCGCTGATCGCGACAAAGGACACTCCGACGATCGTCATCACCACCGTCCCGATCGCAAAGGCGAGCGGCGCTGCGGGGCCCGCCGCCTGCGCCGTCAGCGAGACGTTGAGCGCCATCGCCGCGGCCGGCGCAATAATCGATATCGAAAGGCCAATGGCCTGGATTAGACCGAGCTTTCGGGCCAACGGGGTCATGTTTCACCGATTGCATTAAGAAGAGGTGCAGGGGTCGCCCGCCGTCGACCCTCTGCACCCCTGCTCTCCCAGGCCTTGTCAAACGATATGGATGAAGTTGCTGACGTCCGAAGCGGGGATGACTCGTGGCGGATTGCTATAACCGTACGCCGGGAACCAATTGTATTCTTCGATAACGATTGTGCCGTCCCCGTTCACCTGCGCGACGTATGCCACGTGACCCAGATCCCCGGCTCCGGAAACATCGGGATCGTAGTGGGCGATGGCCCCGACCGATGGCGTATTGTCGACGCTGAACCCGATCGCGAGGGCGTTAGCAGCCCAAGTGTCGCCGTTGCCGAAGGTACCGGCCGTGCCATTAGGACCCGTCATGTGGTTGCTGAAGTTGACGCCGAGCTGGTTCATCCGCCATGCGACGAAAGAGGTGCACTCCCTGTAGTAGAAAGCCCACAGATCGCCCCCTTCCTGATCAGGTGGGCTGTCCTTGAAGGGATAGTCATCTCCTTTGATACCCGGCTGACCCGGCGCGGGTTGCGGCGCATTTTGACAGACCGGGATCGGTGGACTAAATTTGTTGTAGTTCGGGGTGTCGCAGTAGAAGTCGGTGACAAAGGTTCCGTCCGCCAGCTGGTTCCAGATGTCGCTGCCATTGACCACTTGCCCCGTGAACCTGGCAAGTGATGTCAATCGCGCTGTTGTTGGCGACGTTGTGCACAACCGGGAAGCCGGTGCCGGGTCCCTTTCGCGCATTCACCCATTCGGAGCGTTGACGATACGGTGTTGGTACGTGCTCGGACCCAGCTGAACCCGTGAGAGCTCAGCGGCTTGCGGGCACACTGGGATCGGCGGACTGAACTTGTTGAAGTTGGGGGTGTCGCAGTAGTAGTCGGTGACGAATGTTCCGTCCGCCAGCTTGTTCCAGATGTTGCTGCCATTGACGACTTGTCCGTGCACCTGGCAGACGATGTCGATCGGGCTGTTGTTGGCGACGCCATGCACAACGGGGAAGTTTGAGCCGGGTCCCTTTCGCGCATTCACTCCGTCTGGAGCGTTGACGATGTGATATTGGCGAGGGCCTGGACCTTCTCCGGAGGAGCTCTGTCTCAGCAGACTTTCCAGCGTTGTCGCATAATCAGCGATCGCTTGTGCGTTGTCGAGGCCGTTGACAATTCTTCGTGCATTGAAGTAATCGGTCTGCGAGTCGTCGATGAAGTCGCCGAGCCCGACGCCAGTGAACGAGCCGTTGATCATGCCAAACGACAAGATGTCATAGGAGGTGGACGGGTCGAGGGCCCGCTCCGGGTGGTACAGAAGCTGATCGCCAAGATTCAGGTTTTGGCCCATCTGTTGGTAGTTGCCTTCCCCGGTAAGTTGCGGGTAGCCCCGACCGTAGTAGGTATTTACATAGGTGTTGCCGTTGCCGTCTGTGACCGTGACCGGGTTGCCGTAAGGGTACCCCTGCCCCTTGCCAATTTCCTCGATTGGTTGCCATGTATTGGCGCATTCCTCCTTGACCGTGGCCAGCATGTAAGCGGCCCAACGCACGTCGCTTACACCTGCGTCCTGCTCGAGGAAACCGAGCAAGGCGTCAATCCCTGACGCTTGATTGTCGTCGAGCGCACCGAATTGCGACGCTTGCGAAGATTCGTATAGACTGATGAACATTTGATGGTCGAACTTCATCGCACTCACCTGTATTTCCGGTTACAGCCGGCATTGCCATCTGGCGGTAGGCTGCGCTGATAATCTTGGCGCGCCGACCGGCTATCTTCATGCGAAAAGGCGTGAAACCGCGTGAAAACTTCGACTTACAATCACTGTCTGCGGATCTCTGTGCGAGGCATCAGCGAGCACCGGGATTGGCCCTTTCAGAATTCTGCCGCGGCGCCCCGAAATTCTCGCTGAACCGGCCCCGAACGTCCCCACAAGCGGGCGCACAACGTTACGCGCGCCGGGCTGCGCATTTGTTTCGACGATCACCAAATTGCCATCGTCGCCCGACCCGCCGCCCTGCTGCTGAAAACGGAACGGGTTGTGCGCGACCTCCAGCGTGCCGGCCGCAGCGAGGACATCGCTGGTCGCTATGATCCATTTACGCTGGCGGGGGGGCCGCCGGCGGCGTATTGGGCGAGAGGCCACCCGGCAGATCCCATTGCTGAGCATTGGTGCCGTTGCATGGCGCCAGTTCGATGGCCGTGCCATCGTTGTGATTTGACTGGGTGATATCGACACAGAGCTGCGTCTGGGCCGCGGGACGGATTGTGCTGTCCGTGAACCAAATCCAGTCTTGAGCCGGATCATTGTTGCATTGGAAGAATTGCAATTGCTGTCCGCCGACGAAGTTCTGATCGGGGACCTCGAGACATTGGTTGTTCTTCGTCTGGAACGCGCCGCGATAGCCGCCGTTCCTCCACCAGCCGGACGTGTACCATTGCTGGTTGACCTGGCCGGTGCAGGTCGCCAGGACTGCCTTGTTATTGTTGCCGACACCGGGGTTGGCGCCACCCAGGCATTTGCCGGAGCCAGAGAAATTTTTGATTCGCGGTTCGACCCAATTCTGGTCCGCGGACCCGTTGCAGGAGGCCATCGCCAAAGGCTGGCCTTCAACAAATCGCGACCCCGGCACATCGACGCAACTTTTGGACCCGTCGGCAGGCCGTATCACCCCGAGCTCGGCAACCCAGTTCTGGTGCAATTGGCCGCAGACCTCCATCGTTACGGGCTGGCCGATGCCATTGTTGGTCAGGCAACGGCCCAGCGCGCGGATGCTTCCGTACTGCCCAACGATCACAAAATTCTGCTGAGGCGAATCGTTACAAATGGCCAAGGTTACAGGATCATGGCCATTATCCGAGATCTGTCCTCCCGGAACTTCCATGCACCAACCGCCAGGTGTTGAATTCGGGTTGATGCTGGAAAGGGGGCTGTTGGGACCCGTGAATGCTTTCCATGTGACGTTCCCCCCATAATTCCCGCCAGGCCGGGTAATGTTTTGTTTTGGGAAGTGCTGCGCGAAATCCGGCGTCTGGACAATGGTCAGATTCCCGTCGTCCATCAAGCCCAGATAGGATAGGCCGTTGCCGGCGGTATTCGTCGCCCAGATCGCGCCTCCGCTACCGCGGACCGCCGGCAGATAGTTCGAATAGGTAACCAGATTTCCATCATCTTGCATGACGCTGCGGGCGTGCTGGATCAAGCTGCCGCCACGACTCCACAGTGGCCGATTGGCGTTGTCGTAGATGACCAGATTACCGTCGGAATCCCGCTGGAGCAATGAATACGACCCATTGGCCGAGATCAGCCTGTCGCCGCCGCTCAATCCCGAATTGTAGAGTGTCCAACTTGGAGCGATAAAATTCCTGCTGGCCCACGAATAATCCTGCTCAAGGGCTCCGAGGATTATCGCGTTCGCGCCGCCCGCGTCGTTCGAGCCCTTGCTTGCGAGGAAAAATTCCAGATGGCTGACATCCCCCGGAACAATGAGTTTATTGGAGCTCGGAATCGTCATCGATATGGCCGACGTCGTATCGATCACGCCGTCGGAGATCGGATTCTCACAACAAGGTAACAGTGGGTTGTGGAGCAGACTTGTATCCTTTGCTGCGATATTGATCCATTGGGTGCCAAATTTTCCCTGAGGATTGCGCGCCTCGGGATGAATGACGTTGTGGTTCGAATCCAAGCCGTTGATCCAAATCTCGGAATTCGAGCCTGGCCACGTCTCTCTGCAGATCTGTTGATTGCTTGCTTCGTTACCGCAGATATTCACGATCGCCGTATTCGAGCCGAGGTGCGGCGATCCGGCGGTAATGGCGGTTCCGACGTCGATCGGTGGCGACCACTTGGCGGCAGTCAGAATCGATCCGTGGTAGAAAGGCGGGGCTTTGCCGCTTGCCCCGTAAATCGCCGATCGCGTGACCATGCCCCCCATCGAATGAGACACGATGTCCACGGGGATGCCCTTGGATGTAAAGCTCTGGTAGACGTACTGCGATAGCGCAGCGCCGACGTCGACCCAGGAATAGGATTCGTCGTACTGGCCCCAATTGTGCAGATTGACGTCGCAATTCGATGCGTTCTGGTACCAGGTGACAAGAATGAATTGGCCCGTATATCCCTGCCGCCGCATCGAGCTCGGCAGATCTTCCCAATAGCCTGAGCAATCGATCTCATTCGGAAGCGTCAGGGAGCCGAACGGGTTGCTGCCGTTGGGGGGTGTCCAGCCGACATGGGGTAGGTCGGGACCAAATCCATGAACGAACAACGTCACATTGCCCTTGCTATGCGTCGCCGCTTGCGCCGGCACCCCCGCCACCACCAAGGCAACGAGCAGCCAATCGAACTCAATGAGGAATTGCCAGAACGGATTGATCTGCCGCCGGACGGAACGAGGCCTGACCGTGACCGGGTTCCCGTATGGGAACCCCTGTCCATTGCCAAACTCCTCTATTGGTTGCCCTGCAGCAGCGGCGCACTGTTCGATCTTCATGTCACGCACCTGTGTTGCTGGTTACAGCCGGCACTGCCGTTGGGCTATCGGGCTGCGCTAATAATGTTGGCGCGCCAGCGCGGCATCTTCATGCGAAAAGGTGTGAAACCGCGTGAAAATTTCAGCTATAAACATTGTTATTGGGTCCAGTGTGCGATGTGCCAGCGACTACTGGGGTGGGGCCTCAGTATCGTGTGAGCTTACTCACAAACAGAATTCCGATTGCTTGCCGTCGACCTACGTCAAGCGCACGAGACCTTCCGTCGGCAGCAGTGCGAGGCATACCCCATTTTAAAGGAAGATGCTGACGTTCTTGGCCAGGAGCACATTCTGGTTGAGGGTGAGCTTGCGGCCTGTAATCTTTAATGCGCCATCGACGCAGCTCCGATACCGCCTCGGCGCTTTCGACCGCGAGATTGGCAATCAGATGGCGCGTGCGTGACGGAGGGCCCTCCGCCCAGGCCATGCCGGTTTCGAGGCGAGCGACGCGTCTAGCGAGCGTCTCCTTGGTCTCGTCGAGGATGGCCAGTTCGCCTCCCTGGGTCAGATTGTCCTTGAGGTACGATTCGGGGTCGAAGATCGCAATCGCCTGCTCGACTTTGGATAGCGGTTGCATCGCCCGCCCATCCAGTAGCGGACATTGTCGGTGAAGAGCTCCAGCCACTCGTGGAAGCGCCGCTCGTCCAAGAGCCGGGCTTCCCGGTACAGAAACTGCTGCACCTCTTGGGTCAGGTCGTCATACATATGGCTGCTCCATTCCCGTCCCCGTCGGCACCTGCGTTATGATCGGTTCCGTCACGAGGCTGCTGCGACGCCGGATAGGCGGATGCGATCATCGCCTCGGAGAGGGCAGAATACGCAGCTTCCCATGCCGCGCGCAGCGCGGGACTGAACTCGTCGGCGAGCTCCTGTTCCAGGGTCCACAGCAGCGCCGACCGGACGAGCGAATAATGTTCACGCACGACACCATAAGCGACGTGACGCTTTGCAAGATCGCGTGCGACGGGGACGATCGCCTCGAAATCGCCGAGACTGTTCACAACGGTCGCGAGGGCGGACATCAGCTTCTGCCCCTGTGTGTCTATGTCGCCGCGGAACAGCGCTCGGGTTTCTGGCGCTGTCTCGAAGAGGCGGCCGTAGAAAAGTGCCGCCGCCCGGTTGGCGATCGGGACCACTTTGATGAAGCTTTCTTGGACTTGGTTCACCTGTTGCGGGGTCATGGCGCCGCCTCACATCCTCCGTTTAAATCCCCGCTCGGCGCTTGCGCCCAGCGGTCGGCTTCCATCAGCGGGTTCCCTTGATGACTGCAGAGGTTCAGGAAAGCACAGACGTGGCCCGTGCTGTGGGATCTGGCTTTCGTGGGACAAGAACAGCCAGTAGCGGGCGAAGATGTGCTCCTGCTCCTGCTGGTAGACCTCCGGCTCGATAAAGATGCGGCGGCTGACGGGCCATTCTTGGCATCGACCAGGCCTTTGAAATCGCTAATCACGAATCAATCCTCTGCTATCGACTGGGCTGTCCTCGAACTGCGCCGAGCGTCTCGGTGCATCATTGCCCGAAGCCCTGGCGAGGCTTGAGTTCGGCCGCTTCACGGCTTTCGCCGCATTGCCGCTAGGTTCTCGCCGAGCGCCGGCTAATAGAGCTTGGCGCAGCGTGGCGCCATTACCGCACGAACCCACAGTTGGCACTGCCGTGTCTGAGACCCACCCCCGCTTTCGCCCGAGCAGTATCAAGAGATGGGTGTCGGGGGAACCGACCCTTTCCGGCTCCCTCGCTTTCGCGTAATGCATGTCCTCCAGATCGTTCCCCACAGTTCGAAGAAGGCGGTCTTCGGTCACAAAGGTTATGTCGTGTCCACTTCTCGCTGGGTCTTTGTAGCGCGCCATCTCTTGCTCTTTTCCAGGAATCCATTCCATTAGCGCGGTGTTGAAGTCGTCCGGGCTTCTCGCAGAGACACAGAAGTAAGCGCCTTCCTCCATGCATGTCATTGCCTCACGCGTCGCCTTGCGGAAATCAATCTCGTCTAGCAAATGGAGGACTCTGTTAGAGAAGAAGGCACGCACTCTTTGTCCTGTTCGGCACTTGAAAACTGAATGCAAATCGCCAGCATGAAAACTGGCACTGCCCGACAGTGGCATGCCGGTTGCCTGACGTTGCTTATAGGCGCCGCGTGCCAGAGCAACAGCCTTTTCAGAGACGTCGATTCCGATGACGTCGAAACCGAGTTCGAGAAAATAAAGCGAATCTCGCCCATACCCGCATCCCCAGTCCACGATCTCAATGCGTTCCGATCTTCCGGGGTTGCTGTCCAAGATCGCCTGGGCGAGTATTCGCGCTGTCGGACTGGGCGAAAATCCCCAGAGCTCATAGCCGCGCTCTTCATAATATTGCTGCCATGTCTTGGCGGTCCTTGCTTTGTCCAAAGCGCGTAGCGCGTCCGGCCGCGCTGCTCCATTGACGAGATTCTTTTGCATCTGAGTGACTCCAAGTGGGCGACTTGAATTACCGAGCGCGGGCTTGACGTGGACAGTTCCGCGCCTCCGTCAGGTCCGCGAGACCTCTTGTGGGCGGCGGTGCGCGTCAAGCGGCGGGCCGGCCTCGTCGATGTAGCGCTGCCGTTCGAGATCGCCACGCGAAAAACTGTGAAAGCGCGTGAAAAGCTGAGTTAAAATCGGAGGCTGTGGATCCCGTGCCCGAAGTGCCGGCGAGCGTCGAGTTCGGCCGTTTCAGCATCTTGCCGCATCGCCGCGAAGTTCTCGCCGACGGCCGGCCGATAGAACTCGGCGGGCGCGCGTTTGATGTGCTGATGGCGCTGATCGAGGCGAACGGGGCGGTCGTCGGCAAGGACGAGCTGATCGGCCGCGCCTGGCCGGGCCGGATCATCGAAGAGGGCAACCTGCGGGCGCAGATCAAGGCGCTGCGCAAGGCCCTGGCGGACCGCGATGTGATCCGTACGGTCGCCGGTCGCGGCTATCAATTCACGGCCGAGGTTCGCTCGCCCGGCGGGCGCGCCCAAGCCCCGATCGAGCATGAGTGGACGACCGCGGTCGTCCCGGCCGTCGCGGCACGCCTGTCGATCGTGGTTTTGCCCTTCATCAATCTGAGCGACGACCGAGAACAGCAATATTTTGCCGATGGCATCACCGAGGACCTGACGACCGATCTGTCGCGGCTCTCGGAAATGTCCGTGATCTCGCGCAACACCGCGTTTGCCTATCGGAACCGGTCGGCCGACACAAAGCAAATCGGGCGGGAGTTGGGAGTGCGCTATGTGCTCGAAGGGAGCGTTCAGCGGTCGGGCAATCGGGTCCGCGTCAGCGCCCAGCTGATCGATGCCGAGAGCGACACGCATCTGTGGGCTGATCGCCTGGACAGCGAGGCGGGTGATCTATTCGCCCTGCAAAACGAGATCACCAGCCGAATAGCGATCGCGCTTCACCTCGAGCTCGTCGGCACGGAGGCAGCCCGGCCGGCTGTCCGGCCCGATGCACTGGACTACATTCTCCGCGCACGGGCGTTATACCTGGGAAGGCTGCCGACACGTCAGAATTATGCTGAGCAGATCGTGCTCTACGAGCGCGCACTGGCGCTCGATCCGGATTCGGAGAAGGCACAGAGCTATTTGGCAGCGCAATTGGCGGGGCGTGTGCTCGAACAAATGACCGACTCTGCCGGGTCCGACATTGCACGCGCGGAAATGCTCGCCGATCGCGCCTTGGCAATGTTCCCCAGCCGCCCGCTCGCGCATTATGCCAAAGGCCAAGTGCTCCGCGCGCAGCAGCGGTTCGAGGAGGCCATTCTCGAATACGAAACGGTACTCGCATTCAATCGCAACTGGGTGCACGCAATCGCAGCTCTCGGCTTTTGCAAGTTCGTGACCGGGTCGTTCGAGGAGGCAATCCCGGCCCAAGAGCGAGCCATCCGCCTAAGTCCCCGCGACCCGCAGATCTGGTTGTATTATTTCTGGATCGGGCAAGTGCATCTGATGAGGTCGCGCGCCGACGAGGCGATTCTCTGGTTCGAGAGGGCGCATGCCGCCAATCCGGAACAGCCGTTTCCCCACGCCTACCTTGCCGCCGCCTACGGCCTTAAAAACGAGACCGGGCGCGCCGCCACCGAACTTGCCCAGGCCCGGAGGCTGTCCAGCGATGATCGTTATTCGAGCATCGCCCGTTTGCGGGTCGTGGGGCCTTTCGGCGGACCGATGATCCGCGCCTTATTGGAGGCTACTTATTTCGTCGGGCTGCGCAACGCGGGCGTGCCGGAGGAGTGATCGGTAAACGGACCGCAATCTCCTTTCAACACTTGCGCGTTAGTCGGCTAAATAGGGCGGATCGCGGGACGGCGGACTGAAAGGATCCTCGGCTAGGAAGGAGCGTCATATGGAGCTGCAAGAACAAGTAGCGATCGTCACCGGCGCCGGCCGTGGCATCGGTCGGGCGGCCGCACTCGAGCTGGCTCGTATGGGTGCCGACATCGTCGTGGCCGAGCTCGAACAGGCCAATGCGGAGCGCACCGCGACCGAGGTGCGCGGTTGCGGCCGCCGCGCGCTGGCGGTGCCGACGGACGTTACCTCGCGCAACGCTCTTTCGGCGATGGTCGAGCAGACGCGCGACGAGTTTGGCAGGATCGACATTCTTGTGAACAACGCCGGCATCTATCGCGCGGCAACGACGCTCGAGGTGACCGAGGAGCACTGGGATGCGATCATGAACATCAACGCCAAGGCTGTATTCTTCGCCACCCAGGCCGTGCTGCCGACGATGATCGAGCAAAAACGCGGCGTGATCGTCAGCCTGGCATCGATGGCAGGCAAAATCGGCAGCCCGAATAATCTGCCGTACAATGCCAGCAAGGCGGCGGTCATCAGCATGACAAAGAGCTTCGCGGTGGCCCACGCAGGCGACGGAATCCGAGTGAACTGCGTGTGCCCTGGCTTTGTCGAAACTGACATGTGGGCCGCAGTAGCGCGTGGGCAAAGCGCGCTTCTCAACCAATCACCCGAGGAGTTCACCCGACGGCAGGCGCGGCGAATCCCCCTGGGGCGCATGGAGCGGGCGGAGGACGTCGCCAACGTGATCGGGTTTCTCGTATCGCCGCGCGCGGATTACATGACAGGTCAGGCCCTCAGCGTCGACGGCGGGCTCGTCATGCATGGCTGACACCGGCTCATAGTTCAAAGGCGGCGCTGCCGATGTCGCCTATAGCGTGGGGTCGAAAACGACGCGCTCTCGAGCGCCGGCCAGGACCGCCCGGTAGGCCTCGGCCGCGCGGGCGAGCGGATAAATATTGGCCGCCGGCACCGGGAAGGGGCGCAAGGTGCCTCTCTCAAAACCCGGACGCAAAGCATCGAGCACTGCTGCCCCGTAGCCGCTGTCGAGCGCCAGGGTGTCGATGCCGATCAAGCGATGCCGGCCGCGGTAAAAAGCGAAGATGTCGAAGGGTACGACGCGCTCGATCGTCGAGATCAAGATCTGCCGCCCGCCGATCG
>Ga0306920_100004279_pt1 | contig 18311 bp, 14 predicted proteins | sample flu12Cox44000170_FD_204666 | JGI IMG/M metagenome (GOLD analysis project Ga0306920, IMG submission 204666) | Lab enrichment of tropical soil microbial communities from Luquillo Experimental Forest, Puerto Rico - flux4day.12C.oxic.44.000.170 (v2)... | ecosystem: Environmental > Terrestrial >... | reverse complement strand
CGGTCGACGTCGGCGTATTTGCTGCCGCCGTTGCCGACTGGCGCGTGGAGAAGGCAGTCGCCAGCAAGATGAAAAAGCAAGCCGGACGGCCGCCCAGGCTCGCCTTGACGGAAAATCCCGACATCCTGGCGACAGTGGCGCACCGAACGCGCGGCCGTCCCCGTCTGGTCATCGGTTTCGCGGCGGAAACCGAACGGATCACCGAGCATGCAAAGGCAAAGCTCGTCCGCAAGGGCTCCGATTGGATCGTCGCGAACGACGTTTCCAAAAGCACGGGGGTGATGGGCGGCGACAACAATAGCGTGCATCTCATCACCAAAGCCGGCGTTGAATCCTGGCCGCCGCAATCCAAGCAGGAGGTCGCGCGCGCGCTGGTCAGGCGTATTGCCGAGACGCTGGCGGAGAGGAAGGCGTGAAAAAAATCGAGGTCCGCGTTCTGCGCCTCGCGCGCGACCTCCAGCTTCCTGCCTATCACAGCAAGCTCGCGGCCGGACTCGATTTGCGCGCTGCGGTACCTGCCGACGAGCCTGTGAGCATTGCTCCGGGAGGCCGCGCCGCGATCGGAACCGGAATAGCGCTTGCGCTGCCCGCGGGTATTGAGGGGCAAATAAGACCGCGCTCCGGCCTCGCCCTGGAGAAAGGCGTGACCGTGCTCAATTCTCCCGGCACGATCGATGCCGATTACCGCGGCGAGCTTCGCGTCATTCTCGCCAATTTCGGCTCGGAGCCATTCGTTGTCGAACGAGGTGAACGCATTGCGCAATTAGTTTTCGCTGCAACCATGCAAGCGACTGTTCTTGAAGTAGAAATTCTAGATGAAACTCTACGCGGAGTTGCGGGTTTTGGTTCTACGGGCACCGGGCGGGAGAGGCAGACCGACTAGGGTTTATATCAGCTCGGGTTGGCTATGCCGCTTCTTGCGCGCAAAAGTGTTTTGGCCATCGCCGCCGTGACCGAGATCGCGGTACACGGCAGCAAGCGTCCCGTAACCGCGAAGGCGCTCGCGTCGCGCTATGGTCTTCCTGCCCGCCATCTCGAGACCGTTTTGCAAGCGCTGGTACGACACGGCATACTCAAGGGAATTCGTGGGCCGCGCGGCGGATATGAGCTTGCGCGAGAGCGAGGGCGCATTTCAGCAGATCAAATCCTACGAGCGGCAGCAAATGCGGATGACGAGGTGATTTCGTCTGCTGGATCGCAACTGCTCGACGAAGTGGTCAAGCCGGCGATCAGCCAAGCCGAGCATGCGTTCTCGGCCGCGCTCGCGCGTATCAGCGTTGAGGACCTCACGCAATCCGCCCAGGGCCTGAGGAAAGCTTCGTAGACGACCGGGCACAGGGGTTGGGCGAGCACAAACCGATGCGCGGAAGCGCCTGAATTTCGTCCCGCAGACGCAGAGTGGGCAAGTTCGCCCGCTGAAGTGTCAGGCCGCAGGCGCTTTGTGCACCGCGGCGGCCTTCATGCTGTCCCACCAGGGGCATATACCGGGCATGCGATTGTAGTTGCCCTCGATGACCTGGACGGGCCGGCGCTCCCCGTTCTGCGCTGCCTCGATGCACAGACGGCGGGATTCCTCCTTCTTCTCTGCCGACATCCAGCGCCGCTCATGACCCCACAGGCTCGGGCCGAACTTGCGCTCGAACGGCTTCCAGGCGTCGTCGTCAATGAGTTGACCGCCCCAGCCGTATTCGACCAGGAAGCCGGAAGGATTCCACGTGTAAAAGGAAGTTACATAGTCGCCGGAATGACGCCCGAGCGACACACCGATGCGGTCGGGATCGCCGAGCGCGAGATCATAGCCTTGTCCGACGTCGTCGAAGCTGTAGAGCTCGACCATCATATGATGGATCATGTTGGTGCCGCTCTCGACGAAGGCGATGCTGTGGTGACGTGGATTGACGTGAAAGAAATAAGCCGGGAATGGCCGCAGCCAGTAGTCGCTGAGCTTGAAGCCAAGGATGTCCTGATAAAACGACATCACCTCGGCGATGCGCTCGAAATGCATCACCACGTGGCCCATGCCGAGGGGTCCGGTACGGAACCCGGAAATATTGCGCCCCGGCTTGAACCGCTCGCTTGCGGTCTCGGCGCCGTAAAAAGCTTCAAGACGGTTTCCGGCGGGATCGTTGAATACAATCAGGTCGGCGACATGCCGCTCGCCGGCAAGCGCCCGTGAGCCGCGCGCGATCTTGGTGCCGGCAGCCTCAAGCCTCCCGGCCAGCGCATCGAGCGCCGGTGCGTCCGCCACCTCCCAGCCGAAGAAGCCGATGCCCTGACCCCCGTCGGCATCGACCATGAGGCGCTGTTTGCGATCATCCATACGGAAGGCAAGGGTCGAGCGGCTTTTATCGATGCGCTGCAAGCCGAGGAAGTTGCTGGCGTAGCTTGCCCAGTCGTCCAGATCCTTCGCGCGAACCCCGATATAGCCCAATGCCTCAATGCTCATGCCGGTCCTCGATCGTGCGTCCATCCAGCTACCGAACGACATAGACCCGCGTGACCGGAACTACCAGCCCCGCGAGCGCAATCATGCGCGCTTCGCTGCACTGCGCTGTTCGAGCTTGCGCCGGAGCCGCGGGTAGGCGCGCATGGCGTTGCCCTCGAAAATCTTTTTCTTGTCTTCGGCCGACAGCCCCGGCGCGCGCTCGACATAGCGCTTGGTGTCATCGAAATCGTGGCCGCTCTGCGGATCGATCCCGCGTACCGCACCCACCATCTCGGACGCGAACAGGATATTTTCGATCGGAACGACCTTGGTGAGCAGATCGACACCAGGCTGGTGGTAGACGCAGGTGTCGAACCAGACGCGGCCTTTCATCATCTCATCGAGCGGCGGCCGCTTGTTGTTGAGCGCAAGCCCGCGATAGCGCCCCCAATGGAATGGCACCGCGCCGCCGCCGTGGGGAATGATCAGCTTCAAGGTCGGAAAATCCTTGAACAGGTCGCCCATGATGAGCTGCATGAAGGCCGTAGTATCGGCATTGATGTAGTGCGCGCCAGTGCCATGAAAGGCGGGATTGCACGACGCGCTCACATGGACCATCGCCGGGACGTCAAGCTCGACCATCTTCTCATAGAATTTGTACCACCAGCGGTCGGTGAGCGGCGGCGCCGTCCAGTGGCCGCCAGACGGATCGGGATTAAGATTGCAGCCGACGAAGCCGAACTCGTTGACACAGCGCTCGAGCTCCTCGATGCAGCTGTCGGGCGACACCCCTGGCGATTGCGGCAGCTGGCATACCCCGACGAAATTGTTGGGGTAGAGCGTGCACACACGATGAATCATCTCGTTGCACAGCTGCGACCAGGCCAGACTGACCTTGAAGTCCCCGATATGGTGGCTCATGCCCATGGCGCGCGGGGAAAAGATGGTGAGATCCGTGCCGCGCTCGCGCTGAAGCTTGAGTTGCGCACCTTCGAGGCTCTCGCGGATCTCGTCGTCGGTCACCTTGAGCGAAGATTTGGACGGCTGCTTTGCCGGCTCCTTGAGATGATCGACCTGCTCCTTGCGCCAGCGCAGGAGGTCCTTCGGTTCGGTCGTGTAATGGCCGTGACAATCAATGATCATGACACCATCGCAGGAATTTGGAGGACGCGAGCCGGGCCGCTGGCCCGCCACGAATGCTACGAACCGGGATTGCGCATTGTCAAACGCGCGTTAGTGCGGGGATGCTAAATGCCGCCACACTACGGCACGAGGGGAACGAAATCGTATTCGCCAATACCCTGCAGGACGAGAAAGGTCGCAGACGTGTCGCCTGCATTGGTGACGAGGTGCGGGCGCCCCGGCGCGACCGAGAAGGTCTCGCCTGGGCCCAGGGCGATATCTTCCTTGGGCTGCTGGAGATAAATATGGATCATCCCCTTGAGCACATAGAACGTGTCGCGGACATTGCTATGAGAATGCCAGGGCACCTTTTGCGTGGGACTGATCTGCAACTCAGCGATGCGAAAGCCGGGACGCGCAGCGTGATAGGCGCGGCGTTCCACCTGGTAGAGTCCGCTTGCATCCTTCACGGCTTGCGGCATGGCAGTTTCCTTCATGACACACGATGGTCCCGGATTGCGCGGCCGCGCCATAGCCGCGGCCGCTCAATCCGCCCTACGGCTCGCCCGGCTTGAAAGGCAGCTCCTGGCCGGCAGGAACGGATTCGTTCGACATCGCCAGAATCATGGCGATGGTGATGTAGGTGCCCGCCACGGCGGTGAGATCCACCACCTGCTGCTCGCCAAGCAATTGCCTTGCTCGCTCGAATGTCGCGTCCGAAACCTCATGTTTGGTGATGAGCTCGGTGAGGAAATCATAGACCGCCGCCTCCTCGGGCGGCATGTTTGACGGCCGAGCGTTGGTCTTGAGCTCCGCCACGATTGCGGGGGAAAGCCCGGCCTTGATGGCAAGGGGTGCGTGCGCGAACCACTCCACCTGGGAACGCCATTGACGCGCGATAATGAGGATCGCGAACTCGTTGAGCTTGAGCGGAACCGACGTGTTCCAGCGCAGGTAAGCAAGCAGGTCGAACATGCGCTGCCCGAGCACGGGACTGCGCAGCATGGGATTGTACGGCCCTGCAATCCCTACTTTGGATATCTTCACGATCTGCTCGCCGAGCGGGCGCTGGCGCTCGTCGAGCCGATCCATGGTGAGCTGCGGGAAGCGCTTTTCAGTCATGGCCCGACCTCACAAAGAATATGAGAACTATGCCGTGAGCACTTCCAGAATGTGGCCGTTCGGATCGCGGAAATAAAATCCCCGTCCGCCATGACGGTGATTGATGTGCATGTCGTCGAGCGAGCGCGGCCCGCTGCCATAAGCGATTCCCTCCGCGCGCACCCGCTCGAAGATTTGGTCGAACGCCGCCTCATCAACCTTGAAGGCGTAGTGGTGGCTTTCGAAACCGGTATCATTATCAAAATCGAGCGTGAGCGTGTCGTTGACCTTGAGCGGGGCAAAATGCGAGACCGGCCCCTCGTAGCGCAGTCCCAGGATGCGCGCGAGAAACCGGGCTGATGCTTCCTTGTCGTGAGCGGGAACGATGGTATGGTCGAGGACGATTGACATGCCGCACGCCTCCTGACTTAGCCCCCGTGTCTTGGCCCCGTGTCTCGGCCCCCGTGTCCGTCATTGAAGGATAGAGATTTCTCCATCGATAAAACCGCAATAAGCGTGTTTGCGCAACCAGTCACAGGAAACAAGCATGGCTGACATTCCACGTCTCAATGGCGTCGTCCGCGCTCTGGAATCCGGCAAGCCGGCATTCACCTCCTTTTGCCAAGCCGACCCCGAAACCGCGATCGCAATGGCTACCGCGAAATACGACGGCATTGTCTACGAGATGGAGCATAATCCGTGGGACATCCGCGCTTTGCGCGATAGCCTGCAATATATGCTCAACCGCGGACAGATCGCGAAGTCCGCCTCCGTCGCGCCGGGCGTGACGCCGATGGTGCGCGTTCCGCCGAACGGTGCGGAAAAAGCGCAGTTTCAGGCCAAACAGGCGCTCGACCTCGGTGTCTACGGCATTGTCTGGCCGCACATCTCCTCGGTGGAAGAGGCCTATAACGCGGTGGCCGCGTGCCGCTATCCGCGCCGCAAGACCGCTGCCAATTACGAGCCCGCGGGTATCCGCGGCGACGGACCCACCTCGGCGGTGCGTTACTGGGGGCTTGCACAGCAGGAATACTACGAGCGCGCCGACGTGTGGCCGCTCAATCCAAAGGGGGAAATTTTCGTCATCCTGATGATGGAAGACATGCGCGGCATCGAGGCATTGCCCGATATCCTCAAAAAGATCCCGGGCATTGGCGCGATTCTCATTGGCGAAGGCGATCTCTCGCAGGAGCTTGGCTACCCGCGCCAGTACGAGCATCCCGAAGTGCTCAAGTGGATGGCGCGAGTCGTGGAGACCTGCAAGCAGCACAATGTGGTGGTCGGTCACCCGCACGTCGATGCGAACAACGTGGAGCGCATCTTGGCCGAAGGGTACCGCTTCCTCATGGCCGCACCGGTGCGCAGCTACGCCGCGTTGGAGAAGGGGCTCAAGCTAGCCGGCAGGTGAGGACGCACGACAGATAAGTGGCTGGGGAAGCACACTGCTCAACCGTTCCTCCGTCGTCTGCCCTCTGTCGTTCTGTGTTCACGATCTGGACTCTTACGGGCGGATTCCCATTGGGGGTAAAGTGGCCCGATTCGCGGGATTGGCGCGGCGCATGAGGCCAAGCGCTGCGCTCGTTCGGCGGGGCCGGCGTTCGCGCGCCGGTGGCAAATGCGGCAACGGGGGCCAGCGGGAATGCCGGACGCGATCCGGACCGCCGTGGAGAGCCTGGGGGCTCGTCCGCATCGCAGCGGATTCCGCGCCGCCATCGGCACCGTTTTCATCGGGCTTCCCGCGGAGACAAGCCTTGCGCAGGAGTCGGCTGCGCCGCTCGAAGGCTGGGCCATCAAACCGTATCTCGCTGCCCTTCTGCTGCTCGATCGCCACGAGATTGCTGCGCTCGCACTCACGCTGGGAATTCTCGCCTTCGCGGTGGTGACCGCAATTCTGCTCGTGCGCACGCGGCGCCGGCTTGCGGCGCTCGCCGCGGCTGCCCGCGATCAGTCGATTGCCTCACGCGCCGCGATGGATCGTGTCTACGCGCTCCTTCTTTCTGAGCCGCAGATCCTCATCGCCTGGCCGGCCTCAAGCGAGGAGCCGGAAATCATCGGCGATTCCACCCTTGTCATCCAGGGTGACAGGCCCCGGGACGCGCTCGCGTTCGAGCGCTGGCTCGCGCCGCAAGCGGCGCGCGACATGGAACGTTCCGTCGACGCTTTGCGGGCACGCGGGGTGGGCTTCGCACTCACCGTGACCACGCTCGCCAATCACGTCATCGAAGCCGAGGGCCAAGTTGTGGGCGGCCAAGCTATTTTGCGCCTGCGCCAGGTCAGCGGGGTCAAGTACGAGCTGGCGGAACTGATGCAGCGGCATCAGCAGCAGATCGACGATGCTTCCGCCATGCGCGCGTTGATCGAAGCAGTGCCGGCGCCGGTCTGGTACCGCGACGAGACCGGCAACCTCGTGTTCGTAAACCAGGCCTATGCCCGCGCGGTGGATGCGAAAGACCCCTTGGAGGTTCTCGACCGCAAGGTCGAGTTGTTCGACCGTGCCGCGCGAGGGGAGCTGATGGCGGCGCATGCCGCCCACCTTGCCTATAGAGGCCGTCTCGCGGCCGTGGTCGCGGGTGAGCGCCGCAGCCTCGATGTCATCGCCGTACCGGCGCCACGCGGAAGCGCGGGCATTGCTATCGATGCCACCGAAGCCGAGCGAATGCGCGCAGAGCTGCGCCGCATGACTGACGCGCACCGCCGCACCCTTGATGAATTGGCCACAGGCGTGGCCATCTTCGGCTCCAATCAGCGGCTGAGCTTTTATAACGTCGCCTATCGCTCGCTTTGGGATCTCGACGTGGATTTTCTCGACAGCGGGCCGACCGACTCCGCGGTGCTCGACCGCCTGCGCGCTGCGCGCAAGCTTCCGGACGAGGAGGATTTTCGCGGCTGGAAAAACGCGCTGCACGAATCCTATCGCGCGGATGAGGCGAAGGAGCACATGTGGCATCTGCCGGACGGCCGCACCATACGCGTTGTAACCACGCCCAATCCCGAAGGCGGCGTGATCTATCTATTTGAGGACGTTACGGAGCGTCTGGATCTCGAGCGCCGCTACGATGCCTTGATCCGCGTTCAAAGCGAGACGCTCGACAATCTCACCGAGGCGGTCGCGGTGTTCGGCAGCGACGGGCGGCTACGGCTTTACAATCCGGTGTTTACCCGCATGTGGCGCCTGGATCCGCAGATGCTCGCGGGCAAGCCGCATATCGAGAGCGTCAGCAACGCGAGCCAATCGCTGCATGGCAATCATCCGATCTGGCAGCGGCTGCGCGCCACCATCACGGCGATTGAGGATCGCGAGCCGGTGATTGGCCGCATCGAGCGTTTGGACGGCAATATCGTCGATTGCGCCACGATGCCGCTGCCGGACGGCGCGACTCTGGTGACCTTCCAGGACATCACCGATACGGTCAATGTTGAACGGGCATTGCGCGAGCGTAACGAAGCGCTGGAAACCGCCGACCGGCTCAAGATCGATTTTGTGCATCACGTCTCGTACGAACTGCGCTCACCGCTCACCAACATCATCGGCTTTGCGCATTTCCTCGGTGATCCGGTGACCGGTCCACTCACGGAGAAACAGCGGGAATATCTGGGCTACATCACGGTTTCGACCAACGCGCTCCTGGCCATCATCAACAATATTCTGGACCTCGCCACCATTGATGCCGGGGCCATGACGCTCAATCTCGGCCCGGTTGACGTTCGCAAAACCATGGAGGCAGCGGCCGAAGGGGTGCAGGACCGCCTGGTCAAGAACGGAATCCGACTCGAAATTCGTGCCGTACCGGACATCGGCAGCTTCATCGCGGACGAACGGCGCGTGCGCCAAACGCTGTTCAATCTGCTTGCCAATGCAGTAGGCTTTTCGCCCCCCGGTGAGACCGTTACGTTCGCCGCCCAGCGTCTCAAGGATGCGCTCGTCTTCTCGGTCACGGATCGCGGTCCCGGCATTCCTGCCGACGTAAAGGACAAGGTGTTCGATTGGTTCGAGACCCATTCTCTCGGCTCCCACCACCGCGGCACCGGCCTGGGTCTCTCGCTGGTGCGCTCGTTTGTCGAGCTGCATGGCGGGTCGGTCACGCTCGAATCCGCAGTGGGGCGCGGCACCACAGTCACCTGCATCTTCCCGCTCGACCACCGCGCGCAGCAATCGGCGGCGTGAGGCTCCTGGCAAACAGCACGGGGGTTGTTCTCCTGGTCGGGTCATATGGAATCTCGCTGTGCCGGTGCTGCTGACCACGTCGGGCGCATCGAGTTTTTCCGTGGCGCTTCCGGACGAGCACGCCACGACCCGGCTCGCGATCGACATTGCGAACTCGCTCGAGCCGGGCGACCTCGTCACCCTCTCTGGCGATCTCGGCGCGGGGAAGACGACCTTTGCGCGCGCGCTCATCCGCTATCTCGCAGGCGATCCATCGATCGAGGTGCCAAGTCCGACCTTCACGCTGGTGCAAACGTACGATCTGCCGCAATTCCCGCTGGTACACGCGGACCTTTTCAGGCTCTCCGGCTCGGCGGAACTGGCCGAGCTTGGATTCGATGATCTACCTGACGGCGCCGTAGTCCTGGTGGAGTGGCCCGATCGTGCCGCCGGCTTCCTGCCGCCGGACCGCATGGACATCGCGCTGACGCTTGCCCCCAAGCTCAAGCTCGAATTTCGTCACGCCCGGATCACGGGCTACGGCACGCTCGGAGCGCGCGTCGATCGCATGGCGACCGTGCGCCGGTTCATTGCCGAGAGCGGATACAGCGAGGCATTGCGCGCAAGGATCAAGGGCGATGCCTCTACCCGCAGCTACGAGCGCCTCGCGCTCGGCGACGAGCACGTCATCCTGATGAACTCACCGCGCCAGCCCGATGGACCGCCGGTGCGTGACGGAAAGCCCTACAGCGCAATTGCGCACCTTGCTGAAAGCGTCGTTCCCTATGTGGCGATGGCGAACGGTCTGCACGAATACGGCTTCTCGGCGCCGCGCATCCATCATGCCGATCTCGACCAGGGGCTGTTGATCATCGAGGACCTCGGCGACGAGGCGGTGGTGGCCGGTGACCCGCCCGCGCCGGTGCGGGAGCGCTACGAAACGGCGGTTGACGTCCTCCTGGCGTTGCATGAGCGGCGGCTGCCCGATGTCCTTGCGGTCGCGCCTCACGTCGAGCACCGCATTCCCTATTACGACATGGATGCTTTCCTGATCGAAGCCGAGCTTCTGCTCGACTGGTTTCTGCCGCGGCTCAACGTGAAGCTGCCCGACAGCGAGCGTGAGTCATTCCGCGCCCTGTGGCGAGACCTTCTGCAGCCGGCCATCGATACGCCGCCAACCTGGGTGTTGCGGGACTTCCATTCGCCCAATCTTTTGTGGCTGCCCCGGCGCAGCGACACCGCCCGGCTCGGTCTCTTGGATTTTCAGGACGCCGTGATGGGTCCCGCGGCCTACGATGTGGCTTCGCTCCTGCAGGATGCGCGGGTCGACGTTTCGGAGCAGATCGAGCTCGCGCTTCTCGGCCGCTACGTGCGCGGCCGCCGCCACGCGGATTCCGACTTTGATCCCACGCAATTCATCAAGATTTACGTGACGCTCGCCGCCCAGCGCGCGAGCAAAATCCTCGGCATATTTGCACGGCTGGACATGCGCGACGGCAAGCCGCAATACCTGCGTCACCTGCCGCGGGTATGGGCCTATTTGCAGCGCTCGTTGAGTCATCCCGCATTGGAGTCGCTCAACGCGTGGTATATTGCCCACGTGCCGGCCCTGAACGCCATTTGAGCGCCCAAACCTGATGAGCGAAACTGCACGACCCAAGCCCAAGCGCGCCATGCTGCTCGCTGCCGGCCTCGGAACGCGCATGCAGCCGTTCAACGACCGAATCCCGAAGCCGTTGGTCAAGGTCGCCGGCAAGGCCCTCATCGATTATGCGCTCGACCGGCTGGTGGAGCAAAAGGTCGAGCGCGTCGTGGTGAACGTCCACCACCTCGCCGATCAGATCGAACGGCATCTCGCTTCCCGCACGCAGCCGCCGACCGTCGTTTCGGACGAGCGGCGCGAGCTCCTCGGCACTGCCGGGGGAGTGGCCAAGGCCCTGCCTCTTCTGGGCAGTGATCCTTTCTTCCACGTGAATTCCGACACGATCTGGATCGATGGCGTCAAGCCCAATCTTGCTTTGCTCGCCGAAGGCTTTGATCCCGCAAGCATGGATGCGCTGCTCCTCGTCGCGCCGACTACGGCGAGCATCGGCTACGACGGGCGTGGCGATTTCACGATGACCCCGGATGGCCGCCTCGTGCGGCGTGCCGAACGGGAAACCGCGCCGTTCGTCTATGCCGGCGCGGCCATACTCACGCCGGCGTTTTTGGCGGGCGCACCGCCGGGCCCGTCTTCGATGTCCCCTCTCTTCGACCGTTCCGCAGCAGCGGGACGCCTCTTCGGGCTGCGGCTGGAAGGCCTATGGATGCATGTCGGCACGCCGTCCGCCATCAAGGCGGCCGAGACGGCGTTGCTGGCGCGCGCGCTGTGAGCTGTTTTTGCCCGGCGCACAGGCGCGCCGGTATAATTCCGGTATGGCGATTCCCCGCGTCTTTACCATTGCCGCCTCGGCGCCGTTTCTGCCCACGCTCATTCAAGCGCTGATCGAAGGGAAGCTTGTTGCAGGCTTTCCCGCGGCGGCCGATCCGCTCGCACTCGCAAGCGCAACGATCTATCTGCCGACGCGGCGCGCCTGCCGGATCGCACGCGAGATCTTTCTCGATGTGATCAAGCGGGACGCCGCCATTCTCCCGCGCTTTGTCGCGCTTGGCGACGTCGATGAGGACGAGGTTGCGTTCGCGCAGGCCGCAACCGGGGGTCTTGCTGCGAGCGCGCTTGAACTTCCTCCCGCGCTTGCCGCTTTCGAACGGCGCATGCTGCTGGCGCGCCTCGTGCTCAAATGGTCGTCCTCGATTGCGCCGCAGGAGAACGGCCAAGCCTCGCTCGTTGCCACCAATCCGGTCTCGGCACTCGCGCTTGCCGATGATCTCGCGCGTCTCATGGATGACATGACGACGCGCGGCGTTGCCTGGGATCGGCTGGACGATCTGGTGCCGGAAGACTTCGATCGTTACTGGCAGGTCACGCTCGAATTCCTTAAGGTCGCGCGGGAAGCGTGGCCAAAAATTCTCGCCGCACGAGGCGCCATCGAAGCGGCCGAACGCCGCGATGCCTTGCTCAAGGCCGAAGCCGCGCGATTGGCAGCAAATCCCGCGCGGCCGGTGATCGCCGCCGGCTCGACGGGGTCCATGCCGGCAACCGCACAGCTGATCGCTACGATCGCGAAGCTTCCCCATGGCGCAGTGGTCCTGCCAGGCCTCGACATGAGCCTGGATGTTGAATCCTGGCACCTCATCGCTGGCCGGCATGATTCCACCGCGCCTGATCCCGCGCCGCCAGCAGCCGGACATCCGCAATTCGCCATGGGTGCTCTTCTTGGCCAGATCGGCATTGCACGCGACCAGGTCATGGTTCTGGGGCAGCCGGGCGTGCGTGAGCGCCTCGTGTCGCAGGCGCTGCGTCCGGCACAAAGCACGGACAAGTGGGAGGGGCTGGGCGCCCGCGATGCTCCTGCGCGCGACGATTTGGAATCAATTCGGGTCATCGAAGCGACCGGTGCCGAGGAGGAAGCGCTCGCGATCGCGGTCGCATTGCGCGAGGCCGTCGAAGGGAAAAAGAGCGCAGCCTTGGTCACTCCTGATCGCGCATTAGCGCGGCGGGTCATCGCAGCACTCGAACGCTGGAATGTTGCCGCCGATGATTCCGGAGGGGACCGGCTTGCCGAGACGCCGGCGGGCCGGTTCGCCTGTCTCGCAGCGGAGACGGCGCTCGCAGGGGTGCGGCCGGCAAGCCTGCTCGCCTTGTTGAAGCATCCGCTGTTGCGTCTCGCCTCGACGCAAGGGTGGCTTGCACGCGCAGTCGCCGCGCTCGAGCGGGCGACGCTGCGGGGACCACGCCCGCGCGCCGGCACCATCGGGATTGCGCATGCGCTCGATGTGCTGCGCGCTGAACTCGGCAAGCTGCGGCAAAAACAGCCGACCGAGCTCCATTGGTCCGACCCGCGGGCCGAGCTGAGCGAGAACGATCTCGCCGACGCCGCCGAGCTTATCGCGCGCGTGAGCGCGGCGCTTGCGCCACTCGAGAGCCTTGCTTCGACGCAGCCGTACTCTTTCGCCACCATTGCGGCACGACATTACGACGTGATCGCCGCCCTGAGCGCAGCACCAAACGGCGAGCCGCTGGCTTTTGCCGGACACGATGGTGTGAAGCTTCAGCAAGCCTTCGACGACATCGGCGCGCTCACTCCCGATGCCGATCTGATCGTTACACCCGCGGACTACAACGATCTGTTCAAGGCCGCGGTCGCAGACGTCATCGTGCGGCGGCCGGAGCTTCCCGGTGTCCAAGTCCATATCTACGGCCTGCTCGAATCGAGACTGCAGAGCTCCGATCGCATCGTGCTCGGGGGTCTGGTCGAAGGGGTGTGGCCGCCGGAGACACGGTCCGATCCCTGGCTGAGCCGCCCCATGCGCCACACGCTCGGCCTCGACATGCCCGAACGGCGCATCTCGCTCTCGGCCCATGATTTCGCCCAGGCGCTTGGCGCGCGAGAGGTCGTGCTTGCATATCCCGCCAGATTGGGCGGCGCACCCACCGTGATCTCGCGCTTCGTGCAGCGGCTCGCGGCCGTGATGGGAGATGATGCATGGACCGCAGCGCGGACAAGCGGCGCGAAATATGTCGCATGGGCGCGCGCGCTCGATCATAGCGCGGAGCCCGCGCGCATTTCCCGGCCCGAGCCGAGGCCGCCGCGCGCCGCGCGTCCAACATCGCTTTCGGTGACCGACGTCGAAGACTGGTTGCGCGATCCCTATTCCATTTACGCGCGATACATTTTGCGCCTGCGTGAGCTTGATCCAATCGATCTTGCGCCGGGGGCGGCCGATCGCGGGATCCTCATCCACGGCGCATTGAGCGAATTCACCCGTCTCTACGCGGCGGCGCTGCCGGAGGATCCCGCCGGCACGCTGATCGAGATTGGAAAAAGACGCTTTGCGGCACTCGCCGATTATCCGGAAGCCCAGGCATTCTGGTGGCCTCGCTTCGAGCGTATCGCCCATTGGTTTGCCGCCTGGGAAGGGGCACGCCGCGCCAAGCTCAAAGCGCTGCACGCCGAGATCCCCGGCAAAATCGAAATCCCGCTTGGCGAGCGGATGTTCACATTGCGCGGGCGCGCCGATCGCATCGAGGAGCTGCGAGAAGGCGGCCATGCCATCCTCGACTACAAGACGGGCCAGGTGCCGAGCGACAAGCAGGTGGGGATCGGCATCTCGCCCCAGCTCACGCTCGAAGCCGCGATGCTGCGGCGTGGCGGCTTTTCGGACATTGCCGCCGGGAGCCGCGTGGCGGCGCTCGTTTATGTCTCGCTCAAAGGGGGCGAGCTCATCGGCGAGGAACGGCCGGTCAATTTCAAGAACGCAAGCGCCGATTCCGAAGCCGAGCGGGCGCTCGCGAAATTCTGCGAGGTCGTGCATCGCTTCGATGACGAGCAGCAGCCCTATATTCCGCTCGTGCTTTCGATGTGGAAGAACCGTTACGGCAGCTACGACCACCTCGCACGGGTGAAGGAGTGGGCCGTGCCCAGCGAAGAGGAGGACGTGCCGGGGGTGTCGCCATGAACGCACCCGTCGGCGTTGCGGGGGAGGGAAAGGCGGGGGTTCGCATCGTTCCCGATGATCTTCTGCGCGTGCAGCTCGAGGCGTCGGATCCAGCCGTTTCAGCGTGGGTTGCAGCGAATGCCGGCTCGGGCAAGACCCACGTGCTGGCGCAGCGGGTGATCCGGTTGCTGCTCGAGGGCGTCAACCCCGGCAAAATTCTCTGCATCACCTTTACGAAGGCGGCTGCCGCCAACATGGCAAACCGCGTGTTCGATGAGCTGCGGCGCTGGACAGCGCTCGACGACAGGCAACTCGACGAAGCGATCCGAAGGCTGTCGGCGCAAGCACCCAATAGCGCGCGGCGGGCGCACGCGCGGCGGCTGTTTGCCATGGCGCTCGATACCCCCGGCGGACTCAAGGTGCAGACCATTCATGCTTTCTGCACCCGGTTGCTGCATCAGTTTCCGTTCGAGGGAAATGTCGCCGCCAAATTCGATGTCATCGAGGAGGCGGCGCAAGCGCAACTGCTCAACGACCTGAGCCTCGCCGTCCTGCTCGATGCCGCACAAGCACCTCAAAGCGCGCTCGGACGCGCGCTTGCGACCGCGATTACCGTTGCCGCGGACCGCACCTTCAAGGAAGTCGTCGCCGAGGCGATCGGCAAACGCGACATGGTGCGCGCCTGGATGGAGCACGGCGGCGGCCTCGAGCAGGACATCGCATCACTCTGTAGCACGTTGGGGATCGCGGCAAACGAAACCGCCGAGCAGATCGAGCGCGAGATCACGCAAGGACCGTGCCTGCCGTCGTCACAATGGGCCTCGGCTGCCGCAAAGCTCGCCGACGGATCAAGCACCGATCGGGAGCAGGGACGACGGCTCGCTGAGGCGCTGCAAGCGGACGGCGCGGAGCGCGCACGCATCTACCTTCAGGTATTTCTCACGGCCGACTTCAAGCCACGCGACCGGCTGATCACGGGCGCAATGCAAAACGCCGAACCCGCGCTCGCTCGCTGCCTGAACGAGGAAAGCGTGCGGCTGCGGCCACTGTTCGAGCGCCACAAAGCGGTGCGCTGCCGCGACCGCACGGCCGCTCTGCTCGTCGTCGCGGATGCGGTGATCGCGCGCTACGAGGCTGCAAAGGACCGCCGCGGTCTCCTGGACTACGACGATCTAATCGACAAGACACTTGCGCTCTTGCGCCAAGACTGCGCGGCCTGGGTGCACTACAAGCTCGATCAAGGCATCGATCACGTGCTGATCGATGAGGCGCAGGACACAAGCCCCAAGCAATGGGAGATCATCCAGCGACTGACCGGCGAGTTCTTCGCCGGCGCGGGCGCGCGCACGAGCAACCGAACCGTGTTTGCCGTGGGTGACGAGAAGCAGTCGATCTTTTCGTTTCAGAACGCAGCCCCGCGCGCATTTGCCGAGATGCTGGCGCACTTTCAGCGCGTCCACCAGGGCTGCGGACTTGAACTCGTCTACAAGGAATTCAAGCACTCGTTCCGTTCGGGACCAAACGTGCTGGGCGCCGTCGACGAGGTGTTCAAGCGCAAGGACATCCACGCGAGCGTGACCTCCGACGCGCACGGCATACCGCCTCACATTGCTCTGCCTGATGCCGCCCCCGGACTGGTCGAGATCTGGGACATCATCAAGCCCGAGCCCAAGCGCGCGATCGAAGCCTGGGACGCCCCGTTCGATGAGCCCTCCGAAACGAGCACGCCTGTTCGGCTCGCAGCCAAGATCGCGCGCAACATCAAAAGCTGGACCGGGCAAGGCACCAGCCCCGGCGATGTGCTGGTGCTGGTGCGCCAGCGCGGACCGCTGTTCGAGGCCATCATCCGCGCATTGAAGGAACAAAAAATTCCAGTCGCGGGCGCCGACCGGCTGGTGCTCACCGAACATATCGCAGTGATGGATTTGATGGCGCTCGCGGATGCGCTGCTGCTTCCCGCCGATGATCTCGCGCTCGCCACGGTTCTCAAGAGCCCGCTGTTCGGATTCGACGATGACGATTTGTTCGAGATCGCCTGGGAGCGCAAAGGCTCGCTGCGCCGGGCCCTGGAAAGAAAGGGCGAGACGGAGCCGCGATTTGCCCAGGCGGCCGCCATGTTCGAACGTTTTGCGCAATGGGCGCGTCGGGACACGCCCTATGCATTTTTCGCGCGCGTGCTGGGCGCGCAGCGCGGCCGAAAGCGCTTTCTTGCCCGGCTAGGGCACGAAGCCGACGACGCGCTGACCGAATTTCTCAATCTCGCCCTCGACTACGAGCGTTACGAAACCCCATCTTTGCAGGGCTTCATCGCGCGGCTGCGAGGCGCGGCGGTCGACATCAAGCGCGACATGGAGATCACGCGCAACGAAGTGCGCGTGATGACGGTGCACGGCGCCAAGGGCCTCGAAGCGCCCACTGTTATCCTCGCCGATACGACGACGCCACCGGCGGGCCCAGCACAACGGCAGGCCCGGATCTTTCCGCTCGCTGCGAATGCCGGCCCCGGTTCTTCGCCGCAATTCGTCTGGGCCGCGAAAAAAGCATTGGACGTGGAGGCCGTCAGCGCCGCGCGCAACCGCCTGCAGCGGGAGGCCGAGGATGAGTACCGGCGGCTCCTCTACGTTGCCATGACGCGAGCCGCCGATCGCCTCATTGTCTGTGGAGCGGAAAACGAGCGTGGGCGGCCGGCGAACTGCTGGTGGGACCTGGTGAAGGATGCCTTGGGACCGCGCTCGACCGAGATGGACGCGCAAGACGGCGATGGAAAGGTGTGGCGTTACTGCAAGGTCCCGCCGCTCGCGGCGGTGCCGCGGTCAGGGCGCGAGGCTACCCAAGCCATCATCGAGCCCCCGGACTGGCTCAGCCGCGATGTGCGGCCTCCCCCCGCACCGGTGAAGCCGCTCTCGCCTTCTCGCGCTTATGATGAATCTGTCCCGGCACGTCGGGCCGGGCGCGGTGGCGGTGAAAAGGCAATGGCCCGCGGCGTGCTTATGCACCGGCTTTTGCAGGCGCTCCCGGACATTCCCGCAAATGCACGGCGCGACGCCGCCCGTAGGCATCTCGCGCGCAGAGCCGATCTGTTCAGCGCGCAGGTATGCGAGAGCATGATCGAGCAGGTCTGTCGGGTTTTGGACGATCCGCGCTTCTGCGCTCTGTTTGCGCCGGGATCGCATGCCGAGCTCCCGATCGCCGGCAGATTTGCGGGAAAGGACGGCATCATGGCAGTATCCGGCCAGGTAGACCGGCTCGCGGTGACCGCGAGTGAGGTGCTCATCGCGGATTTCAAGACGAATCATCCCGCTGCGTCACGGCTCGAGGACGTGCCGCAAGCCTATGTGGCGCAGTTTGCCCTTTACCGCGAAGTGTTGGGCTTGCTCTATCCCGGGAAAACCGTACGCGCCGCTCTCCTGTGGACAGATGTGCCGACGCTGATGGAGATTCCCGCAGCGCGCATGGATGCTGCTCTTGCCACCCTCACCTGCCCGTGAGGTTGCCTTGACGCTCGCGCCTGCCATCCATACGTTCTGCACTCTTTCAGAAAAACGAAAGGAAATCCCATGGCCGTTGGCAAGGTTTCGGACAGCACATTCGCCTCCGAGGTATTGAAGGCGACCAGCCCGGTCGTGGTGGATTTTTGGGCCGAATGGTGCGGCCCCTGCCGCTCGATTGCTCCCGCGCTCGAGGAAATCGCCGGATCGCTGGGTGAGAAGGTCAAGATCGTCAAGCTCAACGTGGACGAAAACCCTCAGACGGCGGCCAAGTACGGCATCCAGTCGATCCCGACTTTGATGATCTTCAAGAACGGCCAGGAGGCCTCGCGGCAGATCGGCGCTGCGCCAAAACAGAAGCTCGAGCACTGGATCACGACCGCGGTGTGACGAATCGCGTCAGCCCCCACAACCCGCCGCTTGGCGGGCCACCACACCCCCCCGGGGGGAGTTGCCAAGATGGGGAAAAAAAAAGAAAAAAAAACAAAAACTA
>Ga0306920_100004276_pt1 | contig 18314 bp, 19 predicted proteins | sample flu12Cox44000170_FD_204666 | JGI IMG/M metagenome (GOLD analysis project Ga0306920, IMG submission 204666) | Lab enrichment of tropical soil microbial communities from Luquillo Experimental Forest, Puerto Rico - flux4day.12C.oxic.44.000.170 (v2)... | ecosystem: Environmental > Terrestrial >... | reverse complement strand
CAGCCCGATCTCACCCTTGCCGAACTGCAAGCTCGCTTGGCAGAGCGTGACGTGGTGGTCAGTCAGACTGCCATCTTCCGCTTCCTTCGTCATCTCGACTTCACCCTTAAAAAAAAGCCTACACGCTGCAGAACAAGACCGGCCGGACGTGGTCGCAGCACGTAAGTCATGGTTCAAGATGCAAATGAGGCTTGATCCAAGACGCCTCGCGTTTATCGATGAAACCAGTGTCTCCACCAACATGACCCGGCGCTATGGTCGGGCACGCGGTGCTCGGCTCGTTTGCAAAGTCCCGCATGGCCATTGGAAAACTTCGACCTTCGTGGCTGCGCTGCGCTACAATGGGATCACCGCTCCTTTGCTACTGGACGGGCCGATGAACGGCGCAAGCTTCCTGGCCTATGTGGAACAGATCCTCGCCCCGACGCTCAGGCGAGGCGATATTGTCATCATGGACAACGTCAGTGTTCACAAGGTCGCCGGTATTCGGGAAGTCATCGAAGCGCGCGGCGCAGCCCTCTGCTATCTTCCAGCGTATAGCCCAGATCTCAATCCGAATGAGAAGTTCTTCTCCAAACTTAAGGCTGTCCTGCGCAAGGCAGCAGCACGATCCCTCGAGAGCCTATGGGCCACCATAGGGTCCTGTCTCGCTGACTCATCAGCACAGGAGTGTGCGGCCTATCTCGCCAGCGCCGGATATGGTCAACCTAATCGTAAAATGCTCTAATGATCGGGCCGAACGCTCGGCGACCTATGTGACTGAACAGCTCATCGAAGGGCTGATGAGTACTATCAAAGCCAGCAAGAAGCCGCTTCCAGTGTGGGCCATCGACATGGCGATGCGTGCCTATGAGACCTGGAAAATCTACCAGAACGGGCAGAAGGTCGAGAAGGTCCAGCGAGTGGTCCTATCCGTTCTGGAGCACGTCGCCGAGATCAAAGATCAGGTGGAGACGGGCCGTGCGATGAGCGAAAGAGAATACCGGCTCACGCGCGAACTGCTCGATGAGCACGCCCGGCGAATCGACAGCTACGTATCCAATATGCGCCAGATCGAGGATCGCGTGCTGGCCTGCGAAGGGCGTACGGACGAGTTGCGGCGCAGTTTCAGTCGCAAGGGATGTGGCGTCGGTCACGCTTGGCGTAACGGTCGTTGCGTCGATGTTGCGGAGAATCCGCGGTGAGATTGATGAAGGCGTGACTTCTTGCACCGCCGCGACTGCGGCAGTAGACGCGGCGGCGCGTGTGGAGGTCATCGAGCACACGAGGTCCTGGGTGCTTCGTCCCCAGCGCGACAGCTCAGTTACGAGGATGGCGTCGATCTCTCGCGCTTGGGCGAGAGCTTCGCCGGTTACGGTCCCCCTTAAAACGGTGACGATGTGGTGCCCAGTGCGCCTAGCGAACGCTCCTGGCGCTCGCAGGGCTGATCGTCGGTGCTGACTCTATCTCGCGCCAGGATCGGCAGAACTGATGGTGTCGGGTCCCTGAGGCCTCTCGCTGCAATCATGCCCGCGGAGGGCCATGGCCCTGGTGTCATGGCCCTGGTGTAATGCCGGCTAGAAACCGATCCCGGTGAGGTCGTAGTCCCGGTCAGCTCGCAGAAGCTTTCCAGACGATCGAGTGGACCTCAGGCGAACCTCAACTTCGCCACGGTGACATGGCTCACCCCGAGCAATCTGGCAACCGACCGTACGCTCTCCCCCTCAGCCAGCCGCCGGGCCGCCTCTTCGCGCTGGTAATCGTTGAGTGCCGGTGGACGGCCGCAGTGGACCCCGCGCGCATGAGTGTGTGCCCACTTGTCCGGCTGAGCTTCGCGCGTGAAGACCGTGAGCTCCGCCTCACTGTTCTGCTGCGTCGCTAGCCGCAGGATGCCGCTTAGGAGTTGCGCCCGCCGCGGCGCCAGCCGCGTGTCGCGTCTGTCGCTCGCCCGCCCGTTGCCGATCCTCGTCTCGCTCATATCTTGGTCGCTGCCGCAATTTCAGTGGTGCAATATTTGACTCAGGAAGCGCTTGGCCCGCTCGCTGCTGGTACCGCGGAAGAACTCCGAGGTGGTCGCGTCGTCGATCACCCGGCCGGACTCCATGAACACGACCCGGTCGGCCACGCGGCGGGCAAATGCCATCTCGTGCGTGACAACGACGCTGCTCATGCCGTCACGCGACAGATCCTGGATGACGTCGAGGACCTCCTTGATCATCTCGGGGTCGAGCGCAGAGGTCGGCTCGTCGTAAAGCATCATCTTGGGCTTCATGGCGAGCGCCCGCGCGATGGCGACGCGCTGCTGCTGGCCACCCGAGAGCTCGTCGGGATAGAAATCGGCCTTCTCCGGGATGCGCACCTTCTCAAGCAGCGCGCGCGCCGTAGCGACGGCCTCGGGCTTAGCGACACCCTTCACCTGCACCGGGGCGAGCACGATGTTCTCTAGTGCCGTCAGATGGGAGAACAGCTCAAAATTTTGGAACACCATTCCGATGTCGCGCCGCGCCTTGAAGGCCTGCCGTCCGAGGTGCGTAATGTCTTGTCCGTCGAACTCGATGGTGCCGGAGTCGATGGCTTCGAGCAGGTTGACGCAGCGCAGCAGCGTCGACTTGCCCGAGCCCGACGGGCCGATCACGACCATGGTCTTGCCCTGCTCGACGTCGAGCGAGACGTCCTTCAGCACGTGCAGGTCGCCGAACGACTTGTTGAGGTCACGAACCCTCACGATGGCCTGGGTGGCGTTCACCGCACCCTCCCGCCGTCGCCGCCTGTGGCGCCGATCATGCGTTCGAACAGCGACGCCTTCTTGCCCCGGCGTCCTCGGTTGCCCCGCGCCCAGTCCTCGATCCTCGCCTGTATGAGCATGAAGAGCGTCGTGAAGAGCAGGTAGTAGAGGCCGGCCGCGCTCAGCGCCTCGAGGTAGCGGAAGTTGGCGCTAGCCGCCTGATTGGCCACCAGCAGCAGCTCCTCCACGGCCACCGCCGACACCAGCGCCGATAGCTTGAGCATGCCGATGAACTGGTTTCCGGTCGGCGGAATGATGATGCGGAGCGCCTGCGGCAGGACGACGGAGCGCATCACCTGCCATTCCTTCATGCCGAGCGCGCGTGCCGCCGTGCGCTGGCCGCGGCCGACCGCCTGTAGGCCGGAGCGGACGATCTCGGCCATGTAGGCACCCTCGTTCATGGCAAGTGCCACCACGCCGCTCCAAAAGTTGGAGAGCGTGATGCCGAACTGCGGCAGCACGTTGAACACGAAGATGATCTGGAACAGTGCCGGCGTGCCGCGGAAGAGCCAGAGATAGCCGACGGCGAACGCATTGAGATATCGGCTCTTGCTCTCCTGCAAGAGCGCGATCAGCAGCCCGACCAGGATACCGAAGAATAGCGAGACGATGGTGATCCAAAGGGTGAGTGACGCGCCCCATACAAAGCGCGGCGACACAAAGTACTCGACGACCAGCCAGGGCTTGTCCACGACGGCTCCGAATTGAGAGGCCCTGGGGCTGCGCGCACTTAGTTGAGCTTCGCCTCCAGGGGCATGCCATACTTCTTGAGCAGCTGATCGAGCACGCCGTCGGCCTTGATCGCGGCGAGCGCCTTGGCCACCGCCTCCTTGGTGTCCGCATCGCCCTTTCGCGCGGCGATGCCGATCTTGGCGAACGGCCCGAATGTCTTGCCGCCAATGGCGTACTCGTTCGGCAGCTCCTGCACCTGCTTGTAGGCGCCCGGCGTGGAGTTATAGATCGCGTCGGCACGGCCGTTCTTGAGGGCGAGCGCGGCATCCTGCGCGGTCGGGAACGTCATCACCTCGGTTCCGGGCTTGCCGGCCTTCTTGCAGTTCTCGTCGTCCTCGCGCGCGAGTTTCTCCTGGAAGCCTCCGAGCGTCACGGCGATCTTTACGCCGCACATGTCCTCGCGGCTCTTGATGCCCTTCGGGTTCTTGGCCTGCACCACGATCTCATTGCCAACCGTCAGGTAGGGGATGAAATCGACCTGCTCCTCGCGCTCGGGCCGGATGTACATGCCCGAGTTGATGATATCGATGCGCTTGCTCTGCAGCGCAGGAATCAGACCCTTGAACTCCATGTTCATGACCTCGACGCCGAGCCCCATCTTCTTGGCCATTGCGTCCAGCATCTCGATGTCGAGGCCGACGAGCTTGTCACCCTGCATGTACTCGAACGGCGCAAAGGTAGCGGCGACGCCGTAGGTGATCTTGCCGGCGTTGACGACCTCCTTCGGGGGTGCCACCTGGGCGATCGCACCGCTCATGAGGTCGATGGCGAGCGCACCTGCAAACAAGCAGCGCCGAATTGTGTGATTCATGACCCTCGTCCTCTCCTCAGCCAAGCAATCGATCGGGAATGTCTCGTCTCGGATTGTATAATTGGTATCAGTTTGTTCAACCGAGGTAATAGCACGGGGATAAGCAGAGCCGTCGCAGCAGCCTCGTCGTTCTTGCGCGCGAAGCACCTGATTGTACGATAGGCGACCAATTGGACGATCGGACTGGAGCTGGCATGACCGACAGCGAGGCGCTCGACCTTCCGCGGATGATCAACGGCCTCGCGCGGCTGGTCGCATTTGACACGCAGAACCCGCCTGGGCGTGAGCTGGAGGCGGCGCAGTGGCTCGAGTCCTCCATGGCGGGAATGGGGTTCGCAGCCGATACCACCGATGTCATGCCCGGCCGCACGAATGTCGTCGGCGTGCTTGCCAACGGCCCCGGCCCTACCTTCGCCTTCAACACCCACATCGATGTCGTCCCAGCGGGCTCCGGCTGGACCAGCGACCCCTTCACATTACGCGAGAGCAGCGGCCGTCTCTATGGACGCGGAGCCTGCGATGCAAAGGGGTCGATGACTGCGATACTGGAAGCCATGCGCTGGCTGGCACAGAACCGCAAGCGCTGGTCGGGCACGCTGCTGGGCGTGTTCGTCGCCGACGAGGAAGCCTCGAGCCGCGGTGCCAAGGCCTATGCCGCCACCCGGCCGAGGATCGACGCCTGCATGGTGGGCGAGCCGACTTCCTGCACCACCTACTCCGCCCACAAGGGCAGCCTGCGCCCGCTGGTGCGCGTGCACGGGCGCACGGCCCACTCCGGCATGCCCGACCTCGGCGTCAACGCCATCATCAAGTCGGCAAGCCTGCTGTTCGCCGTCGCGGCCGAGCACCAGCGCCTCAAAGCGAGCTATCACCCCCTCGTCGGCAATCCGAGCCTCACCATTACGCGCGCGGCGGCCGGTGTCGCAGACAACGTCGTTCCCGACTGCTGTGAGCTGCTGCTCGACCGCCGCATGATCCCGGGCGAAGACGAGGACGCCGTGAAGGCGGAGATCGCGGCCCTTGTGGCGCGCGCCGCCAATGAGGCCGGCACGACCATGGAGATCGCGGAATTCCGCCCCACCACCGGTGCCGCGACCGAGACCGCCGACAACGATCCGATCGTCCTTGCCAGCCAGTCCGCTTGCCAGCATCATCACGGACATCCGACGCCTCTGTCGGGTTTCCAGGGCGGTTGCGACCTCGTGCACTTCCGCAGCGTCGGCGCTCAAGGCGTGGTACTGGGCCCCGGCGCGCTCGACGTCGCGCACATGCCCGACGAGTACGTGCCAATCGCCGAACTCGCTATGGCGGCCGCCATCTATCGCGACGTGGCGCTCGCCATGCTCAGCGGCGGACGGACGCCGCACCTCGCATGACCACGTCCGTCAAGCTCCTCGCAACATCCCTGCACTATCGGCCAGAGCTGGTGCTGCACACCGCCAGCTCTGGCCGCATCACAGAGCTGGAGGAGCTCTATCTCATTATCGAGCGAGACGGGCGCCTCGCAGGCTTCGGCGAGATCCGCGAGAACGTCGCTTACCTCACGGGCGTGCAGCCGCACGCGGTGCGGCAAGGAATCGTTGCGCTCGTTCGCGCGCTCGATTGGTCTCAGCAACACGAAGAGGTCGCCGCGCAATTTCCGCGCGTCCGCATCGATGCCCCAGCCATCTCCCGCGCCCTCGTTGATACGGCCCTTGTCGACTGGGCCGCGCGCGCCAGAGGCATCTCCATCGCGGAGCTGTTCGGCGCGCCATTCCGCCCGGAGCACACGACCAACCAGAGCCTGTTTGTCTCCGAGGACGCACATCTGCGCACCATGGCCGAGCGCTACGTCGCGCGCGGCTTCCGCAAGCTAAAGCTGCGGGTGGGAGCCCGCTCCCTACGCGAGGATTGCGCTCGCCTCGCGCTCCTCCGCGACCTCTTCGGGGACCGCGTCGAGCTCGCGATCGACGCCAACGGCACCTGGTCGCTTGATGACGCCATCGCCAATCTGCGGGAGATGGCCCGCTTCGATCTCGCCTACGCCGAGCAGCCTATCGCCGCTGGCAACTGGAAGGCCGCCCTGCGGCTGGCAGACGCCTCGCCAGTTCCCGTCATGCTGGACGAAAGCCTCACCTCCCCTGACGACATTGACCGCGTTATCGAGGCCCGTGGCAAGCTCTGGGCACATCTCAAAATCATCAAGCTCGGCGGCATCACGCCCGCCATCTCGGGCGCGCGGCGCCTAGCTGCCGCCGAAGTTCCCTTCATGATCGGCCAGATGAACGAGGGCGCCGCCGCCACCGCGGCCGCCTTTCACTGCACCATCACCACCAAACCGGCCCACGCCGAGCTCTACGGCGCCGACGGCCTGATCGACGATCCCGTGCAGGGCGTCAGCTACGCCAACGGGACCATTCGCGTCGAGCGGGCACCCGGCCTCGGCGTCCAGATCGGCACCCATAGTCTCCAGACACTTTGGGAGATCAGAGCATGAGCAACACCGGAGCCGTCGTGAGACAGGGCATTGAGGCGGCCTTCAGCAAGGCTGAGCTTGATGCCCGTATCGCTGCCGCGCGCAGGAAGCTCATTGACGCGGGCATCGACGTTTTCATCGTCACCGGCCCCGAGAACATCTTCTACCTGACCGGCCAACAGACGCCGGGCTACTACACCTTCCAGGCCCTGCTGCTCCCAGTCGACGCCGAGCCGCACTTCGTCGTGCGCCAACTCGAACTCAACAACATGGTGGCCAACACCTTCCTTGCCAACGTCCACTCGTATCCCGACGGGGCGGATTCCGTCAGCTTCACCGTGGACCTCATCCAGCGCTTGGGCTGGCAGAACAAGCGCATCGCCATCGACGAGCGCGGTTGGTTCCTGCCTATAGCCGTCTATAAGGCGCTACTCGCCCGTCTCGGCACGCTGCACGACGGCGCCGGCCTCATCGAGCAGCTACGCGCCGTAAAGTCGCCGGCAGAGATTGCCGCGATCCGCAAGGCCGCGACCTATGTCGACGCCGGCATGAAGGCCGGCCTCGGCGCCATGCGAGCGGGTGCCACGGAGAACGATGTCGTCGCCACCATGATTTCGGCCGCCATCGCCGCGGGCAGCGAGTACCTCGGCATGGAACCGTTGATGTCAAGCGGTCCCCGCTCCGGCGTGCCGCACGGGACCTGGCGACGGCGCAGGATCGAGAATGGCGACCCCGTGTTCTACGAGATGGCGGCTGCACACGACCGCTATCACGCCGCACTGATGCGCTCGGCGTGGCTCGGCGAGCCTCCCGACGAAGCCAAGCGCATGATGGACACGTGCCTCGCTGCCCTGGACGCGGCGCTAGCAGCCGTCAAGCCCGGCAACACCTGCGAGTACGTGCACCGGGCCTGCCAGGCTGTTGTCGACCGCAACGGCTACACCGATGCGTTCCGCAAGCGCACCGGCTACTCCAGCGGCATCTCGTTCGCACCGGACTGGGGCGAGTGGCAGGTGCTGACTCTCTACGAGGGCGTCAAGACCAGCCTGCGCCCCGGCATGGTGTTCCACATCCCCCCGGCCCTGCGGGTGTACGGCAAGTTCACAGTTGGCGTCAGCGAGACGGCGCTAGTAACGGAGTCAGGCTGCGAGCAGCTTGGCACCTTCCCGCGCGCGCTGGCGGTCCTCTGAGCGGTCCGAGCAGCGCATGATCCCGCTCTGCGACTATCAAGAACGCGCCTCCCGAGCGCACGCGCACGTATCGCGGCAAAAATAATAGGCGTCGCATCACGTGTCCCTCGTGTCGACGAGACTGGCCGCTCTCGCGAGCCCGTTAATTGTAGCTCATCCCTATGTTGCAGTTAGTGGAGGTTTTCGCGAGCTCACAGCTCGCCCATCATCCACCGCACGGTGGGATCATATCGCCAGGGCAGCGTTCTTTGAAGGCGCACGCTTGAGTTGATCCAGAGAGGGATGATCGAGAGATAAGTGCGCCAAGCGGCCGCCGCGCAAATGTGATTTTACCGCGCCCAGGACCCCAGAGCAGCAGGGTCCGGACGATGCAGGAGCGCTCCAGACGATCGAGTGGGGGCCTCAGGCGACCCTCAACTTCGCCACCGTGACATGGCTCACGCCGAGCAACCTGGCAACCGACCGTGCGCTCTCCCCCTCAGCCAGGCGCCGCGCCGCCTCTTCGCGCTGGTAATCCTTGAGTGCCGGTGGACGGCCGCAGTGAACCCCACGCGCCTTGGCATGCTTGAGGCCGTCCCTGGATCGCTTCAGGACGCGCTCGCGTTCGTCCTGAGCCAAGGCCGATAGGAAGGCCAGGATGCCCTTGCCGATGGTCGTCGACAGATCGAGGAACTGCCGGTCAAGCGCTTTGATGGTGGCACCGCGCTCGTGCACGCGCTCCATGATGGCAATGCCGTCGAGCATGGACCTGGTCGCCCGGTCCCATTCGGCCAACACCAGCACGTCGCCCGGCCTGAGCGCCTTGATGGCCTTGTCGAGCCCAGGCCGTCCCCGCACCGACTTGCCCGACGCCTTGTCCTGAAGGATCGGATCGCAGCCTGCCTGGTGTAGAGCGGACAATTGCCGGCCGAGGTTCTGCCCCTCAGTGCTGACGCGAGCGTAACCCACTTTTCTGGTCATCCGGCCCGCTTCTTTACGACTTGCTGTCCATTTCCAGGCTCGATTTCACGCGGGTTCCGGCCACTCGCATCACTTCACCTCCGCGAGGAGCCGCTCCACGGCCGCGGCAATCGCTGCCGAGCGGGTCGCCGGAGGCAGACGTGACGCACACCACACGTCGAGGCGGTTGAGCAGGTCGTGCTTGATTGTGACCGAGATCACAACGGCGGCAGCGCCGCGGCGGCTGCCGACGGTCGCGCGCGTGGACTTGGTCGCTCGTGCCATGGCCGCCGGTATGTAGCGGACCTACTGATGTCTCCGACAAGCATGTGCTGCATTGCTTCCAGTCGGGACCTCCGGTGATGAGCGACAGCGCCAACATCAAAATGCTTTGGCGTCAGCGTGAGCATAACGAACCTTCGCGAGATTTGCTGGCGGCCATCTGGTTTTATGCGCAGCATGATCCACTTCTGACGCCAGATTGCTTGTCAGCATAGCTGACGCGCAGCTCACCTGTGACCAGCCGAGTACCGCCGCCGCATTAAGGAGCACGCCTGAGTATGAGCGCAGACCACAACAGGCTCGATGCCTTGCTTCGGCTGGCCAAGGACCGGGCGGCGACTCCTGCCGAGAAAGCCACGGCCCGGCGCTTTGCCAAGGCCTTGGCCGCCAAAATCGGTAAGCGACTCCGTGGGCGCCGCCGCAAAGCCCCTGGTGTGGCCCTGCCCGAGCCGCCGGCGGCGCGGTGGCGGCGCAGGTGGATCGGCTGGATTGAAGCGGTGCTAGGTAAGATCGCGGCGGCCGGGAAGTGGGTGCACGCGGTCTGGATCGCCAGCCTCATCGGCCTCGTGCTCATGATGGTCTCCGGCAGCGAAGACATGCGGCGCCAAGCGGGCGACGTCTACGTTCTGCGGTTTTTCGGGCTGGTGGCCGTGGCATTGCTCGTAGTGCCTATCGCCGGGCTGGTGGCCTTCGTGGGTTGGTGGCTGAAAACTTGGCGCAGCGAGCGGCTGAGGCCGGCGCTCATTTTCCTAACTGAGGGCGTGCCCTGGCTCGCGATGATGGCTGGCATTGGGCTGGCCGTGTACCTGGAGGATCTTTGGCTACCGGCGGTGTTTGGGCCTACGTCTACCCCCGCGTCTTGCCCACGCCTGCCGAGTTCGAGGTTCCGGCGCCCGCTGTCCTCGACGCGCGGCTCGCCATGCTTCGCTATAAAATCGCGGCTTTGGACTGCAACCTTGCACGGATCGCCATCGAGCGTGACGTCATGCGCCAACCGGAGTGCGCCACACTGCGTGAGACGTTCCGCAAGAGCCGAACCAAGTCTGAGGCGCGTTTGCGAGAGGACGCGCGCCGGGCGCGCTGCCAGCGGCTCATGGCCGACCTTGAGCTAGCATCTACGTGTGGGCGGCCGGATATTGCCGCCTAGGCCACTAGGTTGTCGGCCGAGATGGACGCCGCGGCGACCGCTCGTCGGAACCGCTAGGCGGCACACCCGCCGTGCAGACCCTGAGGCATCACCACGATCGGCTGCCACTCATCCTCCCCAGTTAACGGCCACCCACGGAACTCTTGAAGAATGCAGACGTGATAGATCCTGATCCTGCTGTAATCCGGGCCAAGCTCCACCTGGAGCGCCGCACACGCAACTTAGCGATGTTCAATCTTGCGATCGACAGCAAGTTGCGAGGCTGCGACCCTAGTCGCCCTTCGCGTGGCTCATGTGAAAGCATATGCACGATAGAGCACAACTGCTGGATTGACGCTCGGAGGTCGACCGAATGAACCCAAAACCTGTTTTCGCTCGACGCCTTGCAAAATCCCCTGCCCTCGCTCTCGTCGCTGCGGTCGCCGTGGGTGCAAGCCCCGCGGCCGCGCAGTACGGGCGCAGCTCGCAATATGAGTATGGGCGACCCTATTCCTACGAGCGCAGTCCCGACTACGAATATAGGCGGAGGCCCCAATATCGTCGCGACACCAAGCGTCAAGCTGCCGACCCATCGCGTACTGTGGAGGGTGCGCCGCTGCTTGCCGTCGTCGCTCTCGGCGAGCAACGCGTCACTATCTACAATTCACACGGCAAGATGCTGCAATCGCCAGTTTCGACCGGGGCAACAGGCTTGGAGACGCCGGCTGGAATCTACAGCGTGGTGCAGAAGGAGGAGTTCCACCAATCCAATGTCTATCAAGACGGTAACATGCCCTTCATGGAACGCATCACCTGGACCGGCATCGCCCTGCACGGCGGCGTTCTGCCCGGCTATCCCGCATCGCACGGCTGCGTGCGCATGCCAGAACAATTCGCCCAGCGCCTTTTTGGCTTGACGGAAATCGGTATGCGCGTGGTCGTCGTACGGGACGATATTGCGCCGGCTGAAATCTCTCATCCGGCCCTATTCAAGCTGGCCCCGGTGCGTCGGCAGGCATTGCTCGCAGGCTCGGCGCCCGGACGGATGGCCGCGGCAACGGGAAGCGATTCTTTGCCGGACTCGGCGGGCCAACTCCGGATGCTGAGAGCGCAGGCGGCAGCCAAGACGGCGGAAGCGGACGTCACCACCAAGAAGGCTGCAGCGGCAAGACACGTAGCCGCGAAAAAGGCCGTCGAGGCCGCCTACGCCGTCAAGAATTTGCGCGTAGCCGAGGGTGGCAAGACAAGGGCCGAAGAGGCACTGAAAGCCGCCGAGCGGGCGGTCGAAACCGGCAGCTCGCCTGAAAGCATAGCGTCACCAAGCGTGAAGCAGGCGGAGCTTGCCAAAAAGACGGCGGCAGCCAAGCTCGCCCAGGTGCAGGCCCAGCTTGAAGCCGACAAGGAAAAGGTTGAGCTCAAGGACAGGGCCCAGGCAAGGGTCGTGGAAGCCCAGGCGCAACTTGAAGGCGCCCAGGAGAAAGCTGCGGCCAAGTTCGCCGAAGCACAGGCGCGGCTCGAAGCCGCCAAGCAAAAGGCCACCGCACGGCTCTCCGATGCCCTGGCGCAGCTCGACGCTGCCAAGTCGCAAGTCCAGGCCCGCGCGAACGAAGCCGCGCGCGCAGAGGCGGAAGCAAAATCGGCCGAGGCCGAGCGGGAAGTGGCCGCCGAGGCATCCGCAGAAGCGTCGCGGAAAACGTCGCCGGTATCGGTGTTCATCAGCCGCAAGACGCAACGGCTTTATGTCCGGCAGGGCTACATCCCCGTGTTCGAGGGCCCGGTGACGATCCGCGACGCGGACAAACCGATCGGCAGCCACCTATTTACGGCCCTTGGTTATTATACCAATGGCGAGGTGCGCTGGAGCGTCCTGTCAATGTACAAGGCCAACCGCGAAGCCGAGCCGGCGGCTCGGGCGAAGCGCAAAGGTGAGAGCCACAGCGCCGAAGCCGCCCCGGCTGATGTCGCCGGCGCCAAGGCTGCCCTCGACAGGATCACCATTCCCGCCGACGTGGTCGAGCAGTTCTCCGAAGTGGTGCTGCCGGGCGCCTCGCTCATCATCTCGGACGAAGGCGCCAGCATCGAGACGGGCAAAGACACTGACTTCGTCGTCCTCATGAGCGGAGAGCCGCAAGGGGGCATCAAGACACGACACCGCGAGCAGCCGCGTTACCGCGGAGACGACGACGACTATGACGATTGATGGTCACATCGCGCCGATACGAGTCGGCCCGCTGAAATTTCTGCCGATCAGGGGCGATCACCTCACGCAGTGGTAGCTCCATGGGTTTCACCAGGGAGTACTTGCACCGCTCCCCGCTGGCGCTGCTGCCCTTCCGGCGTCTGGATGTTCAGTCCGAATTTCACCGTATCCTCCGTAACACGTTCCACACGCCTAGCACGGGCGTCACAAGGATTGACCGGCTGGCTCGAAGTCTTTGAGACCTTCAGAACCTCGCCGACACGTCGGGTGACCTCCGGTGCTGTCTCGGAAGCCACAGCGATGTCTCAAAAGTCAAGATGCCATCCTAACGAGACGCCATCTTGTCTCGCCGCGGCTGCCTCCATTGGGTGTACCCAAACGAGGCTCGTGCGCATGAGCATCATGGACGGTGACCTGGGCTTTTAGTTGCATGTAGCACCTTGAAATCCAACACAAACTGACTTGAACAGAGCTGTTGCACTGCCCACATCATTAACCAATCCAGCCCCGCTTACCTGCTCCAGGGAGCTTTCGATGATCGACCTAGCAAGCGTTCTCTCTGGGCTCAGCCTCGGCGTGGGAGCGAACGCGATCTATGACGCGATTAAGAACTATCTTGCTTCGTCGCCTGACAGATCTCGGCAAGGCCTGGAGCGGGCCTTGGAGGATGTCATTAGGGTCACGGGGCAGTCAGTTCGTGCGTCCACCATTGTGGATGTACTCGCTCGAACCGGCGCGATTGTATTTCACAACAGTTCTATCTATGCCCCGCAACAGATTTCGTATGTCGCGCAGAACGGTTCGCGCGTGACGTTTGGAGGCACTGGTAGGAGCGAGACGGACAGGACTGCCATCGTGTCCAGCGGCCGAAACGCTAGGATCGACATCGAGGGCAACGGCGCGGTGCGTCAGAATGCGGACGGCTCGATCAGCTTCCATACCGGCTCTGACGGAACCATCAAGTTCTACACCTAAAGCACACGCACCAGGACGGCGGGCGAATGGGCTGCACATCATCCTGATCCCAGGCGGCCCGCATGTCGCCGCGAATAACATGGCGGCGAAGCGGCCTTGCGCCACGTTCCATGCGAGCGCCTGACCGCCCACCGGGGGGTATTTCGCGGACGACGATCCTCGAAAGGGAGTTCAGCCGACCGCACCAAACTATCCGAGGGGGCGCCTGGCGGAGATGCCTGCCGCACGCGACTAAGCGTTGATGAGGATCAGCAACGGCCTTCCCCCCACCAGCATCGTTGACCTGGAAATCGACGATCGCAGCTGCTGTCCTTCGCTTCTTCTCCTCCTGTTAAGGTGGATCGTTCAAGAAGCTTCCAAGGTGTCCTCTAAGGGACATCCACGATGGGAATGATGGTGAACTATCCATTCAGCTAGTCTCTATTCCTCATCAGGAATAGCTCTACCTCCACCTGACGGGCATGGTGGTGGGGGGATCGTATGCGTGATCGTGCTGGCGGGCATCGGTCATGCGCAGAAGGGCGATGATCTCGCTGCACTCAACGCTGATGCGGAGAGGCTCTTTAGGGCAGGCAAGTACGCCGAGGCCGAACAGCTGTACAAGCGAAGTCTCGCCATTTCCGAGAAGGTACTGGTGCACGATCACCCTTTCTTGATTGTGGCGCTCGGTAAACTGGCCGAGCTGTATTACAGCCAGGGCCGCTACGCCGAGGCTGAGCCGCTATACAAGCGCAGCGTCAACATTTCAGAGAAGGCGCTGGGGCCTGACCACCCTTTCGTCGCGACGACGCTCAACAATCTGGCCGAGATGCTCCGGGAGCAGGGTCGCTACGCCGAGGCCGAGCCGTTGTACAAACGCGGCCTCGCCATCCGCGAGACCGCGCTGGGGCCTGACCACCCTATCGTCGCAACGACGCTCAACAATCTGGCCGGCTTGTACCAGGATCAGGGCCGCTACACCGAGGCCGAACTGCTCTACAATCGCAGCCTCGCCATCCGCGAGACGGTGCTGGGGTCCGAGCATCCCGACGTGATGCAATCGCTCAGCAATCTCGCCGGCCTCGCCTATGATCAAAGCAATTGGGTGGGTGCTGTAACCTACTTGCGGCGCAGCACTGACATCATCCGGCATCGCGCCGAGCGCGGCCTCACTGACTACCGAGGGAAGGCAACCGGAGGGGAGGCGCAAAGAGGGGCATCGCAGTTCCGGGGCCTTATCAAGGCGGAACACCGCATCCCCGCGCAGGACCGCACAGCGCTGTTGGCTCAAATGTTCGAGACAACGCAGTGGGCGCAAGGCTCGGAAGCCGCGGCCTCGCTCGCCCAGATGGCGGCACGGTCAGCAAAGGGCTCACGCCGGCCCTCCTCGGTCAGCTGCGTCGCCGCGACCGAAACCATCGGCTTCGTAATCGAGGCGATGCGGAAGATCGAGTCGAGCCGCATCTCGGCGTTCGCCTCGCGGTCGCGACAGCCGATCGCCATGGCATAGCCGACCCGACCGCCGCGCATCGCTTGCTCGAGGTCGAGGGCATCGGTAGGACGCGTCTTAGCCGCATTACGGCCGGCTGGAGCGAGCAGAAGACCATTCGCGAGATCATGGTGTTCCTGCAGAGCCACGGTGTCGGCACGGTACGGATGCGGTGCCACTGGTGAAGGAGAACCCGTACCGTCTGGCCCGTGACATTCGCGGCATCGGCTTCAAGACCGCCGACGAGCTGGCTCAGAAACTCGGCATCCCCAAGACCTCAATGCTGCGCGCTCGGGCCGGCATCTCCTATGCCCTGCTGCAAGCTGTCGAGAACGGCGATTGCGGCTTGCCCGAAGAGGACCTGCTGACACTCGCAGAGCAGCTGTTGGAGATCGGGCGCGACACGCTGGCGGAGGCTCTGCGCCTCGAGGTCGCCGAAGAGAGCGTGGTCCTCGAGTCCATCGACGGACGCCCTTGCGTCTTCCTTCCCCACCTGCGCCGCGCCGAGAAGGCCATTGCGGCGGCGACCCGCAGGCTGCAGGTGGGCCGGCCTCCGTGGCCGCAGATCGATGCGGAGAAGGCAATCGAGTGGGTTGAGAGGCGACTAGGTGTGACCCTGGCCGCGGGCCAGAAGGACGCCGTTCGCTGCGCCCTGGCCTCGAAGCTGCTCGTCCTCACGGGCGGTCCGGGGGTCGGCAACACAACCATCATCCGGGCGATCCTGACAATCGTCAAAGCCAAGGGCGTCCAGCCCCTGCTCGCTGCTCCGACCGGGCGGGCGGCCAAGCGCCTCTCGGAGAGTACGGGCAATGAGGCCTGCTTGCTGGAGGTCAATCCCAAGGAAGGCGGGTTCGTGCGCGGGGCGGACTTCCCGCTCGAGTGCGATCTCCTCGTCCTCGATGAAGTCTCCATGGTCGATGTGCCGATGATGGCCAACGTCCTCCAGGCGCTGCCCCAACACGCCGCGCTGCTCATCGTCGGCGATGTCGATCAGCTGCCCTCGGTTGGGCCGGGACAGGTGCTGGCTGACCTGATCGGCTGCGGCCGCCGCGGGGCTGCCGGGGCGCGCGCCCTAAACCTCGCTCTACAATCGGCACTCAACGCGTCCCGTCCCGGTGCGCCCGCAGTGGAGCGTTTTGGTTTCACCTATCGCGTCGGCGACAAGGTCATGCAAGTCGAGAACAACTACGATCGGGACGTATTCAATGGCGACCTCGGCTTCATCTCAGGCTTGGATGAGGAGGAAGCCGAGATGACCGTCGACTTCGACGGCCGTGCGGTTCGTTACCCCTATACCGAACTTGACGAGCTGACGCTGGCGTATGCTACGACGATTCACAAGTCGCAGGGGTCGGAATACCCCGCTGTGGTGATCCCAGTGGTCACACAGCACTACACGATGCTGCAGCGGAACCTGCTCTACACCGGACTGACCCGCGGCAAGCAGCTCGTGGTGCTCATCGGCCAGAAGAAGGCGGTCGGGATCGCTGTTCGCGGCGTCCAGGGCCGGCGGCGCTGGTCCAAGCTCAAGGAGCTGCTGGCGATGGACGAGGCCACATTCGCCACTCGCCCCTCACATTGAAGGGGAAACGCGTCGCAGCTTTGTTTGAATTGAATGCTTATGGGGCTGATCTGCACGTCTGCTTCACCCCAGAGGAGCTGCCGAAATTGCTGCGATAGCGAAGACTTCAGGGTTGTGCCACGAACAGACCTGAGCAGGTGCCGCAAGCTCCGTACGCGGAGGCCATTCTCACTCGATCACCTTATCGGCACGGGCGAGCAGCGTCGGAGGAACTTCGAGTCCGACCGCCTTGGCAGTTTTCAGGTTTATGGCAAGATCAAATTTGGTTGGCTGTTCGACCGGTAGGTCGGCCGGGCGCTCGCCCTTGAGAATGCGATCGACATAGAAGGCGGCGCGGCGGTGCATTTCGCCAAAATCGGGCCCATAGGAGATAAGACAGCCGACCGAGACGAAGGGGGATTGCTCGCAGCTCAGCGGCAGACGGACACGCATCGCTTGAGCCACAAGTATTACCCGGTTGGCGCTGAAGAAGGGGGATGACACCTGCAGCACCGCCTGATCGCCTCGTGCGCGCGCAGCGTCGAGCGCCGACGCCAAGTCGTCGGCGTGCCTCACTTCGAGCACGTGCGGCACGAGGTCGAGGGCGCGCACTGCCCGCTCAGCAGCGTCAGCGACCGAGTCAGGCCCGCCTGGCCGAGCGCCGGGGTCTATCAGCAATGCGACGCGCGTAACCAGTGTGGTCAGCGACCCGGTCGGCGCTGGCTTTATCGCGAGCTTCGCCCGACCGGGCGGGAATATAACGGGCATGGCGTTCCAGGATCCGGAACTGATTACCAAGAGGGCCGAGCTGCTCAAGGAGCTGGTGCCCGGGCTCGTGCGATGGGGATCGCAGCTCCTCGCGCGCGAAATGCCTGGACAACGCGCGCGCCGTCGGTGACGATCGCATCGGGCCGCATCCCGAGGATCTCGTCGACGATCGCTGGTAGGCGCTCGTCCTCACCTTCGGCGAACCGTTGCTCAATGGCGATATTGCCTTGGATCCAGCCGAGCGCGTGCAGCCCTTCAAGCAACGCGCGCCCGTATGGCTCCGCCTTCGCCTCATCGAGGAAGCTAACTCTGGCGATACGCGCTGGGCGGACGATACCACGAGCGTCTCGTACAACATCCTGCGCTCGCGTCACAAGTGGCCACGCCGCCGCGCCGCCGATAAGTGCGATAAGCTCGCGGCGCTTCATCCAATCACCTCCGGACTACGTCGATATGACCAGAGTATCAGATGTCGCATGCGACGTTGAACGACTTGCCGCATCGCAATGGGCCCACGAGGCCGACGGCGGCGGTGGGTCAACTTTCCCCCGCAGCACGGATTTACTCACGGGGAATGTTACACTGTTCTCGGACGTGCGCCTCGCCCCGGGCGGAGGACAAGCGAACTACTCGGCGGGCAACACCACGTCTACTCCCTTCTTCTTCAGAAGGATCACGATGAACTTTGCTGGCTCCGTCGTACTCGCATTGCGACCGACCGTGTGCACATCGTTGGGTCCTTCATAGAAAGTCTGCCCTGGCACGAGAGTGACTTCCTTACCGCCCCGAACCTGCATGACAATCGAGCCTTGCAGGACGTAGACGAATGCGTGTGCATCGTGACGATGGACGGGATCTACCGCCCCAGGCGGATAATCGACGGTGATCATCAACAACTCCTTCCCGGGTATATCGGCAAGCTCCTTCAGCATGAGTGGGGTCACAACAGCCGACTCCGCGGCGCGCGCCGATTGGATTGGCTGTGAGCCGAACGCTAGAACTAGCGCCGTTCCAAGAATGTGTAAGGTTGATATGGCTACACA
>Ga0306920_100004274_pt1 | contig 18318 bp, 19 predicted proteins | sample flu12Cox44000170_FD_204666 | JGI IMG/M metagenome (GOLD analysis project Ga0306920, IMG submission 204666) | Lab enrichment of tropical soil microbial communities from Luquillo Experimental Forest, Puerto Rico - flux4day.12C.oxic.44.000.170 (v2)... | ecosystem: Environmental > Terrestrial >... | reverse complement strand
GCAGGATCTTCTGGCCCTCGGTGGCGACAAGGTTTTGCAGCCAGGGCATGAACCTGGTGGGATCGAGCGGCTTGTCTGATCGCAGCGACAGGGATTGCATCTCCTCATCGTGGTAGTGCTTCAAACCATGGCCATGCCCGTGATCGTGGTCGTGATGATCATGGCCATGGTGATGATGATCGTGATCGTGCTCGTCGCCCACCTCCAGAAAATCCGGCTCGAGATCGAGGATGCGGTCGAGGTCGAACGCGCCGCGCTCGAGCACATCAGCCAAGGCCACCTTGCAGCGTTCGGTGCGATGCAGTTTTGCGTATGGGTTGATCCCGCGGATCCGCGCTTCGATTTCCGCGAGTTCGGGCTTCGAGACGAGATCGGTCTTGTTCAGAACGATCACGTCGGCAAAGGCGATCTGGTTCTTGGCTTCAGGGGCGTCCTTGAGGCGGTCGGCGAGCCATTTGGCATCGGCCACCGTGACGACCGCATCGAGCCGGGCGTTCTTCTGCACATCCTCGTCGACGAAGAAGGTCTGCGCCACCGGCGCCGGATCGGCGAGCCCCGTGGTCTCGACAATGATCGCGTCGAACTTGCCCTTTCGCTTCATCAGCCCGCCCATGATGCGCACGAGATCGCCCCGCACGGTGCAGCAGATGCAGCCATTGTTCATCTCGAACACTTCTTCATCGGCGCCGATGATCAGATCGTTGTCGATGCCGATCTCGCCGAATTCATTGACGATGACGGCATATTTCTTGCCGTGATTTTCCGACAGGATGCGGTTGAGAAGCGTGGTCTTGCCGGCACCGAGATAGCCGGTCAAAACAGTCACGGGAATTTTTTCCGACGTCGTCTGAGACATGCTTGCGAAAACCTCGAAGCCCAAGGGAGTGATGCGCGCCCTGCCTTTCGGATGGCTCCTGCCCTATTCGCCGAGCGCACGGGTCAGGGTTCTTATATTGTGCCTGACCAATGCAATGTAAGTGGGTGCATTGCCCTTTTCGTCGGTTAAACTGTCCGTGTAGAGCGTGCCGCCGATGCTGGCCCCGGTTTCGGCCGATATCCGCCGTATCAACCGCTCGTCGCTGATATTCTCGGGAAAGACGGCGCTTGCTCCGGAAGCCTTGATCCGGGTGATGATCCCTGCGATGTCGCGCGCTCCCGGTTCGGCCTCGGTCGAGGCTCCGAGCGGAGCAATCGTTTCGAAGCCGTAGGCCTTCGCGAAATAGCCGAAAGCATCATGGGTGGAAATCAGCTTGCGCCGCGCGGGCGGGATTTTGGCAATGGCGGCGCGCACCTCGGCATCGAGTGCGTCGAGTTCGGCCAGATAGGCGTCCGCGTTCTTGCGATAGTCATCGGCGCCCGCGGGGTCGACCTCAACCAGCGCGTTTCGAATATTGGCGATGTAGATCTTAGCGTTCACGACCGACTGCCAGGCGTGCGGATCGGTCTCCGAGCCGAACTTGAGCGGTGCAACGCCCCTGCTCGCCGTGACGATCGGAGCCCTGCTGCCGGCGGACTGCAACAGTCTCGGCAGCCAGCCCTCCAGACCGAGACCGTTGACCACGACCAGTCTGGCGTCGGCGATCGTCCTGGCATCGGCCGGCGTCGGCGTGTAGACGTGCACATCGCCGTTGGGCCCGACCAGGGAGGTGACCCTGACGCGCTCGCCGCCGGCATTGCGCGCGAAATCGGCAAGGATCGAGAAGCTCGCGACGACATTGATGCGATCCTCCGCGCGCAGCGGGAACGCGGCCAGAAACATCGCAGGGATCAGCCAAAGCGTCGCGCGCCGCATCGATGTCAGGCCTCGAGATGGGGTGCGGGAAACATTTGCCGCACGACCCCACCTGAGCGGCCGAACAGCACCGAGCCGAGATAGAGCAAGGCCGCCACCAGGATGATCGCAGGCCCCGACGGCACATGCGTCTGGAACGACAGAACGAGCCCCGCATAACCGGACACAATGGCACTCAACGCCGCGATGCAGATCATCCCGGTCACATCACGCGACCAGAATCGTGAAATTCCGGCCGGCAGGATCATGAGGCCCACCGCGAGCAGGGTGCCGAGCGCCTGGAATCCGCTCACCAGGTTGATGACGACCAGTGCAAGAAACATCAGATGCGCGGGCGCGCTGGCCCCGCTCACCGTGCGCAGAAACAGGGGATCGACGCTCTCGATCACCAGAGGCCGATAGATCACGGCCAAGACCAGCATCGTGATGGTGGCATTGATCGCAACGAGCAGCAACGTCTGGTCGTCCATCGCGAGGATGTTGCCGAACAGCACGTGCAACAGATCGATATTGCTGCCCTTGATCGACACGATGGTGACGCCGAGCGCAAGCGAGGTGAGGTAGAAGGTTGCAATCGAGGTGTCCTCCTTCAGTCCGGTCGAGCGGGCCACGACACCGGCGAGGAGCGCGACCGCAAAGCCCGCGACCAGGCCGCCGGCCGTCATCGCGAACAGATTGAGGCCGGACAGGAGAAAGCCGATCGCCGCCCCCGGCAGGATCGCATGGGCCATGGCGTCGCCGATCAGGCTCATCCGCCGCAACATCAGGAAGACACCGATCGGCGCACCGCCGAGCGACAGGGCAACCACAGCCGCAAGCGCTCGCCGCATGAATTCGAACTCGGTGAACGGCGCGATCAGCACGGCCTGGAACGACACGGTCAGGCCGCCCGCTGCGGGATGTCGGCAACGCAGGCGGCGGCGCTGTCATCGAAGGCCTCGCACATCCGCCGCGCTTCCTCCAGATGCTCTGAAGTCAGCGCCTGCGCGGTCGCGCCCCACGCTACCGCCTCGCGCGCGAGCAGCAGCGTCTCGGGGAAATGGGTGCGCACCAGATCCATGTCGTGCAACGCTGCCAGAACGGTGCGTCCCTCGGCGTGCCAGCGCTTCACCAGCGCGAGCAGATCGGCCGCGGTGCGGAAGTCGATCGCATTGAAGGGCTCATCGAGCACGATCAGGCGCGCGTCCTGCAACAGCACCCGCGCGAACAGCAGGCGTTGGAACTGCCCGCCGGATAGCGTGCCGATGTTGCGGTTCTCGAAGCCAGTCAGGCCAACGGCAAGGAGCGCCCGGTCGATCTGCTCGCGCTGCGCCTTGCCGATGCCGCCAAAAAAACCGGTCGCGCGCCATAACCCCGTGCCGACGAAATCGAACACCGAAATCGGAAAACTGCGGTCGATGTCGGTGACCTGCGGCAGATACGCGATATCCCTGATATCGACGCCGCCAAGCGAGATCGAGCCGGTGAGGGGTTTGAGGACGCCGATGATGCCGCGAAACAGCGTCGACTTGCCCGCGCCATTCGGGCCGACCACCGCGAGGAGCGCGCCCGCACCAATCTCGCCCGACAGATGGTGTACCGCCGGATGGCGATCATAGCCGAGGGTAACATCGCGGAATTGCAGTTGCACCGGCATCGTTCACATCATCGACAACAGCACGACGGCCCAAAGCGCGACGCTCACCACAACGGCCACCGCGAGGCGCGAGGTGACCGGCATGCGCAGGATCGACCACCGCGCTGACTGCGCCGGATGCGGCGCCGCCGGCCCGTGACTGTGGGAATGGACATGCGCATGCTCCGGCCCAGGGTCGCGCCGGTGGTCAGGCGATCGAGTGGAATCCATGTCAAAAAGTGTTATATTATAACATTACACATGTCCATCGAGCCTCTCGGACTCCCTCAGGGTCTGCCGATGGCCATGGCCATGGCGGCGGCCAGAAACGGGAATGGGAGCGAGACGGCGGCCCGAAACCACACGAATCGGCCCGGCATGAAGGGGATTTCCCACAACAACAGCCGCTGGAAGGCAAACAGGGCCCAGGCGATGATGTAGGCCAACACCTGAGGTGGGCCGCCGCCGGCCTTCAAGGCAACGGCGGCGATCGAGAAGCCAACCACCGGTCCGCCCGGGGTCGCCGCACCCGCAATGACCGCGGCCGCAACGCCGGGCCAGCCGCTGGTCGGCCCCAACCAGCCGGTGACGACCTCCTGGGGAATAACGGCGGCGATGAAGCCCGAGCCGATCACGCCAACTGCGACCCGCGGCACGATGTTGACGAAATCCATCGCGCCTTCGCGCAGCGAGGCGGTCAGCACCTTTGGCCCGCTGCGGAAGGCGACGAAGCCCACGGCGGCAACCGAGCTCCACAGAATGATGTCGATGACAAGCGCTGCGCTCATTCGCTGTAGCTTTCGCCGTTGGTGTCAGGCGGATACATGCGCGCATAGACGAAGCGTCCAAGCGCGCCGGCGAGCACGGGCAGCGGCAGCGAAATCACAATACGCCACAGTGTGAAGTCGGTGCCCATGATCGGCAATTCCCAGGCGACCGCCCGGCCATAACCGATCAGGGTCCAGCTCACGACCATGGCTATCGTCGCGCCGAAATCGGCGCCGACCGCAAGCAGCGCGCTGGCCACGGGATAGGCGGTGAACGGCCCGCCCGGCAGGATGGCGCCGAACGCCGTGCCGATCAGAAGGCCCTTCAGGCCCGACGCAGGCCCGAGCGAGCGCGAGATTTTGTCCTGTGGCAGGATCTCGGCAATGAAGGCTCCGAGCAGACATCCCGCGAGCACGCGCGGCAGAATGCCGCCGAAAAGCGACAGGTCGTTGGTCAAGATGTCGGCGACACCTGAAAGGCCGTCGCGCCGGTAGACCAGGATCACGCTGATCGCCACCAGCACGATGATGGTGATCATCGACCAGCCGACGGGTTTGCGGGCGCGGGGAGGACGCGGTTCGCCTTCCGCGGCGTCTTTAGCCTGCGCCGGATCCTTCAACGGAAGTTCTGCCAAGGATTTTGAGTCTTGCGGCGTGGGCTGTCCGACTTCTGAAGGGGCGACCGCCTTCGCTGCCGCCCCTCCGCTCGATGATGGCAATCAGGCCGCTTTGCCGAACAACTGGTCGACATAGTCCCAGTTGATGAGGCTGTCGACAAATGCCTTCAAATAGTCGGGACGACGGTTGCGATAGTCGATGTAATAGGAGTGCTCCCAGACGTCGCAGCCCAGGATCGGCGTCGCGCCATGCACCAGGGGATTTTCGCCGTTGGGCGTCTTGGAGATTTCGAGCTTGCCGCCCTTCACCGACAACCAGCACCAGCCGGAGCCGAACTGACCGACGCCGGCGGCCGCGAAGTCGGCCTTGAACTTCTCGAAGCCCCCGAGATCCTCGTTGATCTTCTTCTCCAGCCGGCCCGGCAACTTGCTGCCGCCACCGCCCGGCTTCATCCAATTCCAGAAATGGATGTGGTTGTAGTGCTGACCGGCATTGTTGAAGACCGCGGCGTTCTTGCCGAACGAACCTTTCACGATCTCCTCAAGGGATTTACCTTCGAATTCGGTCCCCTTGATTGCGTTGTTTCCGTTCGTGACATAGGCCTGGTGATGCTTGTCGTGGTGAAATTCCAGCGTTTCCTTCGACATATGAGGCCCGAGGGCGTCATAAGCATAAGGTAGGGGGGGAAGCGTAAAGGTCATGGGATGATGTCCGCAACTGTGGGAGACGTGTCTCAACGGAAACACTTATAGAAGGTTCCGGTGAGGTAAGACACCTATTTTGAGTCAGTCGGAGCCTGTTTGGCAGCAGCCGCCGAGAGGCGACGTAAGGCCAATCCATTCGTGGGGTAAAGGCATGAGTATCGAAATCGACGTCGTCAACGGGGATGCGGGCTGGACTGCCGCAGAAGCGCTGTTTGACGCCGTCTGGCCGCTGCATGTGCTGGAAAAACTCCCCTGGGGCAACGTCGTTTTCGCCGAAGCCGATTTACGGGTGCTGCTGCGGACTGAATCCAGCGATCTCGCCTGCCATGTCGGAATCTTTCGCCGCACGGTGACGTGGAACGGACGCACGATGAACGCAGGCGGCATCGGCGGCGTTGCCACCCGTGACGAATACAGGTCCCGCGGCTATGCCAGCATGGCGCTGGAGGCGGCGCTTCGGACGATGCAGGACGAAGACTCGATTGATTTCGCGATGCTGTTCTGCGAACCAAGACTGGCGCCGTTTTACAAAGAACGCGGCTGGAAGGGGTTCGACGGCGAAATCTATGCCGAGCAAGCGGGAGGCCGCATGCTGTTCACGGCGATCGGTCCCTACGTCCATGACGTCAGGTGGCGCGCACCGTCAAATGGCGTGATCGATCTCAATGGCCTGCCCTGGTAAGCAGCCTTCCTGCTGCGATCATCGCGCACTGCGGTCAAGACGTTGATATCGCCGGAAGGCCTGCAAATCGGGCATTGCGGAAATCTGATTTGCTGCTATTGAGGCCTGCTTTTGCAGGGGACGCAATGGCTCTCAGGTCTGGTTTTCTCGCCTTGTTGCTGATCGCGCTGGCGCCTGCGCCTTTGGCCCTTGCCGCGCAGGCCGGAGGCGATCCGTCCGGCATCTGGCTCACGCAGAACGGCGACGCCAAGATAAAGGTCAGCAAGTGCGGCGGCGGGATTTGCGGCGTGATCGTCTGGCTGAAGGAGCCCATTGATCCGGCAACCGGCAAACCCGCCATCGACGACAAGAATCCAGACCCGACGCTGGCGAGGCGGCCGATGATCGGACTGCCGCTGTTCTCCAGCATGCGGCCGTCAAGCGGGGGTCGATGGTCCGGCAAAATCTATAATGCCGACGACGGCAAAAGCTATGACAGCCATATCGGGCTCGCCGGTCCCAACGAGCTCAGGGTCGAAGGCTGCGTCGGTCCGCTATGCGGCGGCGAAACCTGGGCTCGTACCACGCGCTGACGGCGTGGGCGCATCTTTCCTTCGGACGAGACGCATTCTTGAGGCACAAGCATCCGGCAATCAAGCCGGCATCGCCTTCAGAGCGGTAGCAGCCGCTGCATAGCCGCCCCGCGCCCCGTCGATGAAATGAACGTGATCGGCGCGCATCACCGACGGCACGAAGCAGGTCATCATCGCCGCGTCCTGGCCATGCAGCCCGTAGCGTACGAGACCGTTTGCTGCGGCCGACGCAAGGCGCTCGGCCAGTGCGTCGCGAAGCTCTTCGGTACAGTCGAGGATCATGCGCAGGCCATCATCATATTTCCGGAAGTCGGAGTTCTCGACCACCTGGCGGACATAGTTCTTCGGCACGAAATTGCCGACCTTGATGCCAAAGCGAATCACCACATAAGCCCAGAGGGTAAAAGCGAGCGCAATCGCGCGACGCTTAGCAAGCGAGCCGCCGCGAGCGGCGCGCGCCTCGTATTCCACGCCGGCCGGCGGCCATCTCAGCGGCGGACCCCCCGCGGGCACCGGCCGCCCCTCATCCGGGCTGCGCTCGACCATGCCGATGATATCCTCGACCACCCTGCGGAAGGCGAGCGGATCTGCGCCTGGCCGCGGCAACACCAGGATCGCGAGGATCAGGCCGCGCGTGGCGGGAATTTCCTCAAACCTGCAAGAGAGTCCGGAGAGGTCAGGTTGTGTCCCCTCCGGGGCGACCGCGACCGCAAACTCGCCGCGTTTCATCGCGGCCTCCGCCCAGCCGAGCCCACCGCCGGAGAACATCGCGTAGGATAGATTGGTCGATGGACCGAAGCGCGCGACGCGCACATCCAGGCCCTGCTTCCTGATCGCCGAGACCGGCACCAGCGCCACGCGCATGACGAGATCGAGATCTTGGCGAACCCAGCTCGCGGTTGCCGCAAGCGCCTCACGGGCGCGCTCAAGATCGTCGGCAGAAACCGCAAAGCTCGCGCCGTCGCCGCCGAAAGCGAAGGGAAATTCCCGCCCCTCCAGTGCGTTGGTGACCGCCGCTATGACGGCGGCTCCGGCCATGTTGACCGCCTTGTAGCGCCTGGCCGCAATCGCCTTTGTCGATTCGACGATGTCAGCGACGCCGACGGCCCAGTCGTCCGGCAGCGGCGAATACAGCGCCGGATCCATCAGCCTGGTAAAGCCGCGAAAGACCCGTATGCCGCCGTAAAAGGTATCGCTGCCGCCGGATGTGGTCATCGGTAGGATCGTCCGGATTTTTCGAAGGTACGGGTGAACTTCGGGATCGGGTTCAATGAAATTACCGAACGCACGTCGAATGCAAAAGCCCGGCGCAGGACAGGTCGCTGTGGCATTTTCGAGCGAAGCCTATTCCCCTGGGCTCCCCATCATCGAAAAGCCCGCCGCCGTCTGCTACCTTTTTGGTCATGACAAGCTCCGAGCAAACCGCCCAGCAAATTACCGCTCATGCCATTCAGCTCGGCGACCGCATCAATACCGCCGGCTTTGAGGGTGGTCAGATCCTGTCGAGCACGCCGCTCGCGGTGCGGGTGGGATCAAGTGGACTGGCGGTCATGTTCCGCTATGGCGTGGCGGTTTTCATCGGCATGTCGGCCGACGAGGAGGCGGAGCTCTTGGAGCGACTGCAGCCTCGCACCTTCGGCAGGCTAACCCCGTACGAAGAGGAATGGGCAAAAATCAGGGTCGCGGGTGAAGGCGAAGAACCGATTCCCGCGGGCGGACCCATTCTGATCAAGGAGCTTTCGCTCGAGCGGCTCCTGCTTGTTGCGGATGCGCTCGCCAAGAGCGTCGTGCTTGCGCGTGACGAAAAGCTGGTCACCCAGGTCTTCGACATTATCGAGCCCTTTTCCCGCGAACTGGCGCGCGCTGGAAGAAGCTCCAAGAACCGCTCCGAGCTTCTTAAACTGCTGGGGAACGCACTGCTGGTTCAGACCAATGTGTCCGGCCGCATCGCCGTCGGCGAGAAGCCGGACGTGCTCTGGGACCGCCCCGACCTCGAGCGGCTCTATGCCCGTCTCAACGACGAGTATGAACTCAGCGAGCGCGTCGAAATCCTCAACAGAAAGCTCGCGGTCATCGCCGACACCGCAACCGCGCTCGCCGATATCGTCGACGCCAAACGCGCCTTGAGACTGGAATTGATCGTTATCTTCCTGATCGCCTTCGAAATCGTGGTCACGGGTTACGAGATTTTCTCGCGCCATTGACACAGCTAAAGCGTCGGGCGGCCGCCTCAACTCCATCGCGCGGAAGCGCCGGACCTGTTCGCGCTCATTCCATCGCGCTGATACGCCAGGAGGCGTGACTGACCCCCGGCAATTTCGAAAGTTCGCCGACAACCGCATCCAGGTCGTCAGGTTGAACCGCGAGCGGAACCAGCACGGCCGCGACCTCGACGTTATCGTTGGACCGAAACACGATCTTGCTCTCCCGCACCGGATAGCTTGCCGTCTCCAGCCTTTCGTTGAGGAAATCACGCACCTCACCGGAGCGCACCGCATCGGTGGTGATGCTGATCTCGTAAGTCGCTTCCGATGATTGCGCGCTCAGCGGGATGCGGTCGATCGCATTGACCAGCGGACGCAGCAGCGTATTGCCAGCCAGCACAAAAATCGTCAGTGCCGCGGATTGAGCGACCATGTCCGCTCCCGCGCAGGAACCGACCGCAGCCGATGCCCACAAGGTTGCCGCCGTATTGAGGCCGCGGACACTCATGCCTTCCTTCATGATCGCCCCAGCACCCAGGAAACCGATACCAGAGACGACATAGGCGACCACGCGCACGGCGCCCTCCGCCCCGAACAGATGATCGCCGAGATCGACAAAGGCGGCGGCGCCGACCGCGACAAGCACGTTGGTGCGCAACCCGGCGCTGCGCTGGCGGTACTGACGCTCGGCGCCAATCAGCGTGCCGAACACGAACGCCACAAAAAGGCTCACGATCGTATCGAAGAAATCGTAGAGCTGGAACGTGTGGACAAACTGCACGTGACACCTCGTCGGGCGTGAGCGATACTGCTCTGAATATCCCTGTGGAACAAGACCGCCGTGGCAGCCGGCGATGGCCCGCACGGTCATTGATCAGGGTCAAATCAAGGGCCCTAAACTGCCCTAGCCTTTGCAACGTGGGAGTTCAGTCAGGACGTGTCGGAGAGCGGCAAGAAGCACCATGCAGTTCGCGCCGGCCGCGACGCCGTTAGCGCCGTGCAGTTGTCGCAGAGCCTGACCTCGGCGATCGATCAGTGGGCGGAAGCACACCGGATCAATCGTTCGGACGCCATTCGTCAATTGATCGAACTCGGGCTGCGGGCAAGTCCGGTTACGGCGTCGCACGCCCGACACGATGTCCTTGAAATCGAAGATGAGGCGATCAGCCTGTTACGGAAGCTGCTCGATCCGGTGCTCCCGATCGAGGAGCGCGAGCGGCGGATACGAAGGCTCATCGAAGGCCCGCCGGAATTTTCCGAGGAACGCGTCGACCTGCCCAAACATGAGAAATGACGCGCGGGCGGGCTATCGCACGCCTTCCTTGCTTTCCTGGCCTTGCTTCTTCTGATCGCTACAACCAATCAGCCGTACAAATTCCTGCGGATGCATCTCGTGGCCGTGCGCACCCAGGCTGCCTTGCTGCGACATCGGACCGCAATTGCCCGCTGGCTTGCTCTGCGGAGGTCCGACGGATGTCGGAGCGACGTTTGAAGCGGTCATTGACGGTTCCCTCTTCGAAAAAGGGCAGATCGATTGACCTAGTAGGTTCATCATAGCACTGAAATCGCCGACAACGTAATTGATCCCGATCAATCCCGTTGACCTTCCTTTTGGAACCGAATTCAGCACGTTGCCACCGGCTCTCCGCTCACGTTGACCTGCATCAACGCACGCTATCCACAGGCGTTCTATCGATATTCGTGCATGGCACGGCTCAATCTGTCGCTATGGAATGGAGACAATGTTTTCTTGTGTCGATATCGGGCAGGGCAAAAAAGGGGGCGCGATGGCCCGCGCTTTTTTTCCTGCCCTGTTCCTCGGGGACTCCGGAGACACTCCCGAACTTCGCGGCCTCACGCAGCTTGCGACGAAGATTCTGTTCCGCACGGGAAGGACTATCTTCGAGGAAGGCGAGCGGGCTGACTGCGCCTTTGGCGTCTCGCAAGGTGTCGTGCGTCTCTACAAGCTGTTGCCCGACGGGCGTCGACACATCGTCGCCTTCGCGCTGCCCGGCGATTTTCTCGGTATGCCGCTTGCCGAACGTCGCGGCTGCTCGGCCGACGCGATCGGTGAAGTCTCGTTGTGCCGGTTCTCGCGCGACGAACTCGGAACGCTGATCGGAAAGAGCCCCAAACTCACGCGCCTGTTGCTCGATTTTGCGGCTCGTAAACTCAACATGGCGCGCGACCAGCTGCTGCTGCTCGGCAACGGTTCGGCGGAAGAAAAGGTGGCGATCTTTCTCGTGGATTGGCGCAAGCGGCTAGAGCCTCTGGTCGCGATTTCACACCCACTGCCGCTACCCATGCCGCGTCAGGACATCGCCGACTTTCTCGGCCTGAAACTCGAAACCGTCAGTCGCACCCTTGCCAAGCTCGAACAGAAAAACGTCATTCGCTTGGTCCCCAAGGGCGTTTTCCTGAATGGGCTCGAGGACACTGCACTGGTGACGGGCAGAACCGCGCAGCCGCGCGCCGGAATCCGTTGGACCGACGAATCTACTTGACGAAGCTGAGATAGGAAGCGAGCGCCTCGACCTCGGCCGGGCCCAGGCTGGTCGCGACCATCGGCATCGGCGACCCCGGGGTCGAATGATAACCCTGACCCCATTGTTCAAGTCGCGCCTTCAGATAGAAATAGGCGAGGCCGCCGAGGCGCGGAATATCCCGCACGCCTTCCGCGTTTGGACCGTGACAGGCATAGCACGACACGATGTTGGCCTCGGGAATTCCCTCGAGATAAATCGTTCTGCCCCTCGCCGCGAGCTCCTGGTCGCCGTCGTTGGCCGGCTTCGGCGGGATCGTCGCGAAATAGTTGGCGAGATCGCGGGCCGTATAAAGACTGAGCGAGGCGACCGCGCCCCACATGTATTGTCGCGAGAACGGATTGTCGCGCGTGTGATCGTGGAAACTGCGGAGCTGACTCATGATGTATTGCGGCCGCTGGCCGGCGAGTCGCGGCGCGACGGTGTAACCCTGCGCGCCTGTTCCGTGACACCAGGTGCAGTTGCGTACCGCGGCGCTCTCACCGGCCAAGACAGAGACGGCGGAGACGGTGAAGGCGAAAATCGCCAGCACTGCAATTTTTAACCAAATGCGCTTCATAACCCCAAGCTTTCGCGCTTCATGCACTTCACCGACATGTCGCCGTATGAGACGACCGCACTCATCGCAGGGTACTGACATAGGCGGCGACAGCTTCAATCTGTGACCTGTTCAGATTGTGCGCCGTCGGCGCCATGATGGCCGAGGTGTCGACCGCGGTACCCTGACCGCGGACCTTGCCCCAACCCGTCAGCTGGCCGACGGAATAGGCATAAAGCTGGCCCGCCAGCCGCGGAATTTCATTCTGGCCCTTGCCCTCGAGCCCATGGCAGGCCATGCACGCCGGCACGTTGGCCTCGGGCAGGCCTTCCTCGTAGATTTGCTTGCCGAGCCCAATCGAACCCCGCGGCGCACCGCCGATCGGAGGCGGATTGAGATTTTTGAAATGCTCGGCCAGCGCCGGGATCATGGATGGGCTGATCCCGTGGGACACGTTGGCCATGATCGGGTTGGTGCGCCTTCGCTCGATAAAGGCCCGCAACTGGTTCTCGAGATATTGAGGTTGTTGCCCCGCCAGGCGAGGCATCGGGAACCAGCCGTAATAGCCCTGCCCCGACAGACCATGGCAGGTCTTGCAGTATTGCAGCTTCGCCTCGAGGCCTCCTCGTGCGGCGTACTGCGCATGCCCCACACCCGCGAACGCCGCGGTGAGGATTGTAGCTAGAAATGCCGGGCCAACGAACTTCACGATAAGCCCCCTCGCTTTCGCCTCGCGGCCGCTTCAACTGAACAGCTTGTCATCACCACCAACCCGTTCCGTTGATGTGAAAGTTGAATCCGACCTTGATGACCTGAACGTTCTGCCTGACGTCCACAACGCCCGTAAGGGCGCTGAACTGGTCAGTCATCAGAATGCCGCCGCTGCCGAACCTGTAATAATCATATTCGACATTCATGGACCAATGAGGCGTGAACGCCCAATCCACGCCGGCGCCAACGATCCAGCCGTAGCGATTGTCCGCTCCCTGAAAGTGAAATGGTCCGGAACCTGCGAAGTCGCCGCCACTGACATCGTATTTGTCGCCAGCCACGGCAACGCCGCCCCTTCCATAGAGCAGGACGGTATCGAACGCATAGCCGATCCGCCCCGTCACGCTCGCAAGAAAGTCGTTGGTCGACTGCACCAATGCGAGGTCGCCAGGATTACCTTCGGGAAGGCCGACGAACGCGCTGCCTCTCATGGTTGTGCCGGATGCAGTGCCTTCGATGCCGATCACGACGTTGCCGGCGAACTGGTAATCGCAGCCGATTTCTCCGCCGATAACGACGCCGGTCGGTGTCGTTGTTACGGTGGTGATGCCGGTGGTGATCGGGGCGCCGCTGAGCGTATCCTGCACGAGCGCCACCGGATCGGTCATAGCCTTGCTGCCCCTGCCACCGCCGATATGTCCGCCGAGGTAGCAGCCGGTCCAGGAAAACGGCGGAACGACAGGCGCCGGCGACTTCAGCGGCAGGTCAGCGGCAACCGCAGGCCCCGCAAGGGTCACTGCAAGCACTGCGGCTTTCGCAAAATGAATTCTTCTCATCGGACCATCTCCGTATGCGGACTTTTCCGCCTACATCGCAAACCAGGCATGGAGGAACAGGGTGTTGTTGTCGTGGGGATTGGGCGCGTTGGCGAGGTTCACGTTCAGCTTGTTGTAATAGGTGTATTGCAAGGCTATCCGCGCGTTGAACCACGGCCAGCCGACCATCTTGCTGGCGCCGAACGGGATGTAGGCAATCTCGGCGGTCCAGCCATTGGTGTCGGGCGTCAGAGGCAGGCCGGTCACCGGATCAGTGCCGAACAGCCCGGCATCCGCAGTGCCCCATTGATTGAAATACTGTGCGGTGAAAACGACCCTGTTGTCGGCGCCGTAGGCAAATGAGGCCTGCAGCTTCAGGCTGTTGAGCAGGTCGGTTGCATTGGTCCCTGCGTTCACGAGGCTCGAATCCAATCGCTGAAACTCGCGGATATAGCTGCCACGCAGCGTCAGCCACCAATTGTCGGCCTGGTACTGATATTGCGTATCGAAGCCGTAGTCGGTGAACGCGTCAGTCTGCGGAAACACCGCCGAAGAGAAGCTTGCAAAGCTTGTGTCTACCCATGGATGCACATTGAATTGTCCCCCGAACGCGCCGAGCATGAACGTGTTCCTGCCCCAGTGCGGCTCGATCGCGACACGCCAATAGGGCGAAATCCCGCCGAGTTGCCCAGGCGCGCCGAACGGGTCGGTGCCGAGATTGTTCTGCGTGCTGAATGGAAGCGTCTTGTAGCCCGTCAATTCCAGATAGACTAGGTCATTGATCATCGTGTAGGCGCCGACGCCTGCAACATGCGCGGCAAAGGCCCCCTCAATGATCGTGCCCGGATTTTGCGGACCAAAAACATTCGACACCGCGTATGGGAAGCTCCATGCCGGCGTGGTGTTCCACAAATCCTGCACCGTCGGATTGTTGTTGGCGGTGATGCCGTAGACGAAATCGAGCGGACCGAAGTGAGCCGTGTTGGCATAGCGAACGTCTGTATTGTCCCAGGTCCAGGTGTGTTGGTCGAACGGATCGGCCGAAGGGCCCGGCCCAATGGCGTTGTAGGTCACTTGCGCGAAGGCGCCGATGTTGTCGGTGATCGCGCCGCCCCAGAAAGCGCTGAACGGCGAAAGCACGACATTGTTGTTCTGGCTGTACGGAGCCGGGGGTGCGCCGATCAGTTCACCGAGATCCGCCTGGGTGTGAGTTAAGCCTACGACCGCCATCATCGAGATCGGCGGCACCCATTCCTTGCCACCGTCGCCGGCTTCAGGAGGTGGTTGCACCGCCTTGGTGTAGTAGCCTTGAAGCTTGTTGTACTCGGCCTGCACGTCCTGGGCCGTCCTTGACGAGAACGGCGTGGTCCGGAACGGCCCGCCGCCGGTCGTATATCCCAACAGCTTGAAGCGCCGCCCAAACGGCGTCAACGCGGGAAAATCGGTATGGCAGGTGCCACAGGGTTGTCCGGTCTGGCGCGCGAAACTCGGCAGCGCCTGGGCCGGCGGCACAAAGCCGACGGCCAGCCAGCCGACCAGAACGGCAACGGCTTCGATCGCAGCGAGGAGCCCGCCGATCCCAAAGCCTCGATCAAAACGGCGTCCCCGCATCGCGCTGCATCCCGTCGCAGCGGCGCGCGAATCCCCCAGCGCCGCTCAATGGAGCAGTACGCCCGCAAGAGAGGCGCCCAGCCAAGTGGCTTCAGTAACAGCAGCTCCGATTTGGCAAGGGGCGAGGCATTTCTGCAACATTAGTTGCAGTTGAAACTTGTGTTTCGCTGTTTCCAACCGCCCAGAATACACGTTTGACCTTACATGGGACTTCCGATTGAGACTCTAGTCATTGATCTGGATCAAATTTGCCCAAAAAAAGATGGGCTAGATCAGCACGTTCGACCCAGCCTATCGTGAGCTGGGAATCAATGGGTGGACGCATGGTCAAGCGACGATCGGTCCTGGCGACCGCCGTATTCGCTGTTTTTTTCTGCGCGCCGGCAGCGCATGCCTTGGATGATAAGGCGGTATCGCCGCAAGAGCTCAAGGCCAAGACCGACTATTGCAAGACCTGCCACGGCCTTTCGGGCCAAGGTTTCCGCGGATCGTTCCCGATGCCGCGCCTGGCGGGACAGCAGCCTGAATATCTGCAGAATCAGTTGCAGGCGTTTATCGAGAAGCGGCGCACCAACCCGGTCATGTTCAATGTAGCCCACGTGCTGAGCCCGCCGATGGTCACAGCGCTGGCAGACTATTTCAAGGATCTAAACCCCAAGCCGCTAGGTGGTGGCGGTGCTTCGAAGGAGCTTATCCCCGAGGGCCAGAAGATCTTCCAGAAGGGCGTCGGCGACGTTCCGCCCTGCGCCTCATGCCATGGAGCCGAGGCCAAGGGTGCCGATGCGTTCCCCCGCCTGGCGGGTCAGCTCAACGACTACGTCATCCGCAAGCTGACCAACTGGGACAAGGAGCGGGGCCAGAACAAGGACAAGCCGGACAATTCGGCGATCATGCAGCCGATCGCCCATGATCTCACCGAAGCGCAGGTCAAGGCCGTCGCGGCCTATGTCAGCCAGCTCGAGTGATGTTTGCCGCTTTGAGGCTTCGTCCGATCACGCCGCCGTCCTTGCCGCCACCGTCTCGTAGATGTCGTCTTCCTGCGCGGTGTGCATGCGAACCAGCGTCTCGATCGCCTCGATCACCCTCTGCGCGTCGCGAATGAGATAGCGGTCGACCTTCTCCGTCGGCAAGTCCTGGGCGATGCGCCCAAGCAGCCTTGCCAGATGCAGGATCTCGCGATGGGCACGGCTCATCGCCGAGAGACTGTGATTCTCGCGCAGCAGGTTTGCGAGCCGCGGGTAAATCGAGCCCTCATCGTCGCGCTCGTGCACGACCACCTGTTCCTGCACCAGCCTGTTGGCTTCCGCGATCAGTGTTGCGCCATGCGCGGGTGAGGCATCGTCGAGCGCGTCGACGATGCTCCGCAACCGATCGAGATTGCTGATCAGGGTCAGATGATCGCGATGCAGCTCGCGCCCGGCTTCGGCGGTGATGTGTCTGCCGGCGCGCGCGTAGCCGGGCGTCAACGCGCGCAGTGCATTGAGGATGACGGCGACGTCGATCACCTCCTGCACGATGGCGGCGGGCACGGGCGCCAGCCAGCCGAGGGTGGCTGCCCCCATGGCCAGAAGCGAAAGACCCATGCCGGCGACGATACTCTCGACCGCGATCCGCCGCGCGCGTTGTGCGATCTCGATCGCCTCGCCGACCCTGTCGAGCCGGTCGGCAAGGATCACGACATCGGCGGCTTGCGAGGAAGCGCTGGCACCGCGTGCGCCGAGCGCGATCCCGACATCGGCGCAAGCCAGGGCCGGCGCGTCGTTGATGCCGTCGCCGACCATGATGCTCGGATGCAGCCGTTGCTCGGACCGCACCGCATCGACTTTGTCGGAGGGAACGCGATCGGCAAGCACCGCGTCGAGGTCGAGGGCTGCGCCGATCGCCTGCGCGGCGGCTGCGCGGTCGCCCGTCACCATGACGATGCGGGCGATACCGGCATCGCGTAGCAGACGGATCGCCCGCGGCGTGTCGGAGCGCAATTCGTCGGCCAGCAGCAGTGCGCCAACCGGCCGTCCCTCCACCGCGATGAAAACGATCAGGGCCGAACGCCAGGAGGCGCGCCGGATCGCTCGCGCGACCCATGGCGCGACAGCGCCGCCGCCCAGGATCATGTCGCGCGAACCGGCGCTGACCTTAAGCCCCTCGATCACGCCGATGAGCCCGGAGCCGACGGATTCTACGACTTGCTCGGGTACTTTCAGCTTGAGCCCGCGCTCGAGGGCCGCCTGTACGACGGCACCCGCAAGCACATGATGGGAGGCCTGCTCGAGCGAAGCGCCGAGCGCCAGCACCTCCTCGACGCTTTCGCCGGGAGCTACCTCGACGGACAACAGCCTCGCGCCGCCGACCGTCAACGTGCCGGTCTTGTCGAACAATACGGTATGGGCGCGCGCCAACGCCTCCAGCGGCCCGCCACCCTTGACCAAAATGCCCCGGCGCGCCGCCTGCGCCACGCCGGCAATGAAGGCGACGGGAGCCGCCAGAATCAACGGGCATGGGGTAGCCGCGACCAGCACCGCGAGGCTGCGGATCAGATCGCCCGAGATCAGCCATGCAAGCAAGGCGATGCCGAGCGTCACGGGCAGGAAGATCAGCGCATAGCGGTCGGCAAGCCGGGTGAATGGTGCTTTAGCCGTCTGCGCGGCAGTCACCAACCTGACAATGCCGGCGTAGGTGCTCTCGCCGGCCGCAGCGGCGGCCGTGAGCTCGAACGCCTCGCCCGTGTTGACGGAGCCGGAGAGCACGGCGCCGCCAGGCGCCTTCACCACCGGGATCGGCTCGCCGGTTAGCGCCGATTCATCGACGGCTGCCGTGCCCGAGGTCACGACGCCGTCAACGGGAACGATCTCGCCAGCACGCACCATGAGGCGGTCGCCGATTGCGACCTGGGCGATGGGAACATCCTCGATGTGATCGTCGAGCCTGCGATGCGCTTCGCGCGGGGCGCGATCGACCAGCGAGCGCAGGTCGTATTCGGCGCGCGCAACCGCAATGTCCTCCAGAACGTTACCGCCGGAATACATCAGCGCCACTACGGCGCCAGCAAGCGGTTGGCCAAGCGCGACGGCTGCGCTCATCGATACCAGCGCGATGGCATCGACGCCGAGGCGGCCCATCAGGAGATCGCGCAGGATCGAAATCGCAAG
>Ga0306920_100004273_pt1 | contig 18318 bp, 14 predicted proteins | sample flu12Cox44000170_FD_204666 | JGI IMG/M metagenome (GOLD analysis project Ga0306920, IMG submission 204666) | Lab enrichment of tropical soil microbial communities from Luquillo Experimental Forest, Puerto Rico - flux4day.12C.oxic.44.000.170 (v2)... | ecosystem: Environmental > Terrestrial >... | reverse complement strand
ACCTCGACAGCAAGATGGGCGGCCTGCAGCCGTCCGACCTGATCATCGTCGCCGGCCGCCCCGGCATGGGCAAGACCGCGCTCGCCACCAACATCGCCTACAACGTCGCGCGCGCCTGGCGCGGCGAAGTGCGCGCCGACGGGCATATCGACACCGTGAACGGCGGCATCGCCGGCTTCTTCTCGCTCGAAATGTCGGCCGAGCAACTTGCCACGCGCATCATCGCCGAGCAGAGCAGCATTCCCTCGAGCACCATCAGGCGCGGCGGCATCAACGAACGGGACTTCGAGAAGATCAAGGACGTGGCGATCGAGCTGCAGCACTTGCCGTTCTTCATCGACGAGACCGGCGGACTGACCGTCGCGCAGCTTGCCGCCCGCGCTCGGCGCCTCAAGCGACAAAAGGGTCTCGACCTCCTCGTGATCGACTACATCCAGCTGTTGCAAGGCTCGACCCGGCGCGCCCTTGAAGGCCGTGTGCAGGAAGTGACCGAGATCACCACGAGTCTCAAGGCGCTGGCCAAGGAGCTCAACGTGCCGATCCTGGCGCTCTCGCAACTCTCGCGCCAAGTCGAGAACCGCGATGACAAACGGCCGCAGCTCTCCGACCTGCGCGAGTCGGGCTCGATCGAGCAGGACGCCGACGTCGTGCTCTTTGTGTTCCGTGAGGAATATTACCTGAGCAACAAGGAGCCGCGGCCGGGCACCGACGAGTATACGAAATGGCAGGTGGAAATGGCCGGCGTGCACGGCAAGGCCGAGATCATCATCGGCAAGCAGCGCCACGGCCCAACCGGCACCGTCAACGTCCAATTCGACGCGGCGGTCACCCGCTTCGATAATCTCGCGCGCGACGATCAGATGCCGGAACGGGTCTAGTCGGCCGCGGGCAGGTCAGGCGACCGCGCATTTGAAAACGCGCGCTTGCGGGGGTGTGGTTGCGGCCAAGCGCGCTTGCCGCTGTTGCCAAGCGCGCGCCAAAGGGCGCTCATAGCTTTGCCCGCCTGCACTAGACGGCCGCGCCGCGCCTCGCCATAAACCTCGGGTTATGACCGTCCACGACCCCGACCTGCGGCCCGTCGACGTGCCGCCCGAGGCTTCCGACCCAACGGAAGCCGGCGGCGTCCTCACCATCGACCTTGCCGCCATCGAGGCCAATTGGAAGACGCTCGCGAGCATGACCGTGCCGGTGGAATGCGCCGCGGTGGTCAAGGCCAACGGTTATGGTTGCGGGCTCGAACTGGTCACGCGCAAGCTGTTCAGAGCCGGGTGCAGGACCTTCTTCGTCGCCGATATCGCCGAAGGACGGCGTGTGCGCGCGCTTGCGCCCGATGCCGTCATCTACGTGCTCAACGGGCTGATGCCGGGTTCGGCGCCGGCATTCGCAGCCGACTATTTACGGCCGGTCATCAACAGCACGACCGAGCTTGCCGAATGGGATGCGTTCGTCGCCATCAACAACTGGCGCGGCGGCGCGGCCCTCCACGTCGACACCGGCATGAACCGGCTCGGCATCACGATGGAGGAGGCGGCTGCCATCGCTCCGCGCCTGCAGTCGGAAAATCATGGTTTCACGCTGCTGATGAGCCATCTTGCCTGCGCCGAGATCCCCGATCACCCGATGAATGACCGGCAGATCCGGCTGTTTCGCGAAATTCGCCTTCTGTATCGCGGCGTGTCGTCCTCGCTTGCCAATTCCTCGGGCATATTCCTCGGCGGCGCCGCGTATTGCGACCTGGTTCGGCCGGGCGTGGCGATTTACGGCGCGAACCCGACCCCGGGAAAGAAAAACCCCATGCGGCCGGTGGTGGACCTCAAGGGTCGGATCATCCAGGTGCGCCCGGTCAACAAGGGCGAAACCGTCGGCTATGGCGCAGCCTTCACCGCGGCGCGGCCGAGCCGTATCGCCGTGGTCGCGGTCGGCTATGCGGATGGCTTCCTGCGCTCGGCCAGCGCCGCGAGGGGCAAGCCCGCAGCCGAGGTCATCGTCGCAGGGAAGCGCTGCCCCCTCGCCGGCCGCGTATCCATGGACCTGCTGGCGGTCGACGTCAGCGATCTTGCCGAGGGCGCCGCGCGCCGCGGCGATCTTGCCACCCTGATCGGCGACGGCATCAGCGTCGATGACCTTGCCGCCGGCATGGGGACCATTGGCTACGAGGTTCTCACCAATCTCGGGCGACGCTACCACCGGGTTTACAAGGGCGAGTGATTCGGGGCCCGTGTCGGGGGCGCAGCGCCATGCGGCTTCGCGCTTTGGCCTCGCGCTGCGCCGCATCCCGGGCACGCACGAAATGAGCGGGTATCCCAACCATGGCCCGTCGCGAAACGACCTTCATCTGCCAGAACTGCGGCGCCGCCTATGGCCGCTGGCAGGGCAAATGCGACGCCTGCGGCGAGTGGAACACCATCGCCGAGGAGGGTTCCGCGCGTGCGCAATTGCCCGGCCGCGCGCCGCGCAAGGGGCGCCTGTTTGCGCTCGAGCCGCTCGCCGGCGCGGGACGCGACGCTCCACGGCTCGCCTCGGGGCTTGCCGAATTCGATCGCGTCACCGGCGGCGGGTTCGTGCGCGGCTCGGTGCTGCTTCTCGGCGGTGATCCCGGCATCGGCAAGTCGACGCTACTGATCCAGGTCGCAGCCGCGCTGGCCCGCGGCGGACATCGCGCGGTCTACATTTCCGGCGAAGAGGCGGTGGCGCAGGTGCGGCTGCGCGCCGAACGGCTCGGCCTAGCGGACGCCCAAGTCGAACTGGCCGCCGAGACCTCGGTCGAGGACATCGTGGCGACGCTTGGCGAACGCGCGAGCCCGCGGCTCGCGATCATCGACTCGATCCAGACGATGTGGACCGAGATGGTCGAGGCCGCTCCTGGCACGGTCACGCAGGTGCGCGCGAGCGCGCAGGCGTTGATCCGCTTCGCCAAGCGCTCGGGTGCGGCCGTGATTCTCGTCGGCCACGTCACCAAAGACGGTCAGATCGCGGGGCCGCGGGTGGTCGAGCATATGGTCGACGCGGTACTCTCCTTCGAAGGCGAAGGCTCGCACCAGTTCCGTATCTTGCGCGCGGTCAAGAACCGTTTCGGCCCGACCGACGAGATCGGCGTGTTCGAGATGACGGGAGGTGGGCTGCGCGAGATCGCCAATCCCTCCGAGCTGTTTCTCTCCGAGCGCGATCTCGGCTCACCCGGCACCGCGGTCTTCGCCGGCATCGAAGGCAGCCGGCCGCTGCTGGTTGAAATCCAGGCGCTGGTGGCGCCGACCTCGCTCGGCACGCCGCGGCGCGCGGTGAACGGCTGGGACCAGAACCGGCTGTCGATGGTGCTCGCGGTGCTCGAGGCGCATTGCGGCGTGCGGCTCTCGGGCCACGACGTCTACCTCAATGTCGCGGGCGGATTGCGCATCCAGGAGCCGGCTGCCGACCTCGCCGCCGCTGCCGCGCTCGTCTCCTCGTTCGCCGATGCACCGTTGCCGGCCGATGCCGTCTACTTCGGCGAAATCTCGCTCTCGGGCGCGGTGCGGCCGGTGGCGCAGGCCGCAACGCGACTCAAGGAGGCGCAAAAGCTCGGCTTTGCCCGTGCCGTTGTTCCCGAAGGAGGGCGCGGGGAAGAGACGAGCGAGCCGGGACTGTCGCTGAAGCCCGTGAGCAGCCTGGCAAGTCTGGTCGCCGACGTCGCCGCACCGAGGGCCGACAACGGACGGCCACGGGGCAAGCGAGCCGGCCAACAAGACGGATGACGGCGCGGCCTCAGCCGGCTATACAGCGGCCGAACCGCCGACACCCGCTAGGGACCTGCGCTCACATCCCCCGGAGGGCCGATAACGGCAGGAATATTAATAAGTTGGGGCGATCCTCCGACAGGGCTTGCCGGCCGGGCAGGAGGCGCGGAGGTTGGTACGATTTCATTCGCCGATTCGACCGGCGGCGTCCTGAACGTGCGGAGCATCCGAACTCGGTCATGCCCATCACCCTCCTCGACATCATCCTGATCGGCGTCATGCTGGTTTCGGGGCTGCTCGCCATGATTCGCGGCTTCATGCGCGAGATCCTGTCGATCGCCGCCTGGGTGATCGCGGCCGGGGTGACGCTTTATTTCTATTCCAAGCTGCTGCCATTCGCGAAGTCCTACTTCAACAACGACATCATCGCGGCGGCGGTGGTGGTCGGCGGCACGTTTTTGGTCACGTTGCTGATCGTGTCCGTCATCACCGTGCGGTTTTCGGACATGGTGCTGGACAGCCGAATCGGTGCGCTCGACCGTACCCTCGGCTTTCTGTTCGGGCTTGCGCGCGGGCTGGTCATCGTCGTCATAGCCTTCCTGTTCTTCGCGTGGCTGGTGCCTGACCGCAGCCAGCCCGAGTGGGTTCGCAGCGCCAAGTCGCGGGTCGTGCTGCAGGGAACGGGCGATTGGTTGATGTCGATGTTGCCGGACGACCCGGAAAACACCATCTTGAAGCGGTTGAAGAAGCCGAAGCTGGAAGAGGATGAGCCGACACCGGGTCAGCGATCGGGCCTCGACGCCCCCAATGAGGCCGCCGGATACCGAGCGTCGGACCGGTCGGGCCTGCGGGAATTGACCCGCGACAAGACCCGTTGACCAAGCTTGCGAGATCGATGAGGAGATGAGCGAGATGACCGAAACTCCAAGCGATGCCGGGCTCGACCTTGACGGCGACCGGCTGCGTGAAGAGTGCGGCGTCTTCGGCATATTCGGCCACCCGGACGCGGCTGCGATCACCGCGCTCGGCCTGCACGCTCTCCAGCACCGCGGGCAAGAAGCCGCCGGCATCGTCTCGTTCGACGGCAAGCGATTCCATTCCGAGCGGCGGATGGGCCTCGTCGGCGACAATTTCTCCCGCCGCGAGGTGATCGAGCGCCTGCCCGGCGTGTCGGCAATGGGCCACGTGCGCTATTCGACCACCGGAGAGACCATCCTGCGCAACGTGCAGCCGCTGTTCGCGGAGCTTGATGGCGGCGGCTTCGCGATCGGCCATAACGGCAATTTGACCAACGGGCTGACCTTGCGCCGCCAGCTGGTGCGCGACGGCGCCATCATGCAGTCGACGTCCGACACCGAGGTCATCTTGCATCTCGTCGCGCACGCCAAGCGCAACCGCTTCATCGACCGCTTCATCGAGGGGCTGCGGCAGCTCGAAGGCGCCTACGCCTTCGTCGGCCTTACCAACAAGAAGCTCATCGGGGCGCGCGATCCGCTCGGCATCCGCCCGCTGGTGATCGGCAGGCTCGACGGCCATCCGATCCTCGCCTCCGAAACTTGCGCGCTCGACATCATCGGCGCGAAATACGTTCGCGACGTGGAGAATGGCGAGGTCGTCGTGTTCGATGAAGACGGCATGCAGTCGCACAAGCCGTTTCCACCGATGGCAGCGCGGCCCTGTATCTTCGAATACATCTATTTCTCGCGCCCGGACTCGGTCGTCGGCGGCCGCAACGTCTACGACGTGCGCAAGACCATGGGCGCGCAGCTCGCTCGCGAGGCGCCCGCCGCCGCCGACGTGGTAATCCCGGTTCCCGATTCCGGCGTCCCGGCGGCGATCGGCTATGCCCAGGAGTCGGACATTCCCTATGAGCTCGGCATCATCCGCAACCACTATGTCGGGCGCACCTTCATCGAGCCGAGCCAGCAAATCCGCCAGCTCGGGGTCCGCCTCAAACACAGCGCCAATCGCGCGGTCGTCAGCGGCAAGCGGATCGTGCTCATCGACGATTCCATCGTCCGCGGTACGACCTCGGTGAAGATCGTGCAGATGATGCGCGAGGCCGGCGCCAAGGAGGTGCATTTCCGCATCGCCTCCCCGCCCATCACCCATTCCGACTATTACGGCATCGACACGCCGGAGCGCGACAAGCTATTGGCGGCGACCCACGACCTCGAAGGCATGCGCCGTTTCATCGGCGCGGATTCGCTTGCCTTCCTGTCGGTCGAGGGCATCTACCGCGCCATGGGCTACGAGCAGCGCGACGCGCTGCGGCCGCAATTCACCGACCACTGCTTCACCGGCGACTATCCGACCGCGCTGACCGACCAGACCGGGCAGGAGGCATCGCCGCGCCAATTGTCGCTGCTGGCCGAGGCGAGTTGACACGAAGCGTCACCTCGGGAGCGCACGCAGCGCGCTGCCCGGGAGCCAAACCCGCCATTATTTGAAATTCCCAAATCCCGGGATTATGGGTTCCGGCGCTCGCAACGCAGTCAAGCCTGCGCAGACTGCGTAAACTTGTCTGCGCTGCTCGGCCGCAATGACGCGAGAGTGACGAGAGAGTATCGATGCCGCTTCCCCTCGCCGACCGTATCGCGCTCGTCACCGGCGCCTCGCGCGGCATCGGCTACGCCACCGCGCTCGCGCTGGCGAAGGCCGGCGCCCATATCGTCGCGCTGGCGCGCACGGTCGGCGGGCTCGAGGAGCTCGACGACGCGATCAAGGCCTTGGGCGGCTCGGCCACGCTCGTACCCCTCGACCTCAAGGACTACCAAGGCATCGACCGGCTCGGCCTCGCGCTGCACGAGCGCTTCGGACGGCTCGACGTGCTGATCGGCAATGCCGGCATTCTTGGGCCGCTGTCCCCGCTCGGCCATGTCGAGGCGCATGCGTGGGACGAGGTGATGGCGGTCAACGTCACCGCCAACTGGCGGCTCATCCGCGCCATGGATGGGCTATTGCAACGCTCCGACGCGGGACGCGTCGTGTTCATCTCCTCGGGCGTGGCCGCGCTGGCATTGGCCTATTGGGGGCCCTATGCCGTCTCCAAAGCCGCGCTCGAGGTGCTGGCGCGCACTTATGCGGCCGAAAACGCGACCACCAATTTGCGCATCAACGTGTTCACGCCGGGGCCGATCCGCACCCGCATGCGCGCGCAGGCGATGCCCGGCGAAGACCCCATGACGCTCGAACCTCCGGACAAGGTCGCGCAGAAGATCGTCGAGATGTGCCTGCCGAGCATGCAGGAAAGCGGCAAGCTCTACGCCTATCCGAAGGGCAGGTTTCTCAACTTCCAGCCGCCGTCCTGAGATCGCGAGGCCGGCGACTGGATCACCCGATACGCTGCGGATAAGCAGCAATCACCGCGAGTCATCGCTTGCCGCGTTTCGCGTAAGGATTTTTCTTCTCGCGCAGCATGAGCCGAATCGGCGTGCCGGGGAGATCGAAGGTTTCGCGCAGACTGTTGACGAGATAGCGGCGGTAGGCGTCGGGCAGCGCGTCGGCGCGGCTGGTGAACAGCACGAAGGTCGGCGGCCGGCTTTTCGGCTGGGTGATGTAGTCAAGCCGGATGCGTCGGCCCGAAACCGCCGACGGAGGATGGGACGCGACGACCTCGGCGATCCAGCGGTTGAGCGCACTCGTTTCCACGCGCCGGTTCCAGAGCGCATGCGCGTCGACGACGGCCTGCATCAGCCGGTCGAGCCCCGCGCCGGTAAGGCCCGACACCGCGACGACCGGCACGCCTTTGACCTGCGGCAACCAATGATCGGTCTCTTCGCGAAGTTTCTTGATGGCGCCGGGGCGCGGTTCGATGAGGTCCCACTTGTTCATGGCGATGACCAGCGCGCGGCCCTCGCGCTCGATGAGATCGGCGATGCGCAGGTCCTGGTCCTCGAACGGCTTTTGCGCGTCCATCAGCAAGACGACCACTTCGGCGAAACGCACGGCATTGAGCGCATCGGCAACCGACAGCTTTTCGAGCTTCTCCTCGACCCGGGCACGGCGCCGTAGCCCGGCGGTGTCGTGAACGCGGAAGGGCCGATCCTGCCAAGTCAAATCCACCGCGATGGCGTCGCGGGTGATGCCGGCCTCGGGCCCCGTCAGCAGCCGCTCCTCGCCAAGCAGTCGATTGACCAGCGTCGATTTTCCGCAATTGGGGCGGCCGACCACGGCGATGCGGATCGGTCTGCGCGCGGCGGTGTTTTGTTCGATATCGCTGCCGGCGTCGCGTCGCTCCACCTCCGCCGCCGGCGCGGTGGCATCGGGCAGCGCTGCGCGCAGTCCCGCATAGAGATCGGCGAGCCCCTCGCCGTGTTCGGCCGAGATTGCGATCGGCTCGCCGAGGCCAAGCTCGTAGGCCTCGAGCACGCCGGCCTCGCCGGCGCTACCCTCGCTCTTGTTGGCAATGAGGATCGCAGGCTTGCCCGATTTGCGCACGAGATCGGCGAACGCGCGATCGGCCGGCGTCGTCCCCGCGCGCGCGTCGATCAGGAACAGCACGGCATCGGCGGTCGAGATCGCAGCCTCGGTCTGTTCTTGCATGCGCCCGGTGAGGCTTTCGGGCGCAGCCTCTGCGAGCCCCGCCGTGTCGATGGCAGTGAACGCGAGATCGCCGAGGCGCGCGCGGCCCTCGCGGCGATCGCGGGTGACCCCGGGAAGGTCGTCGACCAACGCGAGGCGCTTGCCGACCAGGCGATTGAATAGCGTCGACTTGCCGACGTTCGGCCGTCCGACAATGGCGACCGTGAAGCTCATGACCGAGGCAGCGCGTTGTTAACGCCGCTCTATGCCCGGTGGCAGCGATGAGTGCAATCAGTAAATAAGTCAAATTATCCCTTATTTTTCGGGCTTTCTGTCGCTGCCTGCTACCATTTTGCTACCGAATGCTGACGCCGCGAATGACTACTCGCATTCACGGCCGCCTGTGCACGAAAGCCTGCAAGGTTTGCCATTAAGCATTGCTCCACGTCCGGTAAACTTGAGATTGAAATTACCGACAGGCGCTCCGTTATCCTTGAAATACATAGGATACTCAGACAACGGTTTTTTCTCCGCGGGATAAGGAGTGGCGAATTCCAAACGGATCTCGAAAGTATGGACCGCTTCCCTACGTAGTTCCACCGCGATTCCATTATCGCATTCCCACGCATTGAGGACATTTGCATCTCTTGCGAATGCTGGTGCGCAGCTCAGGAAAAGCACAAGGCCAATGATAGTTGCAGTGGTGGTGGTTGCTTTGCCTGGTTCAGCGGTTGTCATCGCTTCTCTCCCCCGAATGCCGCGTCAATGACCTGGGCAGCCCGATCGTCAGTACCGTGGATCAAGTGGCCGTACACGCTGAGCGTGATGGTGGGGGAGCTGTGCCCCAGGCGCCGCGAGATCGTCAGGATATCCAAGCCGCTCGCAATCAGCATCGAAGCGTGAGTATGCCGCAGGCTGTGCAAGGTAATCGCCGGCATGCCGATCGCCGTCATAGCTACCGGCCAAGCCTTCGTGATGGCGTTGGGGCTCAGATGCCCGCCATCGACCGTGGCGAACACAGGGGAGGCCTCCGGCGCCTTCCCAAGGCCCATCCCCAGCCGCTGCTCCTGCTGCTCACGCCAGTGCTGCCGCAGCTCCGCCACAAGATGCGCCGGCAGTGAGATCGTCCGGCGTCCATGTCGCGTCTTGGGGGCCTTAGTCCTGATCCCATGGGTGGCCGTCTGCTCTAGAGCCTGTTCGATCGTCAGCCGCCCAGCATCAAGATCGACGTCTTGCCAACGTAGCCCGAGCATCTCGTTGCGCCGCATCCCCGTCCCCAGGGCAAGTGAGGCAAGAAGGTAAAGCGGCTTCCCGCGGAGGCGTTCGAGCAGGGCGGCTGCCTGATCGGGCTGGAGCATTGAAGTTTCCCGATCTGGCGCCTTCGGCGGCCGGGCAAGCTCGGCTGCATTGTTGGAGATGAGGTTCCAAACCTTTGCTTGCCCTAACGCCCTGTGCAGCGCGGTATGAACCATCCTAGTCGTTCGTGGTGCCAACCCCTCCCGAGTCAGTGATGCATAAAGCGCCGCAATATCGGCAGGGTGAATCTTTTGAAGCATCCGATTACCCAGATGCCGGCGCACGTGATCCAAGGCAAACCGGTACCGATCACGTGAACGAGCGCTCACATGAAGAGCGGCCCAATCGCGATCAAAGCGATCGAGAAATTCCACAACGGTAATCTTGTTTGGATCGACGGCGATGCCGCTTTGCAACTTGGCAACCAGCTCCGCGCACCTGACCTGCGCTTCACGTTTCGTGCCCCTAAAGCTGTGCCAGCGGCGCTTACGCTGGCCGGTCATAGGATCATGGTGATCAAGAACGATCGCCCAACGGCCGGGTGAACGCTCGCGGATGTGGCCTCTCATTTGTGCTTTCTCCTAGGTGATTTGGCGGAAAACCCTCGTAAGGATTGCTCAAGCTCCCAGAGCGTCCACCAATGCTCTGGGTAGTACATTGGCGGGCTTCCCTGCTCCATCAGATGACGTTCCTCCGTCTCCGGCGGCTTGGGCGGGAGTTTCAAGTACGAGATGATTCCGTGTGCCACCATCTCGCCGAGCCGTTCTGTAAAAAAGGTGTCTTCTGGGTTTCTGGTTGCTTCTGCACGAACCGCCGGCGGAACGACGGCTTTACCGCGCGAGTAAGTATAGAGAAGAGAATCAATGCCCTTAGATAGTTGCTCCTGCGTGTAGCGATCGTCGTTCCACGGAAGTTCCGTCCAAGCTTCAACTCCCAAAGCTATTCGGGCCACCACTTCCAATAGAGCCTGGATATGCCGCGGCCGATCGGCTTCGCCACGATCACGGATAAGGGTTGACTGTAGACGACGGACGATCTCCTCGCTGACTGAGCGGCGCATGTTCCTGTTTGCCGCCGCGATCAGAGCGACCCGCATAGACGGCGGGAGGCGCAAAGCAAGATTTGCGCTCCTCAACCCCAATTCCCCCGGTTTTCTGCCGCCCCCAGGCGCCCGCCGCCGTTTCTGTGCCATGGGTGCCACCGTTATTATGCGCTACAAATTTAGCGCCAAGGAAGCGCAAACGCAAGCCATCTCTTGGCCCCGTGCACAACGGGCCCTTATGTTCGCAAAGCGACACCGAAGAAGGTCGAAGAAGCTCGCGGCGACACCGAGGAGGCCGATGATGTCCAATGACGACGACTGGAGGAAGCCGCTGCCCGACCCTCTGCCCTACGTGCCGTCTGTGCCGCAGACAGGTTGGCATTTCTTCCAAACAGAGCCCGGCGCTTCTTCGGATTTGGCAAGAAAAGGCGTCATTCCGACCGTTGCCACGGGCACGCGCAATAAGCAGGCGTTGCCGCGCGTGCTCGCGCAGCGCCTCACCACCGATCCTGCCAATGCTTGAAAACAATTGCGGCGGGAAACCGTGGGCCGGTCCCGCCGCTAGTGCCTCATTCAGGAAAACCACCACCGGCCCGCGAAAGGTAACGAACCGATGTCAGTCATCTACAGTACAAGCTCTCCAACTGCAACGCTTTTTGGTCGCCGGCAGTATCGCCCGACGGGATTGGGCACACGCCCAAACGTACCCGGTTGGCCAGAGACTGTGCGGATGCTTCGCGTCGCGCTCGCTACAGCCAAGACGCGTGCACCACAATCCGGCGGGCCAAGCGCGGAGAACGTCGCGTGCGCCGTCATCGATCGGATTGACGAACTAGGGGTCCGCGAACGCCACGTCCTCGCCGTGTGTCTCGGCATCTTGCTTCGTAAGTCTCGTTAGGCTGAACGCCGCCGTTCGCGCAAATGCGGCGGCGGCTCTTTCTCGCCCAGGGCTCCGCAATGCGCTGCTCGAAAGATCGCGCCGAGATCGTTGTCCGGACCTGGATCGCTCCGACGATCGCGACCGCGTTCAAAGAGACCTACCCAGAGTTAGACGTTGCCGATGTCCTCGATCGTTGCGTGACGGCGCTCACGGAAAGGCTGCGCGAGGAATTCCGCGAAGAGCGACAGCAACTCATTGAAGAGATCCGCACTCGATTGCGGTAACGCACCGGGACGCCTTCCCGGCAGATCAAGGATCGTAACCATGACCGACACAAGCAACATGCCCGTACCCGTTCCCCAAACCACGCCTCCCGCGCAACTCACCGCACTCGAACGGTACGGTCGATCGGGCGGCGACCTTTACGGCGATCTGCTGAAATTCTCCGGCAAAACCGGCGCCTGGACCGCCGGCGCACAGGGAATTGAGATCCCCGTTGGTACGCAGCTCGCCGCGATCATACCGGGGATGCTCGCCGGCCGCGTGAAGTGGTCCAACGGTGAGCTGGTCGAACAAGCGCTCGTGCCCATCACTGACGCCTATGATTCCGAGGCATTACGCGCATCCCTTGGCGATACCGATCGGAGTCAGTGGCCGAAGGGTGACGATGGGCAGCCCGAGGATCCTTGGAAAGAGGCGGCGTATTTGCCGATGAAGAACCTAAAGACGGGCGCCAAGTACACGTACTCGACCTCGTCGGTCGGCGGCACCCGCGCGGTGAAGCGCCTCGTCGCAACTTACGCTTGGCAGATGCGGTCAGCGCCAGAAACTACCGCTAACCACTTGCCCGTCGTGGAGCTGGGCGCACGTGACTACAAGCACCCTGACCGCAAGCGTGGGACGATCTTCAACCCGGTGCTGACCGGCGTCGATTGGGTGCCGGCATCGGCGGTGGCGGACAAGAGCGACGACCGCCAGGGCGATATGTCCCCGCCGAAGGCAGAGTCCGTCGAAGCGCCTTTCGAGGATCATCGCAGCGAGAAGGCGAAAAAGCGCCGCAACCGTAAGGCGTCGCTCTAACGTATGCCGAGGGCGGGAGGCGTCGGTCTTGTGGGCCGACGCCTTTTTGCGAGGGCGACATGATAGACGTCGATGCGGCGATCGACACGCTCGCGGCCATTTTCGAGGCCGCACCGGAGGGTGCAGTATTTCTAACGGCGCTGGGGCCAAATGGCGCCGTTCATAGTTTGGCGAGCCGAGAGACTGATCGGATCGAGAGCTTTCTGCAGCGGCACGATCGGGCTGGCGCAGGCCTTTATTTCTGCGTCAGCACGCTGCGCGATGGCGCCAATGGCCGCAGCAAGAACAATGTTGGCTGGGTAGCGGGGCTGCATGCCGACGTCGACTACAAAGATCACGAGCTCGCCCCCGAAGAGATACAGCGCCGGCTGGATCAAACTCTGTTGCCGGCATCCTTGGTGATCGCGACCGGCGGCGGATTGCATTGTTATTGGCTGTTTCGTGAAGCCGAAGCGGCAACACCGGAGGCGGTCGCGCGGATAGAGACAGCGCTGCGCCGGCTGGCGGATCACATTGGCGGCGACCCCCAATGTGCCGAGTGCGCCCGGCTGATGCGCGTTCCGGGCACGGTGAACTATAAGCGCGAGACCCCGGTTGCCGTGCGCGTCCTCGAGGATCGGCCGGCCGCACGGTACGAACTCGCAGAGCTGGAAGAGTGGCTGACTGAGGCCAGGCCGTTACTGACGCGGCGTCCAAAACAAGGCAACGGCGCTGGCGAGCCCTTTGCCGCCTATGCCGGGAACGGCGCCGCTCCGATCGATGTTGAGGCGCGACTCGCCGCGATGCGCCACCAAGGTGCCGGCGACGCCTCGATCCACAAGACACAGGTGCAAGTCACCGCTGCGTTGCTGGAACGCGGAGAGGCGATCGACGATGTCGTCGCCAAGGTATTGGCCGCCACCAAGTTGATAGGTGATCCGGCGTGGGACTGGGCCAAGGAAGAACGCGACATCTGCGGGATGTGTGAGAGCTGGCTCAAGAAGCATCCCCGCGGAGAACATGAACCGTTGCTGGCCGAGCTCGCCCGGCTCTCGCGCTTCGAATACGACCGGCGCCGTAAGACAGAAGCGAAGAGGCTGGGCATCCAGCTCAGCACGCTCGATCGGGAGGTTGCCGAGCTGCGTGCACAGAATGCGTCCGAGAAGAACTTTTTGCCTCATTGGTCTGTCGAGCCGTGGCCCGATCCGGTTGGCGCCGCTGAGCTGCTCGACGAGCTGCGCGCGCACTTTAAGCGCTATGTCGTTCTGCCGGAGCATGCAGACATTGCGCTAGCGTTGTGGACACTCAACACCTGGGTATTCGAGAGCTTCGACGTCGCGCCGTATCTGTCGATCACCTCGCCGACGCGGCGCTGCGGCAAGACCGTGCTGATGACCATGCTCTATTGGCTCTGCCGCCGTGGCAAGAAGTCCGACAGCATGTCCAAGCCGGCGATCTACCGCAGCGTTGATACCGAGCGGCCGACCCTGGTTCTCGACGAAGTAGGATGGGTGCTCGATCCTAAGGACGAGCGTCAAGGCATTCTTTGCGGCGGATTCGAGCGCAATGGCTTCGTCGAAGTCTGCGAGGGAGAGGGGACGTCGATCACTACGCGGCTGTTCTCGACCTTCTGCCCCAAGGCGTTCGGGCTTATCGGGCAGCTCACGGCGACGCTGACGGACCGGTCTATCGTCATCCCGATGCAGCGAAAGATGCCATCGGAAAAGGCCGAGCGTCTGCGCCGCCGGGATAGCGACGAGCACGCCCAGTTGCGCCGCCAATGCCTGCGCTGGGCGAACGATAACGCAAAGGCACTCGAACAGGCTGCGCCGCCCGCGCTCGCCTGCCTCAACGATCGCGCCTGCGACCTGTGGGAGCCACTGCTCGCGATCGCGGAGCGTGCCGCCGGCGAGTGGCCCGAGAGAGCGCGCGCGGCTGCCCTAGCACTGTCCGGCGCCGGGGCGAACGAAGACGACACCCGGGGGAACGAGCTGCTGGCGGACGTCAAAAAAGCCTTCGCCGCCTGTGGGCTAGCGGAGCTGCCGACGAAGGCCTTGATCGCGGCACTATGCGCCGACCCAGAGCGCCCGTGGGCGGCCTACGCCAAGCGCGAGCAGATCACCGATCGGCAGCTCGCGAAGCTGCTTAGGCCATTTGGCATCGTCTCAGTGACGGTGCACCCACCAAACGCACCTGACGCAAAGGGCTACCGGCGCGCTGACCTCGAAGAGGCCTGGGGGCGGTATCTATGACCGTCCCTTTGGTGGTCATTACTGTTTTCCGTGCGTCCGCCGAGAGGCTCAGCGTCCAAGCGTCCAAACGCCCATTTCATCGGCATTTCTGGGGTTTTTGCGAGCGTCCGGAAACAGGTTTAGGACGGATGCAAAAAGCCCCACTTATGCCCATTTCATGCGGGTTTGGACGCTTGGACGTTCACGAACTCCAAACGGGCGCGGAAGATCCGATCCGGCAGGCTAGGAGTGCCCGCGCGCGGCGGCGTGGGGTTCTCATTTTGATTCCGAGGGACTGGCATTCACCAGCTAAATCTCACACCGCCACGCCCGGCGTAGCTGTGACCGCTGTTGGAGAACTCGCCGTCGAAGCTGGCGAACAGCGACGCGTATTGATTGAGCACGAGTCGCGAGCCGGCATTGACCTTCAACGCGTCGCTCCAGGCGCGGCCGCCGTCGACCGAGAATAGCGCACCTGGCACGGACTCAAACGCGGCGGCAATCGAGCGGTCTGGTCTAAACTCATGCACCCACGCCGCGCGCACGAACGGTGACCACACCATGCCGTTCGCGAGTGCCAAGCGAGTATCGAATTGCACGCCGAGGAAGGTGGGCAGGGAAGTCGTTGTCTGCGATTGGTAGGTCAGCCCGAGAACCCCCGGCAGGCCGCTGGCGCTACTCGTTTCGGTAAAGCCGCGCTGCCAGACCGTCGAGGTCTGCACCGCAGCGAACGGCGTTACGTTGAGCCACGACAGAGCATAGTTGCGTCCCAGTTCGAGCCGCGCTCCGAGCAGGTCGCTGGCAAATCGGCCGGTCGCCGCCTCGGTCGGCCCGACTCCTGCAATGGTGCGTCTGACGTCATTGTCGAACCGGCTGTAGCTCAAGACACCGGCGGCGTAGAGCGCGCCCCACGTCGCCACCCCATAGGCGCCGACATGGCCAGCGAGAACGTCGCCGCTGGTGGCGCGATCCGGCACCGAAAAATGCGAGTCGCTGCCTCCTACCGCAACGCCGATGAGCCGCGTCGGGTCGACCTGATAATCGAATCCCATGGCGCCGCCGGCGGCAGCGGTGCGGGCATCGGCGCTGCCGACCGAGGCATCGCCGTTGAACGACTGCACGCCGCCGAAAGCGCCGGTCCACACCCGCCAGGTTCGCGGCTGATATGCCGACGGCGCATTCAACTCCTTGAAGGCCGCAGGTGCCGGCTTCTTCTTCTCGGCGGCATAGGCGAGCGGCGCCTCACGGAAGGTGACACCCTGGCTGTCGGTAGTCTCGCCGCTACGCCAGAAGGCCCCCTGGTCCATCAGCAGTGAGTCGAACATGCGGCCGGTTGCAAAGGCGGTGTTCTGCGCCGCCGTTGTGCCCTCGCCAGAGAGCTGCGACAACGAGTCGGGCGTGCCCGTCGTCAGCAGACTGCTGTAGAGCGTCGCCGCCGGCCCGGTGAGCGTCGTCGCATAGGCTCCTTCGAGCGCGTTACCGACTGCCTGCTGGTTCCGATTCAGTCCGGCCACGGCGCCAAACGGGGTTCGCGTCACGGTCACGTCGACGGACGGGTCGGGATTGTAGATGGGGCCTGAGAGCGAGAGAAATGCGGATGGCGGCGAAACCGACATGAACTGCGCGAACTGACCGCTGATCGCGCCCGCGGTCAGAAGCGCATATGAGGTCGATAGACCATAAAGTCCCGGCATCACGGTGACGCCCAGCGTGCTCGTGCCGCCTAGGGTGGCTGTGTTGGTAACCGCGAGCTTGCCGTTGGCGCCGGTGGGGGCAAGCTGGAACTGCAGCAGGCCGCCAGTCTGCGTGTAGTTGCCCTGAATGCTCAACGTGCCGACCGGTGCCACCGTGCCGCCGCTGACGGTGACGCACACGTTGTTCCCACAGGGTCCTTGAAAGGTCGGCGAGCCCCCAATCGTGCCGCCGCCTGTCAGCATGCCGCCGCTCATTAGGAACTCGGAAGTAGCTAGCGTGCCGCCGGCCATCGTTAGTGTTCCGTCGGAGAGTTTGGTACTCAGCAGCACCTCGAGCGTGTACGGCGCACTGACGATGAGCTGCGACTGCGCCCCTTCAATCGACAGAGTGTCGATCTGGGGATTCATGTCCAGTCTGATCGTCCCCGGATTGCTCAGTGTGACGTTGTAATAGCGGGCGGCCTGAACGACTCCGCGGGTGTTGTCCGGCACCGCCCCATTAGGGTGCGCCGGGTCTGGAAACTCATCGATCCAGGCTGCGGGGTTGCTCCAGTTGAAGGTGCCCGCTGCCGCCGCGACCTTCCGCAGAGGGTTATTCTCATTTAGCCACTCCAATAAAGGAGCGAGCCCTGTCCAGTTGGAGATATCGCCGTATCGGCCAAAGAGACACTGGTTCGGGTTAGGAAAATTGTCTGTACAAGGATTTGGGGCGAGTGGATTAGAACCTCCTTGCAGCACGCCGATCTGCAGAAAGCCATTGTTACTCATAATGAAAACCGGGCTGCCGCTGTCCCCTGGGACGGTACTCCCTTCGAGGAGCGAGGTGGGCATGGTGAGCGCGAACTGGTTGGGATTATTTAGGTTGGCCGGATTGCGGAATTGGGCCTGCAGGAAGTTATCGGCGGAATCATACTGGCCCAACTCGGTTGTTGCCCTCCGGCGAATTCCGGGGGGCAGAGTCCCTGGGGGCGAATCGCAACAATTCGATCCCGACCCGCCGAAAGAGTAGCCCACGAGAAAGAGCGGCGTTCCCGGGGTTGTGGGTACCGTGGGGGCCGGCACTGCAGGGCTTATGTTAGTGATGGGGCGGCTTAGCGATATTACCGCAATGTCATTCTGGGCGGTCGCGTTATTGAAGCCGATGTGATTGAAGTAGCTGGTGATCGCAACTGGGTTGGGGTCGGTGAGGGCATTGGTTTGGAAGGAAACAAAGTTAACACCGGGGACGTTGCAGTGGGCTGCAGTCAGGACAGTGCGCGAATTGATTAGCGTCCCGGTGCACTGGTATGTGGTCTGCGAGTTGCTTACGATGAGAGTCGCAACCACATTCTGAAATTGGGTCGTGTCGAGATATTGCGGATTGGCGATCTGGCCGTCATTTATGGTAATAGCGCTGGCGGCTTGGATACTTGACATCGCAATGGCGGCTACGCCGCCAAGCAAAATCGCTGACCGGCGCGCGATCGCGCCCCGACGTCTGGCAGATGATGTCGGTGTCTCGCAGCCGTCAGCTTTGCTCCCTCCGCGAGCCTTGTTACGCATCTCGCGCCCCATTGCCGGCGATCCCCACGCTACAATCCCTCGAGAATAACAACAGATGCCTCAATCTGATTGTGCCATCTGAAATTCATCCAAGTTGTTGCCCAATGGCTACACCCGCGAGCGGGTAGCGCGCATCCAGCAGTAAATGAAAGTCGAGCCGGTGCCTCCAACCGGCATGCGCCCTGGCCTTCTCGGTTGGCGATTTATGAGTACACGGCCTTCTGTAATGGGCCCCGGTGATGTCAAGTCTCCCCGAGTGATCGTCACGCCGCCGAGCTCACGCTTCTGTCCGTGGTCGGCGCCGAGGCCGCCACACTATGCTGTCAGAAGGAACGGTGAG
>Ga0306920_100004272_pt1 | contig 18321 bp, 16 predicted proteins | sample flu12Cox44000170_FD_204666 | JGI IMG/M metagenome (GOLD analysis project Ga0306920, IMG submission 204666) | Lab enrichment of tropical soil microbial communities from Luquillo Experimental Forest, Puerto Rico - flux4day.12C.oxic.44.000.170 (v2)... | ecosystem: Environmental > Terrestrial >... | reverse complement strand
CATTCTCCGACCTTCCTCGCCATCGATTCGGCCGAGGCGATTGCGCAGAATCACCCCATGTACGAGGCCTCCGAAATTCCCGCCGGCGCCTTTGGCGGCTCGCCCGACCGGCCCGAAGAGGAAGTGAAGACCATCAGCTTCTCGCATCACATCGTGGCGCGAAAGGATCTTTCGGAAACCACGGTTGCCGCGTTCACGCGGCAACTGTTTGCTATCCGCCAGAACGTGATGGCCGAATTCCCGCTTGCCGCTAAGATCGAGACACCGGATACCGACAAGGACGCCTATATCCCCGCCCACCCGGGAGCCGCGGCCTTTGTCGACGGCGAGGAGAAGACGTTCCTGGATCGCTACAGCGACTTCATCTGGTGGGGGCTGATGGCGCTCTCCGCGATGGGCTCCATCGGCGCATGGTTTGCCGGTTATCTGAAAAAGGATGAACGCAACAACAACTCGACGCTTCGCGAACGGCTGCTGGAGATGATCGCGCTCGCTCGCCGCACCGATTCGCTCGAGGAGCTCGATCAGATGCAGTCGGAGGCGGATAATATTTTAAGCGATACGCTGCATTGCTTCGAGCACGGCGCCATCGAAGAGGGCGCGCTGACTTCGTTCAACATCGCGCTGGAGCAATTCCATCACGCGGTCGCCGACCGCAGGGCGCTGTTGCTGCAAATGCCGCAAAATCTGCAAAGAGCGAGCGCCCAGTTCCGCGCGACCGGAACCTTGTAGTCCACGAGGACCGGCGTGTTTCTGCAATCGCGCCGTCATATTTTGCTTTTAAGCCTGTCTCGCGATCTTTATTTGCTTCGTTTCTTAGCGGGCACTTTTGCGAATATTAGAATCCAAGGACCACTAGCGAATACAAGATTCCAGTGGAGTTCAGGATTTGGCATTCGCTTTTAAGCCCGCGGCTAGGTGGGCAGCGACTGTCAAATCCACTGCGCTAGGTTGAGTTGAGCGACATGAACATCGGTATGACGGTCCCGCGCAAGATTTCCCGCCGTCGTCTTCTGCGCACGGCCACAGGCGCGCTCGGCGCAATGGCAATGCCGCATCTCAGCCGCGCCGCCGACCGGCCGATCATTACTCACGGTGTGCAATCCGGCGACGTCGGAACCGACGGCGGCGTAGTGTGGGCGCGCGCCGACCGACCTTCGCAGATGATGGTCGAGGTCGCCACCACGGAGTCGTTTCGCAATGCCCGCGCGCTGCCGACGATCGCGGCGCTGCCGGAGAGCGACTTCACGGCAAAGATGCTGATCGAAAACCTGCCTGCCGGTCAGGACATCTTCTACCGCATCAAATTCCGCGACCTCTCCCATCCCGAGATTTCCAGCGAGGCTATGACCGGCCGTTTTCGCACCGCGCCCGCCGACCGCCGCGACGTCAGCTTTGTGTGGGGCGGCGATGTCGCGGGCCAAGGCTGGGGGATCAATCCGGATGATGGCGGCATGGTCACCTTCGCTGCCATGCGCAAGCACGCACCTGATTTCTTCGTTCATTCCGGCGACACCATCTATGCCGACGGCATCATTTCGTCCGAGGTAAAGTTGAAAGATGGCAAGCTTTGGAAAAATCTCACCATCCCGGAGAAGGCGAAGGTCGCCGAGACCCTCGATGAATTCCGCGCCGCGCACAGGTACAATTTGCTCGACGAGAATCTGCGCGCCTTCAACGCCGAGGTGCCGATCTTCGTCCAGTGGGACGATCATGAGGTGACCAACAACTGGTCGGCATCGAAAGTACTGCCCGAGGCCTACAGGGTTCGCGACATCCATTTGCTCGCCGCGCGCGCCGCACGCGCCTTCCATGAAATGTATCCGATGCGCGAGAGCATTGTTGAGCCGGGGCGGGTCTATCGCGCGCTGAGCTACGGGCCGCATCTCGACGTGTTCATGCTGGATGAGCGCAGCTATCGCGGGCCGAACGGTCCCAATTTGCAGACCGTTTACGGCCCGGATTGCTACTTCCTTGGGCCGGATCAGTTGCACTGGCTCAAACGCGGTCTGTTGAACTCGCGCGCTACCTGGAAGGTGATTGCCTCCGACATGCCCCTCAGCCTGATCGTCTATGACGACTTTGCAAACAGGAAAGGTTCGGAGGCTTTTGCGCAAGGCGACGGCCCGCCGCGCGGCCGCGAACTCGAGATCGCCGATTTGTTGCGCTTCATCAGGGATTCAGGCGTCACCAACACGGTGTGGCTGACCGCGGATGTGCATTACGCGGCAGCGCATTTCTACAATCCCGACAAGGCGCAATTCCAGGAGTTCATGCCGTTCTGGGAGTTCGTCGCAGGACCGTTGAACGCAGGAACGTTCGGACCGAACGAACTCGACAACACCTTCGGGCCGGAAGTCAGGTTCATCAAAGCAGCCGGGCCGGACAAACCAAACCTGCCGCCCTCCGCAGGCATGCAGTTTTTCGGTCATGTCAGGATCAATGGCGAAACCGGACAGATGACGGTGACGCTGCGCGATCGCGCCGACGTCGCGCTGTGGTCGACCACGCTGGATCCGGTCTTGGGTTGAGCGGTTACGATCTCTCGTGGGCGCAGGGCCGCCGCGCGAGAGACTCAGCGCACGTCGCGCCCGAGCATAATCGGTTCTGATGGAATCAGAACCGAAGCTCTGGCTCTTTGTTTTGACGCGTTTTCTTCACGCAAACCGGTCCCCACTTCGCTTGAAAACGCTCTAATGCGGCCGACAGTGGGGGCGACAGGTCTTCAACAGCGCCAGCAGCTCTTCGGTGCCGCAGGGCTTGGGCAGTCGAGGCCACTCCGCGAACGCTGCGGGGATCTTCACGTCGGCGCTGTATCCGGTGACGAAGGCGAAGGGGATTTTGAGCGCATCGAGCCGCTCGGCGATCGCGAAGCTCATCTCCCGAACCAATGCGACATCGAGCAGTGCAAACTCCGGCGCGCGCTCTTCGATCATCTTCAGCGCCTGGCTGACGCTTGCGGCTGACCGGACCGCGCTGACGCCGAAGCCGACGATCGTATCTTCAAAACCGAGCGCGATGATGGGGTCGTCCTCGACGACGAGGACGTCATCGGGCAGACAATTGCTCGAAATATCCATCATGGGTCTGGCAAAAGTTCCAATCAAAGGCATGAAAGAGACCAGGTGCGGGCCTCCGTGACCCGCATGGGTATGTTCCTGCGACGAAACCTTCGCACTGCCTCGGGCGTTTGTCTGTGCACTAGTGCCCACTTTCAGAAGTTAGTGTTACATCGCGGCACCCACTCTCACGAACTTCGGAAAGGCGTGGGCACAAGCTAACATATTGATTATAATGTCGCTTTTCTATTTGAAGTTTCCGGATCGAATTCGCCGCTTGTGGTGCAGGAACTTCAAATAGGAGGCGCTGGTAGACCGAATTGCGGAAGGTTGAGCGCTTGTTGTGAGTACCGCAAACCCAGAGGACTCGGAATGATGTCGCAAACCGGAAATGGCGCCGCCGATCGGCCATTCAACAATCTCTTGCGCTGGCTCAACGCCGGCGACTTCGCGTTGATCGCGCCGCATCTGGTGCGCGAAGAGGCAGAATCGAACGCACCGCTTTACAATCCCGGCGACGATGTCGATACCGTCCACTTTCCCTGCTGCGCCAGCCTCGTCTCATATCTGGTCGCCAACGAGGATGGCCGCGACGTCGAGACCGTTCTTGTCGGTCGCGAAGGCGCCGTCGGCGGAATCGTCAGTCTCGGCTACCTGCCGGCCTATACGCGCATCACGGTCAAATTCGGCGGACCTTTCGTACGCCTTCCCATCACAAAACTCGACGAGGCGAAAACTGCCTCGCCCTCGCTGCGCAATGTATTTGCGCGATATGCCGATTGCCTGCTGGCCCAGATGTTTCAGTCGACTGCCTGCAACGCGGTGCATTCGATCGAGCAGCGCACGGCGAAGTGGATCATCTCGGCCATGGAGCGAACAGACGGCGACAACATCGTGCCACTGACGCACGAGCAACTCGCCACTCTGCTGGGCGTCGGCCGCAGCTATGCCAGCCGTGTCATCCAGATTTTCAAGACCGAAGGCGTGCTGGAGACCCGCCGCGGCTCGATTCTGGTCCGCGACCGCGAGGCGCTGCAGAAACGGGCGTGCCTCTGTAACGAAAATGTCAAAAACCACTTTGAGGAAGTGCTGCGTGGGGTTTATCCAGTGAAAGCGTCCAACGTTGCGTAGTTCGCGACCGTTTTTTGGGCCAATCGGCTAACCAACCGCGAAACAAGCCATTGTTTCTTGATGATTCCTGACTATATTGCACCGCAACTAGCGGAGATTCGGACCACTAGTTAAGGCGTGCCCGGTCCTTTCGGCCGGGCTTGCTTTTTGGCAGAAGCCCCCGCCGAGATTCGGACGTTTGGAACGTCAATAGCGAGGCGAGGGTCCCGGTTTTCCCGCGAGATCGCACTAGTGGAGTGGATTTGACATTCGCTACCCACCTAGACGCAGGCTCGTGCAGTGGGAAGCGAATGTTAGAATCAGACCACCAGAACCATTGTCGAGATTGAACAAGAACTGACCCATGAAGCTTCGCAACGTCGCCATCATCGCCCACGTCGACCACGGCAAGACCACGCTGGTCGATCGCCTGCTGCAGCAATCCGGCACCTGGCGCGAAAACCAGCGCGTGGTCGAGCGCGCGATGGATTCCAACGATCTTGAGCGCGAGCGCGGCATCACCATTCTGGCCAAGGCGGCCTCGGTGCAGTGGACGGATACCCGCATCAACATCGTAGACACGCCAGGCCACGCCGATTTCGGCGGCGAGGTCGAGCGCATCCTGAACATGGTGGACGGCGCGCTGGTGCTGGTGGATGCAGCCGAAGGCCCGTTGCCGCAAACCAAGTTCGTGGTGTCGAAAGCGCTCAAGGTCGGCCTCAAGCCGATCGTGGTCATCAACAAGGTCGACCGCCCCGACGCGCGCCCGACCGAGGTCATCAACGAGGTGTTCGACCTGTTCGCCGCGCTCGATGCCAGCGAGGAGCAGCTTGATTTTCCGATTCTCTACGGATCAGCCAAGCAGGGCTGGATGGCGGAAAGCCCGGAGGGGCCGAAGGACAAGGGCATGCAGCCACTGTTCGACCTGATCCTGCGCCATGTCGCTCCGCCAGCGATCGAGGAAGGGCCGTTCCGCATGATCGGCACCATCCTGGAAGCCAACCCCTATCTCGGCCGTCTTATCACCGGCCGCATTACCTCCGGCAGTATCAAGCCCAACCAGCCGATCAAGGCGCTTTCCGCCGACGGCAAGCTGATCGAGCAGGGTCGGATCACCAAGATCCTCGCCTTCCGCGGCATCGAGCGCGCGCCGCTGGAGGAGGCCGAGGCGGGCGACATCGTCGCCATTGCCGGCCTCACCAAGGGCACCGTCGCCGATACCTTCTGCGATCCGACCGTCGAGACGCCGTTGAAGGCGCAGCCGATCGACCCGCCGACGGTGTCGATGTCGTTCATCGTCAACAATTCACCGCTCGCCGGCACCGAAGGCGACAAGGTGACGAGCCGCATGATCCGCGACCGGCTGTTGCGCGAAGCCGAAGGCAATGTCGCGCTGCGCGTGACCGAATCCGCCGACAAGGATGCGATGGAAGTTTCGGGCCGTGGCGAATTGCAGCTTGCGATCCTGATCGAGACCATGCGCCGCGAGGGCTTTGAACTCAGCGTGTCGCGCCCGCGCGTCGTCCTGAAGCAGGACGAGATCACCGGCGGCTGGCTGGAGCCGATCGAGGAAGTCGTCATCGACGTCGACGAGGAGCATTCCGGCGTGGTCGTGCAGAAGATGAGCGAGCGCAAGGCCGAGATGATCGAGATGCGCCCCTCGGGCGGCCATCGCTTGCGGTTGGTGTTTTACGCGCCGACCCGCGGCCTGATCGGCTATCAGGGCGAGCTGCTCACCGACACCCGCGGCACCGCCATCATGAACCGGCTGTTCCATGGCTATGCGCCTTACAAGGGCGAGATTCAGGGCCGGCGCAACGGCGTGTTGATTTCCAACGACCAGGGCGAGGCGGTGGCCTACGCCATGTTCAAGCTGGAAGATCGCGGTCCGATGATGATCGAGCCCGGCTGGAAGGTCTACAGGGGGATGATCGTCGGCGAGCATACCCGCGACAACGACCTCGAGATCAATGTACTCAAAGGCAAGCAGCTCACCAACATCCGCACCACCGCCAAGGACGAAGCTGTGCGCCTGACGCCGCCGATCAAGATGACGCTGGAAAAGGCGCTGGCCTATATCGAGGACGACGAGCTGGTCGAGGTGACGCCGAAATCGATCCGGTTGCGCAAGAAATTCCTCGACGCCAACGACCGCAAGCGCGCCGAAAAGGCCAGGCAGGCGGTGGCTTAAACCTTACCTCACCCCGCTTGCGGGGAGAGGTCGGATTGCGAAGCAATCCGGTGAGGGGGTACGGGCGCCACAGTGACGCGGCAGCTTCCTTTATTATGTATCATTGACCAGAGGCCCCTCACCCCCAACCCTCTCCCCGCATGCGGGGAGAGGGAGAACAAAGTCCCGGCATTCGAAACCCCATGTCCCTCCCTTCCGAAGTCGACGTCGCAATCATTGGCGTAGGCGCCGCAGGCCTCGGCGCGGCTCGAGCGCTGGCGAATTCCCGCCTCTCGCTGATCGTGCTGGAAGCGCGCGACCGGGTCGGCGGGCGCGGTCACACCATCATGGCCTCGCCCGATATCACCTTCGACGTCGGTTGCGGCTGGCTGCATTCGGCAGACAAGAATTCCTTCGTGCCGGTCGCGCAAGAGCTGAATTTCGAAATCGACAGGAACCGGCCGCCGTGGCGCGAGCGGGGATTTGACGCTGCCTTTCCGCCGGAACAGCGTCGCGAATTCATGCGCGCGCTCGACGCATTCTACCAACGGGCCGAACAAGCCGCGAAAGACGGCCGCGACAGCGCCGCGAATGCCTGTCTTGAACCCGGCAACCGCTGGAATCCGATGATCGATGCGATCTCGACCTACGTCAACGGCACCGAGCTCGACAGGGTCTCGATCCTCGACATGGACGCCTATGAGGACACCGGCCTCAATTGGCGGGTGAGGCAGGGCTACGGCGCGCTGATGGCCGCCTATGGCGCGCCCTGCCCGCTTGCGCTGAATACCGAGGTCACGCGGATCGATCATTCGACAAGCCGCCTCAGCATCGAAACCTCGAAAGGCACGCTTTCCGCTCGATGCGTGATTGTCACGGTGCCGACCAACCTGATCGCGGATGAGGCGATCCGCTTCCATCCGGAATTGCCTGCGAAGGTCGATGCCGCGCGCGGGCTTCCGCTCGGGCTCGCCGACAAGGTGACGCTGGCGCTGGATCGGCCGGATGATCTGCCGGTGGACGGCAATCTGCGCGGCGCCACCATGCGCACGGCTATGGGCGCCTATCATCTGCGCCCCTTCGGACAGGCCTGCGTCGAAGGCTTTTTCGGCGGACGCTTTGCGCGCGAGCTGGAAGACGCCGGCGAAGGCGCGCTGGCCGCGCAGGCCATCGACGAGATCGTGGCGATGTTAGGGGCGGATTACCGCCGCCGGCTAAAGCCGCTTGCCGAATCGCGCTGGGCACGCGACCCGTTTGCCCGCGGCTCCTATTCGCATGCGCTGCCTGGCCATGCCGGCGCCCGCGCCGTGCTCGCCGCACCAATCGACGGCCGCCTGTTCTTTGCGGGCGAAGCCACCTCGCCGAACTTTTTCTCCACCGCCCACGGGGCGAAGGATTCGGGGGAGAGGGCGGCAAGGGAGGTGATGAAGGCAGGGTCGTGAGCTAGCCCTTGAAGACTTTATCCCGATGAAACTTCAAAAAATACCCATTTGGATGAAGCGTCGGGTCTTCGGGCAGATTAATCACCCCATTCTGATTAAGGAGGCGAGCAGCATCATCCGGAACGTGATTTTTGGCGATTAGGATTTTGTAGTCATCCCCAATTGAAATCAGACCACGATCAAACATCCAATGAACCGTTCCAGAAAGAGCTAACCCGTTGCGAACGGAATCAGGTCCTTTTGAAGCGACCGGCTGTATATGCGCGGCCTGGACTTCGGGGCGACCTCCTCCATTGATGAGGCGCAGTCCCGTAATCGCGCATCGATTCGAATAAGCCGCGCGAACATTGTGCATAAACGAGCGCTCTCGAAACGGCCGAGACACCGTCATTTCAACAATAGGGCGCTCGAACGGGGTAGTAGGTTCCGAGTATCCGAGCAAAGGTGCTTCTAGTGGTGAGAGACTTTCGCCCAGAACTGGAGCGAATCCAGACTTCAATATTCGATCGAATTCGTGGTCAGGAATCAGACGTATGGCGCGGCCAAAGGCCCCCCTGTTGGTGGTACCGTCGGCTTTTTTCAGTGCGCTCTCATAATATTCACTACCTTCCGCGAACGGAACTGGTCGATCGAAGTCCAGATACTCGTCTACGAGGGCGTAGTAGTGATCGTTGAGCCCGGCGTCTTCCACGATTGCTGTGACGCGCGCCACTCCGAAATAAGACTGCCTTCCTCCAAAACTAGATAGCTCAGCACTCGACCGCCTCGGCTCATAGTAGACAATATGATCGCCGACAGCTTGCCGTGCCTGATTAAGATAGGTCCGGGGAAAGTGGTAGCGTATCTCGGGAAGGTCATCATAGCTTGGCGTGACCTTCGTCGTAAAAACTGCTTTGGTCATCGAACCTGTCTGCGCGAATCCTTATAACCTTCAACTTAATGCTGTTTTGACTAAGTGGATACCGGAGCTACTCGACCCCGCTATCCTGCTCCATCACCCGGTCCCTCATCTCAACATCCGGCACAAAGCACTCGTCATATTTCCCGAAAATCCGGTAGCGGTTGCGCGCGATCGTGTTGTAGACGGCGTCGCGCAGAGGTTTTGGCACCGCAAAGAGCACGCCCACCCAGCTCCATCCCGGCAGAAAGCCCAGCACCGTCAATGCCGCGTCCGATTTGAAGTACGCGACCCCACCATGGATCACGGCGTTGGTGTCGGGATCTTGCGGGTCGATGCCGATGGCTTGCGCGAGCCGCGTGCCGTAGGGCGACTGAATGGCGGTGAAGCGAAAGCGCCTTTCCCTGTCGCGTGCGGCGACGAAACAGGCCCAGCGCGAGCAGAACACGCAAACGCCGTCGTAGAGGATCACGTCGTCGTCGGGCCAGCGGTTCATGGCTGCTCCTGTTTATTTGAGGCGCCTTGCTGAACCGAACTGGTTCTCACTTCGTCCGAGCCGGCGCGGTTTGAGCGCGCGATCGAGCTCGGACGCGGCGATTTTCACGCCGGCTTCCGTCTCCGGCAGCCAATGGCCTTCGCTGCCCGCCACCCCCAGCACCCGAAAATCGACCTTTCCGCCGCTCGCGCGGAACGCATCCGCAAGTTTCTTCGAAAACTCCGGCGAGAAATAGCTGTCATTGGTGGCCACCAGCCAGGTCACGGGAATGCGCGCGGTGCGGCCGAATTCAGCAGCAGCCGCAATCAGCGTATGCGGCGCGCAGATCTGATAGGGAAAATCGTTGGCGTGACCGCCACGGCCCGCAGAGAAGACGATGATGTTGGAAATGGCGACCGGATCGCCGGTCGCGAGCACCAGCGCACCCCAGCCGCCGGCCGAATGCCCCACCACGACGGCGCCCTCCTGCCGGATCATGGACTGTCCTCGCAGATAGGCCAGCGCGGCCGATATCTCCTCGGCGGTGGCGCGCCCCGAACGGGCATAATCGGCCTCGTCGCACCCGCCCTGGTCCTCGAGATATTTTCCGCGGGTTGCGCCGTGGCCCGGACGCTCCGGCACCAGAACGGCAAAGCCCCGCGCCACCAGCCATGCGGCAAGCGCGCGGTATTCCGGCTGCGGCATTTGAGCGCGACGCAGTACGTTCTGGGTCGTGGCATGGGCAATCACTGCCAGGCGAAAGGGCCCTTCGCCCGGCGGGCGAAACAAGACCGCATGTGCGGCGAGGTCCGGATCGGGTGAAGGCACCAGCCATTGCTGTTCGCGATTGGGTTCGCCCTCCGCCCCTTGCGGACCGAAACGCGCCTGCGCGGCTGCGGCCTGCGTCCAGACCAACCCGAGCAGGATCAACGGGAAAAAAGCTCCTACAGATGCCATGAACCTGCTCGCCAGGGTTGTGACCTTCGAAAAATCAGGAGACTGGTGGTCCGATCCTAACATTTGCTTCGCATTGCAGCGGGCACTTTCGCCCATCGAACCCTCGACCACGCAGTCGCGAATTCAAATCCCTTTCCCCGGCGGCGAATCAAATCGCGGGCACTTTTCGGTGAAGACGACCTTGGCGACAACCCTGTCCAGGCCTTCAAATTCCCGCCAAGTCCCGCCAGCACCGGGCCAAATGCCGCGACGGCGTCTGTCTGTCCACTTTCGGCACAGTTCGGTGGCTTAACTGATGCAGAAAATCCACAGGTTAACCGATAATTAACGATAGACCTTGAAGCCGACGCGCCGACTTGCTTTGATCGGACCATGAGCACAACCCTGATCGAGGTCCGACCGGCCAAAGCTGCTGACGCGGCTGCGGTGGCTTCCACCCATGACGAAGCCTGGCGTTCGGCATATCAGGGCATCATTCCCGGCGCGGAGCTTGAAAAGCTGATCAATCGGCGCGGTCCGCAATGGTGGGACAGCGCGATTCGCAAAGGCAGTCGCGTCAGCGTGCTCGTGTTCGGCGACAAGATCGCCGGCTACGCTAATTACGGCCGCAACCGCGCACGCAGCCTGCATTTCGAAGGCGAAATCTACGAGCTTTATCTGCGGCCTGAATTTCAGGGCCTCGGCTTCGGCCGTCGGCTGTTCACTGCTGCAAGGCGCGACCTGTTGCAGAGCGGGTTGAAGAGCATGGTGATCTGGGCGCTCTCCGACAACGACGCCGCGACCGAGTTTTATCGCGCACTCGGCGGCCGCATGGTGGCGCGTTCCTCGGAGAAATTCGGGCCGAAGTCGCTCGACAAGGTCGCCTTCGCCTGGACGAACTAGCGCATGATCCGGAAAAGCGTGTAGCGGTTTTCCGAATAGGTCACGCGCAAAAAATAAACTAAAGCGCGAGGCCGATTCGACCTAGGGCCATCACGCCTTAGGCTTCGGAATTCGAAGCATAACTGCTCCGGACAGAGCATTTTCAGGCGAAGCCGAAACAGCGCCTAAACAGGATTTCGAACGCTGTAGAATTTTGCGGAGCTAGCCATGCGCGTTGATGCCATCCCGATCGGGGTTGATCCGCCGCGTGAGGTCAACGTCATCATCGAAGTGCCGGTCGGCGGCGAGCCGATCAAATACGAACTCGACAAGGAAGCCGGCACGCTCGTCGTCGACCGCTTTCTCTACACCGCGATGCGATACCCCGGTAATTACGGCTTCATTCCACACACGCTCTCGAACGACGGCGATCCTTGCGACGTTTTGATAGCCAATACCCGTGCCATCGTCCCCGGGGCCGTCATGAGCGTGCGGCCGGTCGGCGTGCTCTTGATGGAGGACGAAGCCGGCGGCGATGAGAAGATCATCGCGGTGCCATCCTCCAAGCTCACCCAGCGCTACGACAAGGTGAGGACCTACAGCGACCTGCCCGACATCACGTTGCAGCAGATCCAGCATTTCTTCGAGCACTACAAGGATCTCGAACCCGGCAAATGGGTGAAGGTGCTGCGCTGGGGCGGCGCGGAAGAAGCGCATCAGTTGATCGCCGAAGGTATCGCGCGCGCGAAGAAGTGACGATGCAGTCGTCGTTGCGAGGCGAGCTCTCTTTTTCCCTCTCGCGCTTGCGAGGGAGGGTGAAAAAGCCTCACACCGCCGGCTTCGGCAATCCGGCAATGGCGCAGGCGGCACGCAGCGTGTTGACCAAAAGACAGGCCACCGTCATCGGGCCGACGCCGCCGGGCACCGGCGTGATCGCGCCGGCGACTTGCGACACTCCGGCAAAATCGACATCGCCGACCAGGCGGGCTTTGCCCCCCGCATCGAGCAGGCGGTTGATACCGACATCGATCACGGTAGCGCCCGGTTTGATCCAGTCGCCGCGCACCATCTCCGCCTTGCCGACGGCGGCATAGACCAGATCGGCGCGCGCGCATAGCTTGGCCAGTTCGCGCGAGCGTGAATGCGCGATCGTCACGGTCGCATTCTCGTTGAGCAGCAATTGCAGGAGCGGCCTTCCCACCAGGTTGGAGCGGCCGATCACGATCGCATTCATGCCCTCAAGCGAGGCATGAACGCTCTTGGTCAGGATGACGCAGCCCAGCGGGGTGCAGGGCGACAGCGCCGCAAATCCGTTCGCCAGACGCCCGGCATTGCTCGGATGCAAGCCGTCGACATCTTTCGCCGGATCGATGGCGTCGATGACGGCTTCGGTGTCGAGCGATTTCGGCAACGGCAATTGCACCAGGATACCGTGCACCAGCGGATCGCGGTTGAGCCGCGCGATCAGCGCAAGCAGCTCGTCTTGCGCGACCTCTGCCGGCAACACATGCTCGAACGAGGCCATGCCGGCTTCCTCGGTCAGCTTGTGCTTGGTGCGGACATAGACCTGGCTGGCGGGATCATTGCCGACCAGGACTACCGCGAGACCCGGTGTGAGCCCATGATCGCCCCGCACCCGCGCGACTTCGTCGGCGACGCGGGCGCGAAGTTCGGCGGCGATGCGTTTTCCGTCGATGATCCGGGCTGCTGTCATATCGATCCCCGTCATTGTTTCGCCGAAACAAGCGCACGCAACGCCTGCCCGAGCTTTTGCGGATCGCCGTCGACGGCGACCTGCTTGAGGCGCGAGGTCTCTCCCGAGACAATCCGCACCCTCACCTTGGGCACGCCCAGCGCACTAGTGCCCACTTTCCGAAGTTCGCGATCTGGCTCCGCAACACCTTTCGCCGAACTTCGGAAAGTCATGGGCACTAGTCAGTCCATAGTTCTAGTACCGCTTTCGATCTGAAGTCCCTCGAACGAACTCGCCGCTTGCGGTGTAGGGACTTCAGATCGGCGGTACTAGCCAGCAGTTCCGTTACCGCGCGATTGGCTTTGCCGTCTTCCGCAACGGCGCGGATCCGCACCTTGAGCGCGCTTCGGCCATCGGCAAGCGTCTCAAAGCCATCGATTTCGTCCCGGCCGCCGCGCGGGGTTACCCGAAGCGCGATCCTGACCCCTTGGCCGGAATAACGCCAAGGATCCAGTGGTCCGCTTCCAACTTTCGTATCCCGTTTCAGCAGGCACCTTTACGAAAGTTCGAATCGAAGACGACTACCGATTCAATTTTCTAGTGGAGCATTGGATTTGACATTCGCTTTCGAGCCCGCGACTTGTGCTGGAGCGAATGTCAAATCCGTTCCGCTGGCCATTCAGGCACGCGATCAGAACACACTCGGATAGATGTAGTAGGTGATCACCCGCTGAATGAACATGATGATCAGGATGAGAATGATTGGCGAGATATCGAGCCCGCCAAAATTCGGAAGGAACGAACGGATCGGCGCCAGTAGCGGTTCGGTGATCCGGTAAAGGAATTCGGCGACCGCCGCCACGAACTGGTTGCGCGTGTTCACGACGTTGAAGGCGATCAGCCAGGACAGGATGGCCGCAGCGATCAACAGCCAGACATAAAGATCCAGGACGATGAGAACGATGTCGAGAATGGCACGCATGGTGGGGCTTGCTCGGTAGGATAGGCCGCGGATCGGACCTCTGCTAAATATCGGTTCCACCTCGCGCAAACAAGGGAAGTTCCTTGCAAAAAAGCCCCGAAAAAGCCAGCTGTTTCGCCGTTCTTGACTTGACCTTGGCGCGGACTGTAAATGGCGCCGATTGTCGGTCGCCCGCCCTGCCGAGGCGGCCACGACGGGGCCATAGCTCAGCTGGGAGAGCGCGTCGTTCGCAATGACGAGGTCGGCGGTTCGATCCCGCCTGGCTCCACCAGCCTTCGCTGGCTTCGCCGGCCTCGGCTCGGCAAGCCCTCTCTTAGCGAAGGCAGCCGCGGCGTAGCCCGAAGGGCGAAGACGGGCCAAAGACGGTAGAAGAATATTTCCGCTCAGAGCTCTTTCTGGCCCTCACCCGCACGAACCTTTGGCGGCGCCAGCCAGGCTTTCGTTTCCGGCCGTTCGTTCAGCCACGCACCCCAGCGTTTGAACACCTTCACCATGCGCTCCGGCTCGACACCGAGCTGAACCATCGCCACGCCACCGTTAACGGATTCGCGGTACTCCGCGATCAGGTCGTCGCGCAGAATGAAACGGCTGATGCCGTCGATCACAACGCGACGGCCCTCAAACTGCGGGATTTTCGAAGTGAAGCTCGACAGCGACCACGCGTAGCCCTTGTCGCCGTCGCAGACGCCATCGAACATCTCCCACCGGTAGTCCGTCGCATCGCGATGAAAAAGATCCTGCAGCATGTGCGCGATGTCGGCGCGGCCGCGATGGGCGCCGTAGATGTAGTCGTGGTAGATGGCGTCTTCCGTGAAAAGCCGGGCAAAGCGCGCGCCATTACCCGATTCGGCTGAAAGCGTGAACTCGTTCAAGAGCTGCGTGAACTCATCGTTGGTCATGTCGCGATCTCGTCTGACTACATGGGATGCTAGCATATTGGCGGCCAGGTGGTCGGCATACCGATCCTGTCATCGCGAGCACCAGCGAAGCGATCCAGAAAGCCAAAAGTACTGAATTGCTTTGTCGCTTGCGCTCCTCGCAATGACTACGAGGATGCGATGAAGACTTCGAAATGGCGAGAGGAAAGCGCCCTACTCCGCGGCTTCCGCCATCACCGACGCCGGCACAAGGGCCAGCCAGCCATCGAGGAAACGCTTCAACCAGGCGCGCTCGGCCACGTCATACAATGCGCGATCGGCGAAGTGTTGATGCCGCGGGCGAGCGCCCGGCAAATCCAGCCGCGCGGCGCCGCGTGTCGTCCAGCGATGCATCATCGCGTAGGTTACGTCAGGGTGAAACTGCAGGCCGAAGCAATTGACCGACCGGAACGCCTGCACCGGGAAGTCGCCCCCCTCCGCCAATAGTTCGGCGCGGTGAGGCAGTTCGAATCCCTCGCGGTGCCAGTGGTAGACGTGATCCGGCCAGTCCGGACAAATCGTAAGCCCGGCCGGCGTGGGACGGATCGGGTAATAGCCGATCTCCGCGCGACCTTGAAAATGCGGCGCAACGCGGGCGCCAAGTTGCTTTGCCAGCATCTGCGCACCGAGGCAGATTCCAAGGAAGGGGCGCTGTTCGACAAGCGGGACGGCGATCCAGTCGATCTCGCGGCGAACGAACTCGTCGCCGTCATTCGCGCTCATCGGGCCGCCGAAAATCACCGCGCCCGCATGGCTCTCCAGGGTTTCGGGAAGCGCATCGCCAAAGCGTGGCCGCCTTATGTCGAGCGGGTATCCAAGCTCTCGCAGCGCGTTACCGACCCGGCCCGGAGTCGACGTTTCCTGATGCAGGACGATCAGAACGGGCAAAAGCGATCCGCCAGCCAGGGGGCCCTCAGCGGCCGGCTTGGCGCCGGTGCCTACGGGCCACACAGGCCCGGTAGCGATATTAATGGCGTGGAACGACATCAAGCTGTCTTTTCGCAGGCCTCAAGCGGGCGATCGTAGCCAAGTGATTGTTAATTTCGGGTGAGTGACGGTGCGGGACACGGCTCTTGGATAAGCAAATCACGGGCCAAATCGGCCCGGAAACAGGTCTGGTACCGCCGAAAGTTTGTTAGCGCCCATGACTATCCGAAGTTCGTGAAGGTGGGTGCTGCGATGGAGCACGAACTTCGGAAAGTGGGCACTAGTCAGCGCTTGCGCAGCTGAAAGCCGGAAACGGCCGCGAGAATGAAGCCGCGGGGAAACAGCCGCAGCATCAGCGGCACCATCTTGATGCCGAATCCGGGCAGCACCGCCCGCCTGTTGTCCATCAAGCCGCGATAGGCGTCGCGAGCAACATCGGCAGCCGAAACGTTGAGCACCGCCGAATCAAATCCGGGCTTGAATCCCGCCCGTTCCTGGAATTCGGTCGGTACCGGGCCGGGACAAACCACGGTCACCCGCACGCCGCACGGACCGAGTTCGGCGCGCAGGGCTTCGGTCAGCGACAGGACATAGGCCTTGGACGCGTAGTACACGGCCATTCCGGGCCCCGGCAGGAAGCCCGCAATCGATGCCACATTGAGAATGCCGCCGCGGTGGCGGATCAGTTGCTCGGAGAACCGAAGCGATAAATCGGTCACCGCGCGGACGTTGACCGCGACCATGCCAAGCTGCTGCGCGCGGTCCAACTCGGCAGCGTGGCCGGACAAGCCAAAGCCGGCATTATTCACGACATATTGGACTTCCACACCTTCGGCATCGAGCGCGGCAGCGATCCGGTCGCCGGCGTCCGGTTGTTCGAGATCGCAGGGAATCACGATCGATTTCGCACCGCCTGTCGGGGTGATTTCAGCAGCCAATGCCGCCAATCGATCCGCCCGCCGCGCCACCAGAGCCAGGCGATGGCCGTTGGATCCGAAAACACGAGCCAGTTCGGCACCTATCCCCGCGGAGGCACCGGTAATCAGCGTCACCCGTTCAGTCACGATTCAATGCTCTTGAACACAACCACGACCGCCCCCCGGACGCGAACCTACGCCTTAAGCGGGATGCAAGCGGCCCGCAAGCGCTTCGGTACCTCGCGCCCATCCAGAATCGAATACCAGCCATTGGAGCGTGGCCGTTTCGGCGTCCTCAGGCACCTTAAAGTTTTGTCATTTGTGCACCCGCCATCCGGGCGCGGTGCCGTTACGTCGTCATTTTCCTGAAGAATCCGAAAGCCCGTTTGATGGTCCGAAACCGCCGCAGCCGGCCCTGGAGCGGCGGCTCAGAACGTCGGAAAACCGGGTCGCATCACGACGCTACGAACTTCGGACCGAGAGCACTTGCGGCAACGCGGTGCTTGAGATCGATCCGATCGCGCGAAGACACCCCCAGCAAGTCAGCGGCGCGCCAGATGACGTTATCCTCGAACTCGCTCACCTGACCGTCGGCGTAAACCAATTCCCACATCATCTCGACGATGCGCAGCCGACCCGCCTCATCCACCGAACGCATGATAACGCTGGTGAAGTGATAGAGGTCGACCGCTTCGCCCTCGACTTGCGTTGCAGAGGCAATCAGTTGATCCGCGGCGCCCCGGTCAAGGCCGAAGCGGCTTTCGATCAGGCTGTGAAGTTTGCGCTTTTCGGCTTCCGACGGCTGGCCGTCGAGCGACATGACGTGAACCAAAAGCGCGGTCGCGGCCAGACGATATCCGTCATCGTCGAATGCGCGATGCTCGCTTGAATTGGGAGAAATAACCTCGGTGATGAATTGGCGCAGTCCGTCGAGCATGATGTTCGCGTCATTTGAGGGGTTGCTGGTCCGCGGGAAGGCCGCTTGCCATCAAATATGAGTTGAAAACGCAAGTCGCACAATGCGGAAACACCCGCAGGCGAGATTACGTTTCGGCAATTTGAGCGGTATTTCGAGCCCACGCCTTCGCGCAAAGCGTGGTCGATTGCTTCTCGCGATGACTTTCAGGGTATTTCGTAGACCACGACCGCGTCGGCGATGCCCCGAAGTGCTGCCTGTTTCTGGATCGGCGTGATCGCCTGCTTTTCCAGAATGGCAGCCACGGCCGGCGCATCGATCACGGGTCCGGTGACATGGATCGCCTGCGATGTGGAAAGGCCCTGAACGCGGGCAGCGATATTGACCGTCTGGCCGAAATAATCTTGCCGCTCGTTGAGCATGACGGCGAGGCACGGGCCCTCGTGAATGCCGATCTTGACCACCAGGTCGTCCCTGCCGCGCTGAACATTGAGTTCGTCCATTGCCGCGCGCATCCGCAAGCCCGCGACGATCGCGTGCTCAGGCCGCACAAAGGTCGCCATTACGGCATCGCCAATGGTCTTCACCACCGCGCCCTTCTCGGAGGAGATGATGCCCAAAAGCGCCTGAAAATGCGCACGCACCAGATCGAATGCCGCCAGATCCCCGACGCGCTCGTACAGCGCGGTGGATCCCTTCAGATCGGTGAACAGAAAGGTCAGGGACGTGATCTTGAGACGCTGGTCGATGTTGAGATTGTCGGCCTTGAACACGTCGCGGAAAGTCTGGTTCGACAGCATCCGCTTGGCGGTCAGGAACGGCCGGCGCTTGCCGAGCATTTCATGAAGCGCCTCGCCCGCGATGAAAACCGTGGGCAGTGTGCGCACGCCGGCCTGATTGTCGAGCGAAAGCCGCAACGGACCCGGTCGCAAGGTGATCGAGCCGGTCGGCGGATGCGCCTTGTTGTAGACCAGCGCGAGCTGCTGGCGTTCCTTGG
>Ga0306920_100004271_pt1 | contig 18324 bp, 18 predicted proteins | sample flu12Cox44000170_FD_204666 | JGI IMG/M metagenome (GOLD analysis project Ga0306920, IMG submission 204666) | Lab enrichment of tropical soil microbial communities from Luquillo Experimental Forest, Puerto Rico - flux4day.12C.oxic.44.000.170 (v2)... | ecosystem: Environmental > Terrestrial >... | reverse complement strand
GTCGGGATCTTCCCGGAGGGCCCCTTCAGCGTGCGGGGCCGGCTCGAGCCCGGCCTGCCCGGCGTCGCGCTGCTCGCGCTGCGCTCGGGCGTGCCGGTGGTGCCTGCCGGTATCCGCGGAACGTACGAGGCGCTCGCGGGGCGGCGCGGCTACATCCCGCGCCGATTCCCGCTCGGCGTCCGGTTCGGACCGGCGCGCTGCTTCGGGGGAGACGGCGCCCACGGGCGGCGGAGCGCTCGCTTCCACGTGACGCGCCGGATCATGGACGACATCGCGGCGCTCTTGCCGTGAAGTCGCGGCCCCGCAAGCGCCCGGCTCCGCGGAGCGGCGCGGCGAAATCGGAGAAGCTCTGGGGCGGCCGGTTCACCGCCGGCGCCGATCCGGCTGCCGAGCGCTTCACCGGCTCACTCGCCTTCGACCGGCGGCTCTGGCCGCACGACCTGGCCGGCAGCGTCGCGTGGGCCCGAGCCCTCGCGCGGGCCGGGCTCCTGTCCGCCGCGGAGCGCGACGCGATCGTGCGGGGGCTCGCGGCCATCCGGGACGAGCTCGCGGCGGGCACTTTCCCGTTTCGTCCCGAGCTCGAGGACATCCACACCAACATCGAGCGCCGGCTGCAAGAGCTGATCGGCGAGGTCGGCGGCAAGCTGCACACCGGGCGCTCGCGCAACGATCAGATCGCGGTCGACGAGCGCCTGTACCTCCGCGAGGTCATCGCGCGGGTCCGCGCGGGGCTCCGGCGCGTCCAGGAAACGCTCGTCGCGCGCGCCGCCGAGACGATCGAGACTCCGCTGCCGGGCTACACGCACCTGCAGCGCGCGCAGCCGATCGTCCTGGGCCACCACCTGCTCGCGTACGTCTTCATGCTGCAGCGCGACCGGGACCGATTCGGCGACTGCGGCGCGCGCGCCTCGGCCATGCCTCTCGGCGCTGCCGCACTCGCCGGCACGGCGTTTCCGATCGATCTCGAGGCGCTGGCCAAGGATCTGGGCTTCGCCGCGGTCTCGCCGAACAGCCTCGACTCGGTGAGCGACCGCGACACGCTGATCGAGTTCCTGGCGGCGGCCGCGATCACCGCCATGCACCTCTCGCGACTCGCGGCCGATCTGACGCTCTGGGCGACCGCGGAGTTCGGCTTCGTCGAGTTCTCCGACGCCTTCGCGACCGGCTCCTCGATCATGCCGCAGAAGAAGAACCCGGACGTGGCCGAGCTGGTCCGCGGCAAGAGCGGCCGCCTCTACGGAAATTTAGTGTCGGTGCTCACCACGATGAAGGGGTTGCCGCTCGCCTACAACTCCGACATGCAGGAAGACAAGGAGCCGTTCTTCGACTCGGTCGACACGCTCGAGGCGATCCTCGCCGTCGTGCCGCCGATGCTCGCCTCCCTGGCCTTCCGGACGGAGCGGATGCGGCGCGCCGCCGCGGAAAACTTCGCGACGGCGACGGACCTGGCCGACTACCTCGTGCGCAAGGGCCTCCCGTTCCGTCAGGCGCACGGCGTCGTCGGGCGCATCGTGCGGTTCTGCGAAAGCGAGGGCAAGCCGCTCGAGGGGCTCGGGCTGGTCGAGCTGCGCCGCTTCTCGCCGCTCTTCGAGGACGACGCCAAGGACGCGGTCACGGTCGAGGCGTCCCTCCGCGCGCGCGCGGCCACCGGCGGGACCGCGCCCGACGCCGTGCGCCGCTCGCTCGCGCTGGCTCGCACGCTCATCGCGCGCGCATGACCTGGCGCGGCCGGCGCCTCGCCGCGTGCCTCGGGCTCGCTGCGCTGGCCCTGACCGCGTGTGGCAAGAAGTCTCCGCCGGTCGCGCCCGAGCAGCGGGCGCCCCAGCCGGCGACCGAGCTCACGGGCCACGTCGACGAGTCGGCGATCGTCTTGTCGTGGATCCCGCCCAACCGCCGCGTCGACAACACGCGCCAGCGCGACTTCACCGTGATGCGGATCTTCCGGGTTGAGGACGGCGGCGCCGGCGAGCCCAAGTCGGCGATGCTCACCGACGGGCGGATCGCCGGCTACGAGGAGATCGCGGCGATCCACAGCGTCGAGCCCGAGCCGGCGGTCCAGCGCGGGCCGCGCCTGGTGTACACGGACCGCAAGGGGCTCACGTTCGGGCGACGCTACACGTACGTGATCCTCACCGGGGACGCCCAGGGACGCGTCGGGCCGCCCTCACGACGGGTCTCGGTGAATTACGCGGCCGCGCCCGCGGCGCCCGAGAACCTGGTCGCCGAGCCGGGCGAGGGCGCCGTGCGTCTCCGGTGGGACGCGGTGTCGAAGCTGCTCGACGGGAGCACCGTGACGGATCCCATCAAGTACGAGGTCCTCCGCGCGCCGTCGGCCGAGGGCGAGCTGGCGCCGGTCTCGGCCGCCGTGTCGGACGCCGCGCTGACCGACTCCAATCTCGAGAACGACCGCGAGTACCACTACGCCGTCCGCGCGGTGCGGGTCGTGGCGGGCACCACCCTCTACGGCCGCGCCTCGGCGCGGGTGGCGGCGACGCCCCGCGACGTCACGCCGCCCTCGCCGCCGGCGAACCTGGTGGCGATCGCGTCCGAGGGCGCCGTGCGGCTGTCCTGGAGCCCGAGCCCGGAGGCCGACGTGGCCGGCTACATCGTCTACCGCGCGCCGGAGACGGGCGGGTTCGAGCGGATCGGCTCGGTCAACGCGCCGGCCACGACGTACCTCGACCGCACGGTGACGCGCGGCACATATCGCTACGCGGTGACAGCGCAGGATCGCGCCGCGCGCCCCAACGAGAGCCGACGCTCGAACGAGGCGAGGGTCACCCTGCCTTGACTTCACCTGGCCCGGGTGTTACGAACAACGGATACATGGGGCCGTTCCAGTATCGAGATTCCGAGCTCTGCTGCGAGAAGGTCTCGCTGCGCGCGCTGGCGGCGGTCGTCGGCACGCCCGCGTACGTCTACTCGAAGACGGCGCTGCTCGAGAGTCTCGCCGACTACGAGCGCGCCTTCCACGGCGTGCCGCACGTCGTGTGCTACTCGGTCAAGGCCAACTCGAACCTCGGCGTCCTCGCGGTGCTGGCCAAGGCCGGCGCGGGCGCCGACATCGTCTCGGGCGGCGAGCTCTATCGCGCGCTCCGCGCCGGTGTGCCGCCCAAGAAGATCATCTTCTCGGGCGTCGGCAAGAGCCGCGACGAGATGCGCGAGGCGCTGAAGGCCGACATCTTGATGTTCAACGTCGAGTCGCGGGCCGAGCTTCGGGTGCTCGACGAGGTGGCCCGCGAGGCGGGTGTGCGCGCGCCGGTCGCGCTGCGCGTGAATCCGGACGTCGATCCGCAGACGCATCCCTATATCGCGACCGGCCTCAAGACCTCCAAGTTCGGGATCCCGTACGACGAGGCGCTCGAGGCCTACGAAGAGGCCGCGAAGCTCGGCGGGCTCGAGGTCATCGGCGCCGACATGCACATCGGCTCGCAGCTGACCAAGGCCACGCCGGTCGCCGACGCGGTGGCCCGTGTCGTCGCGCTCGCAAAGGCCCTGCGCGAGCGCCGCATCGAGATCCGTATGATCGACATCGGTGGCGGGCTCGGCATCCGCTACCGCGACGAGACGCCCCCGACGCACCAGGAGTTCGCGACCCTCCTGCTGCCCGCGCTGCGCGAGGCCGGCGTGACGGTGCTGCTCGAGCCCGGGCGCTCGATCGTCGGCAACGCCGGCGTGCTCCTGACCCGGGTGCTCTACCGGAAGGACACCGGCACCAAGAAGTTCGTGGTCGTCGACGGCGCGATGAACGACCTGATCCGGCCGTCGCTCTACGGCTCCTATCACGAGATCGTGCCTGTCGACGAGAAGCGCCGCACGGGCGAGCGCGAGAGCGTCGACGTCGTAGGCCCGATCTGCGAGTCGGGCGACTTCCTGGCGAAGGACCGCGAGCTGGCCCGCGCCGAGCAGGAGGACCTGCTCGCCGTGATGAGCGCAGGCGCGTACGGCTTCGTGATGGCCTCCAACTACAACACGCGACCGCGGGCCGTCGAAGTGCTCGTGGACGGCGACCGGTACACGATCGTGCGCCGCCGGGAGACGTACGAGGACCTGGTGGCGGGGGAGACAGCCCCATGAGCCAGACATTCCAGGGTTCATTCGTCGCGATGGTCACCCCCTTCCGGAACGGCAAGGTCGACGAGGCGAAGCTCCGCGAGCTGGTCGAGTTCCACGTCACCAACGGCACCGACGGGCTGATCCCCTGCGGGACCACCGGCGAGTCGCCGACCCTGAGCCACGACGAGCACCATCGGGTCGTCGAGCTCGTGATCGAGGCGGCCCGCGGCCGCATCCGGGTCGTGGCGGGCACCGGCTCCTACTCGACGAGCGACGCGATCGAGATGACGAAGCACGCCGAGCGGGCCGGCGCGGCCGGCGCCCTGGTCGTGAACCCGTACTACAACAAGCCCACGCAGGAAGGGCTCTACCGCCACTTCCGTGCGGTGGCCGAGTCGGTCGCGATCCCGATCCTGGTCTACAACATCCAGGGCCGCACCGCGATCAACGTCGAGACCGACACGATGGCGCGCCTCGCCCGCGACGTGAAGAACGTCGTGGGCGTCAAAGAGGCGTCCGGCTCGCTCGACCAGATGAGCCAGGTGATCGCGGCGTGCGGGCCCGACTTCTCCGTCCTGTCGGGCGACGACAACATCACCCTGCCGCTCCTGGCCATCGGCGGCAGCGGCGTCGTGTCGGTCATCGCGAACATCGTGCCGCGCGAGACGGCCGACCTGGTGCATGCGGCGCTCGAGGGGGACTGGAAGCGCGCCCGCGACCTCCACTTCCGGCTCTTCCCGCTGGCGCGCGCGGCGTTCCTCGAGACCAATCCCATCCCGATCAAGGAAGCGATGGCGATGGCCGCCATGCTCGAGCCAGAGTTTCGCCTGCCGATGTGCCGGATGAGCGACGCCAATCGCGAGAAGCTCCGCGCGATCCTCAAGCCGTACGGCCTGATCAAGTAGCGTCCCATGAGCGCGGTCGGCGGGGAGACATCCCCGAGCGTCGGGCGCCGCAGCGCCTCGATGGCGGATATCGTTGTCGCGGGCGCCGCCGGTCGGATGGGCAATCGCATCATCGCGTGCCTCGCCACCGTGCCCGAGCTCCGGCTCGTCGCCGCCCTCGAGGCGCCCGGCCACGCCGCCATCGGGCGCGACGCCGGTGAGCTCGCCGGGATCAGCAAGGCCGGCGTGAGCGTCGGCGCCGACGCGGCCGCCGAGATCACACGCGATCGGGTGCTGATCGAGTTTTCCGTGCCCGAGGCGTCGCTGGCGCACCTGCGGCTCGTCGCGCAGGCCGGCGCGCGGGCGGTGATCGGCACGACCGGATTCAGCGCGGCGCAGCGTGCCGAGATCGGCGAGCTCGCGAAGCGCGCGGCCATCTTGTGGTCGCCGAACATGTCCGTCGCCACCAACGTCGCGTTCACGCTGCTGGCCACCATGGCCAAGGCGCTCGGCGACGAGTACGACATCGAGATCACCGAGATCCACCACCGCTTCAAGAAGGACGCCCCCAGCGGCACCGCGCTCCGCATGGCGGAGATCGTCGCCGGAGCACTCGGACGCGACCTCGATCAGGTCGCGGTCTACGGCCGCCAGGGGCTGCCGGGCGAGCGCACCAAGCCCGAGATCGGCATCCTCTCTCTCCGGTCGGGCGACGTCGTCGGCGAGCACACGGTGTCGTTCGGCACGCTCGGCGAGCGCCTCGAGCTGGTGCACCGCGCCCACAATCGCGACACGTACGCGCGCGGCGCGCTGCGCGCGGCGCGGTTCATCGTGGGCCGTCCGCCGGGGCTCTACTCGATGGCCGACGTCCTCGGCCTGGCCTGACGGACGACGATGCAGATCGTGCGGTACCGGACAGACACCAGCATGTCGTACGGCGCGCTCGAGGGCTGCGAAGTCGTCGAGTACACCGGGACGCCGTGGGGCCCGTTCCGGCGCGGGCGGCGCCGCGTGCCCCTCAAGCACGCCGTGCTGCTGGCGCCGGCCGTACCCACCAAGATCGTCGTCGTCGAGTCGAACCATCGCGGCGAGGCGGCCGACACCACGCAGACGGCGCTGCCCGAGCCGCGCTTCTACCTCAAGCCGCCGACGACGGTGGCCGGACCCGACGATCCGATCGTCTATCCGCCCTTCAGCGCCCTCGTCGAGCACGGTGCCGGGCTCGCGGTCGTGATGAAGCGCCGATGCCGCAACGTGCCCGCCGCGCGGGTTCGCGAGTACGTGCTGGGCTACACGTGCCTCAACGACGTGACCGCGCGAGACCTGGCGTCGAAGGGACTCTGGCTGCGGGCCAAGGCATTCGACACGTTCTGTCCCCTGGGCCCGTGCATCGCGACCGACATCGACCCGGACGCCGTCGCGGTCGAGACGTTCGTCAATGGCGCCCTCCGGCTGTCGTCGTCGACGAAAGAGCTGATCTGTCCCGCCGACGAGATCGTCGCGCGCGTCGCCCAGGTCATGACGCTCATGCCGGGCGACGTCGTCGCGACGGGCACGCCCGCGGGCGCGGGTCCGCTCGAGCCGGGCGATCGGGTCGAGGTGCGGATCGAGGGCATCGGCGGCCTGAAGAACACGGTCGTGAAGCTCTGATGGCCGACAAGCTCCTGCTGGAGGACGTCCGCTTCTACGGCCAGCACGGGCTGACGCGCGCCGAGCAGGTCGTGGGCGCCTGGTTCTCGGTCGACGTCGAGATGGCCGTCGACCTGGCGCCGGCGGTCGCATCCGATCAGGTGTCGACTACCGTGGACTACGGCGTGGTGGCCCGGCGCATCGTCGAGATCGGCACCAAGAACCGCGTGAACCTGATCGAGCGCCTGGCCGGGCTCATCGTCGAGGCGCTGCTGCGCGAGTTCCCGGCGCGCGAGATCCGCGTGCGCGTCCGCAAGCTCACGCCGCCGATGGAGGGGCTCGTCGGGACGCCCTCGGTCGAGCTGACGCGGGTCCGGTCGTGACGCGCGTCTATCTCTCGCTCGGCTCGAACGTCGGCGATCGCCTCGCGACGCTCCGCGCCGCGGTGCGCCGCCTGCACGGGACCGACGCGATCCGGTTCGTCGACGCCTCGCCGCTCTACGACTCCGAGCCGTGGGAGACCGAGCCGGGCCAGACCGACAGCGAGCAGCGGTGGTTCCTCAACTGCGTCGTGGCGATCGAGACCTCGCTCGAGCCGCGGGCCCTCCTGGCATCGCTGCAGGCCATCGAGAGCGCGCTGGGACGGACGCGCCCACCGGGAACTCCCGAGGCCCAGCGGTTCTCGGCACGCACCCTGGACATCGACATCCTCTTCTACGGCGACGAGGTGCTGAGCGCGGGCGACGACCTCCACGTGCCCCACCTGCTCCTGGCCGAGCGCGGCTTCGTCCTGCAGCCGCTGGCCGATCTGGCGCCCGATCTCGAGCATCCAGTCCTCTACCGCTCGGTGCGCGAGCTCCTGGCCGAGCTCGAGGACGAGCACCACGTGCGGCCGGGCGACTACCCGGCGCGCTGGTTCGACTGAGCGGCGCCCGTGGCCTCGGACGAGTTCCATCGGGCCGCGCTCGAGCATCTGGACGCGCTCTACAACTTCGCGATGTACCTGACCCGAAATCCACCGGAGGCGGACGATCTCGTCCAGGAAACCTACCTGCGCGCCTTCCGGTTTTCCCACCGTTTCCAGCCGGGAACCCATCTCCGAGCCTGGCTGTTTCAAATCTTGAGGAACACATTTTTGACGTTCTATCGGCTTCGCGAGCGGGAGTCGGCGCTCGCGGAGGACGGTGTTCCCACCTGGGACGCTCCGATGTTTCACGACGCGCCCGAGGAGTCGAGCGGCGCCGTCGAGGCGCACACCGATCTCGAGCGCGCGCTGCGGCGCCTACCCGAGGAATTTCGAACCGTGCTCCTGCTCGCAGAAGTGGAAGGTATGGCGCTCGAGGACGTGGCCCGGATCCTGGCCTGTCCGGTCGGCACCGTCAAGTCGAGGATCTTCAGGGCGAAGGAGCGCCTGCGCGGACTCTTGCGCGACTACACCAAGGAATGAGCAACCACTCTCCCGAATCCGACGACGCCCTCGGCACGCGCCTGCGCACCGAGCTCCGCCGCTATCCGGCGCCTGCGTACCTGCGCGGCTCCATCACCGAAGCCGCCGAGCCGCCTCGCGCGGCGCGGCCGGGGTGGCTGGCGCCGAGCCTGGCGGCCGCCGCCATGGCGCTGGTGCTGCTGCTCGCGTCGATCCCGTTCCTGCCGCGGCTCCTCCCGGCCGATCCGACCGAGCGGCTCGTGCGCTCGGTCGTGGCCGAGCACACCCGCGCGCTCATGTGGGGCGCCCGGCGTCAGGAAGCGGTCCCATCGGCGCTGCCGTGGCTCACCCAGGAATCCGGCATCGCGCTGCGGAAGTTCTTCGGCGGCGACGACCGGCTGGTGTTCGTCGGCGCCGAGCCCGTCTTCCTCGAGGGGCGGCGCGGCGTAGCCCTCTACTACCGCGACGGCGACGGCCACCTGGTGACCTACACCGCGCTGCCCGCGCCCGGCCTGCCGCTGCCCGAGTCCCGGCGGGTGCCGATCGAGAACCGCTGGCGGCCGGCGCTGATGAGCGACAGCGGGTTCTCGGCGTGGGTGTGGCGCCAGGGGGATCTCGGGTGCTTCATCGTGGCCGACATGGTCTCGGCGTCGGACGTCGAGCGCTTCAAGGACTACTTCGTGCGGCTGCGCGTGTCGACCGATCCCGTCCCGGCCAACTAGTCGGCCCGCCTACCTCCCCAGCTCGAACGTCTTCACGTAGACCCCAGGGGACCCCGGGGCGTGCTTCATGTGCGGCCGGATGCGCTGCGTCTCCGGCGCGATGTCGCGCTGGGCCATCCAGGCCGGCGTCTCCGAGACCTTCGGATTCTCGAACTCGTAGAACGTGAGGTACGTCGGCGTCCCCGTCACCGCGCGGAAGCGCCGGCCGCGGATCACGCCGGGGACCTTCTCGTAGTTCGGGATGTAGATCGTGTTGTACCAGGTGTTGAAATCGGCGTCGATCTCCGGCGGCACGTCCATGCGCCCGAGCTGGAGCGCCGGCGCCATCGGGCTCTCGGCCACTTGCGGCGTCATGTTCTTGGGATGGATGAGCGTGTAGACGTTGCGGATGTAGTTCGTGCCGATGACCTCCGGCGAGCACCGCTTCGTCCACGCGGTGGGGCTCGAGCGGACTTTCTTGTACTCAGGGGTCTCGAGGGCGGCCACGCTCTCGAGCTCGTAGACGGCGAGATGCTTGGGGCCACCCTTGACCGCCTCGTAGCGCGCGCCGTTCAGGAACCCGGGCAGCGCGAGCCGCTCGGCCAGATGCTCCTCGTTGTACCAGCGATTGAACTCCTTCTCCTTGTCCGCCGGAACATCGGTCCAGACCATCATCAGCCCCGCGCCCTTCTTCTTCGTCGCCATGGAAGGCTCCTTTTCGTAGGCGCGCCTCGGCCGGCGGGGCCCCAGCCCCGCGACGGCCTGCGGCTGCGCACTACCGTCGTAGGCGCGCCTCGGCCGGCGGGGCCCCAGCCCCGCGACGGCCTGCGGCTGCGCGCTGCACGGCTAGGAGGATAGACCACGCGGGGCGCGAGTGCCACGAGCCGGGGTGATATAGTCGAGGGCCGTCCGGACCGAACGCGGTGACCCGATCTTCGAAGGAGACTACCGTGATGCGATCGCTCTCGCGCATGCTCATCGTCGCGCTGGCGCTGGCCCTGCTCGGGCCCGTGCTGTTCATCGGCCAGGCGCCCGCCGCCGACGACGTCAAGATCGCGCTCGTCGCGCCCCTCTCCGGTCGCTGGGCGCGCCAGGGCCAGCTCAAGAAGATGGGCGCCGACATGGCCATCGAGGAGATCAACAGCCAGGGCGGGATCAAGGCCCTGGGCGGCGCCAAGATCGTGCTGCGCGAGGCCGACGCCGGCGACAGCGTGGAGAAGGCGGTGAGCGCGGCCCAGCGGGTGCTCACGCGCGAGAAGATCAGCGCCGGCATCGGCTCGTGGCTCAGCTCGTTCACGCTGGGCGTCACCGAGGTCGCCGAGCGCCTGCAGGTGCCGTGGCTCTCCCTCTCCTACGCCGACAGCATCACCGAGCGCGGCTTCAAGTACACGTTCCAGACGTCTCCCGTCTCGTCTTTGCAGGCCGAGCAAGCGCTCGACCTGGTGACCGACCTGGCCAAGAAGAACAACCGGCCGATCAAGAAGGCCGCGATCGTCGGCGACAACACCGCGGCGTCGATGTTCTTCTACAAGCCGCTGCGCGAGAAGCTCCTGGCCGCCAAGGGGATCGAGCTCGTCGTGGACGACGTGTGGACGCCGCCGCTCGCCGACGCCACCGCAATCGTGCAGAAGCTGCGCTCCACGCAGCCCGACATCGTCTTTTACGGCGCGACCAACTTCCCGGACTCGATCCAGGTGCTCCAGAAGGTCAAGGAGTTCAACGTGAAGTCGCCGATCCAGGGCGTCGGCGCCTGGCTAGTCACGCCCGAGTACGTGAAGACCGTCGGCAAGGACGTGCTCGACAACATCCAGACGGTCGTGGCCGCGCACCCGATGAAGGGCCAGGAAGAGCTCGTCAAGAAGTTCAAGCAGCGGACGGGCGAGCCGTTCATGACGCAGGATCCCCTGTGCACCTACGCGCACGTCTGGCTGATCAAGGAGGCCATCGAGCAGGCGAAGTCGGCCGATCCCAAGGCGATCCGCGATGCCCTGGCGAAGATCGACATCTCGTCCGGCCCGGCGGTCAGCGCGTTCTATCCGGCGCGCGTGAAGTTCGACGAGCGCGGTCGGCGCATCGGCGCGACGCCGCTCATCGTGCAGTGGCAGGACGGCGAGCCGTACACCGTGGTGCCGACCGCGGTCGCGACGCGCCCGGTCGCCTGGCACAAGTAGTCGGCGAACGCGCTGGTGGTCTTCGCCGAGCTCGTCCAGTACGTCGTCACCGGACTGCTCGTCGGCGGCGTCTATGCGCTGATGAGCATCGGCCTCGGCCTCATCTTTGGCGTCATGCGCGTCGTGAACTTCGCGCAGGGCGACTTCATGATGCTGGGCATGTACCTGACGTTCTTCTACGCCGTGGCGGCGTCGATCGATCCGCTGGCCGGCGCGCTCCTGACCTTGCCGCCGTTCTTCGTGCTCGGCTGGATCGTGCACCGCCTGCTGCTGGCGCGCGTCACCGGCGGCGATCCCGGCCGCCAGCACGACGCGCAGCTCATCCTCACCCTCGGCCTCTCGCTGGTGATCACGAACGCGACGACGATGATCCTGACGCCGACGCCGCGCGGCATCCGCACCAGCTACGCGACGCAGGCCTTCGCCCTCGGCCCGGTGCTCCTCAATCAGGCGCGGTCGTACGCCTTCGTGATGGCGCTGGTGCTCGCTGGGCTCGTCTACCTCTTCCTGACCCGCACCGATCTGGGCCGGGCGCTGCGCGCGGCCGCCGACGATCCCGAGGCCGCCAGCTATCAGGCGATCGACGTGCGCACCATGCACGGTCTCGCCTTCGGCATCGGCATCGCGCTGGTGGCAGCGGCCGGCGGGCTCCTGGCGACCTACTATCCGATCGAGCCCAACGTGGCCGGCAACTTCATCGTGCTGATGTTCGTGGCGGTCGTCCTCGGCGGCCTCGGCTCGATCCCGGGCGCGTTCGTCGGCGGCCTCATCATCGGCCTCGTGCAGTCGCTCACCCTGCTCGTACTCCCGTTCCAGCTCCAGAACACCGGGGTCTTCGTCGCGTTCTTGCTGGTGCTCTACTTGCGTCCTCAGGGGTTGTTCGGGCGCCGGGCTCGTACCGTCTGATGCGCGCGGGAGGCGCGGGCGGGAGCGCCGGTGGGGAAGGGGTCGAGAGGACCACGCGGCACGCGTGCGCTTGGCCCACTCGTCTGGGCTCCATCTCGGCGCACAACGTCCGCCGTCGCTCGGCGGGAACGGGTCCCTTCGACCCCTCCCACACCGCTGCTCCCACCCGCGTCTGCCGTACTCAGCACCCGGTGCGGCCGCTGCCCGAATTGGGCATAGGACGGGTCTGATGCCGTCGAGAGCGAAGGGGTGGGTGGCGATTGCGGCGGTGGTGGCGGTCGGGCTCGTGATGTCGTTCGTGGTGCAGGAGCGGTATCACCATCGGGTGCTCACGCTCGTCTTTCTCTGGGCGTCGATGGGGCTGGCGTGGAACATCATCAGCGGCTACGCCGGGCAGATCTCGTTCGGGCATCAGGCGTTCTTCGGCATCGGCGCGTACGTCACCGTGCTGCTCGTGGTCAAAACAGGACTCACGCCGTGGCTCGGCATGGTCGTGGCCGTCGCCGCCGCGGTGCTCGCCGCGGTCCTGATCGGCCTGCCGACGTTCCGGCTGGCCGGCATCTACTTCGGCCTCGCCACGCTCGCCTACCCGCTGATCCTGAGAATCGTGATGGACTGGCTCGGCTACCAGGAAGTGGCGATCCCGATGAAGCGCGAGCACCAGGGCTGGTTCATGCAGTTCTCGGAGCCGCGCAGCTTCGACCTCGTCGCCCTCGGCGTGCTGACAGGCTCGCTGGCGCTCTCGCACCTGATCGAGACCTCGCGCCTCGGCTACTGGCTGCGCGCGATCCGCGAGAACGAGCAGGCCGCCGAGGCCATGGGCGCCGACAGCTTCCGCTGCAAGATGGCCGCGTACATGCTGAGCGCGGTGCCGGCCGCGGTCGCCGGCGCCGTGTACATCCACGCGATCCTTTTCATCGTGACGCCCGAGGCCGTCTTCGGGCTCCTCGTGATCTCGCAGACCCTGGTGGTCTGCCTCGTGGGCGGGACCGGGACGATGTGGGGCCCGCTCATCGGGGCGGCGGTGATGGTCCCGGTCAGCGAGATCCTCGACACGACCGTCGGCGACAGCCTGCCCGGCATCCAGGGCGTCGTCTACGGCGCGGCGCTCGTCCTGATCATCCTGTTCGCGCCCGAGGGCCTCTACTGGGGCGTGCGGGAGCGCCTGCGCGCCCGCCGAGGCCGCGGCGCCGAGGCAGTCCGCGCCGCCCCGGTCATCGCGCCGGAGGCCGAGCCGCGGGCTCGTGACGCGAGCGGCGGCGTGCTGCTCGACGTACAGAGGATCTCGAAATCGTTTCTCGGCCTGCAGGCCCTGTCCGACGTGAGCTTCGACGTCCGCGAGCGCGAGATCCTCGGCGTCATCGGCCCGAACGGCGCCGGGAAGACGACGCTCTTCAACGTGCTCAACGGCTTCCTCGTGCCTGATCAGGGTGAGGTGCGCTTCCTCGGCGAGGTCGTGACGGGCTTGCTCCCGAGCGCGCTCTGCCGCCGCGGCGTCGGCCGCACCTTTCAGGTCGTGCGCACGTTTCCGCACCTGACCGTGCTCGAGAACGTCATGGTCGGCGCCTTCGCCCGCGAGGCCGCGGTCGACCTGGCGCGCGTCAAGGCAGCGGCCGCGCTCCACGAGGTCTCGCTGGCCGACCGCGCCGAGCTCCTGCCGGGCGGCCTGACCACGCTCGAGCTCCGGCTGATGGAGCTCGCGCGATGCCTGGCGACGGCACCGCGCCTGGTGCTGCTCGACGAGCCGCTGGCGGGGCTCTCGGCCGACGGGGTCGAGGCCATGATCGCGATGATCCGCCGCGTGCGCGCCACGGGCGTGACCGTCGTGATCATCGAGCACACGATGCAGGCGCTTCTCAAGCTGGCGGACCGGCTGGTCGTCCTCGATCAGGGACGTCGCCTCGCCGAAGGCGCCCCGGGGCAGGTCACGCAGGACCGCGCCGTGATCGAGGCCTATCTGGGCAAGCGCTGGCTCGCCCGCGCGGGGGCGCCAACGTGCTGACGATCACGGCGCTGGGCGTCTCGTACGGCGGCCTCCGGGCGCTCGTCGACCTGTCGATCGAGGTCGGCGAGGGAGAGTTCGTCACGCTCGTCGGGCCCAACGGCGCCGGCAAGACCACCTTGCTCAAGGCCATCTCCGGTACCGCGGCCGCGACCGGCAGCATCGTCTACCGCGGGCGTGACATCGGCGCGCTCCGGGCCAGCGAGCGCGCGGCGCTCGGGATCGCGCACGTCCCGGAAGGGCGCCGAGTCTTTCCCTCGCTGACGGTCGGCGACAATCTCGAGCTCGGATCCTATCGCCGGGCCGCGCGCGCGGGCCGCGCCCGGGCGCTCGCCGAGGTGCTGGGGCTGTTCCCTGTCTTGAAAACGCGCCGCGACCAGCTCGCCGGCTCGCTCTCGGGCGGCGAGCAGCAGATGCTGGCGCTGGGCCGCGGGCTGATGGCCCAGCCCGATCTGCTCCTGCTCGACGAGCCCTCGCAGGGCCTGGGGCCGCGCATCGTCGAGCAGATCTTCGAGACGATCGATCGCATCCGCCGCGAGCGGCGCCTCACCATCTTGTTGGTCGAGCAGCGGGTGGTCGAGGCCCTCGAGCTGTGCGACCGGGGCTACGTGCTCGAGACCGGCCGCGTGGTGCTCGCGGGCCCGCGCGACGCCCTCCTCGCCGACTCTCGTGTCCAGCGCGCCTACCTCGGCGCCTAGCCCGTCTCCATCGGCAGCGACGGATCGGCGGCCCACTCCGAGAGCGACGCGTCGTAGACCGACACGCGGTCGTGGCCCAGCAGGGCGAGCACGAACGCGTCGCTGCTGGCCGCGATGCCGCCGCCACAGTAGGTGATCACCCGGCCGGCCTCGAGCGCTCCCGCGTCGGCGAAGTGCCGCCGCAGCACGTCGGGTGCGAGGTAGGCATGGGTCGCCGGATCGACGAGCTCGCGCGCCGGGACGTTGCCGCTGCCGGCGATGCGCCCGGGCCGCCCGTACGCGACGCCGCCGGTGCCGCGGTGCTGCTCCGGCGAGAGCGCGTTGAGGACACAGGTGGCGCGCTCGCCCAGGCCCGCCAGCACCGCGTCCTTGCCGACGAAGAGCTCGGGCCGGGGCCGCGTCACGAAGCCAGCGGGCGGATAGGCGCACGGCGCGGTCGAGGTCGGCCGGCCCTCGAGCGTCCACTTCTTCCAGCCGCCGTTGAGCACCGCGGCGTGGTCGAAGCCGACCGCGCGCAGCATCCACCAGACGCGCGCGGCCCACATGTTCACCGCGCGGTCGTACAGCACGACGCGCACCCCGTCGCCCACCCCGAGGCGCGCCATCGCGGTGGCCATCTGCTCGGCGGACGGCATCATGTAGAGCCACGACGCCGAGCGGTCGCAGAGATCGTCCGTGAGGTCCGCGAAGCCGCTGCGCGGGATGTGGCCGGCGGCCCACGTCGCGCGCCCGGACTCGGCCTTGTAGCCGCCGTCGGGCCGGGGGTGGAGAATCGTGGTGCACTCGAGCACGCGCAGCGCGGGGTCCTCGAGGTTCGCCGCCAGCCAGTCGGTCTCGACGAGATAGTGTGGATTGGCCCATGACATGGCGCGCAGCGTAGCGCCGCGCGCGACGGCGCGTCAAGCCAGGCGGGCGATGCCCCAGCCGGTGAGCAGGAACACGCCGAGCACGATCAGCACCGCGCCCGTGATCAAGCGCCAGCTCAGCCGATCGATCCCGCTCGGAAACCAGTAGGCCAGGGCGAGCACGAACAGCGGCGACGTCCCGGCCAGCGGCACGACCACGCTCACCTCGCCGAGGCCGAGCGCGAACAGTAGCAGGAAGACCCCGGTGTTCTCGAAGGCGCCGCCACCGGCGAAGTAGAGAAAACTCTGGCGATCGTAGCGGAGCGCGCCGAGATTGCCCGACGCGACGACGAAGGCCGTCGCCGCGATCAGCGCGGCCGTGATGTTGATGGCCGAGTCGAAGAGCGGGCCGGCCAGGCCCAGGCCGAGCTTGCGAAGGATCGCGACGACGCCGAAGCACATCGCCGACGCGAAGGGGTAGACGAGGTCGCGCACGCGAAACCCGACGTAGCGCCCGCTCACCGAGAGCAGGATGGTGCCGAGCACCACGACGAGCGTACCGGTCAGGATCGCGACGGTGACCCGCTCGCCCAGCAGGATGACCGCGAGCACCGTGGAGATCAGCGGGGCCAGGTTCAGGATCGCCGCGGAGACCGAGGCGCCGACCTTCTGGATCCCGGCGACGCGGAAGAGCCGCCCGGCCGCGGTGCCGACCACGCCGGACGCGACGAAGTACGGCGCGGCCTGCCAGTTGTACTCCTCGCGCGGCACCAGGAGGAGGACCGCCGCCCACAGCCCGACGGCGCCGACGGCGACGTTGAGCCAGAAGCCCGCGTAGAAGTTCGAGCGCCGCAGGCCGCGCTGGATCAACATCGTCGCGACGGCCGAGCAAACGGCGCTAGACAGCGCGAGCGCGTGCACAGTCAACCGGCTCACTATACCGGATCGCCGGTGGCTCGGCTTATGATGAGCCGTGGCCCACCCGCGGAGCCGCACCCTGCCCGATCTGCTCGACGAGATCACCGCCCGCGACCCGGCTCACGAGCTCATCGTCGGCGCGCGCGAGCGCCTGAGCTACGCCGAGACGCGCGCGCGGGCCCGCCGGCTCGCCAAGGGTCTCCTGCGGCTGGGCGTCCGCCGCGGCGACAAGGTTGCCCTCTTGATGGGCAACCGCCCGGAGTGGCTGGTGATCGACTTCGCCGTCACCATGCTCGGCGCCACGCTGGTCCCTATCAGCACCTGGTCGCGCGCCCGCGAGCTCGGCTACGTGCTCGACCACTGCGATGCGACGACCCTGATCACGATCGCGCGCTTCGGCGGTCAGGACTACCTCGGCATGCTCGCCGAGCTCGGCGGCCCCGGCGGGGCGCGGCTGCCGAAGCTGGCGCGGGTCGCGGTCGTCGACGGCGAGCGCGGCGGGCTCACGCCGTTCGACGCGCTCTGGGACCTCGGCGGTGCGGTCGACGACGCCGAGCTCGACGCCGCGCAGCGCGCGGTGAAGGCCGAGGACGTCGCCTACATCCTCTACACGTCGGGGACGACCTCGACGCCGAAGGGCGTTCAGCTCGCGCACGGCGGCCTCGTCGAGAACATGTGGAACATCGGCGAGCGCCAGCACCTGGCATCGGCCGACCGCATGTGGATGGGCATCTCCCTCTTCTGGAGCTTCGGCTGCGCAAACGCGCTGCTGGCGGTGATGACGCACGGGGGAACGATCGTGCTCCAAGAAACGCTCGAGCCGGGCCCCGCGCTGGCGCTGATCGAGCGCGAGCGCTGCTCGGTCTACTACGGCACGCCCAACATCGCGCTCGCCCTCAGCGAGCACCCCGACCGCGCGCGCCGTGATCTCTCCTCGCTCCGCACGGGCGCCGCGATCGGTCCGCCCCCGGCGATGCAGATGGTGATGGATCTCGGCGCGCGGGAGGTCTGCAACGTCTACGGACTCACCGAGACCTACGGCAACTGCAACGTCACCGACGCGCACGATCCGGCCGAGGTGCGCCTGACGACCGTCGGCCACCCGCTGCCGGGCGTGGAGGTCCGCATCGTCGACCGCGAGACGCGCCGGCCGCTGCCGGTGGGCGAGGTCGGCGAGATCCTCGTGCGCGGCTACCTCACGCCCGGCTACTACAAGGATCCCGAGAAGAACGCGGCGGCGTTCGGCGCCGACGGCTTTCTGATCACCGGCGATCTCGGCGCCCTCGGCGACGACGGCCGGCTCCGCTTCCGAGGCCGGATCAAGGAGATGGTGAAGACCGGCGGGATCAACGTCGCCCCGCTGGAGGTCGAGGAGGTCCTGCTCGGCCATCCGGCCGTGGAGCAGGCGTACGTCGTCGGCCTGCCGGACGCGCGCAAGGAAGAGGTCCTCGCCGCGGTCGTCGTCCTGCGCGACGGCCACGACGCCGCGCCCGAGGCGCTGCGGGCGTTCTGCCGGAAAGCGCTCGCGACGTTCAAGGTGCCCCAGGAGTTCCGCGTGATGCGGCGGGACGAGCTGCCGGTGACCGCCACCGGCAAGGTGCAGAAGTTCCGGCTCGCCGAGATGCTCGGCCGCGACCGCGACGCGGCGAGCGCCTGATGCGCATCCTGCCGAACGACTGGCGGCGGAACGTCTGGGCCCTCACCCTGACCGTCTTCATCTCGTTCGTCGGCTTTCAGTTCTTCTCGCCGTTCCTGCCGCTCTACATCCGCGAGCTCGGCGTCACGGACCCGGCGAAGATCGCGCTGTGGTCCGGCCTGCAGGCCGCGGTCACGCCCGCGATGTCCGGGATCTTGTCGCCGGTGTTCGGGAGACTGGCCGACCGCTTCGGCCGCAAGATGATGCTGATCCGCTCGCTGGTCGGCTTCGTCGTCATCGTCGCCGCGATGGGGCTCGTCACCTCGGTGCAGCAACTCTTCCTGGCGCGCGTGATCATGGGGCTCTTCGCCGGCTTCACGCCGATGGTGATGGCGCTGGCCACGACCGCGGCGCCCAAGGACAAGGTGCCGGCGGCGATCGGCATGGTCCAG
>Ga0306920_100004270_pt1 | contig 18326 bp, 16 predicted proteins | sample flu12Cox44000170_FD_204666 | JGI IMG/M metagenome (GOLD analysis project Ga0306920, IMG submission 204666) | Lab enrichment of tropical soil microbial communities from Luquillo Experimental Forest, Puerto Rico - flux4day.12C.oxic.44.000.170 (v2)... | ecosystem: Environmental > Terrestrial >... | reverse complement strand
CGCGAGGAACAATCGTTCAAGATCGTTGCTGGCTTTGCTGTTGTCGCAGCCCTTGTGATCGCTGCAGTGATGGCGCTGGTGTAAAGAAGGCGACGATCTGCGGGATCTGCCGCTGTCGATGCGCAAGGCCAATCTGCAAAGGCTGCTGGCGCGGCGGCCCGAGGGCATCTTCATCAACGACTTTGAGCAGGTCGAGATCGGCCCCGATCTGTTTCGTGCCGCCTGCGACATGGGACTGGAGGGACTGGTGTCAAAGCGCCGCGACCGGCCATATCAGGGCGGCAGGTCGAAGCATTGGGTCAAGGTCAAGAACCGGCAGCATCCGGCGATGAGCTGGAGGCATTCGCTTAGGCTGCCCTTATCAGCAGTCTGCTCGAAGAACTTTGGCTGTGATGTCCGCTCTTATGGGTAGACCGAACATGCGCCGATCACCCTGCAATGCAGCCTAACGACCCAAAGCAAACATTTCAATTATTCAGCCGCGATCCGCCCCTGTGCATTGTTGCGGGATGCGATCTTGCGCCGAACAATGTCGATGTGACTGCGCAGGTTGTACACCTGATCCGAGAAGGTTAGTGGAATATGGATGTGGCTGACGGCATCCTCAATTCGCTCGATTTCGGCTCGCGTGTCAGCCGAATGGATATCCATTGGATCGGCGTCGAACGAAGCCTCTAAAGCTTTAAGTTTAGCATACCAATGGAAAAGACGCCGACGCGTGATCCAATTGTAAGCCAGCGGCAGAAGCTTGAATAACGGGAAGCCGATCGCTATTGCTGTCACCAGCACTGCGATCGCTCTTTGTACGTGGACGGATAACCACAGAGGCAAATGCCTTTGCATGTACGACGGACCGTTCTTGTAAAAATCGATGGCGGCCGGGGCAACAGGATATTCGGTGTCGGTACTATTCGGGAATTCGCCACTGCGCTGGAAAATTTCACGCGCGCCGTGTGTCTCTACCATCGCCTGCAACAGGAGTTGGACAATTTCCGGATGGAGGTCGCTGCGAACCAACAGCTTGGCGGGGGATCCTACGAGTGGCACGTCAGTGGGTGGAATGTTTCTGTCAATATCAATTACACCGCGCGGCAGTACCAGCCGAACGAGTTCTGGAAATATAATGGTGAAGGCCTCTGCCGTTGGAAAGCTCATCGTGCGGACGCTGGGATCTTGCAGTAAGGACCCGACGGCCGGCGCATCCGGCGTGCCGGCGATCCATACGGCATCCACCTTCCCATCTTTTAGCGCTTCGACTGCGGCTGATGCCGCGAAAGGCAGGAATGTAACGTTTTCAGAATTCAAACCGGCTTTGCCTAGAATTTTTTCGGCTGTAAATCGAACGCCGGAACCCACTGGGCCCGCAGCGATACGTTTGCCTTTAAACTGCGAAAGCCGATCGAATGGCTCGTTAGAGGAATAAAAGAACCAAAATGGGGCATTGCCGACGGTCCCTAACGACAACAGCCCGGGCGCATGTTTCCCGTCCGAAAGGCCTCCGACCACGAGGCCAATCTGGACGCCGGATTCTGGGTCCTGCAGAAGCTCGAGGTTTTCCTTTCCGCCGGTTGTTTCACGCAGCTCTAACTCGATGTTGAAGCGCGCGAATATCTCTCGGTATTGCCGGCCATAATACGGGAAAACCCCGCCTTTGTTGCCAGTGGCCATTGTGACCGTCGAAGGCGGCGCCGGAATGGAATAGCTTAAGACGAGCGAAACGACGCCCATGATCCCGACGGCCAAAGCCAATCCCTTGAATAATTGCCAACGACTGAAACCCAGCATGCGGGCACCGGCGACCCTGTCGAGCAGCTCCACCTTAATGGCTATCAGCGCCGGCGCAAATAGCTATCAGTGCCGCGCTGATCGAATAAGAAGGCGTTGCTGCGCTGCATGAGTCCGGAAGTGGCCCATAACAGACATCCCAATGCGCTCAGCCGATGTCTGCTTCTGAGAGTAAAGCAGACATCGCTCGGCCAGCATTTGTATGGGCGGATTTAAGAGTGCACGCCCTAGCTAGGGTCTGTTTCGTTCGGAGCCGCAAGGTCTAGAGGCTTTTCGTCGAGCAGATTTGGCGCGATCATGCATCATGGGCACCAAATCACGCGACACCATCTTCGGCCCCTCCATCCGCGCCTCGGCTGATCGCGCCGCCGCTGCCCGCAAGGAAGCCGACCGCCTTGCCTGCGAAGCGTGGAACAAGCGCATGCTCGGTTATCGCGGTCCGGCGCAACCGTCACCGACGCTCGGTGAGGCGCTCAACGCTGGCTGCCTCTATCTCGAAGTCCGCTGCCTCGGATGCGACACGCACCAGACCGTGGCCTTGGACATCGTACGGCGGCTCAAGACCACGCCGATCGCGGCACAAACCTACGAAGGTACCTACAGCAATCTCTTGAAACGGCTCTGCCGTCCCTGCGCTATCCTTCGCCAAACTGCGATCGGACAAAAAACAGACCAAGCACCTCGACAGCAGATTTCCGCGCAAGCTCGTTGCAGTCGATACGTTGAATCTTTGGTGACCGCGCGTGCGTCACGTATCGCCAGATCGAGCGAAGCCAAGCACAGGGACTGCGTCGGCCGTGCCCGTTGTTTGCGGATCGGGTGCAGCAGGGCGGCAAGGAGACGGTCTCGGTCGGACATGGTAAGTGTCCGGTGTTGTGGATAGCGGACGAGAGAGCGGACATGGCAATGTCGACGCGAATGACCCGCAATAGGCAAGACGTGTCCCACGTACTGGCACGGACGTGTTTGCGCTTGGCCCTTTCGGGGCGGTCTTCGGGCTCGCTTTTGTTACTCCAGTCCGGCGCGACGCAAGCCTTCCAGCAAATGCTCGCGCTCGCGTTGATCCCGGACTGGAAGCCAGCTTCGGATCCAGGCCAGCGAAACGTTGGGGTGCACCCGCCGCAACTCCTTCAGCATGGATTTCGCGAGGTCGGTGTCACCTGCCATGCCGGCCGCGGCGGTAATCACACGATGGGCGCCGACAAAGTCGTTGCGCTGCCTGATGCTCTCGCGGCACAGCCGGATCGATTCGCCGTAGTCGCGCTCGACGAACGCGGCGTAGCCCGCGACGCCATAGTAGATTGCGGAGAATGGATCGCGCGGGCTAAGCCGTATTGCGCGACGGGCGGCTTCGGCACCCTCGCGCCCGCGGGCGACCCACGACAGCACCAGGGCGTAACAGGCTTGCGCCAGCGAGAAGTTTGGATTGAGGCGTAACGCCGTTTCGTATTCCGCCAAGGTATCCTCGACGCTCCCCGTATACGAATACGCCATGGCCAGCGCGAAATGCGCCCAGGGATCTTCCCCGTCCGCGCGGACCGCCGCCAATGCTGCGTGCTCGGCAATCGGCGTGATGGTCGCGGCGTCCTGCCAGCCCATCTGAACGCCGAACATCTGGCTGACGGCAAGGACGGCCTGGGCATGGACGTAGTTCGGATCAACGGCAATGGCCTGTTCGACCAGCGTCTGCGCAGTGAGATTGTCCGCGCGGGTCATGCACCAGAAATGCCATAGCCCGCGCATGACCAGACCCCATGCGTCAAGGCTCTGCGGAGGCTTGCGCCGGGCACGAAAGGTTTCCGCGGCATAGAGCTGCGGCTCAATTGCTGCAACAATTGCCTCTATGATCTCATCCTGTACCGCAAAAACGCCGGCCAGATTGCGGTCGTAACGCTCGGCCCAGAGGTGGCTGCCGGTGGTGACGTCGTTGAGCTGAACCGTGATGCGCACACGCTCGCCGTCCTTGCGTACGCTGCCTTCGATGACATAGCCGACACCGAGATCCTGGGCGATCTGCTTCAGGTGGACGGACCTGCCCTTGTAGGAGAAAGACGAGTTTCGCGCGATCACGAAAAACCAGCGCAGCTTCGAGAGCGCAGCGATGAGGTCCTCGCTGATGCCGTCGGAGAAATATTCCTGCTCTGCGTCGCCGCTCATGTTGACAAAGGGAAGCACGGCAATCGCAGGCCGGTCGGATGGCGGCAGGGCAGGTCGGGGCAACTCGCTGTGGGTTGCCGCGTGTTGCGCGGGCTGACCACCTCCTTGCCGAGAGCGCACGTCGCCGACGAACCGGAGACCCTTGCGCGAGATCGTGCGGATCAGCCTTTGCTGCTCACCGCTGTCGCCGATGGCCTTGCGCGCTGCATTGATGTGGGTGGCGAGAGTTGAGTCGGCCACCGTTCGGCCGCCCCACACCGCGGTGAGAAGATCTTGCTTGCTCACGACGCGCTCGCGGTTTTGCAAGAGGTAAGTGAGCAGGTCGAAGACCTGCGGCTGCACCGGAATCGGCACGCCGCCGCTGCGCAACTCTCGCGTGTCCGTATCAAGAGTATGATCGGCAAAGAGAAATTGCACGCGATCCTCTAAAGCAGATGACGCCTGCTCGATGGAAAACAAAGCATATCTAGCGCAAAAACAAAGGACTCCGCAAAGTCTTTCGCGTTCGCTTCCCCTATCCTCGCCACGGCTCTCGAAACTAACGAACAGCCATTGGCGGTTCCAACGACGCGACCGCCTCCTTCAAAATATGTCCTCAACGAGCCCGCGCATTTTAGGATTGAATCAGGAGAACGAAATTGAACACTTTTTCGCGGGACACAAGCCTGGCTATTGTGTCGCTATTTGCACTTGGAGGCATTTCTTTGTCGCTATTCGCACTTGGGTTTGTTTCCGCGGCGGAGGGAGGCCGCAATCCTCTCGCCGAGCAGGTGCGCGCCGTCTACGACCGCTTCAAGGACGTGGCGGTCGCGGTGTCCGAGGGCTACGCGCCGATTCCATCCGGCATCGACGGCGGCGCAATGGGCATTCACTACGTCAATGCCACCCTGATCGGCGATCAAACATCCGCAAGCAATCACGTATGAGCCGATGCCCGGCGGCAAACTAGAACTGATCCCGGTGGAATACATCACTCTAAAGGACCCGCTTCGCTGGGGAGGCAGCTGTTTAATTTCAACGGCGCGCCGAATCGTTACGGCCTGGCCCGTTCCACGCGCTGCACGTCTGGGCCTTGGAAAGCCAATCACCATGGCACCTTCGCGGACATGAACCCGACGGCTACCTGCGAGCACGCCGCGATGAAGTAGCTATCCAGCTGTCGACCGCCGCCCAGCAGCGGCATCATCGATCGGCCGCACGAAATTCTGCGCGGTCATTCAAAAACACTGAACGCGCCCGGCAGGCCGACGATGGTCCTCGCCTGCGGTCAGCAGCGCGATGGTGGGCTTATTCGGAGATGGTGAGCATGCTAAACGTCTTTTTTGCCTCCGTTCTTCCAGTGCTATGCACGATTGCGCTCGGTTTTGCCTGGGTGCATTATGGTCGGGCGCTTGATGCGAATGTTCTGACGCCACTCCTGGTCGATATTGGGACGCCGTGTCTGATCGTCTCAACTTTACTCAAGGCAGCAATATCACCACAAGCGTTTGTCGCAGTCGCGCTCGCCTCATGCGTCGCAATCTGTGCATTTGCAGTTGTTGGGGGGATAGCACTTTGGGTTTCGGGCTTGAGTTTGAGGACTTACCTGCCGTCTGTCGCTTTTCCTAATGCCGGCAACCTCGGTCTCCCGCTTGCGTTATATGCCTTTGGGACTGAAGGCCTGGGATATGCGATCGTTTTTTTTGCGATTTCGTCCATCGGTAATCACAGCATCGGGCAAGCACTGGCCGCTGGCACGGCCAATTGGAGGACGCTTGCGCGGATGCCGATGCTTTACGCGATTATTCTGGGTCTTGCCGTCACTTATTTCCGCATCGAGCCGCCAACTTGGATCGCCAACACGCTCGGTCTCATTGGCAGTCTTACAATCCCGGTCATGCTGCTAATGCTTGGCGGAACGCTAGCAAAGCTGCAGATGGTGACACTACCGCGGGCCATTGCGCTGTCGGCATTGCGAATTGGCTGCGGAGCCGTGATTGGCACGGTTGTGGCCTATTTGTTCGGCCTCTCAGAGACGGCGAAGGCTGTATTTATTCTTCAATGCGCCATGCCGGTGGCCGTCTACTGTTACATGTACGCACAACGCTGGAACAGTGAGCCTGAGGAGGTCGCCGGACTCGTATTTCTTTCCACCGTCGCATCGTGTGTCACCGTTCCGGTGCTGCTGAGTGTTCTCACTTTCCACGGAGGGGATTAAAATGGAATCAAACTTTGAGCGCACGCTTAACTTCCGCCCTCGATTTATTTCCCGGGTCAATGCGATCAAGTGCCTCATATTTCCGAGTGTCAGCGCCGTTACGCTCACAAACGAACTAACGATATCGACGCCCCATAATACGCTGCATACAAGCCCACAATCATCTGCGGGATATCCATTTGAACCTCGCGATCCCGATTCGCCGACACCCAATTGGGGCTGCTGACATTTCCCACTCTAACTCGACGCCGCCGATCCGGGAGGTAGCAATAGCAATAACCGCATCATCGGCCGCGATGATGCGCGGCACGGTCGATTGCCTAACTTCGCGCATCGCTAATCCTGGAGGTTATCATGGAAGCCCGTTCCGATGCGCCGCCGCTGGCCGTAAAACGCGCCGGCGAGCCAGGATGGCAGGCGATAGCGAGATCAGTCCAAGACCGCTGTGATGTCCCCCGTTTCGATAAGTGCGAAGTCGGACGAGACGCTAATCCACCTTATGATCATAGGGGGGTAGTCGTTGTCGCGAGCGCCTGGCTCGCATTCTACATCATCGCCGCCACTATAGCTTCCGGCAATTGAAATTGAGGCACAACAACAACTCATCCTCTGAGTGCCTTGAGCTCGTCCCGGCCTCACGCTGTCGCTTCCCGGCGCGATCTTCGAGCGATGACGTTCAGGGCGACCCAGACCAACACGCAATTCAAACGAGTGGAGAAGAGAGACCATGCCTAAAATTCAATATTCTTTGTTGTGTGCGTTGTTTGCTTTCTTGCCGGTTATGGCCAGCAGCCAGCCTTTACCGTCGCACCCTGAATGGATAGATGATCTGCGCCTGGGCGGATACGTGATCGTCCTTCGCCATGGCGCCACCTCCGATCAGGAGAACGCGGATCCTATGAGCAGGAAGAACGTCTCCGCGCAGCGCCAGCTCACCGAGCAGGGGCGCGCGCAGGCAGAGTCGATCGGAGAGTCGATGCGCAAGCTGAAAATTCCCGTCGGACTGGTCCTGACTAGCACGACCCAGCGGGCAGTCGACACCGGAACGCTGTTGGGCTTTGGCGAGGTTACCGCCACCCCCAACCTCACTGAAAGCGGACGTGAGGTTGCTCCAGACGAGAACAATCGACGCGCCCAGGCGTTTCGTAACCTCGTTGCCGCGCGGCCGCCAGCCGACAACAACCTTTTAATAGTTTCACACAAAGCGAACATCATCGATGCGTTCGGCAAGGACTGGCTCGACGTTCGCGAAGGCGAGGCATCAGTGTTCGAGCCGGACGGTCATGGCGGATACAAGCTGATCGTTCGCATCCAGGCGAACGAATGGAGCAAGCTGGCTAGCTCGCTGAATTAACTACGTCGCGGCGCTTGGCCATGTATTGGCCTGGCGTTGCCGTAGCGCGATGTCTCCTATTGGCACATCACGTCGATCCCGGGAGTGCTCGGCATTGCCGCTATCGAAGGGTGACCGGACGACCCTGCGATATCGGGAATTCCATGATGCGCAGTACAAGATCGCGGGGCGTCGCAGACTTGCCGATTGGAGCGCATCGCGGGCTGCGGCATCATAGGGGAATCGCGAAGGCGTAGTGCCCACTTTCATCGGCCGTGGCGCAGGCCGGCTGCCGCGTCCCCGGGCTTACAAACGATGCTGAAAAAGCCAGTCGGCGTGATCAACCACATATCAAACCCCTCTCCAGCACGTCCTAGGTTAGTTTGTCAGCTCCGCCGTCGCCTGTGGTCCTGACCAGACGCCTCCCATGCTTTGTGACCAGCGCATCGGTAACCCTGCGGTGTTCGCGTAGCGTGCGGGCTGTGCCGACCTCATCGGCGCCCATCAGGCGTGAGTAACCCGCGACATCGGCAGCCAGGATGGCTGCAAGCCGGCGTCCGACCCTTGCCTCGACCATTTAATGCCCTCTGACCCAGCATAGTAGTGCGGCAAGTCTATGGCTCGGAACCGGGGCGTGTCCATCGAGTTCGCAATGTCCGCTGGGGGTTCAAAAGCGGGGTTGAGACGACATGAAAGGTGGTGCGCATTCGTGCGAATCATCACTCGGGCATGCCGGCCTCTCGCAAGCCGTCGAATATACGGCCGTTATAGGCCAGCCATTTCGGGCTGCTCGCCAAAGCGATTTGCTGAGCGCGGAATTCGGAAATGGTCTTGCTCTTCGCGAAGCTGCTGGCGAGATAGATTTTCAGCGCGTCGCGCGCCTCGGGTAACCGGCCATCCAGCGCTAACGCGGATACCAGCAAAAGTCGTCCGTAAGGCACGCCGCGCGGGGAAATGGCCAATTCCCTGCGAAGCCACTCGATAGCCTTGTCGTCCTGCTGCTTGATGAAAAATGCTTCGCCTTTCACTTCGTAAAGCGCCCAAAGAAGGGGGTCCCGAGGGCTCAACCGGATTGCTTTGTCGACGACATCGATGGATCGCTCGGGCTCGCATAAGAAATTGTAGGCAACCGCGTTCATCAAATGGCCATAGATATCGCTCGGGTTCAGCGCAACGGACAGCTCCGCCTCGACGATCGCCTCTTCATGGCGGCCTTCGGCCATAAGCACCGAGGCTTTGGCAGCATGGGCAACGCTATCGTTGGGGTCGATTGCGAGCGCTTTGGAGGCGAGTTCATCCGCAGCTTTCGTCGCGGTGGCGGGATCGCTGCTCTGCGATATCGTCACCGGAAATATGGTCATTATCGCCATCCAGCTGAGGGCAAGCACATTTTTATCATCGATTTGCAGGGCACGCTGGCAGGGACTGATGATGGTTGCGATGTCCTCATAGTTTGTCGACCTTATGAGCTGTGACAAGCACCGCATTGCAAAGTCCTGAGCATCGAGGTTTTCCGGTCGCGTTCGCTTCGCGCGATTGACCTCGGCGTCGATAAGTTCGATCGAGAGGGCGCGCGCGAGCCGCGCGACGATCTGGTCCTGCATCTCCAGAAGATCGGATCGTTCGGCATCGAAGTGATCTGCCCAAAGATGGGCACCGGATTCTGTATCGATCAGCTGCGCGTTGACCCGAACCTTGCTGCTCCCGATCTGCGCGCTGCCTTCTAACGCGTACCGGACGCTAAGCTCGGTACCGACCTGTTTCACGTCGACAAGTTTACTCTTGTAAGTAAACGCGGTGCTGCGTGCGATCACAAACCCACCTTTGATGCGCGATAGATCAGAGGTGAGTCCTTCAGTAATTGCGTCTGCTAGATAATCCTGCGTTTGGGTCACCGCTGAGGTTCACGAACGGCAGCACGACCATCGAAAAGCGTCGGTCAGTCGCGCGGTCCGTGGATAGTGTCTTTGGTTTAAAGCCGAGCCAACCGCCCACTCCGATCGCCAGAACGAACAAGGCGGCAATGGCCACTCTCCACGTGAGGCGCGATGACGGCACGCGTATTGTTGGTGCGCCCGCCACGCGAGCCGGCTGCGCTTCAGCAGGGGTTTTCTCTTCGGCAGCCAATTTGACCCGATAGACGCGAATGGGCCGCGCTATGTTCTTCAGCTGCTGTTTGCCCATGTCCTCGAAGAACACAGGGAGTTTGTCGAGCACCGGATCGCGGACAAGGCCCGATACGCAGATCCCGCCAGGCTCTGACATCGCTTCGAGCCGCGCCGCGATGTTGACGCCATCGCCATAGATGTCGTCTCCATCGACGATGATGTCGCCGACGTTGATACCAACGCGAAACTCGATACGCCTGTCGGGGGCGACTTCGGCATTGCGCTCTAGCATGCCGCGCTGCACATCGAGGGCACAATGGACCGCGTGAACCGCGCTTGCAAATTCGACGAGTATGCCATCGCCCGTCGTCTTGACCACGCGCCCATGATGAGCGGCGACTGTCGGATCGACGAGGACCTTGCGATGGCTCTTGAGGGCCTGCAGGGTCGCCTCCTCGTCGAGCCCCATAAGCCGGCTATAGCCGGCCACGTCGGCAGCCAGGATGGCAGCTAGTCGACGTTCTACACGTGGTTCCAGGCCGTCTTGCTCCATTCAGGCCCCTGCAAGGTTGCTGGAAAGGCGAAGGAAGAATGCCACGATGCGGGGGTGGATGCCAATTCGTGCGGCGCGGGGGCGGAGCAAAACACGCAGTCGGCGCAGTCATGTCCGGTTCGGGTCACACCTGGAATAATTCGCACCGAGCATAACGAGTCCGCTTTACCTCGAGCAGCCGACGTAGCGAAAACCGTTGCCTTGTTCAGTTGAGGGCCATTTGCAGACATGCAGAGGATCATCCCATCCCTCCCGCCAATGCCTGCCGCCGGCGCGGCAGCCGCACCGTGAACTCGGTGAAGTCGCCGACTTCGCTGTCGACCGTGAGGGTGCCGCCATGCTGCTGGGCCACTATCTCGTAGCTGATCGATAGCCCAAGCCCGGTGCCCTCGCCGGTCGGCTTGGTCGTGAAGAAAGGCTGGAACAGCTTGTCCCTGTTTTCCGGCGGAATACCGACGCCATTGTCGCGCACCCTGACCTCGACGCTTCCGTCGAACCCGCGGGTCGTCACCTTCAGTGCCGGGCGGTAAGTTCCGTCGCTCTCGCGGCTGCGCTTGTTAGCGGCATAGAAGCCGTTGCCGATGAGGTTGAGGAGCACGCGCGTGATCTCCTGCGGCACGACGTCAACGGGTGCGAGATTGCGATCGAGGTCGTGCTCCAGTGTAATGTTAAAGTTCGGATCCTGCGCGCGGGCTCCGTGATAGGCGAGGCTGAGGGCCTCCTCGGCGAGCGCGTTCAGATCGGTAGGTTGCCAATCGTCGCTGCCGCCACGCGAGTGCTGCAACATGCTTCGGACAATGCCATCGGCGCGGCGGCCGTGCTCGACGATCTTCTCCATGTTTCCAGTCAGCATGCCGACTGTCTCGGCAATCTCGGCACATTTTCCGGGATCGAGTGCGCTGACCGCGCCCGCTGCTTCCTTCAGCTCGTCCAGCAGTTCGACCGAGAGGCCGGCGAAGTTGTTGACGAAGTTGAGCGGGTTCTTGATCTCGTGCGCGATGCCGGCGGTCAATTGCCCGAGCGCCGCCATCTTCTGCGCGTGGACCAGGCTCGCCTGCGCCGTCTGCAGCTCGCGAAGTGCCGTCTCGGCGGCGTCTCGCGCCGCGCGAATGGCTTCTTCGGCCTGCTTCCTCTTGGTGATGTCGGCGTAGATCAGCACAGAACCGCCACCGGGAACCGGATTGCGGCGCACTTCGATCACCCGTCCATCCGGGCGGGTGCGCTCAAGCCGTAACTCTTGGCTCGGATCGTCGATGGTACGGCTCAGTTGCGCTTCGAGATCAGCCGAGTACTCGCCGCGCTCAGCGAGATAGCGGAACCACTCGGCATAGCTCGGCCGCCGAGCCAGAAAGTCGTCCGGTAGTTCGAGCATCTCCTGGAAATTGCGGTTCCACGCGGTAAGGCGCGCTTCGGTATCGAACATGACTACCCCGTCACCCATATTGTCGAAGGTCACGCGCAACTCGGCCTGGCGGTCGCGCAATTCCTCAAACAGCCGTGCATTCTCGATGGCGATCACCGCCTGGTCGGTGAAGGTGGTGGCCAGCTCGATCTCTTTGTCCGTGAAGGGTTCGACGCGCGTGCGGGCAATGGAGAATAGACCAATCAGCGTGTCCTCGCGCAGCAGCGGAAGGCCAAGTATCGTGCGGTAGCTGGCAATCTTCTGTCCTTCCCGATAGGTGAATTCCGGGTCCTGTAATACGTCGTGGACATGGACCGCTCGGCGGTCCAACACTACCCGGCCGCCGATCGTGCCGCGGTCGGCCGCGAAGGGATGAGTGAGAATGAAATCCTTTGCCGCCTCGGTAAGGCCGTACGCCGCGAGCATGTGAACCTTGTCGTCTCGCCGGCCGAACATAAATGCCTGGTCTGCACGACAGAGGCGCGCCACTGTCTCCACCAGCGTGTCGAGAACCGTCTCGAGATCGACGGATGACCGGCTGATAGTCTTGAGCACGTCGCCGGTCGCGGTGAGTTCGTCGACCGAGCGAGCGAGTTCGAGCTGGCGCTCGCGCAACTCATCGAACAGCCTGGCGTTCTCGATCGCGATGACCGCTTGGTCGGCGAAGGTCTGAAGCAGCGCGATCTGCTTGTCGCTGAAGGGATGCGCTTCTGCGCGGCGCAGCGCGATCGCGCCGATGGCTTCGCCCTCGCGGAGCAGGGGCGCGCTGAGAAGCGTGCGGCAGCCGTCGACGCGGGACATGCTCCGTGCCAGCGCAAATTCCTCGCCGTCGTCGGAGAGCACGTCGTGCACGTGCACCGGCCGCCGGTCCGCTATCGCTCGACCCGAGGACGAAGTACGGTCGTTGGCCCAGCGCTGCCGGGTCAGCGGGATCGGACCGTGATGGGCTTTGGCCTGAAGCTGCTCTCCGTCCTTCAGGATCACGACGGCGTCGTAGGCCTCGCAGAGTTCGCAGGCACTTTCGACGATCGCCTTCAGCACCGGACCGACATCAGTCGGCGAAGAGGCGATGACGTTGAGGATGTTGGCGCTGCTGGTCTGGTAGGTGAGAGCTTCCGACAGCTCGCGCGTCTTGGCCTGTACCTCGTCGAACAGGCGAACATTCTCGATGGCAATTACAGCCTGGTCGGCAAAAGTGGTGACCAGGGCTATTTGCTTTTCGGTAAAAAGCTCGACGCGCTGGCGCGCGAGTACAATGACGCCGATTAGCTCGTTCTCGCGCAGTAACGGGACGCCGAGGGTCGCATGTTGTCGGCCGAGCAAAGTGGCCTGGCTCAGCGTATATTCTGGATCGACCGCTATGTCTTCGATCTGGATGGCGTGCCGCTCCAAGGCAACTCTTCCGGCAATGGACCCACGACCTGGACTGAGCGGATGGTCTTGCATGAACGCCCAAAATTTAGGCGGAGACCCGAAAGTTGCCGCCGGCCGATATTGTTCGCCCTCGCGAAGGAGGATGAATGCCATTTCAGCCTCGCACAGCCGCGCGGCGGATTCGACAAGGGTGTCCAGTACGGTCTGCAGATCAAACGCCGAACGGCTAATGACCTTGAGCACGTCCGCGGTCGCCGTCTGCTGCTGCAGCGATTCGGCGAGATCGTCCGTACGCTGCCTCAATTCCCTGAGCAGTCTAGCATTCTCGATCGCGATCACCGCTTGCTTCGCAAAGTTGCTGAGCAGTTCGATCTGCTTGTCAGAGAACGGACGAACTTCCTGGCGATAGATGGTCATCGTGCCGATCACCTCGTTATCCCGCAGCATGGGCACGACAACAACGGTGCGTGCGCCGCCAATCTCGACCAAGTCGACAGTGGATCGGGCACGTTCGATGTAGGCAGGACTGGTTCGCAGGTCCGCGATTTGAGCCACGTTCTTGGTCTCGATCGCCGTCGCCAGCACGCTTCCGGGAGGTGGGCGATACGCCTCATCACCTCGCACCGCGGCAAACGCTGGATTATTATTATAGCGCGCGACCGGGCGTACCACGCCGCCCTCGAGCAGCATCATCGTTCCGAACTCGGCGCCGCAAACGTGGATTGCGTTCTCCAGCATCTTGTCGAACACCGGGGCAAGATCAGACGGAGACGAACTGATGATCTGCAGGACTTGGGAGGTCGCGGTCTGCTGCTGAAGGGATTCCTCGAGATCGTGCGTCTTGGCCTGTACCTCGTCGAACAGGTGGACATTGCTGATCGCGATCACCGCCTGGTCGGCGAAGGTCTCAACGAGCTCGATTTGCTTCTCGCTGAACGAGCCAGCAACGAGGCGGAACAGGCTGATGACGCCGAACGTCTGCCCATCCCGAACGAGCGGTACGCCGAGTGCCGCCCTGATGCCCATCAGCTTTTGTGCACTCTGACGCTGCCACTCAGGATCGACAAGCACGTCGGGAATATGAGTAGTGCGGCCGTCGACAATTGTGCGACCAAAGATGGAGCCGCGATCAGGCTTGGTTGAGTAGCGCGAAAAATGGTCTATCCATTCGGGTTTAAAGCCGAACGTCGCAGCAAGCCGATAGTCGCTACCTTCCCGGTATCGCATTGTTCCGATGTCGGCCTCGCACAACCGACAGGCCGACCCGAGCAGCGCATCGAGCACGGTTCGAAGGTCGAATGCCGAGCGGCTGATGACCTTGAGCACGTCGGCGGTCGCAGTCTGCTGCTGCAACGATTCCTCGAGATCGCGGGTCTTTGCCTGCACCTCATCGAACAGCCGGGTATTCTCGATGGCGATCACCGCCTGGTCGGCAAAGGTCTGCAGCAGCTGGATATGGTGTGCCGCGAATGTTCCGGGCTCCTTGCGCGTGACCGTGACGACCCCGATCGGACCCCTGTCGCTGTTCATAGGCACAAACAGCACGCTGCGATAGCCGCGCGCTCGCGCCGTAGCCTTCGCCGCCGATGGTACGCGAGTTTCTGTCTCGTAATCAGAAACCTGCGCGACCTCGCCGTAGCGGGCCAGCTCAAACCGCGGATAGTCCGCCAGCTTCCGCGGGTACAACGCCTTGAGCGCGGCATCTGCCTCTGGGCTGACAGGGGTGAACGCCCCCAGATGCACCATGTCGCCGACGAAAATCGACACAGCCGCAGAATGGCCGCCGACCAACTGCGTTGATCGCGTCGCAATTGCCTCGAACACCGGTTTCAGGTCCGATGGCGAAGAGGCGATCACCCTCAGAACCTCGGCAGTGGCGGTCTGCCGCTCCAGCGCCTCCTTGGTCTCGTTGAATAGCCGGGCGTTCTGGATGGCGATCACCGCCTGGTCGGCGAAGGTCTGCACCAGCGCGAGCTGCTTTTCCGAGAACCGGAACCCGGCGGTTGGCTGGGTGAAAATGATAGTGCCGATGCCCTGGTCCCGATCGACCAGGGGGACGAAGGTAACGGATCGAAAGCCGCCGGTGGCTGCGGCCCTGCGCGTGAATTCCGGCACATTGGGCGCATCGGTATCGGGAAACTCGATGACGCGACGTTCCAGCATGGCGCGTGATGAGGGTGAGCGATCGGGATCGAACGGAATCGGATAGATCGCGCGGGCACCGGCCCCGCTGAAACCCCGAAGCGATGTCGCGGTGGCATTCCAGTGTAGCTTGCCGTCCTTCAGGGTTGTTATCGTCGCGGCACAAGGCTCGAACAGCCTGGTTGCGCTGTTCACGATCGCCTCGAACACCGGCTGCACGTCATCAGGAGAACTAGCGATGACCTTGAGGATGTCTGCCGTCGCGGTCTGGCGCTCCAGCGTCTCTTTCGTCTCGTTGAGCAGCCGCGCATTCTCGATCGCGATCACTGCCTGCGCGGCGAAGCTTTCGAGAAGCCCGATCTCTTTCTCGGTGAAGGGTTTGACCTCCTGGCGAGAGGCGGAGATCCGGCCGAGTAATATGCCGTCCTTCCGCAGCGGAATGAACAGGGCGGTGCGGATGCCGCCCAGCTCGAACGCCGCGCGCGACATCGGATCATCGATCGCTCTGTGGTCGTGGATCTGAACGAAGCGCGCGCCTTCAAGCAAGCCCCGGCTCGGCGTATTGGGGCCGAAGCTAAAGCCTTGGCGCAGCCGATCGGCGAACGCCTCGGATAGCCCGTGCACCGCAACCGCGCGGAACTTCACGCCGTCGTAGAGTTGCAAGCTTCCGTGGGTGACGCCACAAAGGCTGTGCGCCTTCCTCAGGATCGCATCGAATACCGGCGCGAGATCACCGGGAGACGAATTGATAACCTGCAGCACCTCGGCGGCCGCGGTCTGCTGTTCTTGCGCCTCCCTCAAGGCGCGCTTTAGCCGAGCGACCTCTGTTTCCCGGCCTCCAATCCGACGTCGGTTGCCGTTTGGCGACGCCTTGGCGCTCTTGCGCTCCTTACGGGCTCTCACCTTAGCCGTCTTGCCGCCCGTCCTTGAAAGCCCTGCCATATCCGCCCCTGGGTTCTGAATAGCATCTTATCGGTCTGGGCCACCGGACCGAAAGGGGTGGATTTGCCGCGAGCCGCTTTTATCAGACCCGACATGAGCCGACGGTGCGCTACGGCCTCCGCAGAATATCGTCGGTGCTATAGCGCATTTTTGTTTACCTAAGGTCGTTCCGGTCGCGCTCGCGCATGAGCGGGACCGTCACCCCGTAGCCGGTGTGCCCCGTTTCACTGAGAGGCAAAAGCCGCCTCAGCGACGCCGACGTCGCAAGGGCGCGGCTGCTCTATCACTACGCGCTGCACCGTGCCAGTGCCGATGTGTTCAGCCGGGACCGGGAGAACGAACACAGGTGTTCCGTTCGGCGATACACGCGAGAGGCACGACTTCGGGGCGGGACCGCGTGGCTCCGGCTCGACGGCGTCTAGGTAGCAAAGGCCGCCTCTGATGTCGGCCAATGTAAAGGGGGGCCCCACTCCGACGATGACGACCCCGCTGCGGGGGGGTTACCCCCGGCACCCGGGAGGCGCCCGTGAACTTCTCGACCACGTCGCCGACATCGCGAACATCCTGGCCCACCAGAATGCCCAACGATCTTCCCCGAACCCGCCCCTCCCGTCGCCAAAGCCGGAATTAGAGCCGGACGGCTGCTATGACTCGCTGACTGATCGTCCGTCGATCTCGGGCCGTTGTTGCAGCCTATTGACATCTGCTCCGATTTTGTTACGAATAGATCAACGAACGTTGATCTGATTGTAACAGGCAGCTAGCAATGGTATCTTCTGGCAAGCATGTGGCCTACTACCGCGTTTCCACGTCCCGGCAGGGCCGGTCCGGGCTAGGGCTGGAAGCGCAGAAGCGAGCGGTTGCGGAGTATCTCGATGGCGGCGACTGGAAGATCGTCGGCGAGTTCACCGAGGTCGAGAGCGGCAAGCGCGCCGATCGGCCAGAACTGGCGAAAGCTCTTGCCGTGTGCCGCCTGCACGGGGCGCGGCTTGTCATCGCAAAGCTCGATCGATTGTCTCGCAACGCGCACTTCCTGCTCGGCCTGAAAGAATCCGGCGTCGACTTCGTGGCGGCCGACATGCCGAACGCGAACCGGCTGACGGTAGGTATCATGGCCATGGTGGCCGAGGATGAAGCGCTGCGCATTTCCGAGCGAACCAAGGCAGCATTGGCCGCCGCGAAGCGACGCGGGGTCAAGCTCGGGGGCGACCGCGGCGTCATCCCGAACGCGCGCTCTCACAAGGCCTCTGCCGAAGCGCTACGGCTGCGAACAGCTGCGAGGGCTGCTGATCTGGCGCCCATCGTAAAAGAGCTACAGGCGGCTGGGAAAACGAGCCTGCGCGCCATCGCGGAAGGACTCAACGCACAGGCCATCCCGACCGCGCGCGGTGACGGGGAATGGACGGCGACTCAGGTGATGCGGGTGCTGGAGCGGCTCGACCCTTTCGTCGGCGCGGCGGCGTGAAGCGCCTGCCGCGCGGGAGATGATCTCGCCACCATCAACACCATCGGCCCGTGGTGACGACCCACGCGGGACGGTGGGCTCGCAGGCCCTACCGCCTGTTGGAGTCCAATCGCTCAAGCACCACTCAATTGAGTGACTCGCCTTCAGGACGCTCCTCGTCGGTCGCCAACTGGGACCGTATGAGCGCGGTAAGCTCGGCATCTGTAAGCTCTTTGACGTCGCGATCGTCCGTGCCGCTGTACTCGACAGGCTGCATGGGTTTGCCTTCTAGGCGGTCGGCGATCATGTTGAAGGCCCAGCCTTCGCCGTCGATCAGCGCGCACTTCACAAGCTTCTCGGCAAGCTTGTTGATCCGCTTCCTGCCGTCCGCGTCGATGCGGTTGGCTTCGAGGCGCAGTGCGTCGGTGAATATTTTCTCCTTGCGCGATCCGCCAGGATTGCCCGAGATGCCCTTCTTGAATGCCATTGCTTGAACCTCCTAACTATTTGGCAAGAAAGAATATTTCGCGGTCCGCTTCGTGTATCCCGTCGGAGGCCGCTCGATCTCCTCGAGCGCTTCAAACCATCCTGCAGGCAGCACGTCGCCGACCGACTCGCTACAAAAAGTGTAGCACACTTTGGTTGCAAATGCAGGTGCAAAAAATGTCTGCTGCAATGTCCGCTTCAACCTATTGAAGCGAACATCGCTGCTTCGCGCCCGCGCTTTCAATTGGTGCGAACAGCCGACATCTGGCCAGCGCTGGACTCGGTGCTCGGCATCCCGCGCAAATGCTTATTCCCCGTCGGGCTTGATCCCGCTTGCCGCTGCTGGGAGCCGGATTATACTGGGTCGATGGTTGTCAGTTCGCCCGGACTGAAGGCGTTCTTA
>Ga0306920_100004269_pt1 | contig 18330 bp, 12 predicted proteins | sample flu12Cox44000170_FD_204666 | JGI IMG/M metagenome (GOLD analysis project Ga0306920, IMG submission 204666) | Lab enrichment of tropical soil microbial communities from Luquillo Experimental Forest, Puerto Rico - flux4day.12C.oxic.44.000.170 (v2)... | ecosystem: Environmental > Terrestrial >... | reverse complement strand
ACCGTCTTTGGCGACCTCACTCGCAACCGCTACCGCGGCCCCTACCAACAGAACTGGGACTTCTCCATCCTGAAGAATTTTCCGATCACCGAACGCGTGAATCTGCGTTTTACAACCGACTTCTTCAACATGTGGAACCACGCCAACTTCGCAAACCCGGCCATCACCGACGTCGAGACCGCGCTTTGCACGCCAAACGTCAACGGCTGCCCCGCTTCCGGCCTGATCCCGAACAGTCCGTTCGGCAAAATCTTTTCGACGACCGGTACGCCGCGCTTGATTCAGTTTTCTCTGCGCTTGGCGTTCTAAGGCAGAGTGATATGATTCTGCGGCCATGCCAAACATCGCAACGCGCGTAGCCCAACTGACCGGCGAGGGGGCGCTCGCGGTCTTTGCGCGCGCCAAGGAACTCGAACGACAAGGCCGTTCCATCATTCATCTGGAACTTGGCGAGCCTGACTTTCATCCGGCCGCCCCGGTTGTGGACAGCGTGCGCGCTGCGGTCGCGAAGGGCAGAGACCGCTATGTGGCTCCGCGCGGAATCCCGCCCTTGCGCAACGCCATTGCCAGCTATCTCGATCGCACGCGCAAACTTGAAGTCACGCCCGAGCAGGTGCTGGTCGCGCCCGGCTGCAAAATGGCCCTGGCCTTGGCGATGCTGGCGCTCGTCGAACCGGGAGACGAAGTTCTCTATCCCGATCCCGGTTTTCCGATTTATCCCTCGTCCACTCGCGGCCTCGGCGCCAAGCCCGTTCCGTTCTTGCTGCGCGAGAAAAACAAATTCCAACCGGACGTCGCCGAAATCAGCGGCAAAATCACGCCGAAAACGCGCCTGCTCATTTTCAACTCGCCCGGCAATCCCACGGGTACGGTGTTTAGCGAAAAGACGCTCGCGGAAATAGCCGAACTCGCGAAGAAACACGACCTGTGGGTCGTCTCCGACGAAGTCTATGCGCGGATCCTGTTCGGCGGAGAGTACCAATCCATTTGGGCTCTGCCCGGAATGGCGGAACGCACCGTGATCGTCGACGGGTTTTCGAAATCCTTTGCCATGACCGGCTGGCGGCTCGGCTACGCCGTCGCGCACAACAAGGTGATCGACGCGCTCGACCTTCTGGTCATGAACACCTTCACCTGCACGGCGGAATTCACGCAGGTCGCCGCGGTGGAAGCCCTCGAAGACTCGACCAATGCCGTGCCCGCGATGGTGGAGGAGTACCGCAAGCGCCGCGACATTTTTGTCGCCAGGCTGAATCACATCCCCGGTTTCCGCTGCCAGATGCCGGAAGGTGCGTTCTATGCCTGGGTGAATATCGAAGACACCGGCCGCCCGGCGGAAGAAGTGCAGCGACTCTTGCTCGAAGAAGCGGGCGTGGCCGGCATCGCCGGAGGGGCGTTCGGCAGCGAGGGCAAGAAATTTCTGCGTTTTTCGCTGGTCAGCGCGCCACATCTACTCGAAGAAGCGCTCGATCGCATCGAGCGTGTAGCGAGAGGCTGGCGAGCCACCGTGCCCTTGTAGGCTCGAGCCTTTTGAGGGGCCGCATCTCGATTGGCGGCTCCAATCATTCCGAAGTCGCGAGGAGAGACTGTTGCGTATGAAACATCCGTTTCGGATCGTGATGGGACTCGTTCTGGCCGTGGGCCTCGGGCATTCGGCCGCTGGTCAGGCACGACCTTATCCCGCGGGCGATTTGAAGAAGACCTACGAGCGCCTGCTGAAACAGATTGACGCCATTCCCATGTACGACAACCATGCACATCCCGGATTTGCCGACGACACCGACGTCGATGCCATGGCCTCGCCGCCCGGCGAAAGCGCCACTCTGCGTCTCCGCAACGACAACCCGGAGTTTGTTGCTGGCGCGAAGTCATTGTTTGGCTATCCGTACGACGATTTCGCGCCGGATCATGCGAAGTGGCTCACCGACAAAAAGAAAGCCGCCGAGCAAGCCGGGGGCGTGGCGTACTTCGACAGTATCCTCGACAAACTCAACGTAGATATCTGCCTGGCGAATCGCGCGATGATGGCTTCCTACCTCGATCCCAAGCGCTTCCACTGGGTCTTTTTCGGAGACGCCTTCTTCTACCCCTTTGACAACAGCGCCGAGCGGGCCAGCACACCGGACATGGGCGTGTACGTCCCGCTACAGGAAAAAATGCTCGCGCGCTGGAAAAAACAGGAAGGCCTCGAGGGACTCCCCGAGGATTTGGACGGGTATGAAGACTTTGTGCGCCGCACCATGACCGATAACCAGCAAAAGCACGGCGGCGTGGCCATCAAATTCGAAGCGGCTTACTTCCGCTCACTTTATTTCGGCGATCCGCCGCGCGCGCATGCCGCAGCCGTTTACAACAAATACCGTGAAGGCGGCGTTCCGACCGAGGGGGAGTACAAACAGTTTCAGGATTACATTTTCCGCGTGATGGTCGACGAGGCCGGCAAACTGAACCTGCCCATGCATTTTCATTCCGCCATCGGCATCGGCGACTACTTCAGCCTGCACAACGGGAACGTGCTCAATCTTGAAAACGTGCTACGCGACCCGCGCTACAAGAACGTCACCTTCGTCCTGATTCATGGCGGCTGGCCCTACGAGCGCGAAGCGGCTCTCATGACCGCGGTAAAGAACGTCTACCTCGACACCTCCTTTCAGAGCGAACTGCTGTATCCTTCCCAGTTCAAGGACGTGCTGAAGCAGCTTCTGACGCTCTTTCCGGACAAGATGATGTACGGCTCGGATGCCTTCCCGTTTAGCGACGCCCTGGGCGCCGAAGAAAGCTTCTGGCTTGCCGCCCGCACCACCCGCACGGGACTCGCGGCCGCTCTCGCCGAGCTTACGGAGGAGGGTGCCCTCAGCGAAGCGAAGGCCCTCGAATTGGCTCGAAATTATCTGCACGACAACGCTGCGCGACTTTATGGAGAACTGAAATGAGTACTCATCCGCAACCGAAATACATTCCCTGGAGCCAGGTGGAACGCGAAAAGCTCAACGATCTGATCGACCGCGAAATGGTCGTCGGCGACAAGCTTATGCTCGCGCGCGTCTTTCTGAAGAAGGGCGCGCACGTGCCCCAGCACCATCACCACAACGAACAGGTCACCTACATCCTCGAAGGCGCGCTGAAGTTTGCTATCGATGGCCGGGAAATCGTGGTACGCGCCGGTGAAGTCCTGTGCATCCCGTCGAACATGCCCCATGAGGCCTGGGCGCTCGAGGATACCCTGGACCTCGATGTCTTCAACCCACCCCGCGAAGACTGGCTCAACAAGTCCGACGATTACCTGCGCCACGATATCCCGATGAAGTAGGCGCGACTAGCGAGCCTCTGGCAGCGAAAACGCGACGTAAACCCCGCCGGAAGCGGACCGCGGATCCTTGCCACCGCCGGCCGCAATCACCACAAACTGCCGGCCGTTCACGAGGTAGGTGGCCGGGGTGGCGTTGCCCGCGAAGGGGAGCGTGGTCTCCCAGAGCAGTTCGCCCGTGGACTTGTCGAAGGCGCGGAACTTCCGGTCGAAGTTGGTTGCGCCGATGAATAAGAGCCCGCCGGCCGTTACGAGCGGACCACCATAGTTTTCCGTGCCCGTGTTCTTCATTCCTTTGGCCGCGAGTTCCGGGTACTCTCCGAGCGGAATCTTCCAAACATACTCTCCGGTATTGAGATCGATGGCGTTCAGAGTGCCCCAAGGGGGAGCCACGGCGGGGTAACCATCGGGATCGAGAAACTTTCTGTAGCCGGTGAGGTGGTATTTCATGGCCGCCGGCAGGGACTCGCCGCCCCGCAGCTCCTTGTTTTCACCGCTCATCAGATAGCCGACCAGGGCAAACATTTGATCGTCGGTCAAATTGGGAAATCCGGGCATCCTTCCCTTCCCGTTCTTGATGGTTGCGGCAATTTCTGCGGGGCTCAAGCGCTCGGCCTCGCCCACGAGCGAAGGGATCGCCGGAGGCGACCCGGTCAGATTTTCTCCATGGCAAACGCCGCATTGGCTCAAGTAGATACTTCTCGGACTGTTGGCGCCGGTGTTCTCTCGGAGCGCCCCGGTCCAGGCCACGTCGTTCGAGTTGATATAGATGATCCCGGTCTCGCGATCGACGGCGGGACCGCCCCATTCCGCTCCGCCATCAAAACCGGGAAACACCACCGTGTCTTTGCCGAGGCTAAAGGGAACAAATTGCCCGTCATTGCGGAAGGTTCGGAACTGTTCGACGGCCCAGCGGTTCGCTTCCGCGGTCCGGAGGGTCAAAAGCTCCTCGGACAGATTTTGCCGGGCAAATGGCGCTGGCCGGGCGGGGAGCGGCTGGTTCGGAGAGGTTCTCTCGCCGGGCAGGTTGCTCCGAGGGTATTCGCGATACTCGATCGGAAAAAGAGGATTTCCGTTCGTGCGATCAAAGAGGTAGACAAATCCCTGTTTGGTGGTCTGCGCGATAGCGTCGATTCGCTTGCCACCGCGTTTGACGGTGAGAAGGGCGGGAGGGGAAGGCAAATCACGGTCCCAGAGATCGTGGCGCACGGCCTGGAAGTGCCAGATTCTTTTTCCGGTCTCGGCATCGAGAGCCAGTAAACAATCCGCGAATAAATCGTCTCCGATGCGGTCCCCGCCGTAGAAGTCGAATGCCGCCGAGCCCGTGGGAACATAAAGGATTCCGCGTTTCGGATCGAGGGACATCCCGGCCCAATTGTTGGCGGCGCCGCTCGTCAACCAGGCGTCCTTCGGCCAGGTCTCGTACCCGAATTCGCCTGGATGAGGAATGGTATGAAACGACCACCGTAGCTTGCCGGTGCGCACATCGTAGGCGCGAATGTCGCCCGGCGGCGCCGGCAGCGTCTCCGGGTTGCGACCACCCACGATGAGCAGATCCTTAAAGACGATCCCCGGGCTTGTCAGATCGACGGACTGCGCGGAAGCAGGTTCCCGGCCGAGTTGTTCGCGAAGGTCGATTCGGCCCTCGGTACCAAAGCCCGGGATCGCTTTGCCACTGGCCGCATCCAGGGCGTAGACAAAATTCATGATGCCGACCAGAATCCGTCCGCCCTTCTCATCGCTCCAGTACGCCAGCCCGCGGTTCGGTTGCTTCCCCTTGAATCCGGAATCAAACTTCCACAGGAGTCTTCCTGTGGCCGCGTCCAAGGCGAATATCCTCTGTGTGGGAGTTATCCCGTACAGCACACCCGCAACGATGAGGGGGCTCGTCTGGAGGCCACCCTCCTCCGCCGTGTCAAAACTCCAGGCCAGCGAAAGAGTCCGTACGTTGTCCCGGGAGATCTGCGACAGACCCGAATAATGGTCATTCTCGGGGGCTCCGCCGTAAGCGGGCCAGTCTTGCTGTTCGGGAGCGCGGCGAGCTCCGCTCGGTTCTTGCGCTTCCCCGGCACAAGAAACCAGGAACAGGATCAGCATGGCCACGCCAGGCGCTCGCGCGCGTATACCGAGTCTGATCTTCACGGATCCGCGCCTCCCCCGTTTCCGCATCGCTATACTGATTGCGGGACAAGTTCCGTGGTTGTGGCCCGACATTTGGCCTGCCCGAGGTCCCTCGCGTACTTCAGTGCACCCGGCGTGTTGTATTTTTCAAGATACGCGCGATCGATGGCGTCCCGCAGACGCTTGTCCCGAATCCTCACGGCGCGAACGGCGATTTCGTGGCCGGCCACTTTGATTGTGCCGCGAGGCTCCTCGAGAAACGTCCGGTACCAGCCGTTCGGTTTCACGCTCCAGGACCGCACGAACACGCGGTCCTTCACCATGACAACCCAGATGCCGACGAAGCGGTGCTGGCTCTTACCGGCTCGGATACCCAGACCTTTCGCCTGTCCCAGTAGCGCCAAGACTTCAGCGGGAAATCGTCGCTTCGCGTTCATGGATGGGCAGGTTCACGCAAACGGACTTTCGAACATAATGCCGAAATAACTTTGGCCGGTGATGAGATCTTCCGATAGGATTCGCACGCAGGCACCACGGTCTGCTGCCGCCAGAATTATTCCATTTGCATCGAGAAAATCAGGACCGGGCATACAGGTCCGCCCGGTAGGAGGTTCGTTTCCCGACGCGGAAACGGAATCGATCGAAGGTTCGTTCCAGGGCCTCCCGTTCACGCTTCCGTCGGCCCGACGAGGCGCTCTCCTCCGCCAATCGTTCCAGATAATCGCGCACCGTTCCGGTCAGCGTGGTATCGCGCTCGAGAGCGATCTTGCGAACTTTCTTTACCAGTGCATCGTCCAGGGAGAGGGTGATCTTCATGGACCCATGATAAGGGTTCCCGTAACCCATGCAAGTGGAGAGCTGCGGAACTACTCCCATTCCTATCCTTCCTTGGCCGCCCTGCTCCCACCGTGACGAAGCCTTGCTCGCACTCGCGAGGGACCGGGAATAAAATGGTTCCTCCATGCCGGCACGCAAGATCGTACACATCGACATGGACGCATTTTATGCGTCCGTCGAGCAACGAGATGAGCCGCGATTGCGGGGCCAGCCTGTCGTGGTCGCGTGGCGCGGCGCCCGCTCGGTCGTGTGCGCCGCTTCTTATGAAGCCCGCAAGTTCGGCATCCGCTCCGCGATGCCTGCCGTTCGCGCCGCACGCCTGTGCCCCGGCGCAGTGTTCGTGGCCCCCGACTTCCCGCGCTACCGTGCGGTCTCGCACCAGGTGCATGAAATCTTCAAGCGCCATACTGATCTGATCGAGCCGCTGTCCCTCGACGAAGCCTATCTCGACGTTTCGCAAAACAAGACCGGCCTGCCCACGGCAACACAGGTGGCACGCGCGATTCGCGACGAGGTCCGCTCGGAATTGAATCTGACGGCCTCGGCGGGCGTCGCTCCCAACAAATTCCTTGCGAAGATTGCTTCGGATTGGAAGAAACCCGATGGGCTTTTTGTCATTCAGCCGGAGGAAGTCGATTCGTTCCTGCTGCCGCTCGCGGTGGGCCGGTTGCCCGGAGTCGGCAAGGTCACGGAGGAGAAACTCGAAAGCTTGGCCGTCCGGACCATCGCCGATCTGCGGGGGATGGAACTCCGAACCCTCGAAGCCCACTTCGGTCGTTACGGCGTACGTCTCTACGAGTTGGCCCGGGGAATCGACGAGAGCCCGGTCATCCCCGACCGGCCCACGCAATCGATCTCGGCCGAGGACACCTTTGAACGCGACGTTCTGCTGACCGAGACGGAGCCTGTGATCCGCAGGCTTGCGGAAAAAACGTGGGAGGCCGCACAGAAGGAATCCCGCGTGGCACGCACCGTGGTTCTGAAGCTAAAAACCAGCCAGTTCAAAATCCTGACACGCAGTCACACGCCCTCTTGCCCGCCTTCTTCCTGCGAGGAATTGACGAGAGTCGCGCTCTCGCTTCGCGAACGGGTCGGTCTCGATTCCGAGCAGCGGTTCCGCCTGGTCGGTGTAGGCCTCAGCAATTTTCGCGACCCCGAGGATGTGTCGGCTCAACCCGGTCTGTTCGAGTGACGCCCTATCATTTTCTCGGATCGAAAGAGAGTGGGAAGTCGAAGACCAGATCTGCCGTGGACACGCGAAGAGAAAGCTCCCGTGCGTGGCCGGAACGTTCAAACCAGATGACGCCGGACGTGACTTGGCCGGGCTTGAGGATCGTGTTCTTGAGCGCCAGCGCTAGGATTTGTGTCCGAGAGGGCACGATCGCGGCGCTATTGCTGGTGGAGGCCTGGAAGACGTCGTCGCCGAAATAGCCTGGAGTCGAAGGCTGGTAGGCGGCAGGCGCGAGCCCTGCGCTGCCCTCTTGGGCGAGGGTAACGGCGTCGCGTGGAGGCTCGGCACTGGCTTCGGATAAGAGCAGCTGGTGATTGACAACCCGAGCGAGTTTTGCCGGATCCGCGGGCCAGAGTGACTTGAACTCAGGGGCGAGCTCGTCCAGTGTCACAAGGGCCGGGAGAACCTCGAGCGTTCCTCGACCATTGTTCGAGACGGCGATGATGGCGCGAAGCTTCCAGCCGGTATCTTCGAGCGCGACTTGCACGGTTGCACCATTGGCGGTAATGCTCTCTGCGACATGACCGTTGATGACAAATTGCGTGCAGCCGGGGCTGTTCGCCTGCCAACGAACCACGCCATTCGTGGGGGAGGCAGTAGGCGCTTGCCTTGGAGCTGACGTGGCGAGGGCGTTCCTCGTGAGATTGAGGTGAGCGACGTAGCCTTCGAGGCCTTCCTCGGTGCGCACTTGCGCGGTGTAGCCTTGATTGTCTGCGAGAATGGAGACGACCGAGCCGCAGGGGAGGTCGCCGACAAGGCGAAGGGGAAGACGCTGCTCGGCGTCAGCGGTCATGGGCACGCTGCTGGCCCCACCAAGGCAATGAATGGCCGCGCGGGACGACGGGACGACGGGACGAGAGGCACTCGATTCCGTGGCCGCGACGGCGGCAAGGCTCGTGAGAGACAATGCCGAAACGAGCGCGAGCGGTCTGGAAAACATAGACATCATAAGTAAAACGCCTCCTTCAGGAGAATCCGATTTCAATTTTCGCGTTAATCCGCGGCTCGGTCCATGGCCCAGCCGTACCAAAGGGCAGGTTTTTCGATATGGACCTGGCGTACTACAGCCGTACCAGAGGACAGGCCATCGGCAAAACACCGCGCGGCCGTGCGGTGGTGCCTCACTTCGCGAGCGGTCAATGAACCTCGAGAATCATTTCCTGCGCGAATGTCGACGGAGGTCCGTCAGATTAGTGTTGTAAGGGCGTTGTTAAAATTGTTTGTTGCGGTTGCCGTTTTTGTTGATGGTGTTCCGATTTACGTGATTCACCTTCAGGTTGTTCACGTTTCGGTTGCAATATTTATTCCGGTTGGCAAACGCGCTCGAATCGGAGACGCAAACGTTTCGATTGTAAACAACCGTTGAGTTGTGCGACCCACAACCGCAACAAAGGAGTGCGTTTTTGGTGACAGCGCACGAGTCGCGGCAATTCTCGCGGAACAAGATCGCCGCATGTCGACGAAGCTTGCGGCAAATCAAAGACACGGGAGGTTTGCCCCTTAGAGTGGCGGAAGCTTTTTGGGGCGGAGTTCTCTCCGAAGCAATTCGGTGAACAAGTTTCACCCTGGAGGGGAAATGAAATCTCTCGGCTCAATTCCGTTTTCGTCTACGTTCCGCTCGGTGCTGTTGCTCGGTGCCTTTCTGATTCCGCAACTGACCTTCGGCCAATGGCAAGCAAGGCTGGGCTCGCAGGTGCCCGACTGCTCGGCTGGCGCCGAAGGCGACGTGAAACTTGCCAATGGATGTCAGGCCCGGCAGGTCATGGCATTTGTCCCCAATGAGATTTGGATCCACCAAAACGACAGCATCACTTGGACCCATGCAACTGATGAAGGACACACCGTAACTTTTCTGTACCAGCCGCAACCGGCGACTCTCGGTGTCGGCCCCTATCCGGCAGCGCAGCAGCGCCCCTCTGGCGCAGTCGGCTGTACTGCCTACGGTGGCGCGACGTCGGCCGACGGCTCTGCTTATGACCCTTCGGGTGTGGCGGGTCTACAATGCGTGAACAGCGGAACCTTATCCCCGTATGGAGAAACCTATACTGTAAACTTTCCGGCCCAGGGTAACTTCAAATTTACCTGCCTGATCCATGCGAGCATGTTTGGAATGGTGCATGTGTTAGCGCCGACGGCCGCGCTTCCATACACCCAGGGTGCCTATAACGCTCAGACGGCTCAACAGGTCGTGAACCTTGCAGCGGACCTGGTTCCGTTTGGTCTGTTCGTGAATGGGGCGGCGCGCGTATACACCGTCGGCAAGATTCTTTCGACCGGAGGTGGATGGCAGTACGCTTCGATGTTTCGGTTTGTGGACGCACAGGGAAACATCATCACCAAGAACTCGCCTCTGAAGGTCCATGTCGGGCAGACCGTGGAATTTGTCAACCTGGACCCCGCCGAGCCTCACACCATCACATTTGGGTGCCCGACTGACGATGCGACCTGTCCCGTTGGTGGCGGCGCGGGGGCTTTTGTCGATACCTCAGGTCCGAAGGGAACGGACGGAGACGGAGCCCGGTTCGCGGTGTTGAATGCCCCGTTCGATCCGGCGGACGAGACCAATCGCGACGCAAACTCCACAAGCGAAATCAACTCGGGACTGCTCATTGCCGAAGCCCAGGATCGGGCCTCTGGCCTCACCCCATTGTCGGGAACGCCGGGAACCTCCGTGCCTCTCGCGCAGGTGAGCCCCACACTGAACCGTTTCCGCGTGACCTTTAATGCCACCGGTCAGTACCGGTGGATCTGCGAGCTTCATGACGAAATAGGAATGATCGGGTGGGTCAAGGTCGTCCCCTAGAAAGACAACGTGGGATGGAGGCGAAGAGTGGGGTTCCAAACGTTCCGTTACGGCTGTCTTGTAGCGATGCTTTGGTTCGCATGGACCCCGCTCCTCGCACAGAAACAACCCGAGGTCAAAGAGTCCGGTGGGGGCCGCCCGGAGGCCGCGTATCGTGGCGGAGTGGTGACCCCACCCATCCCGAAACCCAAGTTCACGCTGCGGGACACCTCCGGGAATCCGTTTGATTTTTGGATCGAGACGAAGGGTTACGTCACACTCCTTTTTTTCGGATATACGCATTGCCCCGACGTCTGCCCCACGCACATGGCCTTTCTCGCTTCGGCCCTCCGCACCCTGCCTGGCGATGTGCGAAAACAGGTGAAAGTCGTGTTCGTCACGACGGATCCAAACCGTGACAATCCGCAATTATTGCGCACCTGGCTCGACCACTTCGATAAGCAGTTCATCGGGCTTTTAGGCGATGAGAAGGCGATTCGAGCCGCTCAGTCGGCTGCCAACCTTCCGGTTGCCGATAACGACTCGAGCTACGAACACTCCGCGTTTATACTCGCCTACACCAAAGACGATTTCGCACACATCATCTATCCGTCGGGAATCGCGCAAAGCGATTGGTTGCACGACCTGCCGCAACTGGTCCGAGAAAACTGGCGCGGCCGTTGAACGAATCCTCGCGGCTCGTTCACTCGGTCCTTCGGCCGCAGGATTTGCGATAACCTACCCCCGCGGCTGTCGTCGAATCCTTTCTAGCGCTGGCCTTCGCCTGAGTCGGTCACGAGCATCGGCAAGTCATTCGAGCCTGTGGTTGTCGGTTAACCACTTGCTGCTTGTTCGCGGCGACCAAACTGACTAACATGCATCAGAAAAGATCAGCGGAATTCTGTAGATCTGGTAACCCGCCTCGGGATCTCTGGATCCATTAGGGCGACTGACAATGGGACTGCTATCAAATCTCAAGCTTCGTCGAAAACTGCTGCTCGCGATGGCCCCTCTGGCCGTGATGGCACTCGTTGCCGGGATTTACACCTCTGTCCGAAGCAAGATGATCGACACGTGGTACACCGCACTCATCGACAATGAACTCCAAGCGGTCCACAACATTGATAACGCGCGCGCGTTCAGTTTGCGTTACGACATTTCTCTGTACCGTCTCGTGGCCGAACCAGATTCCGACGAGAGACGGGTAATCGACGGGGAACTCGACAGCGAATACTCGGAGTACAAAATGCGGCTTGCCGAGGCCATTCGCCTCGTCCCGGCGTGGGCTTCGCGAATCACCGCGGTCGAAAATGAATCTGACAGAGCCTTTCTCGATTCGCGCCGCGTCCGTGCCGCTGCCCTCGCCGGTGATAAGGAGAAGGCAGCCGGGCTCCTGCGTTCTGGCGTGGACACCGAACTTAAGCAGGCGCGCCAGCAGCTCATCTCTACCTCCGAAGAATTGCAACAGGCTGTCGATCAGCGGTCCGACGACCTCACCCGCAAAACTTACCGTTCCATCCTGGTTACCTGGCTCGTCATTGGATTGGGCGTCCTCGTCACCTTCTCCGTCGCTTTCTACGTACTTCAAACGGAAGTTGTCGAGGAACTCTTGACCTTACGCGACAGTATCCGGGCTCTGGCTTCCGGCAAATTGAACGAGTCCATCCCTTTCCTCGATCGGCCCACCGAGATTGGTGAAATCAGCCGTTCCCTGCGGACGCTTCAGGACGGTGCCCGGGACCGCGAGACGCATGCCTGGGTCAAAGCGGAAGTCGCTGCGACCGGGGTGCGCCTGCAAGCCGCGGAGGATTTTGCCGTCTTCGCCCGAACCCTGCTCTCCCGGCTGTCCGAGTGCATTCCCCTCCTTTATGCTTCCTTCTATCTCGCCGACGAATCACGCACGCGTCTCAGCCGCGTCGCGGGGTTCGCGCTCGATGGCCCGGTCGGCCCGGCCGAGTTCTCGCTTGGAGAAGGACTGGTCGGCCAAGCCGCTCTCGAGCGCCGCGTGCTCGATCTGTCTACGACCACGGGCGATCCCGTTCGCGTTTCGACAGGTGTCGGTACGGTCGTCCCCGGCAAGGTTCTTTTTGTCCCCGTGCTCAAGCAAAGCGTGCTCATCGGCGTTATCGAGTTGGCCGCTGTTTCTCCAATCTCCGAGCGCCAGCAGGCTCTGCTCGACGCCCTGCTTCCCTCTGTGGCGATGAATGCCGAAATCCTCTCCGCGAGCATCAAGACCAAGCACCTTCTCGAAAAAACAAAACAACAGGCGGAAACCTTGGCGGCGGTCGAGGAGCGCTCGCGTTTGATCCTGTCTTCGGTGGATGAAGGCATCTGCGGCCTCAGCCCGGATGGTTTAATGACCTTCGTGAATCCCGCCGGCGCCTGGATGCTCGGCTATGCCCCGGAAGAACTCGTGGGACAGCCGATGCATGCCCGGATTCATTACGCTTACCCTGACGGTTCGGACTTCCCGCGCGAGAACTGCAAAGTGTACCTGACCTCGAACGACGGCCAGCATCGTCGCACGGCGGACGAGGTTCTCTGGCGCAAAGACGGTTCAAGCATCCCGGTCGAATACGCTACCACGCCGATTTTGAAGGGCGGGAGCGTCGTCGGTACCGTGGTGGCCTTCCGTGACATCACCGACCGAAAACTGGCGGAAGCCGAGATCCTGGCGGCCAAAGAGGTCGCGGAAAAAGCTACGCGTATCAAATCGGAATTCCTGGCCAATATGAGCCATGAAATCCGTACGCCAATGAATGCCATCATCGGCATGTCGCATTTGGCGATGAAAACCGACCTCAATCCGCGTCAAAAGGGGTACGTCCGCAAAATCCAGCAGTCCGGGCAGCATCTGCTGGGCATCATCAACGACATTCTCGATTTCTCGAAGATCGAGGCCGGCAAATTGACGGTCGAAAACATCGACTTCGAACTGGAAAAGGTGCTCGAAAACGTCAGCAACCTGATCTCAGAAAAGGCCACGGCCAAGGGCCTCGAGTTGATCTTCGATATCGATCCCGCGGTGTCGATCCACCCCAAAGGGGACCCTCTCCGCCTCGGGCAAATTCTGATCAACTTTTGCAACAACGCGGTGAAGTTCACCGAAAGCGGTGAGATTGTTGTCAAAGCCCGTGTTGAGGACCAGGACGAAAACGGGCAACTGGTTCGCTTCTCCGTCAGCGATACGGGTATCGGCCTGACCGAGGAGCAGATGGGGCGCTTGTTCCAGGCCTTCGAGCAGGCTGATACTTCGACCACCCGGCAACACGGCGGCACGGGATTGGGCCTGGCCATTTCGAAACGGCTCGCGCAGTTGATGGGCGGAGATGTCGGCGTCACGAGCGAGGTGGGCAAGGGCAGCACCTTCTGGTTTACCGCTTACCTCGGCAGGGGGGAGCGCGTCGCCAAGCGCTTTGCCCAGTCTGACCTTCGGGGGCGACGGGTCCTCGTCATCGACGACAATTCGCAGGCTCGCGAGGTGCTCTCGAGCATGCTGACCGGCATGACTTTCGTCGTCGATGAAGCGGCATCGGGCCTCGAAGGCATCGAGATGGTCCGGCAGGCCGCCGAGCGACGGGAGGCCTACGACATCGTGTTTGTGGACTGGCAGATGCCCGGACTCGACGGCATCGAAACCGGCAGACGCATCCTGGCACTCCCCAAACTGTCCGCCCCGCCGCACCTGGTTATGGTGACCGCCTACGGCCGCGAGGAAGTGATGAAGCAGGCCGAAGAGGCTCACTTCGAAAACGTGTTGATCAAGCCGGTGACCGCGTCGATGCTGTTCGATTCTGCAATAGAAGCGTTAAGCGAGCACCGCGAAAGCGGGCCTGAGGGCGAAGCCGCTCCGGCGGGGGTGGTCGACCTCGCGCAAATCCATGGAGCGCGGATCCTGCTCGTCGAGGACAATGAATTGAACCGTGAAGTTGCTCTGGGCCTGCTCGAAGACGCGCAGCTCTCGATCGATACCGCGGAAAACGGCGCGATTGCCGTAGAAATGATCGGCAAGCAAAACTACGAACTGGTGCTCATGGACATGCAGATGCCCGTCCTGGATGGAATTGCGGCGACCCGCGCGATTCGAGCCAATCCCGAGTTCCGTTCCTTGCCGATCATCGCGATGACCGCGAACGCCATGGCGAGCGACCGCGAAAAATGTGTGGAAGCCGGGATGAACGACCACCTGGCAAAGCCCATCGACCCGGACCAACTGTTCGGGACGCTGCTGCGTTGGATCAAACCGCGCGCTTCAGCAGCCGGCAAAACCAGGAAGGCTCCGGAAGAGCAGCCCGCGCCCGAAGCGGCCGGCGAAACGGATCCGCTCGAAATCGCCGGAATCGATACAAGGACGGCCCTGAAACGCACCGGCGGAAATCGCAGGCGTTACGAATCTCTTCTCGAACGCTTTGCCGATTCTGAAACCCAGGTAGTCAGGGAGATTCGCCGGGCTCTCGCGGGGAACGACACGTCGACCGCTCGAAGGCTGGCCCACTCGCTCAAAGGTGCGGCCGGAAATCTCGGGGCGGACGGCCTCTCGGAACTGGCTGCAAAAGCGGAAGCCGCTCTCGTTCAAAACCAGGGCGTCGACTCGGCCCTCGAAGCCCTTTCGGGTTCAGTCGACGGTGTGGTCTCTGCCATTCGGGCAGCGCTGCCGGGTGAACCCGTTCTGCCCGATTCCGATGCCTCCGTGGATCCGGCGGCGATGGCGCAGTCTTTGGCTCGTCTCAAAAAGCTTCTCGAAAATGACGACGGCGAGGCGGCCGATTTCCTGCTCGACGCGCGCCCGGTGCTTTTGAAGTTCTTGACGCGCGAGGAAGTCGCGACACTCCAAGGACAGGTCGGCAATTTCGACTACGCCCATGCCCTCGACTCGGTGTCGCAAGTCGCCGCCCGTCTTGCGCTAAAACTGGAGTGAATCCATGTCCGCCACACCCGAGCCAGCCCCCGAATCGCAAAAGCTCATCTTGATCGTCGATGACACCCCGACCAATATCGGCGTGATTTCCGGTGCGCTGAAGGAATCCTACAAAACCAAAATCGCGACGAACGGCGAAAAAGCCTTGGCCCTCGCTTCCGCGGAAGAAAAGCCGGATCTCATTCTTCTCGACATCGTGATGCCGGGCATGGACGGCTACGAGGTGTGTTCCCGCCTCAAGTCCGATCCCGCGACGAGGGAGATCCCGGTCATCTTTCTGACCGGCCAGACGAACGCCGAAGACGAAACCCGCGGCTTTGCGGTCGGGGCCGTCGATTACGTCCACAAGCCTTTTTCCCCCTCCGTCGTCAGAGCCCGCGTGCAGAGCCACATCCTCCTTCGGGAAGCTCGCGCCCAGCTCGCCGCACAGCTTCTCGCCCTGAACAATGAAATCGAGATGGCCCGCCAGATCCAGCTCTCGATCCTCCCGCACTCCATTCCGGAGCTTCCCGGTCTCGAGATCGCCGCGCGATTCCTTCCCATGACTACGGTCGCCGGGGATTTTTACGATTTCATTCGCATCGACGACCAGCACATCGGCATCCTCATCGCCGATGTTTCGGGCCACGGCCTTCCCTCGGCGCTCATCGCCTCCATGCTCCAGGTGGCCCTCAAGGGACAGTCCCACCATGCCTCAGAGCCTGCCAAGGTGCTCGCGGGTTTGAACGTTGCCCTGTGCGGCAAATTCGCGCAGAACTTCGTCACCGCGGCCTACATTTACATGGATCTCGAAAATCACATGTTGCGTTACTCGGGCGCGGGGCACCCGCCGCTCCTGCAATGGCGCAACTCCGCGGGCAAAACCGGTCAAATCCTGGAGAACGGTTTGGTGCTTGGGATCGTCGAGGAAGCTGCTTACGAAACGCTCGAATTTCCGCTCGAGCCTCGGGACCGCCATGTGCTGTACACCGATGGTGTGCTGGAGGCCGCCAATTCTCGAGGGGAACAGTACGGCACCGAACGCTTCATGCGCTTCATGGATTCGAACCGCACCCTCGGCACGAAATCTTTCGCCGACGCCTCAGTTGCCGAAATCGCCAAATGGACGGGTCCATCCGGCGACCAAAGCCAGCAGGACGACATCACGCTTCTGGTGATCGATTACAAAAACCACTAGATCATTGGCCGGGACATCGGCAACCCGAACACCCAGTGCTACCGCCGGGTGCGCCGCTGTCCGGTTCCGGAACAACTCTTCCCGCAAGCGGACAATCGGCGGAGGCCGCCGCTTTTTTTGAGTTGCTAAGCATAGCGGGCACAGGCAGTTGAAAAAGGGCAGTTCGGAAGAATAGGTGCCTCACTCACTCGCGTCGGGGGGTACGCCCATGCAAACGCTTTGGCAGGACTTACGATACGCGGTTCGCATGCTCGAGAAGAACCCCGGATTCACCGCCGTTGCGCTGCTCACCCTGGCCATGGCCATCGGCGCCAACGCCGTGGTTTTCAGTGTGTTGAACGCGCTCATCCTGCACCCGCTCGATCTTCCCGACGCGGAGAGCCTTTACGCCATTCAGCGTGCCAACGAGGCTTCCTGCTATCAATCCTACGCGGATTATCGCGACCTGCGCGATCGCAACCATAGTTTCGATGCCCTGGCAGCTTATAACGCCGATGAGGCCGGCCTCGACAGCGGCGACAATACGACCCGCGTCTGGCTTCTCGAAGTAAGCGGCAACTACTTCGACGTATTAGGCCTTAAGCCTTATCTCGGCCGGCTCCTTCATCCCTCCGATGAGCAAGGCCTCAACAGCGCTCCGTTTCTCGTGCTCAGCTATACGTATTGGCACACTCGTTTTCACGATGACCGTGGCATCGTCGGCCGCGTCGTCCAGTTGAACAAACATCCGTTTACCGTCGTCGGCGTCGCGCCCCCCGCGTTCCACGGGACCTTGGTGTTTTTCCATCCCGATGTTTTTGTGCCGATCGTCAACGCGGGGCAAATCAACGGGGAACTGGACCTCAATACGCGCAGCAAGCGCTGGGTTTTTCAGACCCTCGGACATGTAAGGGCCGGCGTGACTTTGGTACAGGCCACTGCCGATCTGAACTCGATTGGCTCCTGGCTCGAAAAGACCTACCCCAAAGATGATGACCAAAGGAGCTTTACGTTGGCGCGGCCCAGTCTTTACGGAGACTATCTTGGTCGGCCGGTCCGCGCCTTCATGACCGCATTAATGCTGCTCGCCGGGCTGATTCTACTGGCCGCCTGCGCCAACCTCGGCAGTTTGTTTGCGGCACGCGCCGCAGACCGTTCCCGAGAAGTGGCTCTGCGGCTCGCGCTCGGCGCCGGCCGAATGCGGATTCTGCGGCAACTCTTTACCGAAGCGGTGCTGCTTTCCGTCGTCGGAGGCGCTGTCGGACTATGGGGCAGCGCTGTGCTATTGCACGGGCTCAGCGTCTGGCAGCCATTTTCGAGATGGCCGATTCATCTGCCCGTGAACCCCGACGCCAATGTTTACGGGGTGGCCCTGCTGCTGACTTTGGCCAGCGGATTCCTGTTTGGCGCCGTCCCGGTTCGGCAGGTGCTTCGCACCGATCCTTATGAAGTCGTCAAGTCCGGATCGCTCGGCCGAGTTGGCCGGGGCTTGAGCGCCCGGGACCTGCTACTCGGTGTGCAAATTGCCATTTGCGCCATGCTCGTTACTTCCTCGATGGTTGCCGTGCGTGGTCTCGTGCGCTCGCTGCACAGTAATTTCGGCTTTGACCCGCGCAACACCGTGCTGGCAGACACCGATTTGAACATGGCCGGTTACCCCCGCGATAAAGTCCTAGAAATGCAAAAGCGCGTGATCGATGCTTTACAACCCCTGCCCGGAGTGCAGTCCGTGGGTTTAATTGATGCAATGCCTCTGGTCGCCGGCGGCTTCAACGGCTCGCTCGTCTTCACCGACGAAACCGCAGACCTCAGGTCATCTAATGCCGTCACGGATTCCTTCGTGTTCAGCATATCTCCCGACTACTTACACGCGGCCGGCACTGTACTGCTCTCCGGAAGGACCGTCAGCTGGCATGACGATGAAGATGCGCCGCGCGTGGCGGTGATCAACCAGGAGCTTGCACGCAAGGTCTTTGGC
>Ga0306920_100004267_pt1 | contig 18331 bp, 22 predicted proteins | sample flu12Cox44000170_FD_204666 | JGI IMG/M metagenome (GOLD analysis project Ga0306920, IMG submission 204666) | Lab enrichment of tropical soil microbial communities from Luquillo Experimental Forest, Puerto Rico - flux4day.12C.oxic.44.000.170 (v2)... | ecosystem: Environmental > Terrestrial >... | reverse complement strand
TACCCGGTCGTGCCATTTTCGGTGAATTCCTACGGGCGGCGAGTCAACGCTGCGCGCGGGCTGCGTCTCCCGCTCAAGATGCGCGACAAGATCCGCGAGCTCGATCCGCCGTCACCGAGCCCGGCACGCTGCATGGCGGTCGGGGCTGTCACTGCGCGCGTCATGGCAGCGAGCCCGTGGCGCACCGCGATCATGGCCTCATCCAGCTGGTCGCACTCCTTTCTGACCGAGAAGAACTACCAGCTGTGGCCCGACGTCGTGGCCGACCGTCGCCTCTACGACGCGCTCGAAAAGGGCGACTACGCGACGTGGCACGGCTACACGACCGACGAGATCGAGGACAGCGGCCAGCATGAGGTGCTGAACTGGTTCTGCCTCTTGGGTGCGATGGATGAGCTCGGCCGCAAACCCGACCGGTCGACCTTTATCGAGACCTGGGCTTTCGTCTCGCCGGTCGTATTCGCCCACTATTTGCCGAGATAGGTGCTGCCAATCGGGCGATGGCGCTTTTCCTCGATATTCCTCATCTTCGCCGGTTCGGTTGGGTGCGGATCGGCGGTGCCGTTCCCGTCCGCTTATGCGAGCGGCTCGTCGAGGTGCTCGAAGCTGAAGTAGACGTGCCGGTGCATGATCAGTCGCGCTGGCACCGGTATGGCGGCGAGCCGCGCGACCTCCTTCCGATCTGGGGACATCAGGCCCAATGGGACATCCGCCAGCACCTTGATTTGCACCGCATCTGGGCGACGCTCTGGGAGACCGATCGGTTGGGGGTGTCGCTCGACTCATGCCGGTTCACGCCGACCTGGCAGCCCGGTTTCGCCGAGCCTTATGGCATCCATTGGGACCACGATCCGTGGAATGCCGAGCTACGCATGTTCCAAGGCGTGCTGGCTCTGACCGACACCGCCGCCAATCAAGGCGGCTTCCGCTGCGTCCCCTCCCTCTATCATGACCGCGCCGCATGGCCGCGAGAGCCCTTCATCAATCAGAAGGGTCATGCAAACTGGCTGGCAAAAACGGACGGGCGCGAGATCGTACATGTAGCGGTGCAGGCCGGTGAACTGATCGTGTGGGATTCGCGGCTCCCCCATGGCAACTCGAAGAACAGATCGTCGAAGCCGCGGATCGCCTTTTACGTCATGATGGGTCCGTTTCCCCCTGACGGAGCCCTGCGTCAGGCCCAGATCGATTCGTGGCGTACCGGGCGATGTGTTCCGTGGTGGCGCAGCCGCCCCGGTTATGACCGCGCCGAACCCTGGCCGCCTGCCACGCTCACCAAACTGGGCCGCCGTCTGCTGGGGCTCGACGAGTGGCCGCTCGAAGACGAGCGCTGAGACACGTCTGCGGCCCTTACCCGGCGGGAACCTCATCGAGCAGTCGGCCGAAGGTGGGGACGCGATCGCCGCTGTTGAAGTGGCGCAGCATCGCCCAGAACGACGCCTGGTTGGTGGTCACGACCGGCTTCTTGAATTCGCGCTCCCAGCCCGCGATCGATCTCATCGTCGGAAAGTTGCCGCCCGGCACGACAAAGACCTCGATCTCGGGCCGGTCGATCCGCGCAAAGGCGTTGCGCGCGTTTTCGGGGCCGAGCTGCCCGATCGCATAGGAATCGGTGGCGCCAAAACCTTCGAGGGCGACGGCTTCGACCCCGTGCTTGGCCGAGAAATAACGGCCGGCGCGCTGGTTGACCTCGTCCGAGTAGGGCGAGACGATCGCGATTCGCCGCGCCCCCAGCGCGCGCACCGCGCGGCCGACCGCATGCGCCGAAGTAATCGCCGGAACCCCGGCTCCAGCACTCATGCGCCGCGTTACGGTATCGTCGTAATCCTCGGCGAACAGGCTCGCCGAGGTCTGCGCCAGGATCATCAGTTCGACCTTGGCGGTGCCGAGCAGGCGCGACTGGTAGTCGATGTCCTCGTCCTGGCTCGGCTGAAAGGTTCGGCCGGGGGCGCTCGACATCAGCCGCCCGACATGCGCCTGATAAGTCGGCGGCAACAGCCGGCACTCCAACTCGACTGTCGTGTTGGTGGAAGGAATCAAAACACCGAAATGCCTGGTCATCTTGCTGGGCTTTCGAGGCGCTGGTCCGGTTGTCAGACTAGCAGCGAACCCCCGCCATTTGCTACGGTTGGCAATCGCTCCCATGAGACAAATAGGAAGCAAAAATGAATGACGTGATGACATTGGCCGAGCGGGCTGATGCGCTTGAGCACAGGATGATGCGTGAGCTCGACGCGATCATCGTCAAATCGCGGCTGTTCAATCTCGCCGACGGCGACATGAGCATCCCGAGCGGCCCGGCATTGCTCGCCGCCAACCCCGGCAAATACATGCTGATGGGCGACGATCCGCGCCTGCCGAAGATGCCGCCGCGCCCAACCTTGATGGATTTCTTCAAATACCGGTTCGGCCCTGCCAACCATCTGCTGCAGAGCGCCCGACATGCGGCCAGGGCCGGCATGAACGAGAAGGTCGTCCTCGCCTGCCTATTGCACGACATCGGCGTCATCGGCTTCATCCGCGCCGATCATGGCTATTGGGGCGCGCAAATGGTGGCGCCCTATGTCGACGAGGAGGTCGCCTGGGCGATCCGAGCGCATCAAGCGCTGCGCTTTTATGCCGACGAGTCGGTCGGTTACGCCTATCCCGAATCATACACAAAGAATTTCGGCCCCGATTACCGGCCGGACCCATACATTGAAGAAGAGTACAACCGCGCCCGCAGTCACAAGTGGTACATGACCGCCCGGATGATCACAGTACACGATCTCTATTCTTTCGATCCAAACGTGGTCGTGGAGCTCGAGGAGTTCACCGACATGATCGGCCGCAACTTCCGCCAGCCGAAAGAGGGGCTAGGATGGGACAGCAGTCCATCGGCGCATATGTGGCGCACCTTGATCAGGCCCACCCGGTATCTATAACGGCGCGAGGCGCATGGCGGATCTCCCGATCACGTTGACCTGCGCCGATTATGCGCGGGTCATGCCGCTCGCGACCGGCGACGTCAAACCCGATGGCATCGCCCTTACCTTGATCCACGGCAGCGGCGGATCATGGGAGATGCGCGCGGAGATGCTGCGCCGCGCGCTTCATGATCCAGCGGTGCAGGGCGGCGAGGCGTCGATGGCGGGTCATCTGCGGCGCATTGACAAAGGTGACCGCAGCTTTATCGGGCTGCCGGTCTTCCCGTTGCGCAATTTTACCGCGCGTGACCTCTATGTCCGCAAGGGCGAGCGGGTCTCGACGCCGGCTGATCTCATCGGCAAGCGGATCGGCATGTACGACTGGGTCGCCAGCGGCTCGATCTGGTACCGGCATTTCCTGCAGTTCATCGATGTGCTGCCCGAGAACATGTCGCCCTCCACGGCCGTGCAGGACCGCGGGGGCGAAACAGGCTGCAAGCAGCGCAAGTCAGCCCGTTCTTGGGCGCATCTTGATAATCGGCGACGGTCTTGGAGAGCTTTTGTTGTGCTCGCGCCGGCAGAACCGCCAGTCCCGTAAGCCCGCCAAATACGACAATTTTGACCAGGATCCGCCGAAACACGCCGCCCGGTCAGACCGCGTTGCGGACCCAGCCGTAGCGCAGATTGCTGCGGCCTGGGCCGTTTTTGACGTAATCGGCCTTCAGCTCGGCAAACCGGTCGGGTGTGGCGAGTGCAGCGCGCTTGTCGAAATTGTAGAGCCGTACTGTGTTCTCGGCGAAGATCCCGTTCTTGACCGGGCCGTCAGCCGGGCCCAGCGGCTTGAACCCGTAGCGCTTCTGCATCTCCTCCGGGATCTCGAGACGGCGCAGCCCTTCGATCTGCCATTGCGGCGCGCCGGTCCAAACCGCATCGGTGCCCCACAGCACGTGGTCGGCGCCAAGCCCCTTGACGAGCGTGCCCATCAGCGCCGCGGCGAGCCGCGGTTCAGCGACCGCCGTCCACGCGAAGAGTTGTCCCAGATCGCCGTAGACATTGCTGACGCCGTATTTCTCCGGGATCTCGGCGAGATCGCTGGTCCATGAGCTGCGGCCAGTGCGGTCGAATTCCGCCATGCCCTCGGCCGGGGCGGCGCCGATCCATCGATAGGCGGAGTGGTAAATCAGGAAATTGAGCTGCGGCCAGTCCTTGGCCGCCTTGCCGACATCGCTGACATCGGCATAGGGCCGCAGATCGGGGAACTTCTCCTCGACTGCGGGCGCAAACAATCCCTTATGGATGCAGACGTTCTTGATCCCCGACTTCGCCGCCTTCTCGTAGAAGGGGTACATGAGCTTTTCGTCGTCGAGGCGGTAAGGGTGGTGGGCGAGCTCCTTGTGGGTGTTGTCGCCGACCGTGTAGCCCTTCCAGGAATCGGGCTTATAGACCTCGATCGCCTTGTCGACCTGGTCGAGCCAGCCCGGCCAGCCTGGCGTAATTATGAAATGCGCCATCATGCGCCGCGAGCCGGCATCCTTGTTCACCTGCTCGCGGGTCTTGAACACCTGCTCCTGCGGGATGAACCAGTCCTCGGGAACCTCCGAGGGCGAATTCGACAACAGCGCCACCTTGGTGTCGCTGTCCATGTAAATTTCGTTGATGTAGTTGGTGTATTTCAGATCGTCGATCGTCTGTTCCTTACCACCGATCTGCTTGTTCCAGCCGGCCTTGCCGACCGCCTCGCGGGCCTTGATAAAGCCCATCAGCCGGGTGTCGTCGCGCAGGAAATGGGTGTGGCCATCGATGATGAATTGCTTCGATAGAGCACCGGCGCGCTCGGCCGCCATGTCCGGCGTCGCCGCCTCCGCCTCGCTCACCTCGAACAGCCGTCCGAAGACCTGATTCATCACCAGAAACGAGGCTGCCATGCCGGAGGCGGTCTGAAAGAAGCGACGCCGCGACACACCCTGCCTGCGGGCGAGCCGGTCGCTCAAATCCTTCAGGCGTGCCTCGACCTCGCGCTGCTTCCTGGTCTGCGGCACCGGCAAGTATTCGTCGCTGGAGACGATCTGGGTCGGCACCGGGGACGGGAAACTCGATGTCTCCGCCGGCTGCAATTCTTTCAGCTGCTCGTCAGTCAGAAATTTCATTGGTCCCTCCGTGACTGCCCCAATTCATCACACCGGCGGAGGCCGCTGTCCATTTCCACGACGGGTCCCGGCCTTCGTCGGGAAGACAAGAGAAAGGCACCAAATATGATCCACTCTAGCGCGGATTCGGGGGGATTTCGAGACTGAGGAGCCGCGCTGCGTTGCGGCCGAGGATTGCCCGGCGTTCGGAGTCGTTCACGCCTGCGGTGCCTTCGATCATGCCAATCGGATCGACCTCGCCCATATCGGCGGGGTAATCGGTGCCCATCAGAATATGGTCGGCGCCGTATTCCTCGACGAGGTATTCGAGCTGGTGATGCGTATAGACGAGCGCGTCGAAATAGACCCGCTTCAAATAAGTCGTCGGCATCCGATGAATGCGCTCGCAGCAGTCCGGGCGGGCCGACGCGGCATGGTCGATGCGCCCGGAATAGGCCGGCAAATAGCCGCCGCCGTGAGAGACCACCAGCTTCAGGTTCGGATGGTCGGCCAGCACTCCGCCAAAGATCAGGTGATGCAGCGCCAATGTGGAATCGAGGGGATTGCCGATCACGTTGTTGAAATAGTGGCCGGCGAGGCGGCCGGCCTCGGTGAACCCGTCCGAATGCATGAAGACAAGGAGGCCCAACTCCTCGCAGCGGGCGAAGATCGGGCGGAAGCGCTCGGCCGACAGATCCTCGCCGGCGACATGGGTCATGATCTCGATGCCGCGAAAGCCCAGCGATTTGTGCAACCGCTCCAACTCGGCGATCGCGAGCTCGGGCGCCTGGAACGGGACGGTGCCGAGGCCGACAAAGCGTTCCGGATAGCGGCCGCAGATATCGGCAATGAAATCATTGGTGGCGTGGGAGGCTTCCCTCCCGAGATCGGGATCGGCGCCGTAGTAAGTCTGGCGCGGCGCTGGTGAGATCGCCTGGATGTCGATCCCCATCCGGTCCATGTCTTCGATGCGCCTTTCGGGCGAAGAACCCTGCAGGCGCGTTCGGATGCCGTTCTGCCGGTTGACCTCACGGCTGCGCTCGCTGGCGGAGGTTTCGAGAAACCACCGCGAGACCGCGGTGTTCCCCTCGACCATCGCCGTGGCCTTCTCGCAGCGGACATGGCAGTGGATGTCGATGGCGAACCATTTGCCGCGTGCGTGGGCCGGGCCCGGAAAGCGGCCGGCCTGCGGCTCGGCCCCAGGCGGCAGGCATTTGAACAGCACGTCCTCGCCGGCGCGGCTCATGCCGGCCTCCGCGGGATTTCGATATTGAGGAGCCGCGCGGCATTGGCCCCGAGGATTGCCCGGCGCTCGTTGTCGTCAAGCCCGCGAGCGCCTTCGATAAACCCGATTGGGTCGATCTCGCCCATATCGGCGGGATAATCGGTGCCCATAAGCACATGATCGGCGCCGTACTGCCCGACGAGATATTCGAGCTGTTGATGCGTGTAGACGATCGTGTCGAAATAGAGCCGCTTCAGATAGGTCGTCGGCATGCGGTGGATCTGTTCGCAGGTATCGGGGCGCGCCGCCGCGGCGTGATCAATCCGCCCCGAATAGGCCGGCAGATAGCCGCCGCCATGGGCGGCGACGAGCTTCAAATTGGGGTGGTCGTCGAGCACGCCGCCAAAGATCAAGTGATGAAGCGCGACCGTCGTGTCGAGCGGGTTGCCAATGACATTGACGAGGTAATGGTCCGCAAAGCGCCGGGCGTCCGGGAACCCGGTCGGGTGCATGAAGATCAATAGTCCCAGCTCCTCGATCCGCGCGAAGACTTTACGGAAGCGCTCGGCCGAGAAGTCTTCGCCGGCGACATTCGTCGCGATCTCGATGCCGCGAAAGCCCAATGATTTGTTCAACCGGTCGAGCTCGGCGAGCGCTAGATCAGGCGCCTGAAACGGCACCGTGCCGAGCGGGACGAAACGGTCGGGATATCGGCCGGCAACGTCGGCGAGATTGTCGTTGACGACGCGAGCGGTAGCGATGCCGAGATCCGGCTCAGCACCGTAATAGGTCTGATTGGGTGAGGGCGAGATCGCCTGGATGTCGATCCCCATGCGGTCCATATCGGCGAGCCGGTTCTCGACCGAGGTAAACTGGACACGGTTCCGCTCAGCTTGCTGGCGGTTGACCTCGCGCGTGCGCTCGTTGGCGTATTCTTCGCGCGGATGCCGCGTCGCCGCGGAGTGGCATGCGACCATCTCGGCGGCCTTTGGCGTCAGCAGATGGCAATGGATGTCGATGGTGAACCATTTACCGCGCGCATGCACCGGACCCGGGAAGCGTCCCGGGATCTCCGCGCCGGGCGGCAGACATTTGAACAGCATCAGAGGCTCCTCCCCTCGGCTCTCGAGCATTGTATGGGTTCTCTCGCGAGGCGGCGAGAGGTCGCTGATAATCGCTGTTAACGCCTGGAAAATACAGCGACGAGATTGGCCTCAGCCGCGGAGCCCTGGATATTTTCGGATCGGGTAGCGAGGAAAGCAGCGAGAAACAGCGAACAGAAAAGAGCTAATAACAGCGAGAAGGAGATGGCCGTAAACACAGCTAGAGTTAAGCCGCTTCGGTCTCGTCCTTTTCGATCGCGCTTGGGCCGGAATCCTTGCCTTTGGCTTCGGGGTCGCGGTCGACCAGTTCGATCACCGCCATCGCGGCATTATCACCGTAGCGGTAGCCGGCCTTGATGATGCGGATATAGCCGCCCGGCCGATTTGCGTAACGCTCCGCCAAGGTCGTCATCAGCTTGTTTGCGAGCACCGTGTCCTGCAGCGCGGCGATCGCCCGGCGACGGTTGGCGAGACCGCCATGCTTGCCGAGCGAGATCAGCCGTTCGACGAAGGGGCGCAAATCCTTCGCTTTGGGCAGGGTTGTCCGGATCTGCTCGTGCTTGATGAGCGCCGCAGCGAGGTTCTCGAACATCGCCTTGCGATGGGCGGATTTGCGGCTGAAGCTGCGACCGCGGAGGCGATGACGCATGGCACCCTCAATACGGCTCGTCGAGGCGCTTGGCCAGTTCCTCGATATTCTCGGGCGGCCAGTTCGGGATCTCCATGCCGAGATGAAGCCCCATCTGAGCCAACACCTCCTTGATCTCGTTCAACGATTTGCGCCCGAAATTGGGCGTCCGCAGCATCTCGGCTTCGGACTTCTGAACCAGATCCCCGATATAGACTATATTGTCGTTCTTAAGGCAATTGGCCGAGCGTACCGATAGCTCGAGTTCGTCAACCTTGCGCAGCAAGTTCTTGTTGAAAGGCAATTCGCTCGGGCGGGACTCCTCGGAGGGATGGCGCGGCTCTTCGAAATTGATGAAGAGCTGCAGCTGATCCTGGAGAATGCGGGCGGCGAGCGCCACCGCGTCCTCGGGAGTCATCGAGCCATTTGTCTCGACCCGCAGCGCCAGCCGATCGTAATCGGTCACCTGCCCGACGCGGGTGTTCTCGACCCGGTAAGAAACTTTGCGCACCGGGCTGAACAAGGCATCGACCGGGATGAGACCGATCGGCGCGTCCTCAGGACGGTTTTGCGTAGCGGGCACGTAGCCCTTGCCGTTCTCGACGGTCAGTTCCATTGCGATCTTGGCGGCGCTGTCAAGCGTGCAGATCACGAGGTCGGGGTTCATGATCTCTACGTCATGGCCGGTATCGATCGCCCCGGCTCGTACCTCGCCGGGTCCGTTAGCGCGCAGACGCATGCGCTTGGGATCTTCACCATACATCCGCAGCTCGATGCTCTTTACATTAAGGACGATGTCGGTCACGTCCTCGAGCACCCCCGGTAGCGACGAAAACTCATGCAAAACGCCTTCGATTTGCATCGAGGTGACTGCCGTGCCCTGCAAAGAGGACAGCAGCACGCGACGCAACGCGTTACCGAGCGTCAAGCCAAAGCCGCGTTCGAGCGGCTCAGCGACAACCGTGGCGACCCGCTTGGGGTCGTCGCCCGGCTCCACCGAGAGCTGTTTCGGTTTGATCAGGGTTTGCCAATTTCTCTGAAGCAAGAGTTACACCTCGATTGCTAAGGCGGAGGCTCTCCGCACCATTACCCGTCCACGGAAGGGCTGCCGGCTTTTTCTCGATACGACCGCTGCGACGGGCGGAGTTGCCTGTTCCGCGTCAGACCCGACGTCGCTTGGGTGGACGGCAGCCATTATGAGGGATCGGCGTCACATCACGGATCGAGGTGACTATGAACCCGACCCCCTGCAATGCCCGCAACGCGGATTCGCGCCCCGAACCCGGCCCTTTGACCTCGATGTCAAGAGTACGCATGCCATGCTCCATGGCCTTGCGACCCGCATCCTCAGCAGCAACCTGCGCGGCGTAGGGTGTCGATTTGCGAGAACCCTTGAAACCCTGGCTACCAGATGACGACCACGCGATCGTATTGCCCTGGGCATCAGTGATGGTGATCATCGTGTTGTTGAACGTCGCGTTTACATGGGCTGTGCCGGAGGTGATGTTCTTTCGTTCGCGTCGGCGTAGACGCGGCGCCGGTGCCGCCGTTCTGGCCATCTAATCCCTTTCCGTCGTCTGATCGGAGCCGCGAGTTTCTATTTTTTCTTTCCTGCGATTGGACGGGCCGGACCCTTGCGCGTCCGCGCATTCGTGTGAGTGCGCTGACCACGTACCGGCAGGCCTTTACGGTGACGCAATCCGCGATAACAGCCCAGATCCATCAAACGTTTGATGTGCATCGCGACCTGTCGTCGCAGGTCGCCCTCGACCGTATATTCGCGGTCGATCAGTTCGCGCACCCGCAGCACCTCGTCATCGGTCATTTCATGGACGCGCCGCTCGGTCGGAATGCCAACCCGCTCGCATATCTCAAGGGCCTTGGTGCGCCCGATGCCGTGGATGTAGGTGAGCCCGATAGGCACTCGCTTCTGATTGGGAATGTTGACGCCAGCGATGCGCGCCACCTGCGCTTCTCCTCAGACCGAAAATGTTGGCTTGTGCGACCTTTTTGCAAGGGCGAAGCATTATACGGGCCGAGATGGCTCCGTCAACCCCGGCGTCAGCACTCCTTCCCGCGATACAAACCTTTTGACGTCATCTCCTCTAGGCGACGGCCACCTGTGGCAAGGTGGCGAATGCAGCTGCCAGCTCGGCCTCGTCATAGGAACGGTCCTCGAGCTTGCCCGCTTGGTAGTCGATGTAAGCCTGCATGTCGAAGTGCCCGTGACCGCAGAGATTGAGCAGGATCGTGCGCGCGATGCCATCCTCCTTACAGCGTAACGCTTCCTCGACCGCCCCGCGCACCGCATGATTTGCCTCCGGCGCCGGTAGGATTCCCTCGGTGCGCGCAAACTGGATTCCGGACTCGAAGCAGCTCAATTGCGTGTAGGCGCGCGATTCGATCAGCCCGAGTTCCTGCAGGAGGCTCACCAACGGCGCCATCCCGTGATACCTAAGGCCGCCGGCGTGAAAGCCCGGCGGCACGAAGGTCGAGCCGAGCGTATGCATTTTGACCAGCGGCGTCAGATGCCCGGTATCGCCGAAATCGTAGGCGTATCTGCCGCGGGTCAGGCTCGGGCAGGCGGACGGTTCGCAGGCGATGACGCGCGGTTTCGGGCCGCCGCGCAACCCCGCGCCAATAAATGGAAACGCAATCCCGGCGAAATTGCTGCCGCCGCCGGTGCAGCCGACGATGACGTCCGGATAATCCTCTGCCATCTCGAGTTGAGCCATTGCTTCCTGACCGATGACGGTCTGGTGCAGCAGAACGTGATTGAGCACGCTGCCGAGCGAATATTTGGTGTCGGCGCGCTGCGCCGCGACTTCGACCGCTTCGCTGATGGCGATGCCCAAGCTGCCCGGCGAATTCGGGTGTTCGGCGAGGATTTGCCGACCCGCATTGGTTTCGCCGCTGGGGCTCGCAACGCACTCAGCGCCCCAGGCTTCCATTAGAGCCTTGCGATAAGGCTTTTGCTCGAAGCTGACACGCACCATGTAGACGCGCACCTCAAGCCCGAAGAGGGTGCCGGCAAACGCGAGCGCAGAACCCCATTGTCCGGCTCCGGTTTCGGTCGTCAGCCGCCGGACCCCAGCTTCTTTGTTGTAAAAGGCTTGGGCCACGGCCGTGTTCGGTTTGTGGCTGCCGGACGGGCTGACACCCTCGTATTTGTAGTAAATCCTGGCGGGGGTATCGAGCGCCGCCTCCAGCCGGCGCGCCCGATAGAGCGGGGACGGCCGCCACTGCCGGTAGACTTCCCGCACCGGCTCGGGGATTTCGATCATCCGCTCCGTCGCGACTTCCTGCGCAATCAGCGCCATCGGAAACAACGGCTCGAGATCCTGGGGGCCGATCGGCTGCAATGTGCCCGGATGCAGCACCGGATCGGGCCGACGTGGGAGGTCGGCGACGATGTTGTACCAGTCCTTTGGCAGCCGATTCTCGTCCAGCAGATATTTCACCGTCTCCGACATCAGTGTCCTTCCGGTCCCTTGGTGTTAGCGGCCCGCCGGTGGTTTCCAGATGCCGCGCTGCTGCATCAGACGAACCTGCCGGTCGATCACCTCCCGTTTGTACTCGGCGTGCCGGCCGGGAATTTTGTCGAGGTAGAGATTCTTCGGATAGATCGGCTGCTCGTAGATGATCTGTGCCAGTTCGGCGCGGATGTCCTTGGGCCAATTCGTGACTTGCGCATTTTGCCGGTGATGGCGCAGCGCTTCGATATTGATCACTCCGGCAACAAAGGTCGAGCCGTTGGTATCGCGCTGCTTCCCGACAATCTGGCCGCGATAATCAACGATCATCGACTGGCCACCGCCGGCGTCGATCGGGGTTTCGCTTTCCGGATACAGATGATAGCCGCCAATATTAGGGGCAACGACGTACATGTTGTTTTCGAGCGCGCGGGCACGGTTTGAGATCTCGAAAAAGTCGTTCTCGGTAAATGGTGCGGGCAGCGAGGCTCGATAGACCACCTCTGCGCCATTGAGGGCGAGACCGCGGCCATTCTCGGGATAATTGCCTTCCATCGCCATCATGATGCCGAGGCGGCCGATTGCCGTATCGACCACAGGCCAAAAAGCCTGCAAACTGCGGCCGTATTTTTCTATCCACCAGTCGAACAGATCGTGCGGCGAGACCGAGCGCTCGCAAGGCAGCAAAGCAACGATCTTGTAATGCTTCAAAATGACTGCGCCGTCCGGATCGATGACGAAGCCGACATTGAAGAACCGGTCCGGCCAGTCCTCGTGGCACGCTTTGGCCTGCGCCATGATAAAGGTGCCCCAGCTACGGGCGAGCCGCCCAAGCCGGTCGGTTTCCGGGCCGGGGATGTCAATCGCACAGGTCCGCGCAAATTCCGCGTGATCGACATCGAGAACTTCGTCATTGAACCCTTGCATCGCGCCTTCAGGAATGGCGACCAGGCGCACAGGGATGTCGAGACTGGACAACCAGAATGCGGCCTTGGTCAGGCTTTCAAGGTGCTCGAGGTTCTTCTCAATGTCTTCGCGGCGGCGAATGCCCCAGAAGCTCGGTATCAATCCGACTGCGGTATAGGGTTCGATCATGCCGCTTCTCCTGAGGTTGATCCGAAGCGGAGACTGTCAGATGCGCCGGATCAAAGTCGCTTTCGGCCTCGCGACTCTGTCGAAACCGCGCCGCATTTAAGCAGTTTTTCAATTTCGCGCGACACCGTATCAATGTTGGCCATCCCATCGACACGGCGCAGGATACCGCGAGCGCGATAATAAGGCAGGATCGGTGCAGTCTGGCGACGATAAACCTCGAACCGCGCTCTGACCGCCTCGGGCCGATCGTCGGCGCGGCAGACAAACTCGGTGCCGCCGCACACGTCACAGACGCTTTCGTGACGCGGCGGATTGTGGCGTTCGTGATAGCTGGCGCCGCATTGAGTGCAGCTGAAGCGCCCGGAGAGCCGCTCCACGAGCGCCGCCTCGTCGACATCCAGCAAGATCACATGATCGAGTTTGAGGCCGTGCTCGGCCAGCATTGCGTCGAGTGCCTCGGCTTGCGGCACATTCCGCGGGAAACCGTCGAGAATGAAGCCTTTGCGGCAATCGGGCTCGGCGATACGTCGGTCGATCATCTCGACAATAATGTCGTCCGGGACGAGTTGGCCAGAATCCATGATCGCCTTGACGCGCCGTCCGAACTCAGTGTCGACCGTCGTCGTGGCGCGCAGCATGTCACCAGTAGAGAGCTGCACAATCCCGTGGGTCTGCTCGATCCGCTTCGCCTGGGTACCCTTTCCCGAGCCGGGCGGCCCGAGCAGGATAATGTTCATCCGCGGCGTCCCCTCAGCTTCGCTTTCTTGATCAGACCTTCGTATTGATGCGCCAGCAGGTGCGAATGGATCTGCGCTACGGTATCCATCGTTACGCTGACGACAATCAGAAGGCTGGTTCCACCGAAGTAGAACGGGACTGAATATTCGGAAATCAGGATCTCGGGCAGGATGCACACCGCCGAAAGATAGGCTGCACCGACTACGGTCAATCGAGTCAAGATATAGTCCAGGTAATCGGCAGTATTCTTACCCGGTCTGATACCGGGAATAAACCCGCCATATTTGCGCAGATTGTCTGCCGTCTCGGTCGGGTTGAATACGATCGCCGTGTAGAAGAACGAGAAGAAGCAGATTAGCGCGATGTAGAGCGCCATATAAAGCGGCCGGCCGTGAGCGAGATACGCGGTAATCTCGCCGAGCCAGCCAAGGCTCTGGCCGTTGGCTTGGAAGTTCGCCACCGTTGCCGGCAGCAGAAGAAGCGAGGAGGCGAAAATCGGCGGGATTACGCCCGAGGTGTTGATCTTCAACGGCAGGTGAGAAGCGTCGCCGCCGAACATCCTGTTGCCAACCTGGCGCTTTGGGTATTGGACGAGAATGCGCCGCTGCGCCCGCTCCATGAACACGATGAAGCCGACCACCGCGACCGCCATGAGCAAAAAGCCGATGATGAAGACGGTGGACAGCGCGCCGGTGCGGCCGAGCTCGAGGGTGGCGGCCAATGCATGCGGCAGGTTCGCGACGATCCCCGACATGATGATCAACGAGATGCCATTGCCGATCCCGCGAGCCGTGATCTGCTCACCGAGCCACATCAGGAAAACGGTGCCGCTCGTCAGCGTCACGACCGTGACCAGCCGGAAGAACAACCCGGGATCGAGCACCGCCGATTGCGCTCCGGCCCGCATGCCCTCAAGTCCGACGGCGATCCCATAGGATTGCACCGCCGCCAGCAACACGGTACCGAGGCGGGTGTATTGGTTGAGTTTCTTGCGGCCACTCTCACCCTCCTTTTTCAGCGCTTCGAGCGTGGGGGAGACCGCAGTCAAAAGCTGGATGATGATCGACGCCGAGATGTACGGCATGATGTTCAGCGCAAAAATCGTCATGCGCCCGAGCGCGCCGCCCGAAAACATGTCGAACATGCCGAGAATCCCGCCCGCGTTGCGCGAAAAGACATCTTGCAGGATCGTCGGGTCTATCCCAGGGATCGGGATGTAGGTGCCGAGCCGATAAATCACCAAGGCTCCCAGCGTGAACCAGATCCGGCTCTTGAGCTCAGTCGCCTTGGCGAAGGCCGAGAAATTTATGCTGGCAGCTAGTGTTTCGGCGGCTGACGCCATTTATCATTCCTCACCAAAAACCGGGATCGGCACCGCGCCAGTTCAGGCCGAAGCGGTGACGCCGTCCGATTTGTCCTGTCGCACCCGGCCGCCGCGAAGGATGACCTTGCCCCCAGCTTGTTCAACCGCGACGATCGCCGCCTTGGAGGCGCCGGCAACCTCGATCGTAATTGCCGTGTGTAGCGCCCCCTTGGCCAACAAACGGACACCGTCCCCGAGTCGCCGGAGCACACCCGAGGAGACCAGCGCCGCCCCATCGAGCTTTTCCTCGGCGCTCAGCCTACCACTATCGAGGGCCGCCTGCAGACGCCCAAGATTCACCACTTTGAAATCCTTGCGAAAAATCTTGTTGTTGAAGCCACGCTTCGGCAGCCTTCGATGCAGTGGAGTCTGGCCACCTTCGAATCCGTTGAGAGACACGCCGGACCGCGCCGTCTGGCCCTTGCCCCCACGTCCCGACGTCTTGCCTTTGCCGGAGCCGATGCCGCGCCCCACTCGTTTGGCCCGGTAATGCGCGCCGGGATTGTCCCTGATTTCGTTGAGCTTCATCGCTAATCAATCCTAGCCCTAGCCCCGCATGCGCGGAGAGAGAAACCCGCGTCGGCGGGAGGCTTAGGGGTAATGAGGGAAATTCACCCCTCTTCTTCGACGCGCACGAGGTGCTTGACCTTGCGGATCATTCCGCGAACCGCCTGCGTGTCTTCAAGAACGCGCCGACGGTGCCGCTTGTTCAAGCCCAGCCCCCTCAGGGTCGCCTCCTGGTCCGGTGCGCGGCCGATCGGGCTCCCTGTCTGCACAATCGTGACCGTCTTTTTGCCTTCCATCAAACGGCCTCGCGGGTTTCGGCATCGCGCCGGCCGAGGATCTCGCCCACCTTCTTGCCACGCCGCGCCGCTACTGCGCGCGGGCTGGTAGCCCGCCCCAACGCGACGAAGGTGGCCTTGATCATGTTGTGCGGGTTCGGACTGCCGAGCGATTTCGCCACGACGTCGTGTACGCCGAGCGCCTCGAAAATCGCACGCATCGGACCGCCGGCAATGATCCCGGTTCCAGCTTTGGCCGCACGCACGATTACTCGGCCGGCGCCGTAGCCGCTGATGATGTCGTGGTGCAAGGTACGCCCTTCGCGCAGCGGTACACGAATCATGCTGCGCCTCGCCTGCTCTGTCGCCTTGCGAATGGCTTCTGGCACCTCGCGCGCCTTGCCTGAGCCGTAGCCGACCCGCCCTTTCCGGTCGCCGACGACGACGAGAGCGGCAAAGCCGAAACGCCTGCCGCCTTTCACCACCTTGGCCACGCGATTGATGTTGACAAGCTTCTCGGTGAATTCGGTTTCCTCGCGCTCGCGCGACTGCCGCTCGCTATCGCCTCGCGCGCGCCGCTCACCCTGGGTGCGTGCCATGATGACTCCTTTAGAAATCGAGACCGCCCTCGCGGGCGGCATCGGCCAGGGCTTGTACCCGGCCGTGAAAAAGATAGGCACCGCGATCGAATACGACTTTCTCGACCCCGGCTGCTAGCGCTCGCTCCGCCACCAACTTGCCGACGGCATTGGCAGCAGCGGTATCCGCGCCGGTTTTAAGGTCGGCCTTCAGCGCGCGATCGAGGCTCGAGGCCGCCGCCAAGGTCCGTCCGGCCACATCATCGATGACTTGCGCATAGATGTGCTTCGACGAGCGGAAAACCGAGAGGCGCGGCCGGTTGTTGCCGAGACGACGCAAGTTCCTCCGGACCCGCTGGCGCCGACGCAGAAACAGTGACTGGGCTTTGTCGGACATCGGACTACTTCTTCTTGCCTTCCTTGCGACGGACGATCTCGTTCGAGTACCTGATGCCCTTGCCTTTGTAGGGTTCAGGTGGCCGATAGGCACGGATTTCGGCAGCGACCTGGCCGACGCGCTGGCGGTCGGCGCCGCTCACCGTGATGAGGGTCGGCCTCTCGCACGTAATTCTGATATCGCCGGGGATCGGATAAGCGATCTCGTGGCTGTAGCCGAGCTGCAGATTGAGCGTGTTGCCCTGGATCGCTGCGCGGTAACCTACTCCATTGATTTCAAGAGCAACCGAGAACCCCTTCGACACGCCGGTCACCATATTGTTGACCAGCGCGCGCGTTGTTCCCCACATCGCTCGCGCGTGTTTTGTCTCGCTTTTTGGCGCGATCGTGACCGCGCCGTCGGATATCGCGGCGCTGACTTCATTGCTGACAACTAGGCGCAAGGTACCGAGGCTTCCCTTGGCAGTCAGCGTCTGGCCCGAGAGCTGCGTCTCGACCCCGCTCGGCACAGTTATTGGTTGCTTGCCAATCCGCGACATCGGTGACCTCAGAAAATGCGACAGAGAACCTCGCCGCCGACTTTTGCGGCGCGGGCCTCGTTGTCCGACATAACCCCGCGTGAGGTCGACAGAATGGATATTCCGAGCCCGTTGTAGCTTCGCGGCAGCTCCGCGATGCGCGAATAAATTCGCCGCCCCGGCTTCGACACGCGCGCAATTTCGCGAATGACGGGCTCGCCGTCGACATATTTGAGCTCGATACGCAACTCGGAAATGCCGGGGCGAATTTGTTCGTGGGTGAAGCCGCGAATATAGCCCTCGCGCTCCATCACTTCGAGGATATTGGCTCGGATTTTCGAAGCCGGAGAAGCGACAGTTGCCTGGCGCGCCCGCTGCCCGTTCCGGATGCGAGTCAGCATATCGCCGATCGGATCACTCATCGTCATAGCCGCGATACCCTGCTACCAACTCGACTTGACCACGCCCGGGATCTGTCCTGCGGAGGCAAGTTCCCGCAGCGCGATGCGCGAGAGCTTGAATTTGCGATAATACCCGCGCGGGCGTCCCGTTAGAGCACACCGGTTCCTCACGCGGGTTGCGGAACCGTTGCGCGGCAATTTGGCAAGCTTCAGCTGGGCAGCGAGCCGTTCGTCCGGCGGCGCGGTTCGGTCGATTGCGATCGCCTTTAGCCGCGCCCGCCTTGCAATCATGCTCTTGGCAAGCTTCATGCGTCTGGCGTTTTTCTCGATTGCGCTCTTCTTTGCCACCTGGCTAACCCTTGCGACAGTCAACTGGAAAACGGCATGTCAAAAGCCTTGAGAAGCGCTTTGGCCTCCGCATCCGTCTTTGCAGTGGTTACGACGACCACGTCCATTCCGCGGACCGCATCGACACGATCGTAATCGATTTCGGGAAACACGATCTGCTCCTTGAGCCCGAGTGCGAAATTGCCGCGCCCATCAAAGCTGCGGCCCGAGATGCCACGGAAATCACGCACTCGCGGTAAAGCGACCGTAATTAGGCGGTCGAGGAATTCGTACATGCGCCCGCGGCGCAACGTCACCTTGCATCCGATTGGCATGCCCTGGCGTAGTTTGAATGTCGAGATCGAGCGCTTGGCCTTGATGACGACCGGATGCTGGCCGGTGATGGCGGTCAAGTCATTGGCCGCAGCGTCGACCTTCTTGCTGTCTTGAACTGCCTCGCCGACTCCCATGTTTACTACGATCTTCTCCAGGCGCGGGACCTGCATTGAATTTGTATACCCAAACTCCTGCATCAACGCAGGGCGAACAGTCGTCGCATAGAGCTCGTGAAGGCGCGCCCTCGCCATCTCCTCACCTATCAATCACTTCGCCCGAGCGGCGGGCGAACCGGACCTTGCGTCCGTCATCGAGAACTTTGTACCCGATCCGTGT